>Ga0208790_1000162_pt1 | contig 35886 bp, 29 predicted proteins | sample 10_taG_FD_184083 | JGI IMG/M metagenome (GOLD analysis project Ga0208790, IMG submission 184083) | Marine viral communities from the Subarctic Pacific Ocean - 10_ETSP_OMZ_AT15264 metaG (SPAdes) (version 2) | ecosystem: Environmental > Aquatic > Marine > Oceanic | place: Pacific Ocean | collected... | reverse complement strand
AAAACAACAGATTCTAATTCTTTAAGATCAACTGCTAATAGATATTCTACAGAGTTGGAGCTGGCCGGTCTATCTGACACATACGCAATAGAAGTAACACTTCAATCGCAAAATATTGGTTCAGCAAGTAATATTTCTTCTTATCAGTTAATTTCACATAGTATGCCAAATGTTAATGGAATTACAAATATCACCTCATTTACTGGCGGCTCTGATTTAGAAACAGATGGTGCTTTTAGAGCAAGAATATTATCTTCATTTATTGGATCAAATACTGGAACATCTATTGGATATAGAAGTATAATTTTAAATATTTCTGAAATTCTCGATGCCTTAGTTATTGAGCCGGGAGATCCATTAATGACTAGAGATGGGACAGATACATCAGTTGATTCTGATGGTGAAACAATTGTGTCTGAACCTGGATCTGGAGGCCGTGTAGATATTTATGTAATGGGAGAAAATGGTCAGACTGGAACTGATTCTTTTATATATAGAGATCAAAGTGGGTTAAATGATCCAACTGAGGAGTTGAATAATTTTATTATGGGCCAATCGTCTTTAACACCCAGCACAAGCTTAACTATAAACACTAGAAGAGTAAGTGCTTTGTCGGCTGATGGTTTAGTTCCAAATCAACCTATTATCTCAATTAATTCAGTAACAGGGACATCTTCTGGTACAAATTTTTCTAAAGAGTCTGTCTCTTCTGCTGGAATAACGAGTGGTAATTACAAATTACTAAAAGACACTGGATCTGCTGGAGGTAGTCCTTTTGGGTTAGACAAGTTTTCTTGGATTTCCAATTTTATAGAATTAGAAGATGAGTCAAAAACAAAATCAAAATTTAATAGTGTTGACCCATTATCTTTTACAGATGTTTTAAAAATCCCTTCAATACAGCAAGATATTATTATTACAGATGAGAATTCGCCCGTTATTAGTTCGGGAAGTGCCTATATGACTCTTAATCATACTCCTATAAGAACAGTAACTAGAGTTTTCAATCTAACTACTGGCGAGAGATATACCGTGGCAGATCAAAATCCCAATGGGGAGTCAGGAGAACTTAATACAAGTGGTGTAATTAGAGTTGGTGGCAGCACACTGCCAAAAACTAGTGATGTATTACAAGTAGATTATATTTGGGTACATTCTTATGATTCTTATATAGACTATGATGGTATTGAGCCTCGTATTGATAGATTAAATACTAATAATGATTCTGTAGAGTGGGGTCTGGCAAATTATATTAGAAGTGAAATAGGAACTATTATAGTAGAATCTAATGGTTCTAGATATGTTGAAACTGAATTTGAGGTTAGTAGAGTTTTATCTATTAATACATTTACTACAGAGACATCTGTTGTTGGTTCGAATGGAAATATTACTGTGAGCAATGCCGTTAGTAATTTGTGGGAAATTAGAGATAATACTTTGGCCGGAATTCCTGAAGTTTACACTAATACCCCAAATGGAGATGGTGTTTTTTCTAACATGCAAATTACATTACCATCTGATACTATAGCTCAGACAGGTGACAGTGTTAGTGCGATATATAATTTAACTGATCATATGAATCTTGATGGTTATGATTCTTCTGGAAGGATTGTTAATAAAAAGATTACTTTACCAACTAAAACATTATCTGCTGGGACTTCAGTTTTAATTAATTATGTTGCTGATTTTGACACTTTGGTTCCCCAAATGAACATAACTCAACTTCCTATTACTGGTGATGGCATTAATGGATTTGTAAGTGTAGTTGATGGTTATCAGCCATTTCAAAATGAGTATTCTTCCGGAATAATAACTAAAAATGTTAGACGGTCTCCTAGCAGAATACAAATTACAGCAGAAAATATTGGAGGCAACGGATTATTAAGTGTTGTTGGATCAGCATCAAATAAGGTTACTGGAGTCTTTACTGTTACTTCAAAAGACACATTAGATTTTGCCTCATTAATTAGAACAAATGAGGGATTATCAAGCACTGTCTCAGTTCCAAGCAACATAACTGTAAGTAGAGTTGTAAAATTACAAAAAGTAACTGAAAATGCTGCCGGGAATATTTCATCTTTTATAGCAACATATGATTTAAAAAATTATGCTATTTTAACAAATATATGGGACAAAGAAGAAGCTGCTATTGATTCAACTTTGAGCAGATCTCAAATGCGACTATCAAGTGCTCAAACTATTAGTTTTCCAGTTGGTACAAAATTTTATGTAGAATTTTATTATGTTAAAACAAATTATGAAGAAGAACTTTTCTTCTCTAGAGATGGAACAAGAATTACCAATAAAGCTTTTGTTTATATTTCGGGGATTGATAGAATTTCTGGTTTTTCCTCAGGTGGTACTGTTTCCGGAAATCTTATAGTAAAGACATTTAATCAACCTGCTCAAAATGATACATATTTAGTAAATTATAATTATACTGCTCCGAAAAATGGAGAGAGAATTACTATTAATTATAACTATAATAAGGCATTAGTAGATGGAACAAATGAAATTGAAGAAGTCAGGCCAGTAACTTCTGATGTTTTAGTTAAGGCAGCTACTAAAGTTGAATTAGATATTACAGCATATATAGTAGTTTCTCCAACTTATTCTGATCTTTCTGAGACTGTTAGGCAAAATGTTGCTAATAATATAGCATCAACATTAAATGCTACTTCTTTGGGTACAACCTTAGACTCATCAGATATTGTAAATAATGCCTATAATGTTGATGGATTAGATAGAATTAGAATTATACAATTTAATAAGACAAATGTAACTGGATCAAAATTAAGTATTGTTGCCGAAAAAAATGAATATTTAGCAGCAGGAACTGTAACAGTTACTGTGGAGTCAAGATAAGGAAAATATAAATGGCAAATCTAAGGATTTTAAACCTTACAGTTTCAAATAGTACAACAATTTTAGTGTCGTTTTCATCAAGCCTCGATCCTAATATTGGCATTTCTAATATAACAATAGAAGGAGCTACTACTAGCGATTTAACTATAAAATCTGTTACTATTGATTCTGCTCTTATGACAATAAAAACTCGGCCAATGATAGGTTCTGCTCTATACAAGGCAACATTTTTATCTACTACAACTCAAAGATTTCAAAATGCCAGAGCAGAAGATTTTTTAATTGAAGATGGATTTGTAAATGTTGTTTTTTATACTGGAGTAAAAGAAGACAATGAAGTAAGAGACAGAATTTTTAATGGCCTTCCAGGAATTTATGACTCAGAAGATACTCTATTGTCTGACCTAGTAGATTCTTTTGCTAGTGAGATTTTAACAGCAAAACAATCAGTTGGAGAGGTACGTAGTTCTAATTATGTATCCATAGGAGTTGCTGATGAGGAAATAACTAGAGGTAACGGGCCATTTGATAGATTTTCCAATGAAGGTGTTTTTACAGTAACAAGAGTTGGGAGAGATGTTACTGCAGCTGATTTAACAGGATCTATTGAATATTCTTCATTTCCAAGTGATCCCATTTCTTTACAACAAATAACAATAACAAATGAGGAAATTTCAAATACATCAAATTCATCGAATCAATTTGATGGAATTCTTTTAACTGTTGCTAAAGGCCCAATAATTAGTGTTTCTTCAATTATATTGGTACGAAATTCAATAGAATACACTTATGATATTGACACTTACAGGTATGGACTTTTAGAATCAAAATATGATTCTGACAATGCTTATAAATTTGCAAATTTAACGACAAAACAAATACAGTTAAATAGTGAAGGAGTGGGCGGCGCTTTTCCTTTTCCGCAAGGTAATGATTTAATTAAAATTACTTATAAGTATAAAAATAAAGGTAGAATTATTAATGAGGATTCTTTAGATATTTTTAGCATAACTACATCAACTAGAGAAACAATTTCCTCTCTATCTACTACATTTTTTCTAGGCAATGCTCCTATTGTTGATTCTAACGGAGATGTTGCTATTTCTGATGGAGTTACTTGGTTAGACCCGGCACAAAATTATGATTCAACAGTAAATCATCCAGCATTTATTAGCGAGATACCATTTAGCTTATCTGGTCTTCCTCAAAATAATGGAGAATATGCTATAAATTATAATACGGGATTAGTTTATGTATATGGTTCTAATGGAACTGGTGTTGATGGTACAACATCTGTTCCACCTGTGGCTACATATTTATATAAAAATATATTTGAGAACAGGTTAGACTATAATTTTGACTCAGATAATAATGATATTGCTGCTTCATCAGAAAGAGATTTGATTGGTGAAATTGCATCAATTAAATTCAATTACGAAGATACATTTGCAGAAAATGAAGACTTCCAACTCAAATCACATGTTGAAATTACAGATGAAAGAATAAATAATAATCTTTTAGGCACATCGGGGTTAAAGACTATAAATGAGCCGGTCACGGAAGTTTTTAGAATTTTTAATGAAACTACTGGAGAAGTTTATCCTGTAACTAGAATAAACGGCAATGAAGTATATTTCTCTAGTGTTAATGATCCTAAAGTTATTGATTTAAGTAGAGAAAAAGTAGCTCTGAATCAAGTAGTTAAAGATCAAATGGTTATTAAATCAACACTGTCTCCCGTTGGTAAATCATTTGATGTATTTAAAATAGAATTAACGGAGTCATTAATTGCTTCTGCTACGGAAGATTATGTTGGTTCTTTTTTTAACTCATCATTAAGTTTTACAGAGCCTAATATTTTTGCTAGAGAAAGATTTTATAATTCATCCAACACAGAGACAATAAACTTATCTATGCTTGATTCTGTTGGTGATTATATTGTAAATTATAGATCTGGTATTGTATATGTTGCTATAACTTCTGGGGCCTCGACAGATGTTGGATTTGCTAATTATAAATATGGAAAAATAAAAACAAAGCAAGATCACGTACTATTTGTAGATAATGTGTATAGAAGCTCAGGAATAAGAAATTCTAATGTAGTTAATTTTACTGTTGGAGCAATTACAGATACTCTTGTTAATTTTACCACATTAGAAGAAGTGGGAGAGAGAGTAGATTCTAGTGATGTCGCTCATACAGTTGTAATTTCTGGGACGGATAGTGTTGTTGATGTTAATTATGATATTGCATCATTAAGACATGTTTATCAAGTAACTGATGTGGGAACATCTTTAACTCCAATAGATTTTGTAACAGACACGACATTTTCAAATGATAGAATTGTTTTTGCCCCAGGTGGTATTTTTATTATGGATAATGGCATAAGTGACAGTGGTATTTTAGTTCAAAGTCACGCTGGATCTCCATATGTTAGCGCAGAAAGAATTTCAACATTAACATCATTTATAGAACTTAGTAGTGATGTGTCATTATTTTCTGCTAAAAATTCCGCAGATACAGATTATTTTAAATTTGGAAATGATGGCTATGTAGATAATGTAACTAATAGGATTTATCTTCCTTCTACAGCTACAGCCGCAATTGGCCAAAGGCTTGAATTTCAATATTCAATATTATTAAAAACAGGGGCTAATCTAATTATTGATTATACTCCTGGCGATATTTTCATCGATTATACATATTTATATGATGAAATTTTAATATCTTATGAATATGGAAATAATGCTTTAGATTGGAGCATTTCTGATGAGTTAGAGGCTGGAGAAACCTATTATGCTACATATAGATATGGTGCTCTGCGAAACACGCTAAGAGATAATTTTGGAGCATCAACGGGAATCGAAGAACTTGCAAATATACCATATGATTTAGATAGGGAAATTTATAGAAATGGTGTTAGCGGTGTTTTACAATCTTTTGCAAAAGGTCCAACAATACCGGCAATTAAGCAATTGGTACATGAATTTACTAAGGTAGATCCGATAATTACAGAATCAGTTTTTCAAGAATGGATACTTGGAAGAGATAGTCTTGGCCCTTTATCTGCTAAAATTGAAGGTTCCCCAACATATGCTGGATGTAAATTTAACAATGGTCTATTTTTCGCAGATGATGGTGATTATTTAAAAATAAAAACAGCAAAGAATATGCGATTTAATGAAGGGACATTGGGATGTTTTGTCAAGCCAGAATGGGCAGGAATTGACAGCGATGCTTCTTTAACATTTGATTTAAATTTTGATGGATATAAAAGCACAAATAAGATTTTTATTGGATCAGGTGGAGATAACCCAACTGAAATTCCATTTACTCTTAATAAAAGCAGTTTGTCAAACTATGGAATACCTGGTAATTTTTATACTGAGACTGGATATTTCATATGGTTTGATTCTGGAAGTGAGCGATGGAGAATGCGAATGCGATCTCCAATTGCGGAAGAAAGGCAGTTTACAGGATTAATTACAACTGATGGACAATTTCATGATGTTATTGAGGCTATTTCTGCTGATGGCTATGAGGCATATGGCTCAACTGCTCCGATAAATGAAATAAATGATTATATAACTTCTACAGATGACTTGGTAAGATTTGATTTTACAGTTGATGCTTATGACTTTCTTAATATGACATATGATGCGTATTTAGGATATGGGAATATTGGATATGATGGCGTTGACTTTCTAGCAGGAAATTATCACTACATATTTGATACTGGTGTTGAAGAAGGAGAACATAGATTAAGTTTATATAAAGATAGTCATGGAAGTTTAAAACTTAATGTTTGGGATAAAGATGGAAGATTCAGACAATTAAGTGGAGATATAACAGAATGGGAGAGGGGTGAAATATACCATGTTGCCTGTTCTTGGAAATTAGGAACTATTGAAGAGAGGGATGAATTACATCTTTTTATAGATGGCAGAGAAGTACAAAATACTTATAAATATGGCGGCTATATTGCGGTACCTAGTACACCTACAACAACTATGGATCCTGCACAATTTTTAATTACTAGCACAACAGAGCCTACGACTGGAGGAGTTACATTAAATACAGTTAGTGGTTCTAATATTGTAACAGATAATAATGCTGATTTTACTTCCTCAACTTTTATAGGTGCTGAATTTGTAATATTGGATTCTACAACAGATGGTGTTGCTACACAAACAAGAAATATTATAGTATCTCAAATTGACAGTGCTATTCAAATTCGGCTAACTGAAGTTGGTGTTGGAATATTTAACTTAACAGATTCGTTAAATGATGTAAAATATTCTTTAAATCCTGTAACAACAGAAATACCTATAGACCCAAATATCGAAAGAACTAGTGTTCGTGTTGGAGAAATAAGTGTTGATACAGAATTAAGGCCATCTACTGTAACAGATTACGACTACAGTTTTTCTCTTGATGGATATCAAAACTACATAACAGTATATAATGGAATTTCTGCTAATCCAAGCGGAACCAATGTATATTTATATACTTTAGGATTGACAACTGAAAGGCAAGTTGAAAAAACTTATGTGTGGGGAGATAAAACAACTAATTTAATTAAAACTATTTCTACTCCACCTTCTTCTGTTTCTCAGATCCTTATAACAGGAATAATTCTTGACAGAATATCAATTCAAGATGGTTATGATAGCTATAACACTTTTGCTAGTGGCTTTAATTTAGGAACAATTGCTGGCTCTTCAGTATTACAATCTTTCAATCCCTTCTTTGGTCAGCCATCTAATGACACATTAGGTAAGAAATTAGATATAGATATAAGAGGAACAAATTTTGATTTTACTGGGATAAATAGAATAAAAATAGATGGCACAACTGTTGATGGCATTAATACTGAAACTATTAATTTTGCTTTATTAGGTACACAAACAACTACAAAATATTGGAAAACAATAGATAAAATATTCTTAACCTTTACACCTTCTGATATTACTAGACCTGCTGGAAGTATGGAAATTAGAGAGAATTTGGAAATTACTAGAGTAGAAAACAATGGAGATTTTGCTTCTGTTGCTCTTTCAATAGTTGAGCAAAAAGAAACAACGGGATCAATTGCGGTGGGAACTTCTAAGCTTTATGATGCTAATACTAGATTTGGGGAAGAAGATATTGGTAAGACTATCAATATAACTTCTCCAGTAGCAATAGCTGGTACTTATACTATAACTGATGTAGATTTAGATCCTTCTGCTACAGTTATTGATTCTAGTACAGCAACATTAAACATAGCTGCTGCTGCTATTACATACAATAATATTAATTGGAGTCTATTAAATACAAATTATACCGAGTCTGGTTTTGCTAACGGCTTACTAACATTAGAGATTGATGGAAGTGCTGGTGCTCCATACTATTTAACAAAAAAATGGTATGAAGTAAATTCTCCAACATATTTAATTATGCCATGGGATAGAAATCCTGATGATTTATATATTGGTTCTGATTTTAATGGCACAAAAGTTTTTAATGGTATTATCGATGAGTTAGTAATTTATGATGAAATGATGTTAGATACAAGAAGAGGAGAGTCTCTTCCAAGTTCTGGGAGAAGTATTACTACTGACGCACAAAGAATAAGAGAAAATACGGCTACAACTCAAATGACTGGTCTATTTCATTTTAATGATGATATAGAAAATAGTGCAACATTTTATTCAAGTTATAGTGGCTCCTTTTTTCATAGTCAAGATAGTGTAAATTCTCTTTTTGGTCAAAGTGCAACATTTAATACTAAAAAATCTTATCAATTAGACAATACATCTATTTTTAAAAATGATGAGGGAACAGTCGAATTCTGGGTAAGTCCTCTATCTGATACATATAATGATCCAACAAAAAGATATTATATTGATATTACGACAGAAGAGTCTATCGAAATAGAGGCAACGACAGCTATTAGAGTAATACTTCCAGTTGGCGCAAGATCTATAACATCTGTTATTCCTGTCGGATCATCAACAGATTATTTTACTGGAGGTTCTTTAGGTTCTAATGGTTTAATAATAACTTTAGGAAAAGCTTTACCAGCAAACTTAAGAAATGTGACGGTTACATATATTCCAGAAAATTCTTCGGGTGATAGATTTAGCATTATTAAAGATGAATTTAGCAATCTTAATCTTTTTGTCAGGGCTGACGGTGTTGAATTTAATTTAAGATCTCCTATTTTCTGGAAAAAAAATTCTTGGCATAGGGTTCATATAACTTGGAATCTTAATAATACAGATAATCAAGATACATTAAAACTGCTTGTTGATGGTGTAGAGACTGGCATTATTAGATATGGAACTGGACTATTATATGGTTTAGTAAGATATGGTCAGCCTACAATTTGGGGCCAATCATCTGTTGGTACTCCATTGTCAAGAAACATATTAGCAGATATTAATCTTAATGACTTTTTTAATAAAATTTATATTGGCGCAGATTTTACAGAACAATTTCCGGCAATGGCAAAGATAGACAATTTAAGATTTTCAGACTCGGAAAGGGGAATTACATTATTAGGTGGTACAGGGCCCGGTAGTTTATTGGGTCATGACTTTCTTTATTCAAGCAATATTAATACAGCAAATCCTGTAGTTTCTGATGCTTTAACTACATATTTAGAAAATTTTACCGCTACTCAGGAAGAGGTAGAAAATATCGCAAAAGTAAGACATCTTGGATATGGAATATTTGAGTTTACAGTAAAGATACTAGATTCATTTAAATTTTTAGCAAGCGACCCAATACAATATGCTTTAATACCTGATTTAATTCAAAGAATAAAACCAGCACATACTAGAGCTTTTGTAGAATTTGAGGAGGAATAATGGGAACCATACAATATGACGTAAATACAAAAATGACCAATTTCTATAACTCTATGCAGGTAGATCTTGAGGATATGAATCAAGAGCAGCTTCATCGGCAATCATCTGATGCAGCTACTATTGGTAATTTTTTTGGAAGTGGAGTTGTACCAATACAACTAATTATACCAGCACTTTTAGACACAAATGATTTAAACCAAGCACAACAAGTATTAATGGACGGCTATTCTTTTGACGGTCAAAATACTTATATTGGAACTAATCTTGTAACACTAACTGATACTTTAGAGGGAAATCATTTAAAAATAACAATTAGTGATTTTAATTTAGCCGGTATAAAGAGGATTGCTAAAGTATGTATTATTGGTGATGAATTTGGTGGTGATCTAGTATATGATAGGCTTTGGTTTAGAGATAATGGTTCACAAATAACTACCAAAAGGTATAAAAATATTAGAGCTATAATTTTTAATGACTCGTTTGGAAATGCTAATGGTAGTTACGATTATGCTCATCGTGTAATAGATTCTTATGGATCTCCCACTGGGCGCTGTTTAGTTCAGGAAGTTGGCTCTTTAGAGTTATCTGCTGAGCCAATTATTGCCAACCAGAATTTTCAACCTGACATATTTTTTAGAGATTTTTCCAGAATTTCTAGCTTTGCTACATTAAATTCGATGCTCCAAGATGCGATAGGCTCTGATAAGTCATATACTGACATGGATGTCTATACTACTCCTTTTGCTCAGAGAGAAATTGCCAAAAACAATCCAACAAAAAAAATAGGGCAAAAATTTTATTTAACAGCAAATAATATTCAAAAAATTTCTATTCTTATGGCTGTTGAAAGAGATGCTGCAGCTGTAGCTGGATCAGAATATGATTGGTCTGGATCCTTAACACTTTCACTTCATCCGTTACAAACGTCTTTAGATTGTCCAGTTGCTATTGTCCCTGATAATTTAGTGGATTTTGATCCAAGTCCTGGGGCAATTACTCTTGCTACATTAGACATGAGTGATTTATCAGATCGCGGAATAGTTTTAGATGATTATGGTCAGCAAGTAGACTTTGTATTTACTAATGACTTAATAGCTGATCCGGTTAATAGTCCTTTGATAGCAAATTCTTATTATGTATTAACTATAAATAGATCAGGAGATACAAGTGTAGGAGATTTACTTTTCGATGAAGCACAAAATCTTTATACTGGAGGCTATTTAGTTGAATTTGATGGTTCCTCATGGACAAATGTTACGACATCTGATATGTGGTTTGAGGTTCATTCTAGTAATTTGAAAATCAATGATGGTGTCGCCTATCAAGATGGAACAGGAGTTCAGATTCCTAAGTTGAAAAAAAATACTTCCGGTATAGAAGTTCCTTGGGTTGAAAAAGAAACTTATTATACTGTTGCTTATCAAAATAATAATTATGTCATTACTGAAGTTATAGAAGAATTTAGTGATCAGGAAGAAGATCCTACGACAGGTGATAGGGTACATTCTAGAAAAATAAATGCGCCAAACTTATCTGTTTTAGATGAAACGGACTTTTTGGCGGCAATAGGTATTTCTGGAATTCCAGTTGTTCTTGGAAGAACTAGCGATAATAACCCACGAGGAAATCCCGCAACTATTACTGGAACTGTAACATTACCGGGACAAGCAGTAGGTAATACATTTCATATTCTAAATCCTAGCTCGACACTTTTAGCAAATAATCTTGTTGGTTCTATTTTAACACCCAACACAACAAAAAATTTAAGATATAGAATTACTGATACTTTATTAATTGTAGATTCATATGGAGATGTAGTAACAAGTAATAAAATTGACATTAGTGATCAATTAAGAGTGGCATCTTGGTTGCCTGATGGATATGATTTAGCTTTAAATGCTGATCAAACAAAAGTAATTAATGGAGATATTACCTTACCTGAGATCTTAAAAGCTGATGTTACAGATGATTCTGTTGTAGATGTTAGTGACTTAAATATGATTAGAGATTATGTTAACAATGCCATAAATTCTTTTACTTCTGGAACATCTTATCAGAGGTTGGTTTTAGTTGTTGAAAATCTTACAGATCCTGATCCTCTTGGTGTAGTTGCGGATATTCCGACAGCAGATGCTGATTTTACAACTGTACCGATTCAGCCGATAAATTGGAGAATTAATTATATTCCATCTTGGTATGTCGATAACTTAAACTTCATAGACATGAGAAGATTTCTGCCATCGAATTTTACTGTAGATCCTTCAGCAACATTTGGTGGAAGAGGAGATTTTTATTTTCCAGGAAATCAAATAATTGATGGATATCAGGTAAATAAAGATAGTTCTTGGTATTCTGTAGATTTTGAATTAAATCATTTATCTTTAAATGTCCCAGTAACAGATTCTTATGGTAATCCAACATTTCTTGATGGTTATTCTGTTGGTGTTGATTTATTTAATGCTTTTGTTGGAGAAACTGCTAATGGCAAAACTGCTAATGGATTTACAGCAATGAAATATGCAGACAAATCATTTGTTCAATTATCGGATTTTCCAGCTAGAGTGAAAATAGTACCATCTATTCAATCTATGGCAAGCAGATTTAGCGTGCCATTTGGTGGCAATATTGATGATATAATTGGGTTAAATTATGATTTAAATACATCTAATATGACCCTCTATATAAATAACACATATCGAGATGGTTATGAGTTAATACCATCTTTGAGAACTAAAATATTATTACAAGTGTTTCTTAAAAAAGCGGGTTTTGCTAATACAACTGGCGAAATAACTATGGACGAAATGCAATATGTTCTAGGAATTTAGGAGGAGAAAAAAATGCCAAAAATTCAAATTATGTTAAATCAAGCCGGAAAGCCGGCTGGAGTAGTAAATGTCAGTAGAGAAGATTTAGATTCAGGAACTCCTATTATTTTAACAAATAGCAATAATGTTGGAGCCGTAAAGTGGGCTTGGGAATTTATTTCAGTTCCAGTAAATGAATTCGGCGTTTCAGCGTCTTCTGTATTAAGTGGTGCTGCGACAGATACTGCCGAGTTTATTGCTGATTTACCAGGCACATATATTCTTCAATTGACGATAAATAATAGTATTATTGGACGAATAGCAGCAGCAGTATTATCTACTTCTATTGGTTCTAGATTTCCTGGAATTGGTGAGATAAATGAATTTGGAGATTTTGGATGGAGTACTGCAGCAACTCAACTTTTTGCTAGATTAGACTCCTATAATCTCTTCGGACAAACAGCAGGAGGACATCTAGATGGATATTATCCAGATCCTAATGTAATTGGAATTATGGAAGGATCTGGGGCAGGAAACTCTCTAGAAATTGCTGATATACCGGATGGTACATTCCTCAAGCGTACATTAAATATAATAGAAGGTGGGATGCCGACATTACAAAATTGCTATGATGAAGATTCTCTTATTTCCATTGGCTCAAATGGGGCAGTTCGATTAAGTAATGATCTACTTGCGCAAAGAAGTGAAGATATCGCAAATGCTAATTTAAGACTTATAAATACTGGAATTAGTGGTAATGTTGGACTTGACATTAATGGTTATGCTGATACAGATTTTGCTGGAGTTATGTCTCGGTGTATGATTGAAACTGCTGACATTCCCATTGCTTTAAATGGAGCGGTAGCTGCAGGAGTTTTAACAATAGCTGATCCTGTAGACCTAACTGCAATTTCTACAGATCTTTTAACATTAGTTGAGCTGAGTGGAGAAGTAGAAGGCTTATTTAGATTTACAAGAATAAATGCCACATCTGGAGGGTTAACAGATTTTGATAATAATATAACTGTTCCTGATGGCAATGTTGTTGCTACATTCTATTATATTCGTTTTCTTATCGGCTCAGATGTTACAGATTCTGTCCCTATAGCTCCAGGACCAGTGAGAGCAAATATGATTACTTTTGGTGGTTTTGATGACTTAGGTTCTGGGATAGGGCACTTACATTATGTTTATCAAACTGGTGGGAATCCTAACGAAGAATTTACAAAAAAGTCAGTACTTGTTGATGATAATAATCCAGCGACTGATATTGCTTATGAAACTACAACTGGAGAGTATCATTCACAACGATTAGTAACGGGAGTTGCTCCGACCGCATATACTCATGCTGCTAATCCAACAGTAAGGGCAAAAAATGATGGCGCTGGGCCAGCGGTTCAAGCCGATGATTATGTTCTTGACTCAGAAGAAACTGGATATATATGGATTGATTTGAATTCGGCACATGAAGATATTGGTGGCTCATCATCATGGGAAATTACAAGTGATACTATTTTAAATGTTGGAAATGCAAACTGGCAAAGTAGTTGGTTAGCATCTACAATAGTAGACGGATATCATTATATAGAAACATCTGAATGGCCAGAGGGTATGAAATTAAACTCTATTGAGGTTGATTGGCTTTCTACAATTGCAGGAAATTCAGTTGAACTATATGCTGTTAGACAACGATGGCCGGACCCCGAAGCTGGAGTTGCGAGAGTAAATTTACCGTTAAATAGTGGTTATTCTCATATAGAACATGCTGGAGATAGTGCTAGACATATAGATACTTTTACGTGCGATCAAAATAATGTAGATTGGGCTCATGAAACTAGTAAACTTGTAATAATTTTACATGCTTCGGAACTTGGAACAAATGAAATTGTGTATGGCATTAGATTAAATGCCACATATCGTTCTGTTTCGAAGTATCATACTAATACGACGACAAACCCGGCATAAAGAATAAATATATCTTTTTTCTACCTCTTATCTACCTTTTCTATTAATAATTGAGTATTAGGACAGGAAAAGAATATTAATAGGAAAGGTAACATGAAAGGAAAAAAACAATTAAATATAAAGCTGGAGAATGAGCTTTATGAAATTTTACAGAGTTATGCTCAGAATAATTTCAAAAGTGTTACCGCCGTAATCAAAGATTTTATTATAAATCTGAAAACTCAAAAAAAGGAAAGACTATAAGGGAGAAAGTATGAAAATAAGATGGCATGGTATGTTGGGAACTAATCATAGTTGGAGTTTCGTTAGCCAAGCATTAGCTAGAAGTATGGCCAAGATGGGTCATGAAGTCAATATGAAGTCCACAAATGGTTTAGAGCATTTTCCTGAAGATTTAAAACAATATTTAGATCCTGGGGTTCACGAACAAAAGCCCAATGTTCCTATAAATGAGCAAGATTTAAAAAGACCATATGATTTAGAATTAGCCTATACAGTTAATTATCAATTCCCAAGAAGATTTTTTTCTGAAACAAAATGTAAGATGGGGATTTGGAATTTTGAAAGTAGTATTCTTCCTGCCGGATGGAATCATTATGTAAATTCTATTGATTATATTCTTCCATCAAGCCAATTTTCTTCGGATATTTTTACAAATAATGGAATATCAAAAGATAAGTGTGTAGTTGTGCCTCACGGTGTTTACACTGACATGTTTAATCCAGATATTCCACCTTTTAAACTAAAAACTGAAAAAAAAGTAAAGCTCTTAATCAATGCTATTCCACATGCCAGAAAAAATATTGATAAGGCAATCAATGCCTATCTTGATACTTTTACATGTGATGATGACATCTGCTTAGTTCTTAAAACAAGATTTATTACTCCAACTAAAGAGAAACCTTTTGAGGTTGATGTTAAACAATTTTTAACTGATGCTTTTAGAGGTAGAAGTAATCCTCCGGAAATAGAAGTAATAACTACTTTTATACCAGATATTGGTTCTTTATATACTGCTTGTGATGCGGTTATTTGTACTAGCTCTACTGAAGGATTTTGCTTAAAACCTGGAGTAGTAGTGGACACTGATAGTGGCCTTAAAAAAATTGAAGATATTAAAGTCAATGATTTAGTAATTGGCTGTGATGGTAAAGAAGAAAAGGTTACTGGAGTTACAAAAAGGAAAGTAAATGAGAAATTAGTTTCTATAAAAAGAAAAGGTTGCTCAGAATATTTTACAGGAACATCAGATCATCCTCATCTGGCTATTAGACGCAAAAAATTTAAGTTTAGCTATTATGATAAGAAAATACAAAATGGCGCAATATTGCCGAAATGGACAGAATTAGGAAAACTAAAAAAAGGTGATTTTGTATCGATACCGAAGCCTAAATTTAAAAAAGAGAAAATTGATTATTTATATATTAGTGATTTTGTTGACGTTGAACAAAATGGTGATCATGTTTTTTTAAAAAATAGTTTTAGAAAAAAATCAGAATTCTCTATTACAAAAATTTCTAAAATCTTAAATTGTTCTTTCCAATATGTTTCAGAAGTTCTAAATGATGAGAATAAAAAATCAAAATTAGCAAAACAAATAAGAAAATGCGCCGAAGATTATTTATATCAAAAATCCGAACATATTGTAATAAATAATAAAATTTTATTAGATGAAAAATTTGCAGAGGTATTGGGTCTTTATATAGCAGAAGGATCTGTTACTGCGAGAGGCAACGCTATTGATTTTTCATCTCATTCGAAAGAGCAATGGGCACATCAGAGAGAAAGTGATGTTTTAATTTCTATTTTTAATTCTTCTGTTTCGAAAATACTTAGAGAAAATAAATGTAATATTGTTGGGACAAATAAAATAGCTGCCTCATTTTTCAAAAATCTTTGTGGTAGCTCGGCAATTTCAAAAAAGATACCAAAATTTTTATATCAATCTAATTTTATGGTTCCCATTTTAAGAGGTATATTTTATGGAGATGGCTCTTGTTCTAACAGCGCATATTCATTTTCTACTTCTTCTGATAAATTAGCGAAGCAGATTTATCAATTTTTGCTTTCAGAAAACATTTTTTGTTCGATTGGGCTAGATAAGAGAAAAGATAACATTAATTATATTATTACTGTTTCTAAAAGATATAATAAACGATTTTTTAATTTAATTAAACCTATAAAATATAGCAAAGAAATAGAATTAGAAAATTCCATTAGAAATTCGTCTTGTGTCGAAAACAAAGATTTCTTTTTTGTTCCAATAACGGACATAAAGACCGAAAATTATAATGGTTTTGTTCATAATTGTCATGTAGAATCTAGTGAAAGTTATACATCTTATGGAATGGTTACTCACAACTGCCTTCCATTGCTTGAAGGAATGGCATGTGGAACACAAATCGTTTCTCCAAGATATGGTGGGCAATTAGAATTTCTTAATGATGATAATTCTATTCTTTATGATGTTGGAGAAATGTATGCTCCTTTAGAACACCAATATTGGACATATCATCCGAAATCAATAGTTGGAGACATTAGCGAAGAATCTATTTCTGAAGCTATGAGAAAAGTTTATGATAATCTTGAGACAGAAAAAGAAAGGACTGCTAATCCAATAAAGAAAACTGTAGAAAAATTTAATTGGGGTGATGCTAATAAAATTATTATGGACTTAGCTGAAAGCCATTTAACATCTCATAAACCTAAAAAGAGAGAAGTGTTACATATTATTCCTTATGGAATGGTTGGTGGGGCTGAAGTGTGGGTTAAAAATGCTATAGAAAATCTTAATGATGAATACGAATCAAAAGTTGTTTTAGTTATGCCAACTCCTGAATTAGAAAATTTCTTTGCAAATTATGACATTATTAAATTGACTAATGAAAATAGGTTTGAAGAGCTAAAGTGTTTTATTGAAGGAGCGGGAGAGATAATACATTTTTATAATAGTTTATCTGTTTTTGCAACTATAAAAAGATCTTGGGATGAAGGATTCAGAAAAAGAGTATTAGAAACTCATCATAGTAATCTAATGTGGGGTGATTCTATAAATAAAATTAGTAAAAGATCGCCTATTGTTTCAGCAATAATAAGCGTTTCTTTTGATGAAGTAAATAGCTTACAAAAAAAAGGCAATCCTTATGTTTTTTATTTACCACAACAAATTAACTGGGATAATTTCAAACCGAGTGAAGGTTCTTTAAAAAAAGATCTAAAAATCAATGGTCCTCTTGTAGGAACAGTAGCCAGGTTCAGCCCAGAAAAAAATATAAATATGGTAATTAATTGTGCTAGAAAAATGTCTGATGTTGATTTTGTCATTGTAGGAGAAGGTCCACAGAAAGATATTATAAAGAAAATGACTAAATCAATTAAAAATTTACATATTCTAGACTTTACAAATGATGTGAGTAATATTTATAATTCATTAGATGTGTTCTTCCTGCCATCAAAGATGGAGGGCGTCCCATTAACTATTTTAGAAGCTATGAGTTGTGGCGTTCCAGTTGTATCTTCTGATGTTGGAAATATAAAAGAAATTATAGTAGATGATATTAATGGATATATAAATAAGAATATTAATAATACTAGTGATTTTGTACAATTATTAAATAAAGCGTTAGATAATAGAGAGCGCTTATCAAAAGATGTTTTGAATTTTATAAAAGGTTATAGAGAGAAAGATACTAATATTTCAGATATATATGGGCGGTTATACAAATGATAGATATTTCAATTGTTTTAGGAACATATAATAGAAAAGAATTATTAATGCCATGTATTCGATCTGTACAACAATCGGCTAAGGGATTGGACTATGAAATAATAATAAATGATGCTGGATCAACTGATGGTACTTTAGACATATTAAAGAGATGGAGTAAGATTCCGCGTTTTACAATTATATTTTCTGGAAAAAGAACTAGTCCTACGCAAGCCTATAATCAATGTTTTAGAGCTATGACGGGTAAATATGTTATTTGGTTTAGTGATGATTTGGTTGCTGAAAATGATAGCATTGTAGAAATGTTTAATTTTATGGAAGAACAAGATGAGAAAACTATTGCTGCGTTTTATGTTAAAAATTCAAATCAACAAAATATGATTAAAGCAATGTTAGCACATCAACAAAAATTAAATTTATCTGAAGATGAAGAAGAAAAGGAAGAACTACAGGGAAAGGTAGATAGAATCAAAAAAAGTTTAGGATATAGTGTGCCAGAGCATAAGGGTCAGCTTTGTCCTTCAGTTGCCTGTATTAGTTCTAATTATTTGAGACAACTTGGATTGTGGAATACAGATTATCCTTATTATGGTCAAGATGTTGATTTAAACTTCAGAATTTTAAGGGATGGTGGTAAAATTGTTGGATGTAAGAAAACTCAATTAATTCACAACATGGTTAGTGATGATTTAAGAGTTAATAATGTTAGAGAGGGAAGGAAGTCTGCTAATGATAAGAAGTTTATTTTAATATCACAAAGATTTGGAGAGAAAATAGATAAACTTTATCCAAAAATTCTTTTTAAATTGGAAAATGATTTTAATGAAAATTTACTTACGGTAATAATAAAAAAACTTAAAACTTTATTTAGAAATTCTCATTTATATTACTTCTCTAATAAGGAAGTAAAATTACAACAAAAAGCCTTAGTAAAAGCTGATTTGGCTGATCCATATGACTTAATAATAAATGTAAGTAAAAATAGTTTAGATATTTTATTCCCCGACGATCTAGACTTTAGTATAAAAAATTACATACTAAATATGTTTAAAATAATACAAAATAAAATTAGAGGGAAATAAAATGAAACCTAACTGGATTGGTCGTCAATTTGAAACAAAGATGGATGATGGACAAAAATGTGTAGCTCTTATGGGTACTAAATCTTTGGTCTATACTCCTGTAACGGTAACACCGAATACTACATATGAATTAGAATTTTTAGCAAAAAAAGAAAGTGGCAATGGTACATTTTTTACTAATTTATATGGCAGCGCAAAATTTGACTTTCCTCAACAAAGAGTTTTGTGTACTGATAAATGGGAAACTTATAAAATTAAGCTACAAACAAAAAATTTCCCGGCTACCCAGCCCATCTCATTTAGAATGTGGAAAAATGAAAAATCAACTGGTATAACATTAATTAAAAGCATAAGAGTATCTTTTCTTAAAGCCGAAATTATTCCTAGAGATATTTTACCAAAACCTCCAGCACCTGTTCGGCCTCCTTCTTATATATCTAATAAAAGAAATTCTCCTCCGGTACGCCAAAAAAATACTGGAACAAAGAATTTAGAAATGGCTAATAGATATCAAAGGAAATTAGCACAACAGCAAAAGGTATCTCCACAAGCGAGAGTGGTAACACCATTAAGAACTATCGTTAAGCCAGATTTTAATTTGACCAAATTTAAGCCCATGCCATATGTTACTCATTTCCCTAATAACTTACATAATACAAAAGTTCTTTATTTGCCAGCTAATAATGAACAAATAAAACAAACTGGTGTAGAAGATGCTTTTGTTAATGCTGGTTTTCAGTTATGTTCTTTTGACTTTAGAAATTGTTTTAATTATACTTCTGGTCAAAATTGTCTTGCTACATTTAAAAAAACAATTCGTGATTATAAACCAGATTGGATTCACATGCAGCTACAATATACAGGATTTATCCCAGCAAGAACTCTTGAAGAGGTAAAAGTGCAAAATCCTAATACGATGATTACCAACTGGTCTGGAGATGTTAGAGATTTTGCTAATTTATATTATGTACAATGTGGAAATGCTATTGACTTAAGCTTACTATGTAATGTTGGTCAATTACCTATGTTTAGGAATAAAGGTCTTAAAAATATTGAATATTGGCAAATTGGAATTGATCCCAAACAAACTTATAGGTTGCCAGATGCTGCCAGAGATAAGTTAAAAGCCGCCTATAACCATGATATTGTCTTTTGTGCTTCTTTTACTAGTAAATTTCCTGATAGCAATTTACGATTAAAGTATGTAAACGCATTAGCCGCAAAGTATGGAACAAGATTTGCGGTTTATGGAACAAATTGGGAAAATAAGTCATTTAGAGGATATCTACCTTATTATGATCAAAATGATGTTTATAATGCTTCCAAGATAGCAATTAGTATTAATCATTTCAATAATATTAAAAAATATTTTTCTGATAGACAATTGTTAACAATGGGATCTGGAACATTAACTTTATGCCATTATATTCCAGGACTGGAAGAATATTTTGAAAATGGTAAAGATTGTGTTTGGTTTAAAACTGTTCCTGAGTGCTTAGAAAAAGTCGATTATTATTTAAGTCATCCTAAAGAGGCGGAAGAGATTGGAAAACGTGGAGCAGAAAAAATCGCAAAGAAACATTCTTATTTATCAAGAGTTAATAATCTTGCTGGGAGACTAAAAATTAGTCCTACTCCTCCTGATCCACCAAGAGACATATCTATGGTTTTAGGAACTCATAACAGGATAGACTTATTAAAAAGAATAATTCCAGCGGCAATGAAAAGTGCTGAGGGATGTGACTATGAAATTGTAATAAATGATGCTAGCTCAACTGATGGGACCATCAAGTGGCTTAAAAAATTAAGTGCTAAGAATGATAGGATTGTCCCGATATTCGGGAAAAAGGAGGGAATTACTAAAGCGTATAATCAATGTTTTCAGAAGGCTCGTGGCAAGTTCTTGATCTGGTTAAGTGATGACACTCTTCCTTTGGGAAAAGCAATTTTTAATATGTTTAATATAATGAAGACGAAGCCCGAGAATTGTCAAGGGGCTTTTGAGACCAGGAATGATTCATCATTGCCATTTATGATTCCTAGGGTTGGAGCATTATATATGCCTATTGTTGCATGTGTACACAAATCTTATATGGAAAAAATTGGTTTTTGGAATATGGATTATCCTTATTATGGGCAAGACTCTGAATGGAATGCTAGAGTTTATAGAACAGGAGGAAGAATTATTCCTACACAAGAGCAAATTGATCATTTAAATTGTCAGGATGATTTAAAATCTGACAATTTAGAAAGTTACAAAAAAGATGGTTTTTTTGAAAAATATAGATTGTTTTATGCTTTAAGATTTGGCAGAAAATCGCCACATAAATATCCTATTATTTTATTAAATATTGCTAAAGGAACTGAATATGAAAATGTCAAAGAGGTTTTAACTAATTTTAGAGCCTTATATAAGAATATAAATTTTGCTTTATTATGGCCATATGGTAAAAAGTTACAAAAGGAATTTCCCAGCATTCATATTATAAAAGATATATCAAAAACTGTATGGCCACATTATGATTTAATTATAAATATGAATAACAATGTAAGGAAGGTACTTTTATGGAATGGAACAGAGAAGACTGGACCATTTATAAGGAGATTAATGTATGGATAATTGGCATAAGTTTTTTGATGGTTGGACTGTTTTTCGAACCGTCAAAATCCAAGAAAGATTTATTAAGAAAATTTTACAATATACTGATAAGAATAGTAGAATGCTTGAATTAGCCGCTGGAAGTGGATTAACTTCATTTATTCTTTGTTATTCTGGTAGAACAAATATTTGGGCATCAGATATTGATGAGACACTTGTTGAGGCTATTAAAAATAAATTTGGATTATTATGTCCCATAGTAGACATGTTTGATATTAATACAAATGATAAGTATTATGATTGCGTATTTCATCAAGGGGCATTAGAACATTTTAATGATGAGGATATTGTCAGAACTCTCAAAGAACAGGGGAGGGCATCTAAATATGTTATTTTTGATATTCCAAATGGTAGGCGATTTGATAAAACTCAAGAATATGGAAATGAAAGATTTATGTATGTTAGCAAATGGAAAAAATTAATTAGAGAGGCTGGTCTTGAATTGGTAGAATATGATGGTCGTAGGCTTAATAAAATTTTCAAGTATCTTCCGTTTAATTTGGAAAATAATGATTTTATTAATAAGCATTTTGGGACATCAAGCATTTTTGTATGTAGAAGTAAAGGCAAAAATGAACAGGATTAAAAAAATTAAGCATTACTTAAAACAAAGTGGCTACGAGCATATGTTTAAAGTAATGGAAAATAGTAAGGGCATAGTAGTTGAATGTGAATGGAATGTTAAACATGTTAAGAAGGATAAAATTGTTTATAGGGCAATTATAACTGGATAAGAATTTAATTTGTTAAGGATAAATTTACCGGGAGCAAAATAATGAGAATAGAGAAAGAAAAAGGAAAGTCACCAGTAATTTATAATGCCATAAATCCAATTGGATTTGATACTCCTAAGGGAGTATTTTTTATAGTTAAAAGAGAATATGGATTTGATATTATTCAAGATACTAAAGTAATTTTTACAACGAAAGGCTTTATTAAATATGGTAAAGAAGAGTGAAAGTTAATAAATCAAATAATGGCTCGCCAATAATAAGTCAATTTGGATATATTGGTTTGAAAAATAAAAATGGTGATATTTTCTGGATTGAAGAAATGGGTGATAATATTGAAATAGTTTTCAATGGAAATGTAGTTTTTTCTTCAACTATTGGGAAACAGATAGTTAAGAGTTCAGGCACATATAAAATTGTGAGGATAAATGAAAATCAAAAATGAAAACATATTATTATTACAGGATATTAATAAATTAGTTTACCAAATCTTTCAAGAAGAAGGATTATCTTATGTGGAAAAATTAGAAAAAGCTGTTATTGAATTAGCAGCAGATAGGGATAAATTAAGAGAAGAGAGAGAATTTGGCAAAGAAGAATATTTGGTCCCAAAAATGAAATCTCCGTTGTTTACTCAGGAAAAAATAACGGTAATAAGGGATAGAAAGTGAAAGTATCAGTTATTATTTCCTTATGTAATAATCGTCTAGAACATTTTAAGCGATCATTACAAACATATACCAAACAATATATCGATAAAAAAGATTTTGAAATCTTATTAATAGATGATGCTAAAAGAAATGAGTATATTGATTTGGCTCAAAAAGCACATAATGAAATGGGATTAAATATAAGATATATAAGGATTGACCCAGCTAGAGGTAAATATCAGCCAAGATCTTTTACTCCTGCTTTAACAAATAATGTGGGGTTTAGAAAAGCAAGAGGGGGCGTTGTCGCTATAACTGGTCCAGAAACTTTACAGGCAGAAAATAATATATCTGTTGCTTCAGAAATGATTAATAGAAGAGAATGCGTTTACGGTTTAGTTTTTAGAGCAGATAAGAAATTTAATAAGTGGATAGATAATAATCCACTTTATTTAAAATTGCGTTTTGATCATTTGTTATCTGGTCCGGGAGCCAAGGCGGAATGTAGAACTACTCCACCACATCCTCCCGCATATTGGTATTTTATGTGTGTTGCTAAAGAATATGTTGAGAAAATTCATGGGTGTGATGAAAAATTCTTAGAAGGGATTTGTGGAGATGATGATGATTTTTCTAATAGGATGAAATTTGCTGGAGTAACTCCAGTTTTTGATCATAGAATTATTGGTATTCATCAAGACCATAGTGAAGGAGATCAAAAAGATAATTCACATAGCGTAAGATGGAAAGAAGATTGGGAAAGATTGAGACAAATTAATCTTAATCATATGAGAGAAAACATTAAATCAAAAGATTTTATTGCTAATAAAAATTATGAATGGGGTAATCAAAACGTTGTTCTTTTTGAAAAGGAATTTGTGACATGAAAAAAAGGCCAACAGAATTTTATATTGAAACTGTAGTTGGGTGTAATTTAAGTTGCCCGGAATGTGCTTTATCTTCTACAGATTTTAATAGAAAAAAACAACATATGACCTTAGAAAATTACAAGGTTATCGTAGATAAAATAAAACAATATGCTAAAACAATTCATTTATTTATTTGGGGCGAGCCATTGCTCAATAAGAATATTGTGGATATGATACAATATAATACCGATTGTAACATTTATTCGTCAATTTCAACAAATGCAAATTTAATAACAGACGATATGGCAAAAGGATTAGTCAATGCTGGTCTTAATCAAATTGAAATTGCTATTGACGGATATTCTCAAGAAGTTTATAAAAAAACACGACGTAATGGCAATATAAAAAAGGTTTATGATGCGATAAGTTCATTACAAAAATATGGCATAAAAGATAAGAGAATTAGAAATGGTAAGTTTAAGCCGGGGAAGAAGCCAGCTATTATTTGTCGCTATATAGTTTTTGATCATAATGAGAAAGAAAGAGATGAATTTGTAAAATTTTGCGATTCATTAAATATTAAATATTCTTTTACCCCCTCTTTGATTATTAATTTTAAACTAAAAGAATCTAATATTAAACGTTTTAATAGAACTATATGTTCTGACCTTAAGTGTGTTCAAGAAAATATGAGAGGATGTGGTACAGGTAGAAGAGCAATAATTTTTATTAATGGAGATATGTCTATTTGTTGTTTTGATTATAATATGGATAAATCTTTTGGTAATATATTTGAGAAAGGTTTTAATAATATATGGCAAAGCCGCATATTTAAGGAACAAAGAAGATATGTATCATCATGTGAGCCAAATGAATTTTGTATAAAAAATTGTCAAAGATTTGCTGCCACAAAAGAAGAAAGAGAAAAAATGATAAAACTATTAGGAGAAAAAGATGATTAGATTAAAAAAGAAATTAAGCGATGAGGAAGTTGAATGGATTATAGATGAATTAAATTCTAGGTTTGAAGGAGAGGAAATTAAAACAAAAACTAGTAAACTTCTACAAACAAAGTTATATAAATTTGTAAAAACTCTTGAAGAATGTAGTCCTAAGCCTAAGAAGAAGAGTTTGGTTAAGAGATCAGATATTACAGAAGTTTTTGATCCATCTCCTAAAACATTACTGGAAGGTGAGGTAATATTTAATTCGCTTAGGGAGCTTTTAGAATTTGTAAGAGAAAAGAAGCAACTTGGCTTAGATCTTAAGCAATATACGAATCCTATTTCTCAGTTAACTGGATATGCTTCTGATGATGGTAGCAAGTATGTAGTAAGTATTGTTGATTTGCGAAAAGATCCTAGGGCAGATTCTTTTACATTTAATCCTATGAAATTATTATTGGAGGTAGAAGATGAGTAATATGTTTTTTGGTTTCGGCCATGGTTTTGGCGGAACACAACTTTTGTCAAAAGTATTAAATCTTGTTTCGGGAGTTGATTGTGATCATGAAAGAAGAGATAAAATTTCACCTTCAGCCTTATTTGAAAAATATAAGGGAGTTTGGTATGGGCAGTCTGATGGAGAACAGTTTATAAGAGATCAGAGAATTCATATGGTAAAAAGGGTCATAGATAGTGGTAATATATTCGGAGAAGTAAATGGGATACTGGGCTTTTTTGTTACTCCACTTCATAAAGTTTGGCCTAATGCTAAATTTATTTATATGTATCGTGATCCAAGAAAACAAATTATTAGTGCTCATAATACTGGAGTATTTTGTCATGAAGCTTTCCCTGACAATTTTGATCCTTTTTGGTGGCCTTATCCTTACCCTAATTGGGAAATAAAGAACGAGTGGGACGATATGTCAAATCTTGAAAGATGTGCTTGGTTTTGGTCAGACTATAATGAGTTTGTTATGAAACAAATTAAAGATATTCCAGAAGAGCAAGTTTTTTATTGGAAGTTTGAAGATATGGTTAAAGGAAAAAATTTAGATAGGGTGTGTGATTTTCTTAATATATCAATGCCATCAGATACGGCAGCATTGAATAGATTATTGAATACTAAAGTTGGTAAGACAGCTAAAAGAGCTACAGTAATTCATCCACCTTGGGCACAATTAAATCATGGTCTTAAAGTAAAATGTTTAAAATATATGAAACCAACAATGGATAAGTTGGGATATTAAGGAGTCAGAAATGAATAGAGTAATTACACCAAAACAAGTTTTTCATGCTGAATTTTATCTAAAGCATAATTCTAAAAGGCAGGAACATTTAGAAAGCCTAAATCTCCCAATTGAAAAGGGTATGACCGTATTTGAAACTGGTGCGGGAATTGGAGATCATACAGAGTTTTTTGTAAATAAGGGTTGTAAAGTGACGCCCACTGAAGGTAGACGAGAAAATTGGGAAGTCTTAAGAAAGAAGTATTCTAATGCTATTTTATTAGACTTGGAAAATCCTGAGAAGGGTGACAAAGAAATGGAAGATACTTATGATATTGTCTATTGTTATGGAACACTTTATCATATTGGTAAACCATTAGACGCAATTGATTACATGTCAAAGAAAGCTGGAAAATACTTATTTCTTGAGACTTGTGTAACTCAAGGAGATCACGAGGACATTGGTCTTTGCAAAGAGGCGGTATTTGACCCGTCTCAAAGTCTTTCTGGAATTGCTTGTAGGCCAACTAGACCTTGGATTGTAAATAGATTAAAAGAAAGATTTAAGTATGTTTATATAACAACAACTCAGCCAAACCATTATGAGTTTCCTGAGGACTGGTCTACAGTTCCTAAGACTCCATTATATAGGTCAATATTTGTAGCTTCACATGACCCAATTGATAATGATTTATTAACAGATAAAATTCCAATGAAACAGAAGAGGATTAAATGAAAAGTATTTTCGCTTTTGGTCATGGATATAGCGGGACTCATTTAATGACACATATTTTAAACACAATCCCAAATATAGATTGTGATCATGAAAGAGTTTTGCCAGAGTCTCCACATGCATTATTTGGTGCATATGTAGATGTATATAAAGATAAGCAGGATCCTTATAAAGTTTTAGAAAGAGAGCGTAAAAACTTTATTAATAAAATAATTGCTAGTGGCAAAATTTATGGTGAAGTAAATTGTATGTTAGGTTATTATGTTGAAGCACTTGATAAAATGTTTAAAAACTCTAAATTTATTTTTATTAGTAGAGACCCACGAACACAAGTTAGAACTATTTATAATACTGGTGGATATAATATGTCAGCTTTTCCCGAAAAGTTTGATCCATTTTGGTGGCCAACACCTAGAGAAGATGATCCTATATTTGAAAAATGGGATAATATGAAGCAGCTTGAAAAATGCGCCTGGGCTTGGAATCTTTATTATGATTACATTTTAAAAGAGCTAGATAAAATTGATAAATCAAAATATTTTCATATTAAATTTGAAGATATGATTGCTGGGAAACAATTAAATAAATTATTTAATTTTCTTAAAATGCCAAATCCTAGTGTTGATCAGATTAAAAAGATAACTAATGTTAAGTTTGCAAAAACTGGAGTGCGTGAAAAAAAACCTTTGCCTAAGTGGCATGCAATGAATTTACAACCTCATAAAATTATTCGTAAATATACAAAAGAAACAGCAAAAAAGTTAGGATATGATATCGTCTAAGTATATACAATATTTTAAAAATAAAAACCAAAAAGTTCTTTATTTGCCATTAAATAATTTAATAGTTAAGCAGACAGGAATGGAAAAAGCTTTTAGAGATCTTGGATTTAATCTTTGTTCATTCGATTTTTTCTTGGCTGGAAAACTAGGTAATCATCAGTTAGCAAATAGTTTATTTCTTCAAGTAGTAAGAGATTTTAAGCCTGATTGGATACACATGCAACTTCAATTTTCTAATGTAATGGAAGTATCTACTCTGAAAACTATTAGAAAAGAAAATCCGAATATTATTATGACAAATTGGACCGGTGATGTTCGAAATGAAGCAATGGAGAATTTTGTTAAAATGGCTCCCTTTATGGATAAGTCATTAATAAGTAGTGAAGGACAACTATCATTATATAGAGATGCGGGATGTAAAAATTTAGAATATTGGCAAATTGGAGTTGATCCTGAAAGTTTTTATATTTTACCCGAATTAGTAAAACAAAAGTGGAAAAAAGATTACAACCAGAAAGTTTCTTTTTGTGCAGGACATAAGCCAAATTATCAGATGTTTCCGGGGAGCATTGAAAGATATCAGGTAGCAAACGGCATTTTAAAAAAATATGGTAATAAAATTTTTGGTCTTTATGGACCTGGCTGGCCAAATAATATGAGCAGAGGCCCAGTAACTTATTATGAGCAACTTCAAGTTTATAATACATCAGAAATTGTATTAAGTATTAATAAATATAATGATTTACAAAAATATTTTTCTGATAGGCAATTAGTTTCTATGGCCTGTGGGCCACTTGTAATTAGTAGATATATTCCACATATGGAGACATTTTTTGAGAATGAAAAGCATTTAGTTTGGTATAAAACAATCCCAGAATGTATGAGTAAGATTGATTATTATCTTAAAAATCCTCAAAAAGCAAAAGAAATAGGTTTAAGAGGTGCTAAATATGTTATTGAAAAACATTCCTATTTAGAGAGGCTAAAAGAACTTAAGTCAAGAATACAGATATAGGAGGAAATTTGAAGAAAGTAATTATAACAGGAGCAACAGGTTTTTTAGGTAAGCATGTTGTTAGAAAAATGAAGAAATTAGAATATAAGGTAATACCTGCTTCTTCAAAAAACTGTGATTTAACAAATTTAAATAAATTAAGTAAATTTATATTACAACATAAGCCAGATGCGATAATTCATCTTGCGGCTTTATGTGGTGGTATCGGAATGAATAGAAAATACCCAGCAGATTTTAATATTATAAATACAGTTATGGGAATTAATCTTTTCGAAGTTTGTAAGGAATATAAGAAAATATTCAATGTGTCGCCAAACATAGTATGTTTAGGTTCTGTTTGTGCTTATCCCAAATATACTCCAGTTCCTTTTAAAGAAGACTATCTTTGGAATGGATATCCAGAAGAAACTAATGCTCCTTATGGCCTAGCAAAAAGAATGCTATTAGTTCAATTAAATGCTTATAGAGAACAATATGGAATCAATGGTTGCTATTTACTTCCGGCCAATTTGTATGGACCAGGAGATCATTTCGATTTGGAAGATTCTCATGTTATTCCAGCCCTAATAAGAAAGTTCTATGAAGCAAAGATTAATAATAAAAGAGATGTTTTATTATGGGGATCAGGAGGAGCTTCTAGAGAGTTCTTATATGTAGATGACGCTGTTGATGGAATTATTCAAGCTATGGAGAACTATGATGGCGTATTACCAGTAAATTTGGGAAGTAATAGGGAAATTAAGATACTTGATCTAGCATATCTTATTAAAAACAGTGTTGGATTTGATGGCAAGATTGTTTGGGATTTTAATATGCCTGATGGTCAGCCAAAGAGATGTTTGGATACCTCAAGAGCTAAGGAGCTATTTGGTTTTGAAGCAAAATGGAGCTTTGAAGATGGTATTGAAGAAACTATAAAATGGTATATTAAAAATCGTGAAGACATATTAAAAGGTCTAAAATAATACTATAGAATTAACAATTTAATAATAACTGGGAGAAATATATGAAAAAAAAATGTGCTCTTATAACAGGAATTAGTGGAATGGATGGTAGTCATTTGGCCGATTATTTGTTAGAAAAAAATTACTATATTTATGGCCTAATAAGAAGAAATGCTACTAGAGATTTGGGTAATGCTAAACATCTTGAGGATAATAAAAATATAGATATTGTTGAGGGCGATGTTACTGACATGTCATCAATTTTAAGAATAATACAAAGGACTCGCCCACATGAAATTTATAATTTTGCGGCACAATCACATGTTGGAACATCATTTGAACAACCAATAGCAACTTTTAATATTAATCTTTTAAGCATAGTAAATATTTTAGAATGTGTTAAATCTTTAGGTTACTCAACTAGAATTTGGCATGCAGCAACTTCAGAAATGTTTGGTTCTTCGTTACCTCCACAAAACGAAGATACTTTATTAAATCCAGTTAGTCCCTATGCTATTGCTAAAGTAGCATCATATAATATGATTAAATTATATAGAGAAGCTTATAATATGTTTTGTTGTTCTGGTATTACATTCAATCATGAAGGCCCAAGAAGAGGGCCTCTATTTGTGACCAGAAAAATTTCTCTAGCAGTGGCAAATATTATGGCTGGTAATCAAAAAAAGTTGATTATGGGCAATATATCGGCTAAAAGAGATTGGGGTTGGGCTCCTGAATATGTAGAAGCTTTTCATCTAATGTTGCAAAGACCCACCCCTAAAGATTATGTGGTTGCAACAGGAGAGATGTATTCTGTTGAAGATTTTATTAGAGAATCTTTTAAGTTTGTGAATATAGAAAATTGGGAAGATTATGTAGAATTTGATCGTTTTTTATTAAGACCATCTGAGGTTGAAGAGTTACAGGGTGACGCTTCACTTATAAAAAAAGATCTCGGTTGGGAATCTAAAATTAAATTTAATGAATTAGTTAATAGGATGGTAGAACATGACTTAAAATTAGTTGGTCTTAACCCTAATGACTACACAGATAAAGGAAGGGATGAAAATGCCAGTGATTAATACAAAAGATATAGATTTTTGTGTCGGAACTATTATTCGATATAATAAAAAAGCAGTGGAATGGGCAAAGAAAAATAACCCACCATTTTCTACTATCATAGGTGCTATGTTAGACTATAAGTTTCTAGTTAAAAATTTACGTAATAAGGGTAAATTTATAGAGATGGATGTTTCAGTTTATCCAGAAGGTCAAATCTTTTATACTTGGAAATTATCTAAATTGGGAACAGGAACAGAATGTCCGTTTCCAATATTCATTAGGAGTAAAAAGCAATGAATCTTAATATAGGTGATCAAATCAGATTTAACAAGAAAACAAAAAAGTCGATAAAAGACTTTTTCATCGCTTCTTTAATTGATGTTGAAAAAATTTATAGCATTACTGCGATTGAAAAATGTAATAAAGTTATAATTGTCGAGGTTGAAGATAGTGACGGGTCAGTAATTCATTGTCCCATTGATGAAAATATTAAATTCTTTAATAAGAAGACCCCGTATCGTCTTTTTAGGAGGGCAAATGGAACTATTTGATAAAATATTCAAAGAAGTAAAAAGCTATCGTAAGATTCTACAAGTAGTTTTGTGTTTAATTAAGCAAGATAGAATAGATGATGCTAAAATGATTATAAATAGGGTCTTAACTGTAGAAGAAATACAAGAGCCTATGGATGAGGTATTAGGTGGGAGTAGTAACGATAAATCCATTTAAGTTAAAACAGGAGATATAGTTAAGTTTAATAAACGAGCTTATTTCTGGCAAAAAAATATAGAATAAAACATGATCCTAATTTAAAACCATTTCCAGAATGGGAATTTGTAAGGGATCTTACATTTAAAATTCTTGAGGTTGATTATAGAGAAAGCGTGGGTTTTAGTAATGGGCATTATTTTTATATAAAACTAGAGGATAATACTATTTGCAAAGGCTTAAGTCATTCAATACATAATGCGGGAACAATATGGGTTTTAAGTGATAAGTGGAAAAATTTTAGGAGTCCATATATATTTTTTAACAAGGTTTAATTATGCCTATTATTAATACTATAAAGTGGAAATATGTTAAAGACATGAATTCTCTTAAAATTGGAGATATTGTGCGCCCAACTAGAGAATGGTATAAATGGGCAGTTAGGGCTAATATTAAACATATTGCTTCTTTTGTAAAACCAAGAAAAGTGTATCAGATCAATTATTTTAAAAACTCTTATCAAATTTTTTTAATTGGTGCTAACTATCATTGGGCAATTTGGAATACTGGAAAAAATTCTGGGTCTTTTTATATACTAGAGAAAAAAATTTATTAAAATATGGAGGTATAATTTATGCTAGTAGTAAATGGTTGTTGGGAAGTAGTTCAAAAATATAAAGATCTTTGTGTAGGGGATATTATTAAATATACTTCTGAAATAAAAGCTTTATATAAAAAAATGGGAAGAGAGAGGAAATCTCATTTTATTGTTGATAATCTATATGGAACTAATACTACCAAACACGCTGTTATAAAACAATTACCTCATGGAAATTATTCTTTTTCCATGATATTATCTGAAAATATGGAACTGAAACATATGCCAGGCATTAAGGCATTCGAAAGGAAAATAATATGAGTAAAGTGGGAATTTATATGCCAGCCTATAATTCTGAAAAATATATAGGTCAGGCAATTGAAAGTATTTTTGAACAGACTTATAAAAATTGGGAATTAATTATAATAGATGATTGCTCAGATGACAGCACATACAGTGTTGCAAAAAATAAGGTTGATAATACATTTTTATGGAAAACAAATGGAGATTATAATGAGAGGTATAAGCCTCATGTGAAATTATTTAAGCGCGGAAAGCACGCAGGTAAAATCGGGATTGTAAAAAATGAAGCAATAGGAAAATTATCTAATTGCGAATATATTTGTCATGTTGGATCGGATGATTATATTTCAAATGATTGCTTAGAGAGATTCGTAGATTTCATGGAATCTCATCCTACTATAGGAGCTGCTTGTGGGAATTTTGAATGTTTTGATAATCATGGAAAAAGATGGAGCTATCCTCATGTAGCCAATAGCGGAGAATTTGATCCTGAAGTTATGTTATCTTACATGTGTATGTTTCCGATGAGATTCTATCGTAGAGAGACAATAGAAGCTGTGGGTGGTTATTCTAATGATCTATCATCTGCTGTAGATTATGATTTAGCTTTACGTATATCTGAAAAATTTGAAATAAAAAGAATACAGGATCCAATTATGTATTTTTATAGAAGACATTTTCACCAGGCATCTACAAAAGGAAAAACAGAACAAGATATAAATGCCAAAATTGCTTTACAAGCTGCGCTAGAAAGACGTAATTTACACATGGAAATTGAAAATGATATTCCTCCTTTTAAGTTAAAACATGTAGAAGCACAAGTACATAAGATATGGGGACAGAAATGAAAATATTAATTGCCGGTGCCGCCGGTTTTTTTGGGTCTAATATAATTAGATATCTTCTTTATCGTTTAAAGAATATCGAAATAATTGGAATTGATAATATTCCTGATGTAGAAAAAGCTAATCTTAGATTATATCATCATAGAAAACATAGATTTTATGTTTGTGATATTAATAGTAGCGATTTTGATAAGATACTAGAGCTTGAGAATCCTGATCTCATTATTGATACAATAATATCTCAAAATGATAATGATAGTAAAAATATGAATACAAAAATAGGCTTACTTAATAAGAATATACCAACATTATCACTAATTTCTGATATTTCTATGATTAAAATATCATTAAAGACAATAGCCGAGCAGTTGGATAATTCTCATATTATAGAAGTTCCAATTTGTTTTGGCTTCAGGGAGAGTTCTTTGAAGGGAATATCAAAGATAGTATATGGAGCATTAGAAGGACGCCTGGAAGGAAATTTTGGTATCTATTCTTGGCTTTATATAGAAGAGCTTTCAAAGATTATACTTGAAATGATTCAATCTAAAAATCCAAAAAGTATAAGAATTCAAGGATATGAATTTAGTGAAATGGAAATAGCAAATTTTTGCTACAGTTATGCTCGTGGCGAAGAATCGAAGTCGAAGGTCAAAGGAAGCCAAAAAAATAATAAGGTAAGTTTTGAAGATTCTTTAAAGAAGACTGTGGACTGGTACAAAGCTAATGCTTGGTCTAAGGGGATTAAATAATTCTTCCCCGCGCTTTGTAATTTTTTTCAACTAAAATAACTTTTCAAAAAAAAATGTCAAGGAGAAATTTTTAAAAATGTCGAAAACAGAGGAAAAAAATAAAATCGTTGCTGAGGAGCAAGATATTAAAGGAAAGACTGAGGAAGAGGTTAAGAATGATAATGACAAGTTTAATGAGGCGATGGAGAAACCTAAGCTAGATAAAAATGTCATTGCTAATTTACAGCAAATGAAGAATAAAAATAAAATAAATGTAAGTCCTGAAGTGCCCAAGGTAAGTATTAACTTTGGAGTAATTGGATTAGGACAAGCGGGTTCTAGGATTGCTGAAACCTTTTCTGGTTTCGGATATAATGTTTGCGTATTTAATACCGCGCAACAAGATCTTGAGTTTATTAATCTTCCAGATGACAAGAAACTCTTTATGCCTTTTGCTTTGGGAGGGGCTGGTAAGGATCTCGATAATGGCAGACAGGCTATTGAGCAAAATGCTCAAGAGATTATGGATTTTGTAGAAACTCGTTTTAATGATAATGAAATGATAATCTTAGCTATTAGTGGCGGCGGCGGTACAGGATCTGGTGGAGCGGAGTCTTTAATAGGATTATTGAAAACACTTGGCAAGCCATTAGGAGTAATATTTATATTGCCTATGGAAAGTGAAGACTCATTAAGTAAGCATAATACTATTATTACTCTCGGAAAACTTTCACAAATGGCAGCTACAGATGTGATCACAAGTCTTGTTGTAACAGATAATGCAAAGGTTGAACTTATTTATCCAGGGCTTAGCAAGGCTGAATTCTGGCCAACAGCAAATAATGCTATAGTAGAACCTCTTCATCTATTCAATAATTTATCAGCAACACCAACTAAATATGATTCATTAGATTCAATGGATTTTGGTCGTATTTTGACTGCCGGCGATTGTACAATTTTTGGAATGATGGAAGTAGAAAATTATTTAGAAGAGACTTCTATAGCAGAAGCAGTAATCAATAATTTAGAAGAAGGGCTTTTGGCTAGTGATTTTTCACTTAAAGAGACACGTTTTGGTGGATTTATTATTACTGGTAGTGAAAAAGCGTTAAATAAGATCCCTGCTGCGAATATTAATTACGCATCATACATGATTGGAGAAGCATGTGAATCTGCTCAACTTGTTTCAGGAGTTTACGAGCTACCATCTGAAAATGATGTTATCAAAGTTTACACAATGTTTAGTGGTCTTGGTTTACCATCAACCAGAGTTGATATTCTTAAAGCGCAAGCAAAAGAGCAAATGGGAAAGATTAAGATTAAAGAAGAGGGCCGGGTAGATAAAATGACTATTGATTATGAGCAAAATCAAACCCAAACAAAAGCCCAAGAAGTACATCGCCGGATAAAGCAAAAAAATTCTGCTTTCGGAAAACTAACAACAAATGCCCAGTCAAATAAAATTGTCGATAGAAGAAAAAGATAGGACTATAGTTTATTATGATTCAAAAACACAGTTCATCTTTTGAACCACCAAAAGAGATTGCTGACCAAATTTATGAATGGGCGAAATTTGAATATTTAAGGCGATTAATCCCAAGAACGAAATCAAGAATCGGCTATTTAAACAGATTGGAAAAATTAAAATCAGAAGCAATAAGAGAAATGCAGACAGGTAGTGAGGCTCGTAAGCCACCATATAAAGTATTTGAGTTTAATAATTTATTACAGAGATCATGGAAAAATGTACGAAGATCTCTGGCTGTTTATAGACATTATAAAA
>Ga0208790_1000161_pt1 | contig 35960 bp, 15 predicted proteins | sample 10_taG_FD_184083 | JGI IMG/M metagenome (GOLD analysis project Ga0208790, IMG submission 184083) | Marine viral communities from the Subarctic Pacific Ocean - 10_ETSP_OMZ_AT15264 metaG (SPAdes) (version 2) | ecosystem: Environmental > Aquatic > Marine > Oceanic | place: Pacific Ocean | collected... | reverse complement strand
TGCTCGGAAAGAACGCCAAGGCTATGGGCATTGCAACCCCTGTGTACCCGGATAGTCAACTTTTTGATGAAAAAACCCAAGATATTTTAGCAATTATTGGCCTCATGGCTCGTCGCCCTGCGATTGGGCGCTACCTGACCGGAATGATGGATCAGCCGTGTAGCGCCATAACGGAATTAGCAGCTGAATGGGCATCGATCCCCTTACCTATAGATCGAGGAAGCTGCAAGAAAGGACAGTCCTATTATTGTGGAGGTTCAGATAAAGCGGCCCCTGGACACACCCTAGGAGAAATAGAAGCAATTCTAGCTGCAGCGAGAGCCCGATTATTGGCTTCTGGGGCGTATGCTAGCGCTTTAAGCGCAGGCCGCGTAGGACCAACAGGAGCATAATTATGGGTGATTTGTACGACCCTAGTATTTTTACAGCTGGAGATGCAGCATTAGATTTGCTGGGCAATGCGATTCGTAAAGCCATGGCAACGAATATATTTGGAGGAAAAACCAAGTTTGTTGCGCGCGCCCTGGAAGATGAATACACCCTGAACGCATTAGAAGCCCGCGGCGTGGCAAATAGCTCCACTGAAGGCGGCCGCGGCGAAAGTGTTGCATTTCGAGCAAGAATAATTGGAGAGCACTCCCCTCATGATTTCATTCCAGATCCATGCGACCCGGCAATCGCAGTAGACAAACAACATGTTAGTCAATTGATATCGATGCACACTTTGTTTGTTGATTCCGATCAGACTGAAAGAGATCCAGTAACGAGGGGGGATATCGTATATGTCGAACTGGATCCGGCATACTTCGGCTTCTCTTACAACCTTGAATATGGCAAATTTTTAAAAGTGGTAAGTGTAGAAACTCCCCCATCGGCCACTGGTCAAGAGTGCTCGTCGCTTAAAAACCTTTTTTGACCAGGGTGCCAAAACAGTGTCACAGGCCACTGGCACGGGAAGCTTGCCTTAAAGCCGGCCCCAGCCAATATAAATTATATGATTGGATGTTTGGGAAGTGCTGAAGGCATAAATAACTACAAAAACAACTAAATTTGATTTAATATATAAAAAAAGGCTATTTATTGTCGTGAACAATAGCACGCCAAATATAGTGAGAAAACAAGGAGAGATACATGTTTGATTATGAAGATCAGCCGGAGAGCATTCCGGCATCTAACCTACCGCCTCAGAGCCCCTCCCCCCCGGGCGACGATAGCGCAGAGGTACTGCCTCCGAAAAGCGGCTTGTTTCATACCTCATTTCCTTTGGACGATATGTTTTATAAAAGGTCCCAAGATGAAAAGGTAATGAAAAATGCCGGCGCATATGTTGTCTTGGGTACTGACCGCCCAGCATCAGACCGCGATGGCTATGGTGCTTTCGCGCCCGACAAGGCCGCTTCGATTGATTTAGTTGTTGGAAGAATGTCCTCGGCCGCCAAGGGAGACGGCCCTCGCCGCCCCGCTTGGGTTGATAACAGCTTTGCTGGGGATGCCGCTCGCATTCACATTAGTCAATTGACCGATATTGATCATAACTTTGGGATAGCCGGCAACGATACTCCGCAGTCAGTAGCTCGTTCGGGCATCGGAATCAAAGCAGATGCGGTTAGAATTATTGGTCGTGAAGGCGTTAAAATTATCTCAGGTACCGGCATCGGTGTTGGTGGTTTTGGCAACAAGGGGGAAACCAACTCGCTGGGAGGCAAGATCCACCAGCCATCACCAGAGATCTCACTGATTGCGGGCAACAGCGCTGAAGACAGAATCGTGTGGGGTGGATTTTTTAACCCGCGTGAAAGAGTTAAAGGGCTGCAACCAGTTCCACTTGGTTATGTGACGCGAGATTGTCTCATGGAATTATCAGAAATATTAGATCTGACAATAGCAACATTAAATACTGCTATGATTATTATAGAGGCTTTTAATAGTATTTTAGGCATAGATCCTTTGCGACCTTGGATCCCGCCGTCCTCAACTCTTGTCAATGCTCTTCTCTTGGGATTTGTCAACGATTCCCTCTTCCAGTTAAGGGCAAACAAGTTTGCGTGGGAACACAACTATTTGTGGCCTTCGGGATACAAGTATATTTGCAGTCGAAACGTTAAGGTCACTTAGTAGATGGGGAGTTTATAAATGGCAGATTCAAAATTTTTACCATTTCAGGATGCAAACGGAGATAACCTACCCGATGTATGTCCCGAAACAGAATTAGCCCCAGACATATGTTTAAAGTGCTCTCCGAATCCTCTGGCTTCGGTACCGAATTGGAAAAAGAGAAAACACAAAACCCCGTTTCTAAATGAAAAGCTGTGTAAATATCAAATCCCATACAGAACACAGACAACCGCAACGTTCCTCCCGGAAGATTTGGAAGTGGCCATCGATCCTAGCTCCACAGAAGCCCACGTGGAAGCCGCCGCTCAACGAGGCTTGCAGGCTCAGTTTGAAAGATATATGGATCCATATACCGATAACCAGGGGAAAGAGCGTGATGGTGCCATCAAGAGAATTCTCATTGTTAAAAACAAAGAAGTATCTGAGGAAACAATGGCCACAGTTCGTGAAAATTTGGAGTATACCGATTATTATTTAGATGCTCGACCCGGCTCTTATCTCAAAATCCTATATTCAATCGACTTCGATGTAATTGAAGACTTGCCAGATGCTTTGCCGGAAGAAGAGCCCCCCGAAGCCGGCGACATAGTGGTAGAATATGATGCTCACGACATGGTAATGATGGGCATTAGAGTCAGGAAGGGTCTTAACCTCTATGGTCGGTATTATGCTGTTTATCGTGTGTTGGAGGGATCCAATTTAATATTTATTCACAACAGGAAGATTTTTGATTTAAGCCTTTACGGGGACGACGCTCTTCTTGCTAGCAGCCAACAATTGGCGCAGGTGATGACGCAACTAGATGCGTGGCTCAACGTGAAAGGATACAATATCCCAAGTCTTGGTAGTATGTCGTTCTTTAAAGAGCGGATCACAAAAATGGAGTTCACATTTAATTCAGAATACAAATTAAAGAAATTAAAAGTTTGGACTTCTGACTGCGGGGAATATCCACAAGCTTGGAGCGGCTCCTACCTTTCCGATCTCCGAGCACGCTCTGCGTGGAAAGATAAAACCGCGGTAGCATATTTTGCACAATTAAAACAGATGGACTCTGCACTTTCGGCCCGAGTCGAGCGTCCGTGGATAGACGTTGTCACCGAGTTCACATATCCAAAGGTTATGCCCCAGCTTCATGCTGGAGTTCGAGACGTCGAGGATAGAAGAGACGTCCCGGGTTGTATTGCGGATGCCTTGGCCAACGAAATGAAAGTTTTAGGCCAAGATATTCTTGATGAAGTCTTTAGCATCGGCGACGCTATTGCCTACGCCTTCCATAAGAATTTATGCCGGCATGATCCAACAGAAGTAAACAAAGATAATGTGTCGGTCGGCAAGGTCTTCGGGATTCCCGAGATCGAAGACGGAAATAATCTTTGGGGTGCTGCAATTATGCAGGCGCACAAGGAGATTGATCCAAGAGATCAGATATTTGCCCATTTTTGCTTATATTTTCTGACATCTCCGGGAGTTGGTGAAGGTTGTCCGCCGATGGGCCCCCCTGGTAGTTCTATGCAAATGCTGGATGCATTGTGGGCCGGCAGTTTAGAGCGTATTAAAATGTGCGGCTTCCTGGACCTTCTCGGCCAGGTGGTCAAATGTTTGTTGGGCGGCCTATCATTCGAGGAAGCGCTTCGTAAGATGCTACAAAGCGCCCTCAAAGCTATGGGCATCGAAGACTTTGGTGAGTTGTTTGTGGGCCTTCCTCCTGATAAACAATGGGAATTGGAAGAGTTGGTCAAAGAAAAGCTCAAAAAGGGACCCATTCTTCCCGATTCACATGAATATGAGTCAGAGACGGGCAAAAAAGAAGGCGCCAATCCACTTTTTGGAGGAGACGGCGAAGGCGGCATCAGCAATCCCTGGAAAGTTGTGCGCCCATGGGAAAACCCGGAAGTAGTAGCAAGACAGAAGGACTCCATGAGGAACAACAATGGAGAGATGGTACCCACAAAAGCTCCAGGGTACGATCAGGATAGTGCCTCAAAAACCCGCCGGACACTGGCTCAAAGTTTTGCTGTTGCCCAAAATGCAGAAGAATTTGGTGGTATGGATCCTAACAATATAATGGATGCATATTTGCTAGCATTATTAGAGATATTCCAAGATAATCTGATGGGCCTCTTAGATCTGATGAATAAGTTCCCAGGTGCCCAGATTGTGGCATTGTTGATATCAACTATAGATTGCCCGCGCCCGCCCCTCTTTAATCCGGGAGTTATGGACTTCATTAAAAGCTTGAGCTTGCCGTTCTGCCGCGGCAAACAGGAGATTGTTCTGCCGCGCTTTGAAAATCCATTTGTGTGGCTTCCCAAATTTAAAGATATTATGATTGCCATATGGGAGATGGTGAAGATCTTACTAAAGCAGTTGGTGGTGAAAATAATTGTCATGATTCTTGTGAAAGTGTGCGAGTTAATTGGAGATGCTATATGTAAGGCATTGGAGCTTGCCGGCGCCATGGTGACGTCTCTGCCGTCTGTAATTGCCGGCAAACAAAAGTTTGGTGATGTTATCAAGGATGCGGTCTGCGGGCCAGATGCCGACGACGATACTGTTAACAGCACGGTCACTCAATTGATGTCTGATCTCGGTGTCGGCGGCCAAGCTTTATCGAATCCTGACCGCGCGCTATCGTATCTTGAAGATGTTTCTGCTGCGATTACCCAGCAAGAACTAATGGAAGCGGTTTTGGGAAATGCTTCCCCGGAGATGCTTTCGATTGCTGATCAAATCCGTGAAAATGAATATCCCGAGTACAACGATGCGCTCCCGAACGAAGCATCCATCGGAAGCTTCTTCTCAAACGTCGGTAAGTTGTTCCCAGCGCAGTTCAAAAGCGAGTTAAAAGATCTCATAAGAGATCGGGGCGATGACGCTCTCCCGGCCAATCCTAGCATGTGCGCTACCCCTGAAGCAATCGAAGACTTCAAGAATCTAAGGTGCCAACTTCTCGAAGGTCGAGTCTCACCAGAACAGTGCGATGAAATGTTTGAGAAATGGCGTGGCACGCTGCTGGATGATTTGGGAGAAATGTCCGACATTGCCCAAAAGGGTCTAGGCAACTACGTCGCCGATCAACTTCCTCCAATGTTTTCCGATCCCGGCTGTGAAAATGGAATGCTCCCATATGAACCAGAAGAGAATATTATAGCTGCCACAAACGCACTAAAGAAAGATATGGACAAACTTAAGATCGCATTTTCTAGTGATATGCTGGAGAATGGTCCCGGGCCCAAAAAGTGGGGTTTTATTAACATGGTCATGTCTGATACTTTAGGAAATCCTTACACAGTCCACCAAAGAAAAACAGCAAACAGGGCGCCATACGTAGACTTTTATTTGGATCCACAGCCCCCGGGTATGAGCGATGATGACTTTGAAGACGCATTGGGCCTTGACATGGCGAACCTCCCCCAACAGAAGGCCGCCTATCCGATATATATCGCTGATTATCTTATGTATCAATTCCAAAAAGCCGGCAAATCCTTCGAAGACCCCAGTGATCCTGCGACCACTTATGACGTCAATGATCTAGAGGGCTCAATGGTTTTCAATAGCAGTAACGCCTACCAACTCGACAAATATTATAAAAGATCCTTTAAAAAAATGGGAGTAGACTCCGGAGATGTTGACATTATTGCAATGCCAAGTCCCGGATATAACGTTGATGTGGTACCGCACGTTCATGATGGATGGGATGGTGGAGGGTATGTTTCATTTATTCGAAACCTGCGTAAAGACGAGCCAGATATTAAGCTCGAGTTTAAGGACAATGCGTCCGGACAGCGATTAGGCCCAGACGGCGGCCAGTGCGCATTCGGATATGGTTTCGAACTTTCCTGTTTCTTCTCGGATTTGTATAGAGATGGGGAATACAAAAATAGCGAAGGTGATTGGGTGGACGGACCTGTTAAAAACCGCTCGGGCGACAACGTTAGGATCTATATCGCAGAACTGTTCAATCAAGATAGTGATGTATATGATCCAGCAGCCTCTATGATTCAAGACGACCCAACTGACCGCAATCCCAAGAAAAACAAGAAAGAAAAGGAAGAGGAAAAGGGCGTTCTTAAGACTAGAAGATTTGAATTTCTCACATATGATGATTCCCTCGATGATATAAATTTAGAAGATTATCCTAACTTGGCAGCAAGCTTTGATCGGCTTATGCCATCTCAGCCACAAGTGTTAGCTTTGTTTGATTTGTTTGATGGTCGTATAGAGCAGTCGACTTTAAAAGATGCTTATGACTCCTTCATGACAAATGCATTTGAAAAGGTCTCAGCTGAAATTGGAAAAAACAAAACAGCTTGGTCTTTCGGCGCCGAGTATGACAACCTGTCCTATGCTCAATTCGAATATGTTGTGCCCAAGGGTACGAAGCTCGCCAACGGCAGATCCGGCGATTCAATATCCAGTAGAGACGTTGAAGTCCATAATTACAACAATAAAGGCGCTCGCGATGGTACGCGCCCAATTCGCGAAGAGGACGGCATTTTGGGTGTCAGTTTGGATCAATATGAAAATGGCGCCGAAGCCCGCGTAGTTTATTTAGACCCAGTCAAATACGGGGGGAGCTATATGAATCCTCCTCTTTATGTAAAGCCCCTCACCGGTTCCGGATGGACGGGGGTTGTAGATATTTTATTTCCAGAATTGGCACCCTGCAAGCCAAAAACGACGGACTTGGTAAATTTCAAAGAAGTACAGGACAAGATCGATCAACTATACCCTAAGCTTACCAGTGACACGCGACTGCAGTCCGACCCGGACTGTATAGTGGAAGTTCCATATGCGAGAGTTCTAGACCGGCCCGCAAAAGCAGGCTTGATGGGTGCCATCACTGCAACAATTAAGATGTTTGTTAGTGTACATTTCTTGAAATCTCTAGCCACATTCACCACCTTTGCTCCCAAATTCCCAGAAAATTATAGTAATATTTATGCAGCATATATCATCGAACAGATGGAAGAGCAGCTTAAATCAGCCGGTACGGCTTTTCTTAGCGCATTTCAAGACTATGAATTTTGGTACGCGTTCTTAGAGCAATCAGTTCAATTATATGGCTTGCGCATTGGACCAGAAGGGGATATTCCTGAAGAAGATGTCCCAGAGGACGTCCAAGCTGCTCTAAACCGGCTTGACGATCTTCAAGATTCTTACGATTACCCCTCGCGAGAAGATAAAATTCAAGATCCTGATAGCCCATGGTTTGAGACATTAAAAAGTTATCGCGAGAGCAAAAACCTAGAAGCAGTCTTTTATAGTTCTGAAGACGCTAAATTAATTTTGAAAGAGTTGGTGAAAGAAGAATTGAAACTCACAGGCGAGAGGTTTATTAAAAATCTCCGCCCGGCCGGCTTCAAGCCGGTTGCAGAAGACCTTGGCTATTATTATATGAGCACTTTCAGCAATGGAAGCGAATTAAATCTTGATGGCAAAATTGCCGAAGCGCCATTTGGTCTGCCAACGCCTGAAGATCCAGATCCGACTATGCAAGGGTATAGCTGGCCTGGCCCATTCTATTCCGAAGGAAATGAATTTACCACCACTGATGATAAAAAATATGTGGGATATTATCACGGAGAAATAGATCCGTCCGATGGTGGTTTTGTATATAAAAAGGGGCCCCCTACATTTTTGGCACCGGTACCGGTGGCAGACATGGAGCCAGAAGACCAGGAGCAACTGCTAAGACCTTTCGCCTCAAAAACAATAATGGGTCTTACGAGCAGCGCCGGCTTTGTGGGCATCGGAGATATACCCTCTATCGTGGACTCTGTTGGCGGCACCTCACAGCAGCCATTCACAATTAAAAAATACATTAAAATAGGCGGTGCTTTGAAGGATCCCGACGCCGCTGCCAAGGAAGTCAGAGAAAAGGTGACAGGAAACATTTCAGATCACTGGCCCGGAACAATGAGGCTTGTGTATCCCCCCCTCCCGCCGGCCGGCACAGAAGACACACAAAGTTCAGAACCTAAATCACCAGACGCCGGCGGCACTGTAAACTTGAACAGAACAGGCACCGCCGGCGCCGCCAAGGAAGATAAGACGATGGACCCGGTTGGGGTTGATGGTGAGCTTGGGGTCAGATACGGGATACAATTTAGTATGAGGATAGGAGACACAGATGAGGTTATCACCCGCGTCGAAGTTGATGCCTTGGACATTCCGGTATCAGCTTTTAACACTCTCCAGCGCGATAGTAAGTTATTATTGTGCCTACTGCAGCTTCTAAAGGAAGATCCAAAATATAAGTTAGTTGTAGACTATGTATTTTCCTTCAAGAAGGTGTTGGCAATTTTGGCTATTTACAATGATATGGCTTTCACGCCCTCGATTGGTGAATGGACCGTTGGCCCAGGCCAGATGTCTCATCCATTGATCGCCAACGTCTGGCCGGCCACGCCCGGCTCCGGCGTAAAACCAGGCAAATATGCCAATATTACTTATGGCGAAGTCGACGTCGACGGCGAGGATGTACCCTTTGTGAGGTCGGTTGAGCTTATTGACGGAGCCCCCGGATGGGCGCGCTGGTCCGATCGCGCCGGCGGCTATCAGTGGGATAACGCCTTCTTCCTACAGTATCACGAGTGGGACCAGCAAACTTTAAGGAGGTCTATAAGACTTCTTCGTAAAATGTTTAGAATATATTATCATTCTAGAAAATGGGATCCCGGGGATGATGATAACGGCGCCGTGCAGTGGCTCGAGCAACTCCGCGCAAGGTTTAAAATGTCCCCCGGCGCCCGCTTCTTACCATGGTGGAAGAAAAATCGCCTGAGAGGCAACCCGTACAATGCTGACGGCGAGTTGTGTGATAAAGCAGATTAAGGAGTATTTATTGTGAGGTTGAAAACAAATGGCGTCATTAGCAGTTAAATTACCCCTTACTCAAGATTCGATCAATGGCTTTTCCATGATTACGGATTTTAAAACCCTTATTAAACAAAATTTTAAAATGCTTATCTTGACTAGTCCGGGCGAAAGAATAATGGAGCCCAGCTATGGTGTCGGCCTCCGACAATATTTATTCTTAAATTTTGATCAAGGGACGTTTAACCTGATAGAGACAAAAATACAGGATCAAGTGAAGGTCTATTTGCCGGTGATAACAATCCAACAAGTAGCTATTGACGCGTCTGGCGCTGACTCGAATAGTCTCAGGCTTGAAATCAAATACTCAATTCCGACTTTAAATGTTCGAGATTTGTTAGAATTTACTATTTAAAATAAGGATTTTTAATGGCAGATCAACAGAAAAAAACAATGCCAATTGATTATACTCACCGCGAGTATACATCAATTCGAAGTGACCTAATGCAGATTGCAGAGCGGTTTTATCCTGATACGTTTCAGGATTTCAGTGAGGCTTCATTCGGCGCTATGATGATTGATTCGGTTGCTTACGTGGCCGATCAGCTCTCGTTTTACTTAGACTACAGCGTAAACGAAGCGTTTTTAGATACGGCTTATCAATTTGATAATGTTGTTAGGCACGGCCGAGCCCTTGGGTATAAATTTGGCGGCCGCCCATCTACATATGGAACAGTAGCGTTTTTTGTTTTGATTCCCGCATCCGGCACAGGTATGGGCCCCGATACGGATTATATTCCGATTTTAAAGCGCGGCACTGTTCTTGGCTCTGATTCTGGAAACTCTTTTGTCTTGACCGAAAATGTTGATTTTGCGGCTTCATCTAATGTGACGGTTGCTGCTAGAATCGACTCCGATACCGGCGCCCCAACACATTATGCTATTAAGGCATATGGAAATGTTGTGTCGGGCTTTTTTGGGCAAGAAACTGTGGCCGTGGGCGGCTATCAAAGGTTTTTAAACATCACTTTGAATAGCGCAAATATTGCTGAAGTGCTTTCGGTGTTTGATTCGGAGGGCAATGAATATTTTGAAGTTGATTATCTTGCGCAAGATATGGTCCACAAAGAAATTGTAAATCCAAATTTTAAAAACGACAATGTCTCATCGCTAATGAAACCGTTTCTGGTATCACGAAAGTTTGTTGTAGAAGCCGGCCGCGCCTCGACAAGCTTACAATTTGGGAGCGGTAAAGAGGGCTTATCTAATGTTGTGGCAAACCCGCAAAACGTAGCAGTAGAGGTGTTCGGGAAACAATATATAACAGATGTAGCGTTTGATCCAACCCGATTATCCCAGAACGAATCGTTTGGGATGGTGCCAGTTAACACCAATTTAACCATTACTTATAGGGCCACCAACCCGTTGAATTCCAATATTGCAGTCGGCGGCATCAACTCGGTTGAAGGCGCCAGGTTTGAATTCGTGAACCAGCAAGATTTAACCAACTCAAAAGTGCAAGAGATTATTCAGTCGATCGAGGTGAACAACGAGACACCAATTGTGGGAGCGGTCAGCTACCCTACATCCGGCGAGATAAAGCAAAGAATTTATGACACCTTCCCAACTCAAAACCGCGCTGTGACCCAAACAGATTACGAAAGCATGGTATATAGGATGCCTTTAAAATTTGGCTCTGTTAAGCGCTGCTCTGTGCAAAAGGACGCCAACTCTCAAAAGAGAAACTTGAATTTGTATGTGATATCAGAAGATTCAGAAGGTAAGCTTACTGAGACTAATGCAACGATTAAGAATAATTTAAAAACATGGATTAATAATTTTCGAATGATTAACGATACGGTCGATATTTTGGATCCTTTCATTTTAAATTTTGGAATTCAATTTATCGTTAAGTCTAAGCAGGCCTCTGACAAATATACGATATTGGAGCAGTGTGTGCAAAAACTCAAAGATCGGTTCCTGGGATCGTTTTTTATCGGAGAGCCTTTGTATATTAGCGATCTCTATCAACAACTAAAGGACGTCCATGGTGTGCTTGATGTTGTAAAGGTTAAAATAGTCGGAAACAGTGGAGGCTCTTACTCTGCTTCATCGATTAATATAAATCAAAACATGTCCCAGGATGGCTCGTATTTGGTAGTGCCGAATAACGCAATTCTAGAACTTAAATATCCAGAAGTGGATGTAGTAGGAAAGGTTACATAATGGCAATTAAAAAGTATTTAGCAAATGCTGATAATACGATTGTGAGCACTTATCAGTCGAATTTGACCACTCGCGGCACCGGAGCCAACATGGGCCGATCGGATATCGTAGAGACTTATTCTGTATACGGAAGACAACAAACGAGTGGTAGCGCCACACAGAAGGCCTCTCAGGAATTATCTCGCATTCTCATGAAGTTTCCCATTTCCGACATCAGCACTGACAGGGGCAATTCAGTTATTCCCGCTAGCGGCAGCGTTAGTTTTTACTTGCGCTTGTTTAATGCTGAACACACAAAGGCAGTCCCGCGGAATCTCATACTAAAAGTACTCGCAGTTTCCAGTTCCTGGCAAGAGGGCGACGGCTTGGACATGGAAAATTATGATGATCTAACTAAAAATCAATATCCCGGCTCTAACTGGATGTCCGCGTCCAACACAGAAGCTTGGACTTTGGTGGGGGGAGACTACATCAGTGCCTCATCCCAGTGGGACGACTCCGGGAATCCGCCGGTTTACAGTCAAAGCTTTTCGACAGGGCTGGAAGATCTTGAAATAGACATTAGCGGGCTCGTTGAGCATTGGATTGCCAGCGATATTAATAATTATGGTGTAGGGATTCATCTGACGTCCAGTCAGGAGGCTTATTATTCAGCCTCAGCTATCGAAGGCACTGACGTGCAACACCCGGCCATCGGCCCTATTTTAAACATTACTGGCGGAGCACAAAAATCATGGTATACTAAGAGATTCTTCGGCCGCGGCACACAATTTTTCTTCAAGCGCCCGGTAATCGAGGCGCGCTGGAACTCCACTAAGAGAGACGATCGAGGAGATTTTTTCTATAGTAGCTCGCTGGCCCCCGCGGCAGATAATCTAAACACTCTTTATTTTTATAATTATATTAGAGGGCGTCTAAGGGACATTCCGGCAATTGGCACCACCGGCTCGCTCATGCTCAGCCTATTTTCAGGCTCAGCGACCAATGCTGCCCCATCGGGCTCCAAGCTTATCCTTTCCGACGGCACTATGGCTATTACAGGCGGCTGGGTATCGACTGGCATATATTCTGCCTCGGTTGCTCTTACGGCCGCCTCAACGCCCGTTAAAACGCTTTACGATGTGTGGTGGTCTGGTTCTGGTGATGACCCGTCGACGAACGTGACGGAGTTTGCCACTGGTTCGATTGCCGCCTCAAAGGTGGTGCCCCTTGACCACTCCCGCCATCCAACTTATTATATCAACATCACTAACTTGCGAAACAAATATAATAACTCAGAGACAGCCCGATTTAACCTCTATGTCCGAAATAAAAATTGGAATCCCACGATATACACCAAGGCCAGTTCTGTTGTTCCCGGCGTCTCTATTCATAGTGCGTCCTATCGGGTGTTCCGAATCCGAGACGGCCTGGAGGCTGTTCCCTACGGCACCGGGAGTGATTTTCAGACTGGAATCTCATATGATGTTTCTGGAAACTATTTTGATTTTGATATGAATCTTTTAGACGGGGGATATGCTTATGGATTTAAATTTGCCTTTTATGATCCGGAGCTTTCCACATGGACCGAGCAAGATAAGGTGTTCAAATTTAGAGTAGAAGATTATGAGTATTAAAGACCTTTTTGGTTCGTTCGAAAAACAAAGAAATCTTTTAAGTGATACCACAGAGAAAGATGCATTCTCAGAAATTGAATCATCTAGAAACCTACAACAACTAAGCTTAAAGCAAGACACATTTTTACCAAATGTTGACTATACGCAGCCGAAGACGTTTGCTAAATTTGGCTCTGCATATCTTTATTATAAATCTGCAATTGAAAGAATAATCGAATTTTATCCGTACGATGGTTCTGATGCTGAATTAAATAAATTTTACAATGATTCTCTAAACATAGAGAAGTATATCTTTAATAATCTTTATCCGCGCACAACGGGTTATATTAACTTAAGCGCCACTGGTTATGGCTCCGTTTCATCGGTACTGATCGATAATTCAGTGACGTCACAGCAGAGCTACGGCGCCCCAGCCTCACCTGAGTACATTACATTTTTTGGTGGCCCAAACATTGTAGAGGGAACCACGACACTAAAAGAGATGATGACGGATCCCTCATCCAGCCAGTTCCAGGGCAACAATATTTATGACGCAAGCATCTATACGACTGCCGGCCTGATATCAAATTATGGAGAAGGCACCCGTGAGTCTAATTTAAAGAGCGACTTCGAAGCTGGTGTTACGATTGAGTTTTGGTCTAAAACAGGCTCCGTCGGCGCCGAACCCACACAGACAACCAAACAGGTTCTCTTCGACATGTGGAACAATGAAGTGTCCTCCAGCGCCGCATACGCTCGCCTTACGATTGAATTGACCGGTGGCGCTGGTGCCGTCGGCCCCCTCCTGATTACGGCGCAATCTGGCAACGCTAGCGCATCAGCAGAGAGAGTTCTTACCTCGTCTATTGGGCAAAATTTAGACTTTAATGATTGGAATCATTACGCACTAGCACTCTATAACTCCGACTCAGACTTTATGGTAAAGCTGTACGTTAATGGTGTCTTGAACGATACCAATGTATACAGTGGGCCAAATGCAATGGCCGAATTTAATTCCAAGAATATGATGGGACGAATCGGCGGCCTGCTTACTGCTCCAGCGGGTGCATGCGACTCGTCTCTTGTCTCTTCCTACCCCGGCGCCGGTAAATTAAGCGGCTCTCTGGATGAATTTAGATTTTGGAAAACTGCGCGCAATGCCTCCCAGATTGCCCAACACTGGTTTACACAGGTCCGCGGCGGCACCAATTCTGATCTTTCCAACACAACGTTGGGGATGTATTATAAATTTAATGAAGGTATACTTGGAAACTCAACCATTGACGGAGTTGTCTTGGACTATGCCGGCCGGCTTTGTAATGGTACGTGGACAGGGTATGCAGCCGGCTCAGGCTCCCAAACTTCAAGAAATACCGGTTCGGCGATTGTCTCAGCATCGGCCGCCACCAAAGAATACGAAGACCCCATCATATATGAAACACATACAGGAGTAGCATCCCTGAAGACAGCTCTTTTGGAATCTGGCTCATGGCATGATGGCCAAAATACCGGCCTTTTTAAAAATCTGCTGCCGGCCTGGGTTGCTGAAGAAAGCGAACTAGACGAGGGGACCGATCTAGACAGGATGTGTCACATAGTCGGCACATACTTTGATAAATTGCACATGCAAATAACGTCTATCCCCAATTTTAAACATCATAGTTATGAAAGCGGCTCTGATCGTCCAGTACCATTTGCGCAACATTTGCCACAATCTCTTGGTCTGCATACTCCGGATATTTTTGTTGATGCAACAATTTTAGAAAAATTTAAAAATAGAAGTGATTCTGAATTGTTTGAATCAGATTTAAATGAAGCCAAGAATCTTATTTATAAAAATCTTTATAATAACTTGGCCAACATTTACAAATCCAAAGGAACCGAGAGGGCAATTAGAAACACGCTAAGGTGTTTCAATTTGGATGATAACTTAGTTACTTATAACGTTTATTCCGACAATCAATTATTTGAACTGCGCGATAATCTAAAACAAGTACTCAAGAAAAGAACGTTTGCAAACTTTAATAACAAATATAACACGCAAGCTACGATATATCAGTCAACAGATCCACACTCAGCCGACACCAGGGGCTACATCAGTGGTTCAACGCTTCAACACAGGGACGGCTTTACAACCGAAGTAGCCATCACGTTCCCGAGATTTTTCAGGGCCCTTGATACATTTGAAAGAAACTTTTACACGGCTTCTCTTTTCGGCATGCAGACAGTTAATAGTAGCGCCTATTCTGATCCTGCATTCTTGAGCGAATCAAATGAAGTGGCAAACTTTCAAGTTTATGCGATTAGAGACGCACTATATTCCAAAAATGTTCGGTTTATGCTTACGTCAGCACTTGGCCCCGCTGGCCCGCTTCCCACACTAACGTCTAGCAATACATTTTTAAATGTATACGATAATGAAAATTGGAATTTCTCAGTCAGAATCAAGCCGTCTAACTATCCATTTGCAGATGTGCTGTATTCTTCGTCTGGGTATACTTATGACGTAATTTTTGCTGGCTATAATAACATCCTGGGTACGATATCCAATTCTTTTAAAGCCACCGGGTCGGTCACTAAGGCTGTCGGCCAAACAATGCTCTCGGCGTCTAAGCGAGTATACGTGGGCGCCCGAAACACCAACATTACCGGCGCCAATATTCACAAGACTGATGTTTTGGTATCCAACGCTCGTTATTGGACCAAGTATATCGACGATTATACACTCAAAGAGCACACATTCGATCGAGAAAATGTAGGCATCTCGGGTTCTTATTTAAATGTGTCCCCCCTGACGGCCTCCTCGGCGGAAGAGACGTCCAACTACAATACCCTGGCGATGGACTGGTATTTTGCCAATGTTACAGCCTCGAATGTCACTGGTGATTTTTATGTAGCAGATCTTAGTTCTGGCTCCACCATGGTTCGAGATAATTTTGGCTGGATCGGCAGTACTGCTGGCTGGTTGCACTCCGGCCGCGGCGCAGGATTCGGCACTTCATCGGCGGCGGTGGTCAAAAAAGATAGTGTTAACGAATTTAAGTTTATTGAGCCCGAACGCGCGATATCCTCTGATCAAGTTCAAATCTTAAGCGAAGATGATGAAATATTCGGAACCTACGATCAGGTACCAAATTATATTTACACAATTGAAAAGAGCTTGTACGCATCAATCTCAGAAGAGATTTTAGATTTCTTCGCCGGCGCCGCCGATTTCCATCATCTTATTGGACAGCCGGTTAATCGATACCGCGCCCAGTATAAGGAAATCGAAGCACTGCGCCGAGTATTCTTTGAAAAATTCCAAAATATTCAAACGGTCGAGCGCTTCACTGAATATTATAAGTGGTTTGATGACGCCTTAGCTTTGATAATTCAGCAGTTAGTGCCGGCATCTTCAGGTTTTGTTGGAGATGTATACAACACTATTGAAAGTCATGTTCTAGAACGAAACAAGTATAATTCTCGATATCCCACCATTGAGTTTCTGCCGGCCGATCCAGAGGCGGTGATGGAATCGGTCTCTGTCGCTCCCAAGTACGAGGACTTCACAGGTGGCCCCTCGTCATCCCCACGTAATGTCAATAAGCATCGCAAATATTGGCTCAAGAAGGCTATCCCCGGCGCCGCCGGCGTGGGTTCATACGAGATCTCGTCCGGAGATCCCACGGTGGATAAGGTTCGAAAGGCATTACGCACGGCTAAGTGGAGAAAAAGAGTTACCAGCGGCTCAACCGCACTCATCCTTAAGGCGTCCGATGGCACGCTATACCGCCCGGATATGAACATTCGTAACCAAAGAAAGGCAACGTATGCATTTCCAACCCCGGTGCTCCCTAACACGATTAAAGGCGGCGTAAATTTTGAATCGGCAAAAAATATAGGATATACCTACGCTGCTCTATACCCGGCCGGTCCTGTTAATACTAGCGATTTTGTTTTTATTCCACAAAATGTTATTGTCTCGTTTACCGATGAAATGGCGCCCATTCGGTCGCTGCCGTTGAGAATAGAAGAGTTTGGGCCGAACCGCCTAACCAAAAGATATGTGGGAGCCTATCTTGGCCGTGATCATGTATCAGGCCTTGGGTACGATATTATTAAAAGTTCGATGGTGTACCCATTTAATATTGTAAGCTCGTCAGTAAGTGGCGGATATAACAAGAGAATTATCGAAAGAGTAACATCTAGTATCGAGATAACAAATCTGCACAACGATGTTTACGGCCCCAGTATGGAAGTACCGATGCAGGGTCCGTTTACCGAACACAACGTCGGCGGACACTTCTCCAGGCACGTGCCCCTGAACACCGGTACTGATAATTATCTAACACGCCCCGAAGCTTGGAAACTTTTGTTGGGCAAATGCCCAGAAACTTCCGGAGCCCTCGGCATGGTTGGCCCGGACTATCCATACCCAGAAGCTAACGCAAGGGATATCAATCCTTATCCACTGACCGGCGCGCAGAAGGCGATCTATTATCGCGGTATGGTTGCCAAGCGGCCGTTTAACATTAGAAATATCCAAATCACCACCGCCTCTTCTGTGCTTGGAAATTATTACAAGGCTTATGAAATTGTGCAGACTGTGGGAGCATATGCAAACCCGAAGAAGTTCATAGAAAATAACTCAGAACTCCAGCTTCCAACGCAAATTTTTCAAAATAATTCAACATCGTCCACTCAGACGAGAACAATCTTGGATATACACCGTAGTACTGGCTGGCTCAATAACCAGGGTCCTGAACGCCCGGGGTATTCTGGTTATACTGGTAGTCACTTTAAGTTTGTAGATGATTACTCAGTTAATTATTTGACAGCCGGCGGCCAGAAGGTCTCTTCTGTTATCGTTTCAAAATTCTCAAACCCGGGCGGATTAGAGGTCAGCCCACCCGGGTACAGAGATTTTAGATCTGATGAGTATTCAGTATATAACGCAACTCCCTACCGAAACTTAACCGTAATTAAGCCCTCTCAAGGGCCGTCAGGCAGCATTTCAGAGGCCACCGGTGCTGGTGGGCCTGGTATCCGCGTATTCGACATTCACGGCTATGATTACGGCCTTAGATCGCAACTATCCCGACACACAGCGCAGTTTGGCCGAGATTCGCTCTGGGTAACAGGCACCACGTCAGTGTTTCAAGCGAGTGATCCGCGATCGGGCGCCCCCGGTTCACACTATAACCAGCTGCCCGGGTATCACAAGATTAATAGGAATGTGTTAAAGCTTCCGCGTCTATGCGGCGCCACCTCTACCAGCGCCACAGGCAGCATTGGGATAAATCTCGCGCCGTCGGATGGAGACACCCTCACAATTTATGCCGATGCCAGCACACCAATTGTTTATACCTGGAGGAATTCTCCCTCTCTGGGCGGCGACGTGCAAATAAACGCTGGCAGTCCGGACTGCGCCACCTCCTTGCGCACCGTCATCAACAGCCCTTATTCTTCTCCGCGCCTTACGGCCACTCAGGACGGCCACTTGGTATACGTATCTAATGACAGGCCCGGCCCAGCCGCCAATGTAGCCATCGCGGCCACCCCCCCCGATCAGAAGTGGGCTACGCTAGCTGGAATGGCCGGCGGAAGCACCCTTAACGAGCCCACATATTGCGATTCCTACGAATATGACAATTTCTTTGTTCAACATCAAATCCCTCGGTCTGATCGCCAATATGCCTGGATAACTGGTGCTATCTCTGAATCAAGCGATTACCGCTATTATGGCCTCATGCCCACTGCTGGGCCCATGATGGGAAGGTATTCAAGTTCAGCCGGCGGCATTGAGCCGTTCTTCCCGTTTGTGAGTGCTAGTGATTTCGGCTCATACGTGGGCGCCAGCGCTGGCCGAATTTGGGGAACTTCTCGCGCTGTACCGGTGGATGGCACCGTTGATTTCAGCACCTTTCTTCCGACTGCGTTTAGTAACCTAAACTTAAACATCTACGAGCCTCTCACCGAGTCGTCCAACACACTAGGGTATCCCTCTAGCATAGGAGTGTTCAATGGTGATGAGGCAGTAACTCAATATAGAAACGTCACGTTGGTGACGATGAACGTCACTGAAGGTCCGGGCAACAAGGGGCCCACCACCGGACCGGCTTTTAATGCGCTCATGCTTAAGCGTAACGGGCCGTACGGATGGGGAACCTTCAATCAGAGCCATCAAAGCGATCACCCCGTATTGAGAACAGAACGCAGAAACAACAAGCTCTCGCTGGTCAAGTCCGGCGACTCAATTGAGAAGTTTGATTTAAGGCCTGTGTCCCTCAAGGGCCGGCCAGTGATGATTAATTATGATTATGATACGCACACTGTGATCGGCGGTGAAGCCACAACGACGACCGAAAATGTCACTCTTAAGACATCATACAACAATGAATTGATATATTTCAACCAAGCATCGCTGGATGATTATCTGGATATAGATCCAGTAACAGATGGTGAAGTTACCATTTTCGAACAATTGGTGGGTCTTCAAAGCGCTCGCGATTACAACCTTAATTGGATTCATTATTCGGAATGTGTCTATCCATCGTTGCGAAATGAGTTTTCCTCTCAAAGCGCATTTAGAGATGATTACGATAATAAGATGTGGAGAACTTCTCAACAAGATCGCCTCACACTTGGTACATCTCTTAGTAATTCTTTAGGCATTTGGTGGGGCAATCCCGCCCCTTGGTCCGGCGCCCCTGACCCCGCCGGCCGCCTAAGTCAAAGCGCGTGGCCATTAGATGCCCCAATTGACTTCCTTACAAGAACAAGCTTGCCGGCTATTTCAACCATCAACGTCCTCGGTTACGATCTCCCATATTGGAATTCTCTAAAATTCTCATGTTCAGCAGGAGAACTACAGAATGAATATGGATGGTGGCACAGTGGCAGCGGAAAATACAACGCCTACGCCGGCACGCCTTCCCCGTCCCAGCTTGCCATTTGGCAAGATCTGTCCGTCGGCCTCACGATGAACTGCATGTCTCCTGCTGCGCTTTATGCAAGAAAGCACACCCTAAACTCTCCCGTATCGGTTACTTCTCCGCGTTCGATTACGACTAAGACCCAGCTTGGCTGGGGGCGCGGCATAGAATTCCGTCCGGGCTCAATGGGTGCTTCTATTGTCTCCACGGGAAGTGGCGATGCTTATTGGGATGCTTCAGCAACCGCAGGATACCTAACAGAATCGATTTCAGATGCAGTCGCCAATAGTGGTTCTACGATTGTTGGGTTTGTGTCGTCCTCATCGGATCCGTGGTTTAACACCTACTCCGATTTCAAATCCGATCTCAAACTAAAGGCAAGAGGGTACTCCACAATACCAGAATTTAGAATTAGCGAGAGAATGGAAGACTATCTTCGCGATGGCGCCTCTGAGGGTTTTAATACTTTTCAAATCCCCGGCACTACTCGTAACAGCACAGAAGACAATTTTTATATCGACTATTCAAATTCAGACTTTATGAAGAATTTCCTTGATATTCGAAATATGTCCGGACTGGAGGGGTCCGAGTTCAAATTAACTTGCCGCGCGGCTATTAGGTTCAACCCATATAAGGGCTTTTACCCAGCCCAGAGAACCCTTGACTTGGTAAGTCAGTTTTCTGCATCATATGGAAACTCGATTATGGTTCAGTCCGACACCGACACCGCGCAGCCATTCACTGGGAGTATTGGAGTATCCGGCCGTCTCGTTTATCAGCCTTTGTTTGCTCCTGGCATTCTTTTTAATTCAATTAAAAGTGGCATAGCCTGCGACTGGCCCATTGTCTCTCACGATAGCAATCCGGTATTTGAAGCATATAATTATACTGGCTCGGTAACGCCAGGCGTCAGCACCGAACTTGATGGGGAAAACTGGGCATGGTATCCCAAGTGGGAAAATTACACTGCCCCATCAAGCCTCGCCGGTGGAGACTACACCGACTTGGCGCTTTATAAAACTGGCTCCGCGTGGACCACTCGCTTGCCGTTTGAAACGATTTTAGATCCGCACACTTATATGCAATCGTTGGCGCTCGGAGACATGGAAACGCACCCATCGTGTTCCTTCCAGTCAAATCTTACTGCATCGCTGGTTAGCAAGACATCTGACGACATGTACGGTTTAATGGCTAGCAACTTTGCCGCAGAGGTGGCTAAATTCTTCCTCGATAAAGCACAATATACTAAACTATCTTCTGATGCCTCCTCTCTTGAAAAAATACGCTTTTCTGGCAAAACAAGCGAAGTGTACGGCGCGCGCCTGCGACTTAAAAACTCGTACGATGGAGAGCGAACCTATCAGTACGAGTCTGGAACGACTGGCACCAATGTTGGGTATTCTTTATATGGAGCCGAAGCATTTAACTCTGGCACCATGGGCAGCGATCAGTTTGGTCCCGTTGGCGGCATTAATTGGAAGTTCACGGGCTCATATGAACTACCACAAGACCCACAGTATAATGAAAACTTTAAGCGCAACTTTGTGATGTATAGCCGAACAACCGCGTTTGGGCCTCCATTTTCTGGAAGGATCCCCGGGGATATTTTAACTAAAAATACTAGGTGCGACACTTCCGATTTCGACGCGAATGAGTTTGTATCTGGCAGCACCGCGTCGGGGTACGGAGTTAGAGACTGCTTTAATGGATACAACTGGGCCTTCACTCCGCCTCACCAACACGGTGAAGCTTGGGCAGATTTGATTTTCCGCCCGTCCGCATCCGTAGATTACGATCTGGAAAGAATATTGGCAGAAACTGAAGTCGTGCGTTGGAGATTTGACCCGGGCCCGCGCGTAGGGGTAGAAATTCCGTCTAAAGGAATTTTCAGGAGATCTCTCGTGAGGGATTCGCCAATTCTTACCGTTGGCGCCGAGGGCGCACTTTCAAATTATGGAATTTACAATTCATACAACACAAACTACAATGCAATGCATTTGGATGACAGCGTTAATCTTTTTGGGATCGAAAATATATATAAACAAATTACCGATAAGTTTGGTCGTGTGGTGTCGACCGAAAACGAAGTAGTAGGAAAACGATGGATCATTCAGCCAAAATTTGAGACTCCGATGTTGAACTTCTCCGATACCGGCATACATCCGATTACGGGTTCTGGAAACACAAAAACATTACCAGTGTTCGGCGCCGAAACTGCCGCGAATGGCATGTGGCACCAGTTCGGTATTATGCCGGATGACACCGCCAAGGGTATATTCCTTCAAATTGGAGATATTCCAGCAACCTGGCTCCAGAACCACTATATGGTTGTTTCCGAAAGTAGCGTGTATAATAATAGCGATCCGGCTGGTACCCAAACAGGCCAGCCCGGCCGCGATATCTATAAAAACATGAAGTCGTTTAGTTCTCTAATGGGGTTTGATTCTGAAAACTCCCAAGTAAGACTAGGCAAAATAGCACAAAAACAGACGATCAAAGAGGCGATTGTGGCAATTCCCTACATTCTCGAGAATTCGCAAATATCTGCGAAAGATAAAGGGAGCGACGAAGTACTTAAGCTTAAGCGTTTCATCAATATTCCACGATCTCGATTTGGGGCTGCCCTCGCGCAATCGGAAGAATCTGCGGCCGGCGATTCTCTCGACGCGGCCGGCACATCAATTCGAAATCTGGTTGATAAGATGCAGCACTATGTATTACCGCGACAGTTTGATTTTATGAACAATCCTCTCGTCGAACCAATTGTTATGTATATGTTCGAGTTCAAGTATGAGTTGAACCAAGACGATTTATCTTACATTTGGCAAAACATGGCGCCTCGAGACTATAAAAAGATGTATTTCCAGACTGAAGCGGTCACGCATGAGCTATTTAATACAGAGTTGCTAACTGAGCAAAATATAATGGAAAATCCCAATTTAAGATGGATGATATTCAAAGTCAAGCAAAAGAGCCAGGCTCTATATAAAGATATTGTTGTCCGCCAGATATCCACAGCCGGCTCAAAATTGTCCGCCAAATCTGCTTCTGGCTATCAAGTTAAATATAACTGGCCTTACGACTTTATATCGATTGTTGAACTGGCAAAAATAGAGGCAGAAGTGCTTTACAAGAAGCCTGCCTCTCCCACCCTGCTTTCTATGCCGGGCCCGTCCCCGTCATCAATGTTAACGACTATCAATGCTTCCCTCAGTCGAAAGAGTCGCTCGCTGACGTCGACAAGGATGCCACCTATCTCGACTGAGGCGGCCAAGGTTGAAGCTAAGAAAATAAATATTGCAGCTAAAGAGCAGATAACATCTCTCCGCGCCAACGCGGCAGTGGATGAGGTAGTCAGCAAAGAGGCAACTCAGAATAAGAATGTAGCAACTCGCAGGGTTTCTCGTACTTCACAATTGAAGTCTTTAAAACAAACTCTCGCTAGCACTAAAGCTGCTTCCGGCAAAAAGACAACCAAGAAGACAACAACGAAAAAGACAACCAAGAAGACAACAACGAAAAAGACAACTAAGAAGTAATAAATTATGACTAAATTTTTAAATAAGAAAGAGCAAGTTATCGATCTAAAGCTGACCACATATGGGCACTATTTGTTTTCAATAGGCACTTTTAAACCAGTTCATTATGCTTTTTTTGATGATAATGTTGTTTACGATGGGGCCTACGTGGGGCTTACCGAATCTCAGAGCAATGTTGTTCATCGTATCAAGAATGAGACCCAGTATTTAGAGGGTCAAACCTTATTTGTGGATCTTGAAGACAGGTTAACGAACGCTATTCCGGAAGCAGACTTCTTTGATCTTGATATCACGCCCACAAAAGAAGAAGTGCGCCCAAACCTTTTTAGATACGACAAGCCGATCGGAGACGCCCATCTAGATGGCAAAGAACTTAATTTTGTGCCGGCCTGGAAGATTGTGCTGCTTAACGGCAAGATAATAGAGTCAAAACAAAGAGACGAACTTAACAAGATAGAAATACCACAGATAGATATATCTTTGGATTATCAGACCGCGTTAGACGACGGCCTTGTTAATTTTGATGAAACCACCATGTCTGGCGACGTCAGTGAAACTTCACCCTTCGCAGATGGAAATTCAATTATTCTTAAGCCGGATGATCTATATATGTATGTTGAAGAGGTCAATACGTCGACGCTAACAAAGAATTTTGATATTGAGGTGTTTGAGGTCTTAACGAGTTCCTACGAAGACTCAACCGGCAACACTCAACAGGGGACGAGCAGCTTTATTAGGAAATATTTTGAGACAAAGGTACCACAAATCGTGGATGGGAAAATGATGATGCCCAACCCGGTAGAGAAATTTTATGATCAAATTCCATCATCTAGTGTAGAATATTATTTTGACATATTGGCCGACTTCGACGCGGATCCAGCTGTCGCCTGCCGCGCCTCAGAAGTTTTTAATAAACAAAGTTATTATGTTGATATAGACTTTGATTGTACGGGTTTTGAAGAGGAGAGTATTTATAATGATATTTACGGAAGCAGCGTGGAGCCAGAAATATGTCTAGACTAGTTCTTAAGGGAAATACGATCAAGAATTTCGGCAAGCATTTGCCGGTGCCCTACATTGAGCGTATAGAGATAGCCACACACCCCAATCCTGCACCGGCCTTCTACCAGGCGGCAATGGCGTTCATGAGCGTCTCGCCCAGCGAGCCTGAAGACTGGGCCGGAGTCCACAGCATCACAACACTGACCGTTAAAACTTGCTTGATGTTCAATACCTCAGATGATTTTCTTCTTGAAGATTTTAAAGCACAAATTCTTTCAGATTATCATATCAACTTCTTTCTTGTCAGCAGTCCCGTGGACGCAGCAGCATTGAAAAAGTCAAAAAGAAAACTTAAAGAAACCATAGAGAGCTTAAGCACAACCCCAAGTAGAATAGTCTCAATTCCGCTAAGCGATTTCGCAATGAGCGAAACCTTTACCCTGACCGAGGAACGAGACGCGCAGTACAATCGCATCATTAAAACATCTAATATCGTTGGTGAATTCTACTTTTTGGAGAAGGAGTCGGCCTCGGAAATTGAGGCCTCGGAAGACCTGGCAGTATTTGCGTGCACTTCCATTGAACCAATGGGCACTGTTATCGATTATACTGATGTGGTGTACGCGCTTAATTTCAGCGATGTTGCGTACGAAACAATAGTTAAGCAAGGCAATGTGGTCGTTAAAAATAGCGACGGCTACTTCGATCTTGCGGGAGGATATTATACAGATATTCCAATATTGGGCCTTAGCAATCGATATTATAAAACGGAAAATTATGGATTTAATGAAATTGTGACTGCGATTCAGTCAGTGACGGATCCATACCAAGAGTACCGATACCGAAATAAAAACATAGACACCGTTCTTAACAATATTGCCTTTGTTCTTTCAAAATATCAAGAAAGTCCTGAGCTTATAGTCCAATTGAACAAACTATCCAACATGTTTCCTCACACTGCTGAAAGCCAGCGCATTAATAGAATACATCACAATTTTAAAGTGGCCGTCAATAATGCAAATGCGCTCCTAATGGAACAGCCGGAGGTGGTAAAAAAGTTATTACGCAATGCAAAAATACAGGATTATCGACCATTTGGTTCAACTTTTGATGGAGAGCCGGGTGTTTATGATTCCGATCTTGAGGACGATGAATCTAACTTCATGTACCCGGTGATCCTTCAAAGCAATTTGGCCAAATTTGAGGAGGTCGATGAGGGCTCCTCCGCGGCCGAGGTGCCATACTCCGCAGAGAGCCTATACACTGCGATGGTCGAAGCAATGCACACAGAACTAAAGAAGATTCCATCTCGAACCGGCAGCTATATCGCCGACCGCATAGCGGCCGCTATGGGCGACCCCATACAGGATGCAGCTAAACAGCTGACCTTCGAGATCGAGAATTTTATCAAATGGATCCAGACTTGCCCCCCTGGCCTTGATACTTCCACCATCGTCCAACTGGGCATGGGCCCCCCAATAACCAACGGCGACTTCACGAACGCCGCCATCGTTGTCGACACCGACACCGCGCCGCAACTCGAGGCCGCAAAAGCTCTGTTCGGTACAAAAAACGACAACGACGTGCCCAGCAAGCCCAAGACAATAAACAAGTGTACACTTGAGGTGGGCTGGGTCTACCCCAATGTCAATAACTGGGAAGCGTCCGATCGCGCCTACTACGGCTTTGACTCGATCTGGGATGCGAGTGGCATTTTCAAGGTCGACAAAAATCCCTACATCTCGGTGGAGAATACAAGCACGGGCATTTATCGGTACGGCTATCGGGTTCTACTTGACGTCGAAAACACCGAAAAGTACATGACCCGCATAAAAGAAAACATCGAAGAGTCCCTTTTCGGCACCGGTGGTACCGTTGCCGATATGGATTTTTATGGTATATTTGAGCAGCTGCTTACTCCGCTTTTAGGCCCCTCCAGCGTGACGTCTGGCGACTCCACCCCGGGCGGCCGCATCTTTGCGGCGCTCAACGACGTAGATGTCTGGGAACGAATAAACACCAAACACGAGTTGGTAGATGAATCGGGCAACTTCATAGCCGGCGCCCTCCAGGGCATGATCAACAAGTGGTTTGGCCGGAGCAACGAGGAGCTAGGGACTTTCGGCCAGCGCATCGAAGAGTATGCCAGGGCAACCTGGAGCTACCACTTCCAAAAAGCGCGCGGCACTGTCGACGTCGACGGCGAGGATTTGGACATCGCCGTCGACGCCGGCGATCTGAGGCTGCGGTGGTGCCCGTCCAACGACGGCGCCGTGGACGCATCCGTGGATGTCTTGTCCGAGATGTACCGCCAGCTTTACGGCGGGTGGTACGAAGAACTGTGGAGTGACCGTCTGCCAGTCACCGTCGGTGGTACCGACGACACGTGGTGGATGTCCAGCGGCGCTACATTTGCCGAGCCCGCCGGCGGGCCGTCGCTCGGAGAACTCCCGGGCAACCTCAGACATGACATGCTCGCGGACATCACGGCCGCTTTGAAAAACGTATGGACAGAGAATCTCCGCCCCCTCGTAAAAGAATATATCAAAACGGTGATTCCTTGGATTGCTGACTACCATGGCGTTACTCTTGGGTCCGGCCGCCACCGCAAACTGGCAAATGTTAATATTGTAGTGCAAAAATACGGCTGGGCCTTCTTCGATATGGAAAAATATATCATGTATCAAAGTGAGATATCTAAATATTTGGATCCTGCCAAACTCGAAGAATTTTTGCCATATGGCCGAGATATGCTAAATGATACAATTAGGCTTAAACGTTTCCAGTTTCGCCGAAGGGCTGAAGACGGTGTCCACGACGACCAGACCGAAGTCACGCTGAAGGTAGTAAACGGCTCCCTCCTGCAGCAGGGCCCAGTATCTCCGGTAAAGGCCACCGGTACCTGTAGCGCTGAACCGCTATACGGCGCCCCTCTCACCATTAAGGCGCTTGAAGTGTTTTCTTGGAGAGATTTTGCTGCCACCACAGAGGGAGAATTGGTAGCCGATGGAGAATCAGTGCCGGCCTCTCGGATTTTTGCGCATGTTATCCCACGGAATGTTGATTTTCCCGATTCGGCGATCGTGCCAGACAACTATCGTCTTATGGCATTTAATTTTAATTATTTTCTCGATGATGATTTAGCAAATGAGTATGGTGATGTGATTGAAACCCAGTTTAAACTCGAAGATAATTCCTTGAAGATAATTTACCACATGGCCGACTTACTCAGGGAACAATTTGACAAATTAACTGAATATTATGATCTGGCGAAAGAAAATTGTGCGTACAATCGATTTGATTCAGAATTTAACGTATTCTTTAAGCAAAAAATGCTGCAACAATACGAGGACAACCCATCGGCTGCGCCATGGGTAACGGCTGCTGCCGTATTTGCGACGTATTCTGATTTGTATATGGACGCTTATAGCGGTGATTATTTCACTGCCCTTGACGAAGCGCGCAAAATAATGGACTCGATCAATCCAGAAACAGGCTGGCTTGACGGATTGGAAATATTTTATAATCAATTCGCTTCTCTTCTTAGCCAGTTTGAGAATAATACCGGGGATGCATATAGGGAGGTGCTTTCGGGGGAATCGGGTGGCATCAGTACCAAATCTTATACTTCCGTCACCACCAGGCCCGCGGGCAATATTATCGATTATCACACTGATGCGGAGGACTTCGGCCTTCCGGTCCTTCCGGGCACAGATTGATGGAGTATTAATAAGAATAGAGAGTACTTATAGTAAAGGGAAAAAATAAAGATATGTACATACCAGCCCAAATTGTTCGCCGAGCTAACTTCAATGGTTATGCTCAGAAAAATGGCGATACGAGAATTTTTAAAGATAAAATTGTTTCCGCAACAAGAGAGCCGTTGTTATTTAATATTGAAGCCGGCCTCGAAGCCGTAGCTGAAAATGTACAAGGTATAGCCGCCAGTACTCGAACAACCAATGTCGAGTCATCCCAAGCCACCAACGCGCGAAATCTGCTAAAGTCTTTAAATGTACAACGCGTAGATTTGCCAAAAGATTATTCACTCATATCGAGCACAGCCGCCACAACAATGATATTGAATAAAAATATAATAGATGTTGACTTATATGAAAAGACATTTAATGATAAAATTGTGGCTATAGATAAGTATCCAACCAACACTGATCCGTTTTATACACTAGATGAAGGCAATTTGTCGAATTATGAGTACGAAAGAGAAACAATTAACGGAAACGCCGTTTCACCCAGAGATATGTCTGCAATTGCCTCTGGGCTTGTTATACTAAACGAGAGTGGTCAATATTTTGGTCAGTCAAAATATTTCACCAAACCAAACATTGCGACAACGATCGCGATCGCGCGCAATTAAAGGAGAGATAAGATGGGCCACCCGGAACCGACAGACACATTTGTGCGCCCTGACACCGACTCATTAGACGACGTCGAGGGCTGGATAACAAAAGTAGGCGCCCTATCCGACACATCGTACTTAGACGAGCCTTGGATTTTGACCGTGGACAGCTTGGAAGTCGAGAACAACGTTCTTGTTACCAACTCTATGATCGGCGCCGATCCGGACTTGTATGGCTTTACTCCGATAGAATCAACTCAAGACCCACGCATGTCAATGGAAGATCTGGGTATCACCGGCCAGTCGGGAGGACAAAGCCAACAGAAGGAGGCAATCTCTGTTGCTGCATCTGCCACTCTCGCAGCCTCTTCAGTGGGAATTGGGTATCTTAATATTGCAACAAATCGCGAAACCGGACTCGCATATGCGACCAGCAAAATGTTTTTTCACTATTCAAACTTGCCATCAGAGCCAGTGATCAATATTAAACGTTCGAGTTTCAACGAGGAATTTAGCGAATATACAGTGCAGAATCCATTTGTTTATTCTGAGTCAGAAGCCGTTGGTCTTATTTCTAAATTTGGCGCCGATCCGTCATTGACGCGCGGCGAAACAGCGGATGGCGGCACTGTCATTGTTGACGCACTAAACCAGAGCATCGCAAAAATGGCCGAAACACTAGTAACCTCATACGCGGTTAGTGAGAAGACCTTCCCGCGCACCCCACCGCTAAAAATAAGAGTGCAGGACATATCACTCATTGAAGGGGGCCCCCGCCGCGACACCGCGCCCACCGGTGACCCGTCCGCCACAGACGCCCCGGGCGAATTGATCGATCCGTACACCGGTGCCCTCCCCATCGACTCCGACTCTCCCGACGGTGCCACCTTCACCCGTGAAATGGGCGCCACCCCTAGGGGTGACAGTGATTACTAGTGCTGCTGACGGATTAATATATATTAAAATGAACTATTTACCCCAAAGAGAAAATAATGTCTGATTTTTCGCCATTTGATGATCCTACTTTATATAAGTCATGCATACTGGTGGGGGCCCCCTTGCTTTCCGGGTCTTCTGACTACATAAGGCAATCTTTGGGGGGGTATTTTGATATAAGCACTCCCTCTGGGGAGGCCTCTGTGGATATAGAGTTCGTACCCTTCGAGGCTCTCTCTCCGGCTAATAGTAATCTTTATATGGCCGCTTCATTTTCGCAGAACGCCGACGGAACGATGCTCCAAATTCCCCCTGGGTCGATAAGTGATAACACGATTATTCCAAATAAACATTATGTATGTACCGTCGACGGCAACCCCGAACATGTTTCAGACGACAAGATGTGGAAGATTCTGTGGGCCGGCGGCACCATAGATGATGTTGAGTATACGCCGCTGTATAGCGCAGGAACGTTTAGCACATATTTTACCCGAGCCACCCGGCCATACCCACAGATAGAGAGCAGGATTTTAAAAAACCCAGAAACTGTTTTAGATTATATAGAAGTTTCTTATGACTATCATCGACACAATGAAGATTATGAAAATTATGTTAGCGGTATAGAGTCTGAGCTTCTTATGCCAAATTGGTATATTCTCAAGTGGGCCGGCCTGGTAGTGGAGAACCAGCCGGACATATTGAGAACTGAGATTTACAATTATATATCTTACAATGAAGAGATCTCTGAGCCTTGGGTTGCGTTCAGTCAAACACCTGGGCCCGAGAATTTAGCCTCTTCGGTTGCGGTTGATAATTATCTCAACACCATATCATCTGGCCCCACCATGGACGTCTCGACAAAAACCTACATTAAAGAAAGGTTTAAGAATATTATTTTCAATGACAGCAGTTATGATGACTATAATTTATATAGCGAAGCGATTATGCTCCCATCGGCTAGCATGCCTTGTTATATAAAAGTGCGCACAAACACAGATCCTACATCAATGTACTTTGTAGATATTGTAAATGAGGCCAGCTTCGACACTAGGCTCATGAGGCTTTTGAAAGTGGCGTTCCTCGATCAATCTCCGGATGAGATATCAACATCGCAAATATCCTTCAAGAAATATACCAAGGAATTGTCATCATCGGTTGCGCAAGACACCAATACGGAAACAAAAACCGAGGAAGATGTGAATTATAATGCAATTGGCCTCGTCGATTTGCTGCTCTATTCGTATGCAAAGATCAAGTGTGATATAGAAGATTTTACTATAATTGATTATAAAAGTATAGAGACCGATAGCGCCCATGATACCAAGGGGGTTTATCGCTCGATCAATGCCGGCAGCACGCTTGAAGTTCTCGATAAAACAATAAAGCTTTTCGACGAGGATAACACGGCGATTCAAAAACAGGATCTATCTACTATTTTAAATATTGAAAGCTCGACGGGTGACCGGTCCCCCGCAGCCCCGAAGCCCCAGGAAACAATTGCCTACAGGGTCGAAAAACGAATCCCGGGCAACGATTCCGGAGAAGCACTACAAAATTTTTGGTTTTTTAACTCGGATAAAATCACAGACTTTGAATTTTTTGACACTCAGGTGAAGTATGATCAAAACTATACGTATAAAATATATAAATATATTTTGCTTTATGGGATAAAATACCAATATTCAAATTTGCAACTAAGTCGAGTGATAGGGGCTACTGGCGATCCAGTCGACGAAGAGGGCGTTGAAGTAGACCCGGAGACCTATTGTATAGAATACTATGATCCCGCCACGGGCGCCTCGGTAAACGACTTGCTGGGATTTAATGAGCTTACATATGGTACAGATCCTCTTACAGGCGATCGAATAGAAGGCGTCGGCACCACATCTATAAGCAGCTTAAGTACGGCTGCTCAAAGAATCTCAGTATCGCGCGCTGATCCCACACGGCCGCCTTATCTGGCGAATTTTTTGTTGACAGTTGAGCCGGATCTTCAAATTGTGGAGATTCCGTTGTTTGAGAAGACTCTAAAAATAGTAGACAATCCCCCTAACCGCTTAAATGTTGTCCCGTCCTATACGCAAGATGATACTAACAGGCTCATGTTTTTTGCGTCATATGAAACTTTTTATAGTGAAAAATATCCGAACACAATAAGCGCCGAAGAGGTGACTGCGCGCGACGACTACTTGCATGCAAAGGACTTGCTCACCACAACAAGACTATCAAAAGAACTCCATACGAAATCTAAACAAAAGTTCATTGAGGTTTATAGAATAGATTTTAAACCTTCTTCTTTCGAAGATTTTGGCGGCGCGCTATTGAAGTCGGTCGATTTGTCAATCGAAGGCACCGATGGTTGCTATAGAGATGCCTTATTTGATGACGTCATAAGGTCTAATCAAAAATATTACTATCTATTTAGGGCCAAAAACGCCCATGGGATCCCAGGCTACGTTAATGAGATAATGGAAGCTGAAATAATAAACGATGGGGGATATAAATATGCGATGTTTGACACGCTATTCGCTCAAGATCTTGAGACGGATAATTTTTTGCAAACCACAACAGATGTAAAAAAGGTTTTTCAGATTAGCCCGTCCATTCAGCAGGCAGCGCTCAGCACGGATCTGGTAGATTACGCAGACACTGCAATTAATCAGTTTGAGAATGTAAGGGTGGGAACCGCAGAAAGTTTATTGTGGGGCAAGACTTTTAAGATTAGGTTAACATCCAAAAAAACCAACAGACAGATTGACTTGAATGTCACTTATAACCAGACCATGGACCAGTCAGGGTGAAATCTTCAATTTTAATAAGTGGGCTTATTTAGAGCGAATAAAAAAAACAGATACTATTTATGAAAGAGAGGAAATTAAATGGCTTTTTTAGATAACTCAGGCGACATTATTTTAGACGCAGTTCTAACTGACGTCGGCCGGAGAAGGATGGCTCAGGGTAATTTTAAGATTACAAAATTTGCGTTAGGCGATGATGAAATTGACTATGGGACCTACAACAAAGATCACCCATCGGGCTCTGCGTACGCCGATCTCGAGATCCTGCAAACACCTGTGCTGGAAGCATTTACCCAAGTAAACGCAACAATTAACTATGGTCTTGTGTCATATAGCAGAAACGATCTGCTTTACTTGCCTACCATCGCAATGAATTCAAAAATGGTGGACAAGGTCGCGACCACGGGAAGTTTAAACGTTATTTGGCTAGCCGACGATTCAAAATCCGATTCACTTTCACAAAAGACCAGTCAAGTCCTGGTTGGCGCCGGCCGCACCGAAAGCCAATACGTTCTGCAATCAGGCGTCATCACCGACCGGTATGTGTTGGTGGAGACTGGCATCAACAATGCCGAGATCGCCCCCACTGCCGCTAACCAATCGTCTTACCTCACTAATGTTGGTTTGGCCGATCGGCAATTTATGGTAGGCTTTGACTCTAGATTCATTGAGAATGTCTTGGGCCCATCCGGTAAACCATCCTTTACAAACGCTGACTCTCAGAAAACCCCGCAGCTACAAGTTGGGCTCGGCAGCAGCAAGAGGGCCGGCCGCGCAGCCTCGCGCGGAATACAAAATTATGCCGAGACCCCTGTCGTGGCCTCGTTGAGTCAACTATTTAAGCCCGCCAGCGGCGACGACGATACAACTTCTTTTTCTAACATCGCCGGTGTAAGAGGCTCTCTTACCGCACTAAACTTCAGTATTCGACCAGATCTTACGACCACTGATTACACAAAATATGGCCGTCTCAATCAAGATGTCTGGGGTGATGGTAAGTTGTTTGATTATATCGACACGATTGTATATGTGAAGGGAATCTCGACTAATATAACACTACAGCTGCCACTTCGAATAACCCGAGTAGTTAGCACGTCATAACTCAACAAGAATGGAGATATTAAATGGCTATAACGTATGAACCCTTAAACCAAAGTACCGACGTCACAACGACAAGGACGTTGCTGCATGAAATTATACCACTTACAGGTACAATTATTTCTGGGACCTATGGAACGTTTCCCAACGAAGAGAATATTAAAAATTATACTCATGGCATGTTTCAGTCGGTGTATGACTATCCATATTTGAGTTCGTCAGCGAACCATATTTTTGATATTACCACTGGGTATGACGAAGGTTCGGTCCTTTCTGCGTCCACCAACACGCAGAACAGCAAAAAGATCAACTTGTATAATCAATTTTCGCAAGTGCTTCTTGGTTATGATGCAGAAACAGGCGCTGTAGAAATTTTTGAGAGCGACTTAGACATTACCGACAATACGTCGACCGAACAGATGAAAAATTGCTTCTTCTTGTCTTTTGCACGTTTGTTGACGAAAGATCAGGTTAAAAAGGGCTCTTTTTCGTTAGAGCTTGGCATGGGTCCCTGGTCATCATCTATGTCTTCTCGCATTACGCTTCAAGATCTCCGAGCCTCAGAAGAGGGCACACAGGTGGGCTCTTCAGTTGGTGGAGATTATGGAGTCCTTTACGACTCGACGGGTTCCGCCGCCTCCTTGACCAACACGTCTAGCTACGGAGTCGTCTTCTACCAGGCCGGGATTGTTGTCCTGTCATCCTCAATTTGGGATGAGAGAGTAACAGGATCAAACGACTTTGCCTCTGGCTCCGCAACAATGACCGGCTCAGATGCCGGCACAGGCCAAGCGCGCACGGCTCTGCAGGCCATGGCCACCTCGTCTATTTCGGGAACGTGTGACGCACTTAGGCATCGCATCTACAATCTTTCCTATAACAATACAACAGAAATCAATTCTACCATTTACTTCTGTAGAATGCCAGTTAACAAGTTCAACTACTCAGCTAACCCGACATATGTTAACGCTAGTAAGATTCGAGTTAAGACGATTGCATCCAACCAGCCGGTTTCGTATGTTACAACGATTGGTTTATATAATGTCAACAACGAGTTGCTGGCCACCGCTAAGCTCTCGGAACCCCTCAAGAAGACCCCGGACAATGAACTGACATTAAGAGTTAGATTGGATTACTAGCCATGGCCCTGCGTAAATTTGGGCCAAACGATATTGTCCTAAATACAATGAGGACAAATCCGCAGGTAGAATATCTGATATATGATGGTAATGTATACTATAATAATAATGCATATCAATCCGGCGCTCTGACAGACAACATTTTGGAAATAACCGGCGGCGCCGTGAGCCTCTATGAATTTAATATAGATCGACCAGTAACTGACGGTACAGATCCAATTACAGGCTTGGCAAAAGCCGTGGGTCCAGTGCCAGACGAGGGTCGAATCCGGCCATGGATTTTTAAAGGATCCGCTCGAAGCTCTTTCAAAACAACGGCTAATTTTAAGGCCGGCGAATCTTTTATAAACGAATTCGCTTATGGCGATGTCCTTACGGGGACATACCCGCTCGGCGGCCGCATCGAGCGTGAGATTATGTGGAATCCTGGCGAGATGATGGTTGGAACCGATCTAACCACGTGGGACGCCCCGGGCGACTGCCCAGCTAACCAGTGCTCAAAATACGCGACCCGCCCACTATATGAACACTTTTATGCTCTTAAGAATCGCCTTAATTATTATGGATACATGAGTGAACATTACAAGGTAGCGTCAAGTTATGGTGATGGTTGGGACAAGGCCGTAGATAAATTAAATTTGATATCAGTACCAGCAATCATGTATGGTTCAACGATTAGAAGAGGATCAGTTTCTTTAAAATATTATTATACGGGCTCTCTTTTGGCCGAACTCCAGGATACAAAACAAAATGGAGAATTGATCGAAACAATTGGAGACAATGCCGGTAAAGTCGGAGGGGTTGTCATGTATGACGAGGGCTTCTTAATATTAACAGGCAGCTGGCGCATTCCGGGCACACCTTCAACCTTGTATGTAGGCGTGTCCGGCTCAACTTCCACGCGCATAGATGATTACCCCCGGTGGATTTATTTTGCCGCCGGCGCTTATGACGGCAACAACTCAACCACATCCAGCCCGCCTGATGCTGGCCAGAAAATGTTTGCAAACAATGCGTTTAAGATTAATTTTCAGGCGCAAACGGATATCCAAGTATATACAATGTTTGCGCATGCCCCCCGCGGCCAAGTTAATTTTTCAACTAATCCGACATTCATAGAGTTTGGACAATCTGCGGTTATCAACACCTCCTCGGCAGTCTATGAAGAAAACCCGACTAGAACCATAAAAAACACAGTAAGCTCCAGTTATTTGGATTATAATGCGCCCTTTAAAAAGCAAGTATTTATTTCTCGCGTGGGAATTTATGATGATAGCAAAAATCTGATTGGAATTGCCACATTGGCGGATCCAGTCTTAAAAGAAGAACATCAAGATTATACCTTTAAAATAAAGCTCGATATATGATAAGATAGGACCATGATTCTCGGAATAGATATATCTACCAGCATTACCG
>Ga0208790_1000160_pt1 | contig 36074 bp, 37 predicted proteins | sample 10_taG_FD_184083 | JGI IMG/M metagenome (GOLD analysis project Ga0208790, IMG submission 184083) | Marine viral communities from the Subarctic Pacific Ocean - 10_ETSP_OMZ_AT15264 metaG (SPAdes) (version 2) | ecosystem: Environmental > Aquatic > Marine > Oceanic | place: Pacific Ocean | collected... | reverse complement strand
TAGGGGGAACTCCCGCAGAAATATATTTTTGAGCCTTATTGAGAATAGCGCGTGATAAAACTGTTGCAGTTGTTGTGCCGTCACCGGCATCCAAATTTGTTTGTGCTGCCGCTTGTTTAATAATCTGAACACCAGCATTCTCAATTGGATCCTCTAAATCCACAAAGTTTGCAACTGTCACACCGTCCTTGGTGATGATAGGTCGCTTTCCTTTCTCTTGCAGAATAACATTCCTCCCCCTTGGTCCAAGGGTGGAAGCTACATTATCTGCTAAAACATTAATTCCTTTCAGAATCTTTTGGCTCATCTCAGAGCCAGAACCATAATGTTTGGTCAATTATTACCTCTCTTCTGTTTCTTTTTCAACAACATTGTCCACATTTTTACGAAGTCTAAACGCATCTTCTCTTGCGGCAAGTGCTCGTTTTTTTCGAGTTGTGTCCTTTTCATCGACACCCAGGAAATAACGATTTATATTTTCACTAAATGAGTGAAGTGTGGAATAGATGGGTATCAATTCTCCTGCCAGTTTATCTAGATACTTTTCCGTGATACCCAATAAATTATTTTCTGATAGATCTAACTGTCCCACATTTTCAGACACAGACTTGGCATATTCGGGAGAAATATGAAACTGTTGGGATCCGGTATATCCGGGAGTTGTTCTTAAAAGGTTAATAAACTCCTCAAACGGACCATTCTGGGCTTCTTTAACTTGTTGGTATACCTCCGGTGAGCCATAAAGGTGATTGACACTGGCGGAATATCTTTTAAGTTGACTTATATCTTCCTCTCCGCGATAAATAACAGTAAAGGGGGCGCGGGAGTCTTTAAAAGATTTAATACTTCGATTGACATTCACTCCGTCTTTATCGCTAATCTTCACAACACCAGACTTCCCCTTCCCTTTCGAAGACCCGATATCGCTAAAAAGATCTATCATCTCATCACTTGAAAGACCACTAATTTCTTTCTCCTCTTTCACATCATGATACTCAGCCCAGCCGATATAATCTGTAAAGTTGTCTTGTGTAATAGTAAATTCATAGAAGTCTAAAACATCGTTGCCCACTTTGCGTACAACTAAGTAAGTTATCTCCGGCGGAGAAACGGTGGCAAAGTGCTCTACAATATTTTTATAAGAGCCATCAATGGTCGTTCCCGGTGACAACAACTTTAAACTATAATGAATGCCATTGAGAACAACATCGGTAATGGGTTTCCCAGCTTGGCCAGCGGCCTCATCTCCGGTGACATCCACAATTTGAATACTTTGACCACCAAAGATGCCAGCTAAAAAACCCTCGAATAAAAAGCCACCAACGGCTTCGGTATACTCAATGATGATACTCCTGAGTGTTTCCACCACTACCATCGCAGATATAATCTTGGGAATATCTGCCTTTGGATCATACTGAATTATTTCATTAAGGTTGGATAATTTTTCTTCTACCGTTGAGCCCCCCAAATTCTTGGTGAATTGCTCAATAATCTCCCTGTCCTTATTGTCAACTTTACCCCATAATTCTGTAATTTTAAAAATGGGCAGCCTCACTCCGTTTTTTAATTCGGGGGGAACTTCTCCCTCGGCAGCATCATAACTGACCGCCAGTGTCTCTTCGAAGAGGGGGCTCAGATTTTTCATAGTCTCTTCTACCATTTCAATAAGAGATCGAAATGTAAGACTCCCCTTCTTCCTTTTATAGTGTTTTTCAATTAAATTTTCTAGTTTATTCATACTAATAATTAGTCCTCAATATCTTGTTATTCTATACAATAATGTCGGCTATGCCATATTCAACTGCTTCTTCTGCCGACAGATAAACATTTACATTTTTTGCAAATAATGCTCTTATTTTCTTCTTTGTAAGCTTTGTTTCTAAACATAGGGCTTGTATATACATATTTTGTATGTGTTGAATTTCGCACATTTCATTTTCTAGTTCATGAAAGGGTCCAGCATTGGCACCAACAACCGTGTGAATCATCACTCTGCAATGCTTCCCTACCTTTCTCTTCCCTTTTGTTCCGGCCGCAAGCAGCAAAATACCAGCCGACATTACCTTCCCCAATCCGTGGGTTACAATATCTAATTTTTCCCGCGTCTCCCGCATGAAATCATAGATGGCAAACATATCAGCAGCAGAACCCCCGCTAGTTGAAATATAGAAATCTATATCTTCTTTGGAATCAGCGGTATATAACTTGAGGGCATAAACTATATCTTCTGATTTCTTTTCATTAATATCGCTGAATATTCCAATAGCTCGTGGCTCAGGAGGTTTCAGATCCTCACTTGGTGCTTTTTCTTCCTCTTTGTTTTTTTCTGACATTTTTCTTGCTCCCCTTTTCTTTAGATTTAATATACTCTAACCCCAGTTTATAGGGCTTGGGTTTTCCACTAACAGAACCAATCTCCACTAAAATATAAGGAAATGTTCGGGCCCACTTTTTCCAATCTGTGTCGCTGGAAAATATCTTTTTAAACATTAATGTTCTGGCTTTTTTTGTAGGGTCATATCCTTCTCCGAAGCTCTTCCAATCTTTTAATTCCTTTAAAAGATTACTTTCATTTCTCTTTCCCTTTATACCATCGATTTGAATAGTATAGATTACTCCGTCGATGTCTTTAGTGTGTTTCCACGCTGTAGCATTCATTTACAAATTCCCCCTTCTATTATAAGTATATCTGTTTCAAGAAGGTTTGTCAAGTCTTTTTATTATTTTTTCCAAGTAGCTCATAGCAGAGTTCCAATCATGGTATTCCACCGTTGTTAAAAACGAGGCTGGATATCGTAATAAGAGTTGTTGAATGGAGTCGTGCTTCCACCTATTAATACGAGCCTCTTCTATATTTTTTGCTATCTTTATTTGATTTTCTGTTAAATTCAAGTCTTTCATCGTCTTTGCCTTCGTTTCTTTTAGAAAGACTAAATCATCATGTGCTGAGATTAAAAGCTGCAAACAATAAAATTCTGATACTTTGAGCAGTGTAGTAGGAACAGAGGGTCCATAGAGACGACTGAAGAATCTATATAATAGAATTCCCAGGAGTGCTCCTATAATAAGATTTAACATTTACTACTCCAAATGCACAAATACCTCGGTCTATGCACTCCACATTGCCGAGGTATTGCTTTATAAATTATGCTATCGTCGTTGGCGTCGTTGGCGTTTTTGGGCCCTTGCATATTTAGCAAGGCGTTTTTTAACTCTCTTTGTAACCTCTTGAATAAGCTTTTCGTCGTCAAGAATTTGAACTGATTCGTTTTGAGGGGCAACTCCCTTTAGGGGTGTGCGGCCGCGTGGGGGTCGTTTGGCGAGTCGGTGCGGCTTGGTGCGGCCCTTATCTTCTGGCTTATCCTTTTTGGCTCTTGTTTGGAGTGCCGCCAGTTCAATATCGGCTGCGGATTTTCCATCGAACCACGCTTCTTCATCGAATCCGACTTCTCCTTCTTCAGGCTTTTTCTTTTTGCCAGGCTCTTCTTCAGACTCTTCTTCTGCCAAGATGGCATTGATCATTTCTTCAAGGGTTTCTTCCGCAGGTTCTTCTGTGTCTAATTCGATATCGCCCTCGATGTCCATTTCATCGTCGGGGCCCATTTCCATGTCTATATCCATGTCCACATCATCTTCAACTGCCTCGTCGCCCTCGACATCAACATCAACACCAGCGAGAGATGCAAGTTGCTGGATATCGTTAACGATATTTAAAACGAGTTCTTCGGCGTCCCCTCCCCCTTCGATTTCAGCGACGGGGGGGCCCATCTCATCTTCGAGGCCGACATCTTCGAACTCATCTTCGATCTCAAGCCCTTCGTCACCTACAGGCTCTTCAATCCCAAACTCCTCTTCGGCGTCGATCTCTTCCTCTTCGTGCATATAGCCTGCGCCATATGTTTCCTTAATAAAGTTAGAAGTAATGTTCCCGTTAAGATTGGCCAGTTTCATAAAGCGACGAACTTCATTCAGTTGCTTCTTGCTCATAGTATGTTCTCCTCAAAAATCCACAAAAGTAGCAGTTTTTACATTTATAAATAGTTCCTTGAATTCTAAAAAACCACGAAATTTATAAATCAGGATGCTCTTTCTCAAGTATATCAAAAATACTCTCTATTTCACTATCTTCCAATCCAAACTTTCTCTTATTTTGGTCGCCCCTTTCTTCAAGATCTTTGACAATCTTTGCCTTAGCTTTGCTTTGTATTCCTGTGTTCTCTTTAAATCTTTCAATAAATTCAACAATAGAATGGTCCCTCTCTAAATAGCCCGTTAGAAGTATTCTAAAGAACTTTGTCTTAGTTAGTCCGTCGTGCTTTAAACGTATCATTAAATCTGCACTTCTTTTGTCTGTATCCATAAAAGATATTCTTTTGTCTCTCTTCCCGTAATCTGACATTTACTTTCTTCCCAAAATATGTGTGCCACTCTCTGCCTGACCAGCACCAGTTTGTAAAACAAACTCGGCCTTCGCTTGAAGTTCATAAATATCTTTGGCGCCAGAATAAGAAAGGCCGCTCTTAATTCCTCCGATTAAATCATGTAAGATCTCAATGACGCTGCCTCGATAGGGAACTGTTGTTGAGATCCCCTCGTTCGAACTATGCCTTCCCCTCCAATCATACTGGGCTTCCTTGCTGGCCATTCCTCGATAAGCCTTGTATTTCTTCCCGGAGGCACCAGTCATAATATTCCCTGGTGTCTGCGAAGTTCCAGCCAATAAGGATCCGAGCATAACAAAGTTTGCGCCGGCGGCGAGTGCCTTCACAATATCTCCGCTGGTTCTTATACCACCATCAGCAATCATTGACACTTCCCACCTAATATCCGCATGGGAACAATCTATGATGGACTGAAGAGTGGGAATTCCATGACCAGTTTGAAGTCTGGTAGAGCAGATGGAGCCTCCCCCTATTCCAACTCGAATAGAATTCGCCCCCCAATAAGCGAGATCCTCGAATGCTCCCTTTGTGGCCACGTTCCCTGCCATGATGTGAGCATCCGTAAAGCGAGACTTGATGGCATGGAGGGCACCTTCCATTAAAACATGGTGGCCGTGGGCCACATCCAAACAAAAGACACGGACGCCGTGATTATAAAGTTCCGATGCTCTCTCTAAGTAATCATCGCTTATCCCCACGGCGGCTGCGATGGGAGGGCTTCCATGTTTTTCTAAAACCTCTTTGGCTTTCTTTACAATAGCAACCTGATCTTCAATTGAATTATATCGATGAATGATTCCCAAGCCACCATAACTTGCCATAGACACGCACATCTCGGCTTCGGTAATCGTATCCATCGGAGAAGAAATGATGGGCAAACTAAAGTGGAAATCCGAATCCAGGCCCGAGCCAATGCTTACCTCTCTTCTCGTTGTAACTCCAGAATACTGAGGCGCGAGAAGAACATCGTCATAAGATAAACACTGTCGTATCTTCATTTTCTCTCCATCGTATATATCATTGGGTAATGGCCGAAAACATACTTCCTTCCTGAACTAAATACTACAACAGCCGATGGAAAGGGTGCAGAGTTATTTGAAGTGCCCTCGAATTTCAGACGACCCTTGACAAAGTGAATCTCTTTAGCGTGTTTCATACAATAATCGTGCCAGTATTTCGTATCGGTTCGGGCTGGTATCAAGCACACAACCGTAGTGTTTCTTTTTAGACTTTCTTCATGTGCTTTATGGATCCACTCCTTAATCACCCTCCCATACGGAGGATTCATAAATACTTTATGCCCTCCCCAGTCCTGACTGAGCCCGTCTTCTTCCACTGAGAAATATTTAGCACACTTATGATTGCTCTTATTTCCACAAGGATCGAGAGTGAAATTATATTTCTTATTAAGTTTGTCGAAGAATGCTTGCGGTGTTCCCCATTCGGGAGTTTTGGAGGAAAACATTGTTTTTAACTCGCCCTCCTTCATGGCTTGTCTCCCATTTCCCAAGTTGGATGAGCCTCGAAAGGATCAATGGAGGATCCAGCGGTACCTCCGTCCGTCGAGCCAAGTGCTCCAGCGCCTCGGTCGCTCATGCTAATGGGATACCAATCATATAGATTATCCTTTGAAGTCTCAAGGGCTCGGAAGTGGACCACTGGCACCATTACGATCTGTGCAATCTTCATTCCTCGCTCAATGAATTGCTCTTCGTTGCCAACATTGTGTAAATTAACAAAAACTTCCCCGTCATAACCGGAGTCAATGACACAGGCTCCGACAAGGAGGCTGCGCTTTGAGGCGTTGCCGCTGCGGTTCTTAACCTCCAACATGTAACCGTGAGGTACTCCGAATTTCAAGCCTGTAGAAAACAACTTACTCTCTCCTGGCTCAAGGTAAACTCCTTTTATTTCTCCGTCGTCTGGATTAAAATGAACATCCAGTCCAGCGTCCGAGGGGTTAGCTCGGCTTGGGGGGACGGCATCCCCTCGTGTTCTAAAATATTCTAAAATCATTATATCTTCCCCGCCACTTTGGCAAGTGATTCATAAACTTGTGTAAATTCATCGAAGTCAAAGTCTTTTGTGCTCATCATGCGATAGGCCTTTACCGTCATCGAGATTTCATCTCCGGACAACCAGCCCTGATCCTTAAACTCTTTCTTGAGTTCTCGCTTTTGTTCTTTGTAAGGCTCCATCGCATCCTCTAGAGTTTTGAGACTACGAACATACTCAAGCATCTTCTGCTCTTTTATGTTCACCTCCTCATCATTTTCCTCTGCATGAATTCCAACTACATTTTCAAAAATTTCATAACCACTCATCATGGTAGTGACTCCTATTGTTTGTTTTGTTCTTATATTATAACTCATTATCTATTCTATGTCAAGGTATTTTTTTGCTGGAATTGCTTTTACGATGCTTAGAGACATCTTGGGTGGGAAACATTCTCCAATTACTTTTCTCAAGAAGTTTTCCCTCTTCTGTGTATGATCCAAATGGTCGACCCAATCAAGGGGCAAGCCAACGACAGCCAACAATTCTTTGATGGTCAGGACTCTTGCATCTGAATAAGTCCCGTCTTCTTTTTTTGTACCTGGATGGCAATTGTTTTGACTATTAATACTACCGTTCATCATTGTTACAGTAGGTGCTGGCCTGTCCCAATCGATACGCTTATAGGTTGTCTTGAAGCCTTTGATTCTCCTCAATAGCCCAGTCTCTTTATCGATGGTCTTTGGATAGTGGACTTCGTTATCGAAAGCTGATTTGCCCGTGGGGGTATTCGAGATCCATTCGATGTGGTTGCCATTATGAATCTTATGCTCCATTGAGTGCCACTTGATAGGCGAAGATTGTCCAGACTCTAAAGAAGGATAGTCGCCGATGACATCTCGAACTGTTATGTGGTCTTCGTTGGGAACAGGATGCTCCCACAGTTCGCAGTCTTTTCTAGACAATAAAGTAATCAGTCTCTTCCTGTAGTGTGGAGTCTCGAAGTCGGCGGCATTAAGCACCTTATACCTCACTTCATATTTATCGCCAAGTTCTGACTCAATATAGGGCATAATATTTGTCTGGTTACCAGAATTATCCAAGATGAAAGTTTTTTCACTAGCCATTCCCGCCACATTTTCAATCAAAACATACTTAGGATTCAATTCATGCACCGCACCAACTACTCTTTTAATTAAAGAATTTCGAGGATCATCTCTCTCTGCGCGTTTGGCATTGGCGATGCTCATACCTTGGCAGGGTGGGGTTGCAAAAATTAATTCAACATTATGATTCTTGGCTTCCTCGATGACTCTTTCATAAACTTCCGAATCTACAATAGAACCATGTATCATCTTGGACTTTGGATATAGCTCCTGATAAAACTCTGCTCGATCTTTTTCCAACTCATTGGCAACTACCACCTCTATCCCAACTTCGGAAAAATAAGTCTCTCCGATGCCCACATTTGCAAATAGAGATAATGCTTTCAATTTGACCCCGCGATGGTTTCTAATATTTGTTTGTAATCCCCCTCAACACAATTGATTCCAAATTTTCGCAAATCGTTAAGAGAAGTGTTGAACTGCGGATAGTGATATGACTTGCCCTTTCCCGACCCCTTCATTTGGAGAGTCAGCGGACCCAGTTCAACCACCGTTTCGCTGGGTCGAACACTCCACTCATATTGGCAGATTTTATCAATCACCTCTTCCATATCGAAGAGACATAGGTTGTCTACATTACTCTTTCCAGAGACAGACGAATTGCACCAAATCATCTTACTTGCATGATATTCGGAATCTTTTGCCCACCCATGAGAAAATACAACCTCTACAATTTCTCTCTTGTTTTTGCTGAGAAAAGATAAAAGAGAATCCTGTGAATCCTGCGGTAGGCTACCATATTTCAACCTTTGGCGGCGAGACTCACTGTCCCAATCCAAGGTGTGTCTATCGATAGAGTTCTCCTCCAGAAGGTTAGAGAAGCCGTCTCCCAAGCCAAAAAACAAATTAAAAGCGTTCATCGTTTCCGGACTCACACCAAGAGAAAGGAAAAAGTTCTCCGCTGCGGTTACCATAATTTGAATAGAAGAGCTAGATCTTCCCGGATTCTTGATGCTTACCGGTTGTCCGGCGACATTGATATCTGCCTTCGATATCGTCCTTCGTTCAAACTTAGACAACACAGACTGCTGTGCTTCAGTTGCAATGCCGGGAATAATATTATTGAAGGCATCCACAAGTTGCCTCTCATAGTCATACCCTTCGGATCTTCCTTTTTCGCCTGCACTTTTCTTCACACAATTCTCACTTAGCAAAGCAAACTCCCCTTTCTCTATATAATATAACATTTTTATCGCTTGTTGTCAAGCATTATTTTTAAAAATCTGTGATTACCCAGCAGCCGTCGTTGAACCACATTTCTTTGTGACACTCAAGATCGTGACAATCGACAACCTCTTTGATGAGATCAGAAAAGGCTCTGGAATGTCCGCTTATTATTTTTATTGGAAGCCTATCAAAATTATCTGATATAAACTTCTCTATAATAAACTCAGCCTCATCATAATGTATTCCGTGTAGGTCCAAACATTCCATATTAAAGTTCCCTATTCTGGTAACCTTCCCCAATCGCGATAAATATTTAGAACAGACTTTATAGCATCTCTTTGAATTTTTGCTTGTTGCAAATTCTTTTGAGCTTCTTCCAGCCTTCTTCGGAGATCTTTTATCTCTCTCTTCAGTTCCTCGCAATTGGTACACTCTTTACCCATCTACGGGTAACTATGTCTGTTTTTCTCAAATGGTATGCGGATTGTCAGAAAAAGTGACATTTACATCTTTAAAATAAACTTTAATAAAATCACAAAACTCCTCTTTATTTTGAAAAGAAAACAAACTATACTTTCCCCGATCAATATAAACATCCCAAGAGCCAACCTCCTGGAGCACATCCATCTTGTTGATAATCAAGTCAGTAACTCCATTTAGTTGTACTGCCTTTTCCAAATCGTACAAACTCATCCAGTCACACTGCCTTTTCCTTCCCGTCGTGGCTCCGTATTCTTGTCCCGCTTCTTGTAAAGTTTCAAATATGGGATTTTTGGGCTGGAAGGTTTTTGAGCCAACATAGGTTTCGTATGCTTTCGCTACACCATAGACCCTCCTTACGGACTGCGGAGGGAACCCATTCAACAGTGCGCCGGCGCTCGTGCAATGACTGCTCGTAACGTAGGGGTAGTCTCCCCAATCGATGTCAAGCCCAAATCCTTGGGCGCCCTCACAAAGAACAATGGCATCAGGATTATGAAAATAAAACTCCTCATACATATCTATAAGATAGTCTTCAAGCACTGATAAGTTCTCTGCCCTCATCCCATTTCTGCCGTACTTATCCCCATAACAGGGGCCATTGCCAGTCCTTGTTGTGCCGAGCTTTGTCTCTTTGCGGTCGGCCTCACAGTGTTCATCTTTTATCATGTGAGCGTTTCTCGCAATGTATATTTTGTTAGTTACATCTATACCAGCTTCTTTGAGCATTTTAATCTCTGCAAAGAACTTGTGAACATCAACAACACAACCGGGCCCGATGATGCTTTTCACACCAAAGAACACGCCGGCTGGAATGTGGTGCGTCACAAACTTTTCACCATTATGGTAAATAGTATGACCAGCATTGCATCCACCGTTGTAACGGACACAGTGTGTATAATCCCCATCTTTTAAAAGGTGGTGAGTAACCTTTCCTTTCCCCTCGTCACCGTATTGGACGCCAACGATTACATCAACAAATAAAGACACTTGCTCTCCTATGCCAAGATTCTAAAATTTCTTCGGAGACTTCGAGTTGAAAATCCCCACTTCTCATTATACTCTAACTTTGCCATATATGGCTTATTAACATGAATTCTATCGTGGTCTTTGACTCCCCAGCAACGAATTTTTGTTAAAGCATTTGTATCATCAACAACCTCAATAATCCAATATGGCTTCCCGTTCTTTGTCTTCTTTGGGACAACTCTTCTCGGAATGAACCAAACACACTCACATAGTCTAGGATCATAATTCGCAATCGCCGGAATAGAGGCCTCACTCAACTGATTATAAATCTCCGGTTTCATAACCTTATTGAATGGAAATACTCCAGTTAGTTCAACAAGATATCCAATCTTTTCCTCATCGGAGAAGTCTCCCTCCGGAGAGTATAGTCCAATATTATCAATGAGGTTCTGTTCTTTCCTCGGCCGATCAACACAAATGGCAGACCAGAAATGCTTACCTCCCGTGAACCTATCATCGATCAGGCCGTTGAGTGTTCCACTTCTGCAAAGAACATCTAGACTCTTCTTATTCAACTTTGAATAAATGATATCTTCATTGAACAAAAACTCTTCGACATTTGCGAATGGTCTGTTGGCAGTGATCTGATCGATTGCTGCATCACCCAATCCCTTGATTGAAGACAACGGTTGAATTAACCTCGTCCCATCCTCTGAAATTTCCCAAACTCTACCGGAAGAATTAATATCAAGGCCCTTTATTCCCAAACCAAAAGACTTTGCGATGCCAATTGCCTTTTCTTTTCTCGTCTCGGGTTCTTTGTCCAAAAATGCAGCGAGCCACTCAACCTGATAATAATTAAGTAACCAAGCGCATTGGTAAGATAGAATACAATATGATACGGCGTGAGACTTATTAAATCCATAACCAGAGAAGTACTCAAAGGTTTCCCAGAATCTTTCACCAGTTGTCTTCTTCAAGCCCTTTTCAATGCAGCCTTTAAGAAACTTTGATTTCAAAGCCTTCTTAACCTTTGCCTCTTTGCCTGTTCCTTTCTTGGTTAGAACCTTGCGCAAGGCATTTCCCTCATCGAGAGAGAGATCCTTTCCAAGCTTGTGAGCCAACAGCGCAATTTGCTCCTGGAAAATAAGGAAGCCTGAGGTCTCCTCGGTGACAGACCTGTGTTCTTCATTAATAAATTTGAGCCGGTGTGGGTTTTCCCTGGCCCGGACGTAATCATTATGAACATTGGCGCCCAATGGACCTGGACGATAGATAGAAGTAACAGCAGCGAGATCGATCAAGCTTGTCGGCTTGACTTGTTGACAGAATCTTTGTGCCCCAGTCTCGGTGAACTGAAAGATGCCAGCCCATTTCCCTGCCTGGAAAATGTTTTTGTAAATTTTCTGATCATCGAAGTTAATAACATCTGGATGCAAGTTCTTATTGTAATAGTCTTTTACATCTTCGAATGTCGGATTCTCAATATTATGATGTCTTCGCAGAATATGGCGAATAGCACCGTCAATCATCTTCAAGGTCGAAAGGCCAAGGACATCAAATTTAATAAAGCCCATTGGCTCAAGGTGTCTAACATTCTGCCCCTCACTCCAAGGTGTTTGACGAACACCACCAGAATTAATAAGAGGCATTCTGTTGTTTAAGTTCTCGGCGATAACTATCCCTCCCGCATGGCGAGAGCAGGAACGCACTTGACCATATAAAGCCTCAATGTGAGTCTTGATGTGGGGATAGCGGGCCAAGAAAACCTTTAGAGTATCGCTGAATTCCATCACTTCTTCGAAAGTTGGAGCATAAATGCCAGTTTTGATGCCGTGCTTCAATTTCGCCGGCCCAATGGCTTCCACCATCATCACAGAAGTTACATCATTGACTTCCCTGAATTCAATTCCGTAAAACTTTGAAATGTCCTTGATTAAACTTTTAAGTTGCAGTGTGTTCCAGTTTGAAATGGGCGCAACTTTATCTTTTCCCCAGTCTTCGATAAGAAGTTCTTTAAGTACCATACTGTCAGCAACATCGTAATCGATGTCGGGATAGTCAGTCGCATCGGCGCGAAGGAACCGTGCAAACTGTAAGTCCCACTTGATTGGATCAACCTGTGTAATATTCAGCGCATAGGCAACCAACGAGCCAGCGGCTGAGCCTCGGCCTGGGCCAGTTAACATAACCTCGTTTGCCTTTTCACTGATCTGATTCATCGTCAAGAAATACTTTGAGAAGCCTCGGTCTGAAATAACCTCAAGCTCCATTCGCAATCGCTCGGTGTACTCCTCGTTCGTATATAAACCAAGCCGACGTAAGCCTTCGATGCAAAACTTCTCCAACGCCGAGTCTGCTGTCTCTCCATCGGGAATAACAAAGTCGGGGAGCCGAACAGTATTATCCGGTAGAAAGTCAGAAATCCTCTCGTGAGCGATGTGATATGTATTCGTAATAGATTCCAGAACCAAGTCGTCGTCGTACTCAACGCCGCAAGATTCAGAGTACTTTTTATATGCTTCCCACATCTGATTCCCATTGCGAGGGTATAGCTCATAGCCAATCTCCTCAACTCCCGCTGGAAGATCTGGACTCTCATATCCTGGCCTTGGTTTCCCAAGCCAACCAAGCTTTTTGTAAAGCTCTCGATCCTTCCATGCATCTGGATTGGGATAGTGTGAGTCAGAGGTTGAAATCAGTTCGATTCCAAACTCGTCGTGCATTTGGATGATATATTTATTGAGTTCATGTTGCTCTGGAATATTATTCCATTGAAGCTCTCCGTACCATCGATCCCCGAAGATACCCATCATCTCTTTTGTGGTCTCACGCATAGCCTCCAGGACCGCCATTTGCCCATTGTCACGGTTCTCCCAGTAGTTTCCAGCATACACGCCTCCAAGGCAGGCCGAGGCCGCCACGACACCCTGAGAATACTTTTTTAAGAGTTTATAATCAACCCTCGGATAACGATAATAATTTCCCGGATTAAACGATTCAGAAATTAACGAAAAGAGGTTGCTCAATCCCTCTTGGTCTTGCGCCAACAGGATGAGGTGTCGCCGGCGATTAAGAATGTTCCTAACCTGCTTCTTCGATGCATCTTCATCTTCGACCGTTGTTGCAGTTACATCTTTACTTAGTGCCTTGCGCCGCTTCTTATCTTCCTTGGCTGCTTCATAGTCATCACGCCAGTCATCGAGACTAGGCAAGAAATATGCTTCAATGCCGAATATGGGCTTGAAGTCCTTTCCCTCCTCCTTCATCTTCTTCGCGTGAAGAACCTGATGGGGCAAGCCGTTCATGTTCCCATGGTCAGTCAATGCCAAGGCATCCATGCCGTTTTCATAGGCAAAGTCCATGTGTTCCTGTGGATATCCAAGGGCATCAAAAATGCTGCCAGCTACGGAATGCGCGTGTAATCCAACAAATGGGATCTTTTTCATTGTGTGTTCTCCAACCTTTCTTTACTTATTATAACATATTCTGGGTCAATGTCAATACCAATATAGCTTCTTTTTAATCTTTTTGCGGCCACCGCAGTTGTGCCGCTCCCAATACAGTTATCGAGGACTAATTCCCCCGGATTTGTATAAGTCTCGATCATATACTCAAAAAGAGACAGTGGCTTCTGAGTCGCGTGGCGCGTTTGGCCTTCGCTCTCGGCAGTCTTGAAATATTGAACTGATCGAGGATAGCGTTGTCCGTCACTTTTTACTAACACAGATTTTTGTTTTCCATAAACCTCGGTGGGCCTGTGAGCCTTCCCCTTGTTGTAAGGTGTGCTCTCCCAGAACTGAGGATTATAAGTAGGCGGCTTCTTATAAAAGATGCAAACTTCTTCGTGTGCTTTTAGTGGCATTCTCTTTGCGTTCAAATAACCCGATGCTTTGGACTTCTCCCACACCCAATTGTATCTGTAGTGCTTCAAATTTGAACAGATAAGGACACTGGTAAATGGCTGCGATGCTGTCAGGACGATCGCTGCATTCATCTTTGTTACTCTCAGATACTGTTCCCATAATTCATCCAGCGGAAGTGGAGTATCCCACCTACACCTGGTGGTTCCATAAGGAAGATCACACAGAATCATATCCACCGAACCATCGGGGATTGTTTTCATTACTTGAATGGCATCGCCACATACAACATTATTTATTAAATTCTTCATTTGCTCTACTTAATATTTTAAATTTCCAAAAACCCTGAACGTAAATTATGATAGTTCCGCAAGTAAAAACCTCGTACATCTTTCCATAAGGAGCGCCAGGAACATCCATAACTTTTAAAATTATACCCGGTATGATGTCTCCAAACCTTGTTCTTTCGGAGGAGATTGAAACAAAATCTCCCTCTTTAATTTCTTCAACCATTAGATCCCCAAGGCAAGAGAGACGATGGCCGTAAGCAAACCAATGGCTGGGAAAACAATAAAGATTAGTACAAAGGGCATAAGTGGATGGTCAAGATTCATTATTGGATCCTATATTGTATCATTTCATTCCATAGAGAATCATCAACTGTTCCCCGTAGAGCATATTCTTTCTTTTCATTTTGATTCGTTTCAATGGTGCCATGGGCCAACCCTCCATATTTTTGGATTAGACTTGAGGCGATAGCATGAGGCACCCTAAATGTAAAAAGGCCCCTTCCTTGACAATAAACTTCGAAAGTTTCAAATTCAAGCTCTTGCCATAGTCGGATTTGTACAAAATTATATTTATAGCCCCCTCGCGCGTGAGCATATGAAAATTTATGCTCACCATAATGGCCTTCTGGGGTTTTATAGTCCCCTCTATCGAATGACGCACTGACTTTTTTATAATTATGTAACTGACGGTGGAATTTTTCTATTTTCGGACCATAAGACTGGGCTGTCACTGTCTCCAAATATAGCTCAACCAGCAGGCTGGGTGCTCCGGTGTTACTAATGCTCGCGTATTCTTGATATAAGGAATACAAAAAATCCCTTTCTTTCGCACTCTCCTTTAAGTGTCTAATTTCCTGGAGCAAATCTCCCATTCGCCCAGAATCTAATCCGCTTAGCAATGAATCATTCTGTCTCACCCTCTTCTCTCCTATATTCTCGATTATACAAAAAAACCAAATCAGCCCTGCCCAGAGAATCCTGTCTTGTGCTGTCTTTAGATATATTATAATCTAGTTTACTGAATTTGTCAATAAGATTTTTTGGATTTTTACACTTAATCCAGTGCCAACTTTTTGGCCTCAATTCTTCCAAGCCTTCAACCTTTATTTCTCCGCAATTAGAGCCGTAAGCCTTCATGGCAAAAGAAGCTCCATCGGGAGGGGTAGGCTGGTTATTTGCATCGTTTGGCCCAAAAGGTAAAAATTCCCAATCAACATGTTTTTTTGGCAATATAATTTTTTTTCTTTTTTCAGATTTTCTTACCCATATCTGGAAGCAGCACTTGGCCCCCATGGGTGGTGTAAAGCTGCAAGGCTTCAAGGGTACCTGTTCATCGTAAATCAAATGAAAGTTTAAATTCAATTTATTTTGAATACTAACTCGACGAAAAGTTCTAGGAATCAAAAAAGCAATTGCGTCTGCAAATTCAGCAGCATGATTAAAAAATCGATACGCCAAAGAGCACGCTCTACCAAAAGGCGGATTTCCTATGACTAAATATTTTTTTCCTTCTTCGTGTTTAAACTTAAAAAAATCTTGCTCTATAATCTCATCACTGGCTGGAGCCAAATCTAATCCCAATCTTTTTTCGGGTGGCAACCACTGGAGAAAAGAGCCGGAACCCGCAGAAGGTTCTAAAAAAATATTATAATCTTTTTCATCGAGAATCTCAAAAACTTTCTCTGTGAGCTTTTTCGAAACATCCGGATTGGTATAAAATCTATCCAATTCGTCTTTTTTATTTCTCTTCAAGCCATGAGAACCGTTGCCGGATTTATTTACTGTCGAATATTCCGTACTTTTATCCCAAACTTCTCGATATTTTACCCCAGAATGATCAATTTCAACCCAAACTTTGTTGTCTGGTAATACTTCCAGTATTTTAGCCCTGATTTCTCTTTTAACATAATCACCGGGCTTCATCGTCAACTCCTATTTCGTTCCATTCGTGATACTTCATAAAGATTGGGTGAGGTCTTTGAACCAACTTCCTTTCCTCTGATCCCAGGTAGTTACAGTATCCGTCCCAAGAATCTATGTTGTGATACCATGGGACTTCAACTTTGCTTTCTATATCTATTATAACAGGTTCAAAGATTTTGTCAAGTAAAAAATGTCGTGCAGAATATCTTTCTTCTTTTGGCAGTTTCTCCCTGGGATATATTCCGTCCTCCATAACCTCAGAATTATACTGTCCGGTGCCCTCGCGGAGCTTTCTACGACAAGCAACAAAGTCATCGCGGCCAAATGTAAAACCAAGGTATTCATTATCCTTGACTGTCTTCCCGTCGTGGCTCAACATAAATGGTCTCTCACTTGAAATATCTTTTCTATGTGATCTCAGAATCTCCGGATCATAAACCCCGTAAGGGAATGCCACATAATATCTTTTGGGAACGATCCACTTGCTCAGTTTGATCGAGACTCTGAAAGCGGTGGTTGCTCCCCAAATGATGCTCCAAGATAAACAGTCTCGTTTGCCCACGTCCTTTGCATGAACCGGAACGTAAAAGATTGGGATTTGTTTTCTCGTCTGTGATGGATAGGGATCGAGCCCTCTTCCAATCCAAACAGGATCTTGGACCCACTCTCCAAGTCGATGCCTTATCAACGGCTTCATGTCATCACTACAGACAATCCAGATGGTTTCACATCCAGCCCAAGTACACTCATACACCGCTCGCTCAACCGCGAGGTAGTTCGGTGCTATCGGCATCATCGCGTCGTGCCAGTCCATTTTGAAATCTAATGGCTGTCCTGCTACTGGAATGATGCCGGCCAGATGAAAGCTGCTCAATTATCTCTCTTTTGCTGTACTCATTAATTTTTCTAGGTCGTGGATCCCTGGCGCTGGAGTGTATTTTTCCAGGCCGGCTTGGCTGTAATATCTTTTGTACAAGCCCAGCATTTTATTTCTGGCGGCATATAGAATTTTAAGGGCATGCAAAATTACCTCGTCTGGGCTAGAGAGCTTGGATCCCATGACCCCTCCGATTCCCCTATGGGTATTCCCAGGTCCGAGAAATTTGCGTCGAATTGGCCAGCTATAATTTCCACTTTCCATTTGATTTTTAACCGTTATGATCTGAGACAAAAGAGGTTCTATTTCTTCTTCGTAGAGGTTTATCATCAGTTCGAGCGCCTTTTTTGTTTGGCCTTTGTAGAAGCTTGGTTTGGCCTTCGATAAATCGGCGCGCCGACCCCACCACCAATCGCTCTTATAATTAGTTCTCTCTTCATAGTCACGGTCGATCTGACTCCTACCGTCCTTATTTGACTCTGGGTCGACGATTCTGGCCAACTCGTCGGCTCGGAGTTGTGCGGAAAAGATTCGCTTTAGGACTTCATAATCAATATCTGCTTTTTGTTTTCTGCGAAGAGGATTCCAGGCTTCATCAACGGTTTCTTCTTTAAGATATTCTCGCCAGTTTTCCATAAGGAGCTTCATCTCTTCACCCACCCCTTCCAGCTTTCACATAACTTTCCGTAAGAAGCATTTTCGGCGAGTGCATGCTTCCTCAATTTTTGGAGATCGTATATCCCAGGTTTTGGTGTATATTTTGGCAAACCTGCCACACCATGCAACCTCTTGTATAATCCCAAAAGAGCGTTTCGATGCTGTTCGAGAGCACCGATTGATTTTGAGAGGCGGTCGTGAGCTTTCCCGGCGGCCCCCAGTTCTTTTGGAAATCGTTTGCCATAATTTTCTATTTGTGCTCGCGCGATTATTAACTTAGTTAAAAGTGGTTCCAGTCGCTCTTCGTAAAATCTTATTGCTCTTTCTAGCATCTCAGATAATGTCTCGTTTTCATGGGGAAAGTCTCGGTAAGGACTCCTGATATAGAATGTGTCGTCGTCCTGCCACCGAGAAGTACCAAATTTCTGATTCTGATACTTGCGACAGTCACGATCGGGGAAGCCGGCCTGTCTTCCGTTCTCGCCGGCCTCTCCATGGAGACTTAATACACAGATAAGACTGTTTGCGTAGTCAAGGACCTCTTCGGAGAGTTTAAAGTCTTCCCCACTTATCTGAGCTTCCTTCTTATTCCTTTTCTCTCTTGGGGGTCCGATGTCGATGTCTCGTCTACCAAAAGGATTCCAAACTTCATCAATGGCTTCTTCTTTAAGATATTCTCGCCAGTTTTCCATAAGGAGCTTCATCTCTTCACCCACCCCTTCCAGCTTTCACATAACTTTCCGTAAGAAGCATTTTCGGCGAGTGCACCATCGGATTCGTCGGAACGAATAATTCCCTTCTCTTCCATCATTTGCAACGAAAGCTGGAGAACCTCATCATGTTTCCCATCATAATCTGAAATTCTTATTAGGAAATCCCTAAATCCATCGGAATGGTTCAATTCATCAATTTTTGGGTAAAAGTCAAAGCGAACGACTGGATCCTGCCTATAATCATTGCTATCTATTGTATCTGGATCAATCCCTCTATCTTTTCCGGCTGCTTTGAAGATTTCTTCAATTTCATTTTGCCAGTCTCCAAAATCGTATGCAACCCCGTCGTCGTCTAATGCATATTTGAGATCATCGGGAAGTGGCCAACCCATTGCGGCGGAATAGTGCATATTCTCCGGATCCTCACTGTCGAGATTTAAATCTACACTGACAGCATGCAAACTATCTTCATATTCAGCCAAGATATTATTGTAAATTGCTAGGTTGACCTCGCCTGGATCTGCTGGGTTTTCGTAATTATTCTCAAATGCGGAAGTCTCCAGTGTCTCATAGGCTTGTTCAAATTCATTTATCATCGCGTTTGCAAGATCTACTGGGTCGTATGTTTTTAATTCCTCTTTCGATATTGGGCCGCTGAAGGAGTCCTTATTTTCGAGTATGGCTTCCGATACTTTTTTAATTTCGGGTGTTATTTTTTCTGATGGCTGACCAGAGAATGTTTTATATTCTTCATAAAATCTTTCATAATCAGAAACATGGCCGGCCAAAATGTTTTTGGTAATGTGACGAAAAAAAGCCACGGATCCGATTTCCTTATTGTCAAAATTCCATATTTCGGAAGGGTTTGTACTTGTTTGCTCCGAATTGTAAACTATTACAATGTGCTGCCCCGTATCGTGGGCATCAAGATTTCTCAGCAAAATCATATAGAAAGCCTTACCTTCTTTGGTATATTGGTGAAAATAATTACTGCCCTGTCTGGAAATGCACCATGGTGCACCCCGTCCGTAGTAGCACGATGCCTTTTGTGTGGTTGGCCTCACCATAAAGAAATCATCATTTTGAAAAATGATACTTGATCCGGCTCTTGCAGCTTCGCGTTTCTTTTTTCTCTTTTGTTTGTCGGTGAATCCCAGATCTCTATTAACTTTTTTCAAATCTTCTAAGGTTTTATAAGAGCCAAGATCCGTGTTTTTTATTCTCTGCCTGTTTTCGTGAAACTTTTTTATTTCTCTTATTATCTCTTTTGCCGCGCTATAGTGGATGCGGTAGCGCCGGCGAAACATAGCAGGTGTCCCAAGAGTGTCACCATATATCGGGATATCCTGTGGTGCGACAGTCGCTGCGGCTTCTTTAGCCATAACAACTAATCGTGTGTAAAGTTGGTTGGCCATCCACATTAAATATTTATTTCTGCCGGAAGGATCTTTATTGGAAAGAGTCGTTATTACATCTGCGTTAATGTCTGGATATTTTTTTTTAACATCATCAAGAATTCCCTCTATAAGAAGTTGTGTCCTATCTAGTGTGGACCAGCGCCGGAAATTTTCGAATAAGGATTTCATATCTATAAATAGTTCGCGCGATTTATTAAGTTGGCAATTTTTGATGCGTAAGTTTCTGGATGGCGACTAAACTTTTCAATAATTTCTTCCGGAGTTTCATAGCGAAATTCAAATCTTTCATCCTTGTGGTAAAAGTTTTTAATATCTGGAATTATTTGTCTCTCTACCGCTTCTATCTTGGGAGAATAGTATCTATAAATATTGGGGTTGTAAGTGTCTCTGCCGTTCCGAGCACCCTTGATTCCTGCATCTTTCATCATCTGTGTGATTTTAAACTTTGCCATCGTGTCGGAGTAGTCGAAATCGTCTATCTGGTTCTCATCAAGATATGATATCGCCACAAGGTCTTTTCTAAGTCTCCCCGACGTTTGATTTCCGAATCTGTCTGAGGGGTGAAAAATAACCTTCTGAATGAAGTTGTCTTCGGTCTCAAATAAATTATGATCATGCTCCATACCAGAGCGAACATGAAACCAATCAATAACTCTGCACTTTCCAAACTGCTGTTCCTTTACTTTTGGCAAACCTCTGATATCTTTATCATCAAAGATTATGAGTTTATTAAATTCAAACCTCCCGAGCCTAGAATTATGGGTTGAAGCTTTTAATTTATCTTTTTGAACACCCAATGATACAACTTTGTCTCCCATCGGCAGAAGGCCTGCAAGAGAGAGGGAAATTATTAATCTTTGCCAGACGATCGCCTTGCTGGCGCCAGGATGTAGGCCCAGAAAAGAGAAGTCGTACCCCTCGTTACACATGTCAAAAATAAAGGGGACAAGAGGTTTACAAAAAATACAAGGATAGTTATTATAATAAGAGAATAGAAGAGCATTTAGCCCCCCTCCAATAACGATCATTTCATATTTATATTCATGTTTGTCTAGTCTTTTCACGTGCACTCGTTTTTTCGCGAATGGTTTTCTTTTTCTTCGGGGCTTCTAAAAGAACCTCCCTATCGCCCACTTCCTCTCTAATAAGATCTTTGAGTAAATTCAAAAATTGTTTATCTGTCAGCTTCATTTGTATTTATTCCTTTAGCACGCCTACAACGTGATTTTCTAACACTAAATAGACTTTACCTTCGCCAAAATCAACCTCTTCGATCATATGTGCCAAAACGACCACTTGTTGTCCTGGTGAGATGGGCGGCCTCACATCTGACGCTATTAATAATATTTTTACTCTTTCATATTTTTCCTTTGTTTTAAAATTATCAGGAAGAGCTATAAGACTTTCTTCTTTTGCGGCTGATGATTTTTCTATAAGTAGATATCGGTTACAGGGTTCAAATTTCATGTTTCCTCCAGGTGCATTATATTTTTCGATTCTCTAAGTGCTTCTAAATATTCAATTGGCAATTCGCATGCACCGCCGGCACAGGCCGAGTCTGCTTCAAAGTGTACATTATTCTCCTCTTCACACATTGTTGTCCAATCAACGTCTCCATACTCTTGAGAAAGCTTTTCCCATCGCTTTAGGTTATAAACGTCTTTTAAACAATAAGTCATCTTTCTAACATTTCCCTCAAAATGACTATGGGCGAACTTGATGGCGGCGGTGGCCCAGTCTCGCTTGACGGGAGTAACCTGATCAAGCGGCTCTCCAATTCCTAGCAAACAATCGCTTGCGGCCCAAAGATCGTGGTCAAAGGCTGCGATGCCCTTTTCGATGATCCCAGAAGCAAAAAAAGAACCTGCGCCGTATTCACGAAGGATATCGTTAGGGTAAGGTACGGCACAAAATGGAGCCTGTGGATAATCTTTATCTCCAGAACATGGAATCAGGGAGATCCCTGCGAAGTATTTTCTGTTTTTATAAATATAGTCTGCAATTTCATCCCACTCATCTTCTTTGACATGAATTGTGTTGGAAACATTGTGGCTCAACCATGGTTGTGTACAAAGATCTTTATTGATTCCATAACGAACCCAATTCTGCTGTGTTAACTTCACACTTTCCAACAACTTTAGTGCATCAATTTGATTCTTTGTCTTAGCTCCAACTGGAACTTCACAAAGAAAAGTAATAACTTCTGTGACTTCGTTTGGATCCCACACTGAAACTTCAACGGCTCGGGGATTATATTTTTTAAAATGTTGAACTGGGTTCTCTTGTTTATTTGCCTGTACTCTTCGGAAATATCTCTTTGCATGATGGGGGTGAATTCCGCTGGCGGTGCCCAAGATGCAACTTGTTGATCCTGCCGGCTTTACACAAGTCGTTCTTGCCGCTTGGTTAATCCCGATTATTGAAGCGACATACTTATTAACTTCTTTAACGATCTTGGCACCATTTCTTTGAACCTGTGGGTCAAATAGAAGTTCGGCATTATCCATCATGCCAGTGATAGAGACGCCGAGCAACGCTTCCCTTTTTGTTATCTTCTCGGTTGTCTCCCCTAAGTACGGAAAGCTCGTATAGGAAGATTGAAGTGTTCCAATTATGGCAGCCGCTCGACAAGCTTTATAAAAGTTCTCTGGAGTATTTGCCTTCTTCCCATTAATCTCGGCCAAGTTACAAAACTGCCATCCAGGTTTGCCTGTCTCCACATCAACTGGATAAAGGCCAATTTCGACACAGGGGTTAAATCCCATCTCTGTACTCTCGGCCCACACAAAGGCCGGTTCTCCAAATTCTCGCACCCACTCCATCAACTGATTAAACTCTGCCTTTGTGGTTTGATCGCGGATAAGAAGAGCACTGTTGTTTGATCTTCCTCGCTGAGGGTTTTCAACAAACCAGTTACCCGTCTTTGCTCTGGCCATCTCTTCATCATCGGGTGAAAAGAGTGCAATAGTTGCAGATCGCCTGACACCACCTGAAATGACTGCATCGGCGGCGTGCATAATAATATCATAAACATCTATGGGCCGCATGCGGATATGGTTGCTATCTCCGAGGCGTGTCTCAAACACTTGTCGGATCTTCTCAATAGACCTCTTCAGTCCGTCCGGGCCCGGTGCCTTTGCGCCGGAACTCAAAGGTGCTCCCGCTGGTCGCACTTCTGAATAATCGAAAATAACCCTGTGTCCAATGTATTCATCAAACTCTTGATTTCCGCCGAAGTAGCTTGTCACCAACACACCAATAGCATCTGCCCAGCCCTCAATAGAATCTGGAACGACAAAAACTTGGGCGCCCGTTGTGCCATCCGGGCGACTAACGGGAGGAAGGGAGGCAACGTGGTGCTTTTGAATAGAAAAGCCAATACCACAACCACACAAAAGAAGATACATCAGTTCTTGAAAAGCTCTGGTGCGGTTGATGTGACCAAAGCCGCAATTGTATACACGTGCATTGTGCTTAAAGATTGGATCTCCTCCGAATTGAAGAATTCTTTGAGAGCCCAGTACCTCTTTCTTGTGAACCGATGTTTCGGCTTCGCCAATAAGAGACATAATTTCGTCATTGTCCTTGAATCTTTCTCGGTGCATATCAAAAACTCGGGTAACCTGTTCTTTCCAAGTCTCTCGTCTTTTTAATTCTGGCAAATACTTTGCATATTTTGCTATTCTCGTATATTCTTGTAGTGCGTTGATTGACATTAATTACTTTCCCCCGTTTTTTACTTTTTTATATAATGTGACCAATTTCTTTTCTTGTCTTTTCTTAGCTTCTTTTTTAACGTCTCCAATGGTCTCACCCGTTGAGGATTCAACTCTTATTGTGACATTTGCTGTATCCATATAGATCGGATAGATGATTCCATCCATGCCATTTCTATTTTTAGCGATAAAGATGCGGCCGGAATTACTCAATTTGTCTTCCGACGTTCTGGATATTGAAAAAATAAAGTCTGCGACAAAACACTTATTAAAAGCCTCACTTATGGATTCCATTGTAATAACTTCGGCATTTAATCCAGAACGATTCGTTTGGGATGCGGTCCATACACAACAATTGTGTATTTGCGCCAGTGCTCGTAGCTGTTCATAAATAGTCTCCAACTCATGCCTTTTCTCTTTTAATGTGGAAATTGGGCGCAAAAGATCCCCGTAATCTACCAGTATCACATCGGGTTTAAAGCCGCGATTTATTAATTTTTCGAGGTGATTTTTTAGTGTGTTCACACTGGCGGATTTTGTCGGATATTCCTTGATAACAAGCTTTCCGTTTAACATTTGGACCTTTTCATAAATCTCTTCTTTGAAAGAGCCAAGATCGTTAAGGGGTACATTTGTTATACAGCTATCAAATCTGGATCCCACAACTGTATCTGCCAATTCGAGAGTATAATACACCACATTTCTACCAGCCTTTAGGGCTTCTGCTCCGAGATGAACAAGTGCCATACTTTTCCCGGCTCCAGTTGGGGCGATCACCACTCCAAGTTCTCCCTCTCCCAACCCTTGGTGAGTTATGGTATCAATTTCTGGCCAACCAGTCGGAGTGGGGTTTCGAGACTTGAATAAAAACCGCTGCTCAAAGTCTTTTACATAGTCATGACCAAAGTTAGAATCTGAACCGAGCTTTAGGGCATCGTTGATAACCTGAGAAATTTCATCAAAAGAAGAAGTCTTAAGAAGTCGAACAGATTTCAGCATTGCCTCTTTTAACTTTTGTTTGCGGCAAAAATCGAGAGAAGTTTCAATAATATATTCAGAATCTTCTATCTGTGTTTTAGATATTCGTGCGAAGAAGTTTCTAATTTGTTGCTTAACAGAGTCGTTATGTTCTTCTAATTCTGTTCTCAGAATAGATGTCATAATCTTTTCTGTCGGGTGGACAGAATACTTCTCTCTATATTTTTTGACCAACTGCACAAAAACCTGGAGATATTTAAGCTCCAGAAAATTAATATTTAAAACCTCGAACATTTGATCTGCGAATGGTCTATCAACCAAAATCAAATGACACAAGCTTTCTTGAAAGTCTTTGCCGTATTGGCTAAAGTCTTCCTTCGGCATTATTCCCCCCCATTATTTTATTATAACACCTAAGATTCGTCTTGTCAAGCCTTACTTGATATTCTTTTGAAAGTAGAAAACAGGTCTGATGTATCCCAGTTTCCAAAGCCATCTTCGGCCATGCGTTTAATCACTTCTGTCTTGTTAAACTCTGGCTCGAAATTATCAAGAGTGTGCTTTACCCTGCTTTTGTCATTAATTGACATAGACGGGGAGTAGAGTTGCATGATTTTATAATTTTCTGTTATAATTTCTTCTGCTTCACAGATTGAAGAGAAGGCCTTCAATCCTGTATTGTCGTTCTCGCAGAACTCTATGAGTGCTGGAATAGTCACGGACTTCTCCTCCGCGAAAAATGGGAGGCGCTTAGAAATGGTTCCGAGGCCGACTCCCTTAACTCCCGGAAGGTTGTCGCTTGAATCGCCTGCCATGGCGCGAGCTAAGGCAAAATTCGTTGGGTGAATTTTAAACTCTTCCAGGAGCCTTGGCTTGTTCATGAATTTCTTTTGAATTGGTCGATAAAGAACCGTCTCATCATCACACAATTGGAAGAAATCTTTGTCGCTGGATATGATCACCTTCTGCCATCCCTTATACCGTGGAGACTGCGAGATAAACGAGATAATGTCGTCTGCCTCAACACAGTCTGCCATCAATTGAATAACTGGCATAAAGTTTAGTATCTCCATGAGCCGGTATTGCTGCCAAACTTTATTTTGCATCTCCTCATCTTTAGTAAGGACACGGACATCGCGGTTGAGTCGGATGGGCTTGCGACCCTCCTTATAGTTCGAGTTAATCTGCTTTCTTCGCAGGGAACCACCAGCCCCGTCCCAAGCTATAATAATTTCATCAGGCTTCATCTCTCGGCAAAGCTTCTGTAAGATCCCGAGGAAACCTTTATATCCTCCGATCGGCTGGCCATTTTTGGATAGACTGGGGTTAACAATATATGCCCTGAAATATGCATTCAGGGCATCGATGACCATTACTCTCTTCATTTTGACCTCAGTGGTTGTGAGAATTGTGAGGACGCGGGCTCGAACTGCGAGATCCGTGGGATCTGTGGGATCCGTGGGATCTGTGGGATCTGTGGGATCTGTGGGGTCTATGATGACTATGGGATCTGTGCTGTGAGCGGCTTCGATTTGTTATAATATTAACATGCGGAAAAACTCGCGGGACATAGACCCGAACGGAAGTTGTGCGGCGTGGGGGTGGCGGGGGGCACACCCTCTTGTCAATCCAATAGCCGTCAATCCAATTTGACCTCTCATATGGTGTTCCACGGTAGGCGACGTGCCAGTATCCCGGTTTCCAAGCTGTTTGCAGGTAGCATGTGTCGTGTGCCTCTGCCGTGCTTGAAAATAAAGTTAAAAGTGATGTGATTAAAAGTGTCTTTAGCATTTTTCTCTCCTGTCTTAGTTAGACGTTTAGTTATTAAGTTTATTCATCTTCTTTGTCGTAAAAATCTTCTGCTTTTCCTTGCCGACTATCAAATTTATAAATTACCTCTTCATCGATGATCTGATAGACTCTTTGGCGAAACTTATCATCTTGCATTTTCTCGACCCACTTCGTTGCCTGAAACTTTTCAGTTGAGCCATCTTCGAAAACCATAGTATACCAAGCGCCTGACTGGATAATATTATCTGATCCCTTTATCGCATCAAAGAGCGACTCGTCATCTTGAATGGCGACATCATCACCGCCCCAAAGGATGCGGAAATTACAGCGTCTGCCCGAAGTTCCAAATCGGGACTTTTCAAGTTTTACCTTGACCTCGGACCCAATGCGAAAGCCGTTGTCATCAAGAACAAAACTTGCCTTGGCTTTGCGGCCTGTTAGCCAAATGCGGAGAGAATAAGCATAAATCATAGCTTTCCCGCCGGGAGTTACATATGGGGTGGTCATCGCCTCTGACGCAATGCGAGTAATATTCGTCTTTAATTGATTTAGAACGAGGAATGTTGCTTTGGCATTTGCGATGGGTAGGGCCAACTTTGACATAGCCCTCGCAAGAATGCGAGCCTTCATAGCCATTTGCGACATCGGATCAAAGCTGCCTTGGACCTCGCTAATGGCCGGTGTTAGTGCCAGCGAATCCCAGATAAAAAGAATCTGATTTTTGGATCCGAGTAGCTCTTCGATAGTTTCGAGAACAAATTCTACGGACTGGGCCTGGATATATAGAAGTCTTCCTAAGTCACACCCGGCATTTATAAGAAATTTTGGATCGATGGCAGATTCTGAATCGAAATAAACAACATCCATGTCCATCTTTTGAGCATTGGCGGCGATTTGTGCTGCCATATAGGATTTGCCAGTTGCCTCTAAACCTGCGATTTCCGTAACTTTTCCTACGGGGATCCCAGACAACTGCCCTCGGCAGATAATGGAATCAAGCCAACGTGAGCCGGTAGGAATCCACTGGGTAACCTCTGTCGGGTTTGCCTCATTGAGGTCGTGGGCGACATTCATTCCGGCCTTCTTGTTGATAAGCTTCCGCATCTCAGACATTGAAAGTTTGCCGGTTGGTGTTGGTTTTCTTGCCATAAATTAATCCCTCGAAATAAAAATGGGAGCACTTATTTTAAACCGCGTGCCCCCAAACGGTGGGGGGGATTGTTAGTTTCCAGTTAACTCATTGAATGCAGCAACAACATCAGGAGTTGTATTCGATGGAGTAGGAGGAGTGAAAGAATCGGATTCATCGCTCGTGCCTTCCAGAGAATTAATAAATCCGTCCAAAGCTGCTTGAACTTCTTCAAGCGTCTTTTTGGGGAAGAGACCATCGATGTTAGGGATATTATCCATAAGTCGAGTGCACTCCTCATCTCCTCCCACTGCTTCATCACAAAGCGGAGAGGTTCGTCGACGCGGTGTCAAAGTGGTCTTGGGGAACTGTGCTCCCGGCGGCTTCCCGTAGGTCATAGTAAGATCGGTTCCGTCATCGATCGCAGTAATATCACCATACTCGGGATTCAAAACCAAGTTGAGGAGGGAAGTATAGGCTTCTTTACCATAGCCCCAGATACGAATTCCTTCTGCCTCTTCACCACGAACCATTACGGGTGAGAAGAAGCGCTGACGAGGGCTCAAGTCCTTAGCGAGTTTCATGGTATCAGGATCCTGATTCCCATTAAATTCCTTCCAGAGTCGATCCTTAAAATCACAGATGGGACATCCTTCCCCATGATTTTTCTTAGGACAGAGAAGGCCTCCTCGCTGATCTGGGCCCAAGTTATAGTGGAACCAATAATCCTTAAAGGGATCGCCGTCAGCAGTTGGAACGATGCGGATTGTCTGTGTGCCGTCTTTTGGACGCCAAAAAGACCCTCCTGCCTTCCCGTTGTTTTTAACGCTATCGAGCCTTGCTCGAATTTTTGCAATATCTAGTGCCATGTTAATTTTCTCCTTTTATTATTGAAATTGTGCCATTGGCTAAAGTCAAGACGACAAATCTCTCGTCTTGCTAGTTTGTTTTGTTGTTTACTCAAAATTACTAATGAGTTCGAAGTTCTCAAGACTTTCAATATTGAAATCCTCAATCTCCCCTATAATCGTGTTTCTGTTAAAAACACGAAATCCTTGTTTATCCAAATCCCAAACAAGATTGCTCCCCTCTGCAAGAGTTCTCTTCTTGCCGGTGCCCTTTGTTTGAGAGATAAAAAATCCTTCTGGAAGGTTGTCCAGTGTTATAAATCTCATTGTTCGTAGACTTCCGTCTATTTTCCTAAATGTTCCTGAATGTGCTTTCAATTTATTTCCTGTAATTGGATGTTTGGTGTTCTTTCTATAACATAGCCGAGATCATAGTCGTAATTGGTTGAATACACAGCGTATGTTATATTGAGATCTTCTGTTGTTTTTGATTTCACTTGCTTTTTCAGCTTGTTGAATAAATCGCTATCGGTTCTTAACTTATCTTCGTTTATACTATAAATATAACATCTTTCGCGGGCTTTGTCAAGGGAAAAAAACATTTTTTCTTCATTTTTTTCCGCGTCGAAAAGGCCGATCGTTAATATGCGGTGTGTTTCCTTGGGTTTCCCGATTTTGCCAATTACTGGTTTTGTATTCTGGAATACATTTATCATATGGATCGTTGAAACTAAAACTTCATTTAACTTATCGTGATATCCGATAATCGGGGCACTCCCCACAACAGAATCAAGTTCGGTATTTGAAACTATATACATCTTCTCAAAAACTCCAGATCGTGCGTACTCTTGCATCACACCAAAAACGAGTCTTTCACGCATTTTTTGTACTTTATTGAGCAACATCATGTCTGGTTTAATATAAAGAACAGAAATTGGCAAATGTCTAATGTGTTCCAATATTTTTAAAGAAGCACAAGATATTTTTCCCGAACCTCCAATAATAAAAAGGGTCTCTCCCTTTGTTCCCTTGAAAAATGTTTTGATTTTTGGGAGATCCACGTTCTCGTATTCCTCTGCTGTCTGACACTTTAATACATTATAGCACCCTTTTCCCTCGATGTCAACATTTATTTTAAATATTTTATACTGAGGATATTGATTAAAAGCATCTGCAATATTACACCCAGCATCCCCTAGACCTATGATATTCAAATTATACCCCCAGTTTCTCTAGTTGGCCAAAATTTTGACCTACTCTGACATTCACCATAAATTTACCAAGGGCCGTATTAGAAAAAATATCTATGATTTCTGGCAATTTTTCTTTGTCTTCTTTAGAAAGGTCAAGTACAATAGAATCATGGATCGGGAAAGCAACATATGATTTACATCCTTTTAGGTAATTAGATACTTTAATCATTTGTCTCAGAACATTTTCGGCACATGTTGATTGAATAATGTAATTCAATGCGGTTCTCTCCTCTGACGGGATCACCTTGTCCCAAAAGGTTTTCACTTGGCCCTGTGTGAAGTACTTTTGTACCACCGACTCCCTGTTATATGTATGCTCGCACCGGTGGTCCTCGCTCTCGGGATTATATAACCATGCGAAAATTCTTTTTTTGGCCTCGTCCCTCGTTATTGAGTCTTGAAATATATTCTTAATGTTCCATTCGTGTATATCGCCGATCGGCTGAGACTTCCCCTGCAAAGCAAGCAAAGTTCGTAACTCCGCAGCATTAAAATCAAGCTCAACAAAATAATCATTATGAGGTTTGACCACACAGCGAAGCTCTTTCTTTAAAGTTAGAATTGGAAAGCTCTTCGGCACTGTTGTTAGGCGGCCCGTCTTTGTTCCGTGAATATTAAATTTGCACGAATGTTCAATCTGATTTAAATTTTGTGAAAACTTTCTATGATCTGCCTTAAACATGGAAAGATTCTTGGGATTCAAATTTAAACTTCTATATTTTATGTCTTCGATTATCTCAGTCAAAGAAACAAGATAATCATAATTCTTTGGCCTTTCATAATTCTCAAAAACGTGCTCACAAATATAATTTTTGACTTGACAGAACTCCTCAAGGAATCTTTGAGGTACTAAATCAAAAAAACAGTTCTCATCGAGCGATACACGAGCCGTCATAAAAGATTTGACGAAAGCCCTGAGTTTGTCACTGGATCTCTTGTAACGGTCTTTCAGGGCCTCTGGACATACCATATCGAGGGTTTTTCCTCCACAATAGAGTTTTGCATACTCAATCTCCCTTCCCTTGAGAAATCCCGAATATGACCATGTATGACTCAGATCATCTGGTAATTCTTGGTTGAAAAGAAGTTCACCATAATAGATTCCGACGCAATCTTTTTTATCGTCAAGTGTTTGAAATAGCAATTCAGCCTCAATAGATCGTTTCAGATGATCTCTTTACTATCATTTTAACATATTCAGAGAAATTGTCAAGAGAAAAGTTGTCAATTCCTTTAAAATATTTTTTAAGTCGGCTATAGGTAAGCGATCCCTCATAAAGAAAAGGTAAATTAAATTTTTCATTTGCATATGAAATTCCCTTTCCCTGTCCCTTGGAGCCCATAATATAGGCGGTATTAATAAAAATTCTTTTTGCTTCGTATTCGGTATAAGGGTGTCCCTTCTCCATATTTTTTAACTGAATATATTTTTTATACCAATAAAATAATGGCACATCAACAATCGAAGTTTGAAAACTTAAAGAAGCCGGGTCCGGGCGCTCCATTAAGCACCCTTTTTCATTCTGATAATACCTATTGGCTTTTACAAAATCAACATAACCATCATAAAGTGCTGCCTGGAGGGTTGGAACATCGTCGCTGGAAACAAACGAATAATAATAAGTGAAAACTTCTCGTGGTGCTCCTGTATATGCGGGGATTTTCGTCCCCAACTGCATTTTAGTAACAGACGAAGACAGATCAATATTCAGTCTCCATGGAATATTTTTATCTATTATAAATCCTGCATTAATGGCAGCTTGGCGATAAAAAGAAAAATTGGGATCATTAATAAATTTTTCTTGTTTTTCTCTATCAGAAGATGGATCGAGATCGGATATCTCTATTGAAAGACCGCCAACAAGTGCAGAAAGATTAGAGCCCAAATAATAAGAACTTTTAGTTATAATTGTGTCAGACATATCCTTTAAACAAAAATTAAAAAACATTTTTACATAATCACCAAAATTCTTAATTTTCGCATATCTTCCCATTTGTAATATGTGGCCATTATATTTTCCCACAAAATCTTTTATAAATTGTAAATATAGAAGATCTGCATTTTTATATGCTGCATATGCTTTTGGAGCATAGAGGTAGGAGCTTTTCGCGAGCTTGCGAGTCCTGACCGCACCGTCAAAAAAATTACAAAATTTTGTAAAGGCTTCGGTCACAAAATCTACAGCATATAAATCACCCATTCCGGTTTGAACTAGTTCTTCGGAAATCTTAGATAAACTAGTGGAAATGACTTTAACTGGCGTCAGGTGTGGATTTACTTTTCCATAAAGAATGTTTTCAACAAACCAAAAATTCTTAACACCTGCGGGGAGATCTTGGAGGATCTTGGAGGGATCCTCGACTGTATCGGTGTCATATGCGTAGGCTTTGTAAAAAATTCTCTCTAAGTAAAGACTTAAAGCATCCAAATCATTTGTGCCATTTAATTTACGAGAACTCATGAGTCCGCTCCATATCCCGTAGTGGAATCAGGCGATTGAGTTGCACACGCATTTGTTGTGGCAGATACAGAATGTGGATTTCTAAATTGACCAGATCCGTTAGTTTCCCACCTCGCAGTCAATTTTGTCTCAAACTTCCCATCTTGAATTTTTGATGTCACTTTTGTTATAAGGTGGTATCCTCCCAAGCCCAAATAAAAAGCCATAGTTCCTGGACTATAGGGAGCACCAATGTCTCCAATAGAACGAGGGTTTATATAAACATATTGACCGGGAAAAAACATGTTATTTCCGACTAAATTAACTTGTGCTTCAAAAACGTTTGATAAAAAAGTATATGGATCTGATGGGTTTTGTGCAAACCGATGCTCTCTTAGGAATTTTTGATCTGTTTTAACAAAATTAGCCTCTTTTAAAATTCCTTCTTTATTCCCCAAGAATAAATGATATATCCCTCGCTTATAATCTGCTTTAACTTGTTGTGCGTATTCTCCTCCCTTAATTACTAAAACAGAAGGATCGGAAGCTTCGACATAACAAATAAGATAAAAATATTGATCATTTAAGGAATCTGACTTTGTTGTTTTTCGTGGTTTGTCTTTGTCGGGCTTTAAATCAGCCACATCGAATATCCGATGGGGATTTCGACTGCCTTTGTGTTTTGTTTTTCTTGTCTTCAAATCATCGCCAGGGGCGCCCCATACAGTATTGGATTCCAATGCGAGAGATGCCATGGGATCAAATTTTCCTCCACCATAAGTTCTATAATCGGGGCCCCCGATTCTGGGTCCGATGGTATGCGTGCCGCCTTTAACGGCCGGTAAGCTCAAATATCCCTCCTTAAATCTTATTCTTGGGCGATCGATTCCAAAACAATCCTCCATCCTTTCTATCAAAACATAAGCTGTAAATTCTTTTATGAAATTCATAAGAGAATAACTTTCTCTATTTTTTGCGATTACTTGATCATACATAAATTGAGAAAAAATATTAACATCTATTGGAATATCGGCCATATTCAAATTGAAAAGTTCTTTATCTCTCGGATCGGGAATTGTCAGGTCGCTCAAGATGATCGATGTTTTCTTTGCCACTTGTGCATCACTCTCGGTGAGGCCGCGTAGCGCAAAGTTTTCCGGTCGAAGCGCATGCTCGGCAGCAATTTCATATAAGTCACCTAAGAAAAAATAGTGAATTCTATATGTATCTTGGCCATCATCTTCCATCCCTATTTTATCTTCAAAGGCTTTATACGGGGCGCCACCCGCTGGTGTCGACAGCGCTTCTCTCAAATTGGAAAATTCCATGGTGCTGTGTTGTAGCGGATCGATCGGATCTGGCGTTGATGATTGAAATGCTATTATGCTAGCATGATTATGACCTTTGTAGCTCAAAATATCATTAGCCGTAAAATCGTCGAAATAAATACACTCTTCATTTATCAGGCGATCCAGCAGACTTTGATAAGTACGCACCTGATGTTGCTTTCTTACAATTGCTATTTCTTCTTTAATCTTCTTAAGTTCTTCTGAATTTTTCTTCTGTTCTTCGACTGATAGATTACCGCATCCCAAGTTTTCTCTATTTTGTTTTGATTTCGAAAGAACAAGAAGTTCTTTTGCGACTTCCTCATCAAATAAAATATTGGCTCTCTTGTTAAATGTGGTTGCTTCAAGTCTGGCTCGATAATTAATAGAAAGCTCAACGACACCGGTTTGTCGAAAATCTAAATCATAATCTACCATTGTTAGGAAAAACACGTTTTGAGTTGCTCTTATAGCCGCCTTTTGGTCGTCGGTGAACAGGTCATCCGAACCAAGTGGTACAGACCATCCTGCTACTACTTTTATGTCATAAAAAAAATATTCATCAATAACCGGATAAGTAGAAGAATTTTGTGTATTACTACTAACGCTGCGTCTAGAAGGGAAGCTGTTTGCGCTAATTATTAAATCAGAATAACTATATTTTATTCCATTTGGTGCTCGTCTTTTAAGAGAAAACTGAGTAAAATCCTGAAAAAATAAAGTTAAATTTGCTGTAACATCATTTTTAATTGTAAAGGGCTGCGTGGATATGAAGTCCCATTCGAAAGATTTTATTCCGAAAGCCTGTTTTGTTAGAAGAGGAGAGCTGCCTGCATCGCTGTTTAATACTGTGTCTAAAAATCGATCTTTTGACTCAACATTTGTATAGTTGGGGAATTTAAATTCTACTTCACCTTTAAATTTGCGTGTTTCCCTCCCATACTGAACTTTATATATTCTTACCGTAGGAACAAGGGCCGATAACTGCGCTGGCGAGAATTTTAACATTAAATGTTCATGTTTCTTTGCTTTTAATTTTCCCATCAATAAATCAGGTGGTCCTCTGGCGATAAAAACGCGGTCATATTCAGAGATACCCGTTGAGGGCGATGGATTTACAATTCTTTTTTTATTATAGTCTGCTAATTGTTTTACATTGTGAAGCAAAAAACATTGCGGTGCAAATTTAAGATCATATTCTAGCTGGCGGAGGAGACCTGCTAGGTCTTCTGGGTCTATAGTTCCGATTGTATGTAAGTTATCCACAACGAGATCTTCTGCGAGTTCCTCAACAATATCCGAAGACCGTTCCTGCGGATTTGCTTCTCGAAAATTAACCAGTAGTTCATGTTTTCGCAGGACGATCTCAGTGGCATCGAACATATACATTGCCTGCCATAACACCTCTAAGTCTGCGGCGTCTGGGTCTGTGACCAATTTAAAAGATATTAAATCAGTTTTGAGGCTTTTGGCACGGTACCAACCGCTGAACCATGCGTTAATAAAAAAATCCATTACGTTTTCGATAGCCATTTTTGCTTGCATTCCACCCAAAGTATTTTCCTGAACATCTGCCTCATAGGTAGTGCGCCTTCCTGGTGTGGATGAAAGATACCAATCTTTAAATTCTATTATGTCGTCGAAGCTCCCGAGGGAGGAATTAGCTATTGAGTCGCGCAGCTCGTTCGCAATATCACGAAGGCCGCCAGGTTCATTTATTATTTTAGTCTTGGTCGCAGTCGATTTTGGTTTTGGGACATCGTCCGCATCATAACCATCAGTCCATTTTTTCAGGTGTTTATTACTCTTCTTCCACCATTTGACGAGAAAAGCTCGTATCAACGTATTATCTAAAAAAAGCCGTCTATAGTGTTGCTCATATTCATCCCAAACAAGACCAGGGCCATCGGAGCCTGCATCTTTGCCGCCCCAAATTTGGCTTTCGGCCGGACCGATGGCTTTGACTTGCGCAATCACAATTGTGGTGGCGAGGTTGGGCCCCCATTGGAACTTTCCCGCATGAGCAGGGCCATCATACCCAAGAATACTAGTATGATTATGATTTAAAAATTTTCTTTCATCATAGTACCAATTAGGATTATTACTGGGCCCAGCTTCATGAGTGGAAATATCAATCTCTCCCTGAGAAACATCATGGCCTCGAACTGGGTCATCTCCAACCCTCACTGGGTGGCCTCCGGGAGCTGCGCCAACGACGCCGGGTCGAGGCCATCCCGGGCGGGAGATATCTTCACTATGATGATCTCGCCCAAGTTGTCTAACTCGATCGGGAATTGAATTACCATAAGCAGGAACCACCATATCCGTTTCAACAATAAGTTTCCGAGCGGTTGCCCAATCAGGAAATGATAGAGTGTTTTCGCGATCAGCAGTTCTGATTGTCCATTGAGAAAGGGCCTTCCAGCGGATCCCGGTATCTTCTTTTATATTGTCGCCGTCGCCCCACGGATCCTTCAACAATGCCCGCTGGACCCAATAATAATATGCATATGGCTCAAAATTTCCGTTTGGCACTTAAAATCTCCTCATAATTTATAATATGCCAACACATCTTCCAAGGGAAGCGGTATGATTATGGCGTCCCCAAGCAATACGTCAGATTCTGTTGG
>Ga0208790_1000157_pt1 | contig 36750 bp, 26 predicted proteins | sample 10_taG_FD_184083 | JGI IMG/M metagenome (GOLD analysis project Ga0208790, IMG submission 184083) | Marine viral communities from the Subarctic Pacific Ocean - 10_ETSP_OMZ_AT15264 metaG (SPAdes) (version 2) | ecosystem: Environmental > Aquatic > Marine > Oceanic | place: Pacific Ocean | collected... | reverse complement strand
CACGCTTGTGACAGCAGAAGAACGAGATGAAATCGCAGAACTTAATACTGTGGAAAGCGAAGTGTCGCCAGAGCCCCTAGAAGAGGTTTCAGAACTTAATGCTGTTGAGAGGGATGTATCAGCGGCGGCACGAGCGGCGGATTCTACGTTGTCAATGCTGAGAAGGGATGAAGCTTCGGAATCGACTCGGGAGGATAGGGACACGTCGCCGGAGGTTCTGGAAGATGCCTCGGAGCTTAATGCGGTGGAAAGGGAAACGTCACCAGATGTTCTGGAGGAAATCTCAGATGTGACGGCTGTTCCAACGGATGTGACCATGGATGTGATGGTTGTGTGGAAGCTTGCATCATCATTAAGGGCTGCGGCCAACTCGTCAAGTGTGTCGAGGGTTGCCGGGGCGCCGTTGATGAGGGCTGTGATCGCAGTGTTGATATCCGCAGAGATCTTTGTGACGAGACTTGTGTCTACAGAAGAGCGGGAGGATGCCTCGGAGCTAAGGGCTGTAGATAAGGAAACGTCGCCAGATCCTCTGGAGGATGTCTCGGAGGACAATGCTGTGGAGAGAGACGTGTCGGCTGCTGCACGAGCGGCAGACTCGACGTTGTCGATGCTGAGAAGGGATGAAGCTTCACTGTCAACTCTAGTAGATAGAGAGACGTCGCCGGATGCTCTAGAGGATGCCTCGGAGCTAAGGGCTGTGGAGAGAGACGTGTCAGCGGCTGCACGGGCAGCGGACTCGACGTTGTCGATGCTGAGAAGGGATGAAGCTTCAGAGTCGACTCGGGAGGATAGGGACACGTCGCCGGAGGTTCTGGAAGATGCCTCGGAGGAAAGTGCTGTGGAGAGGGAAACATCGCCAGATGCTCTGGAGGATGTCTCGGAGGAGACGACTGTAGAGATCGATGCGTCGGCTGCTGCACGGGCGGCAGACTCGACGTTGTCGATGCTGAGAAGGGATGAAGCTTCGGAGTCGACTCTGGTAGATAGAGAGACGTCGCCGGATGCTCTAGAGGATGCCTCGGAACTAAGAGCAGTGGATAGAGACGTGTCGGCGGCTGCACGGGCAGCGGACTCGACGTTGTCGATGCTGAGAAGGGAGGATGCCTCGCTGTCAACTCTAGTAGATAGAGAGACGTCACCGGATGTGCGGGAGGATGCCTCGGAGCTTAATGCGGTGGAGAGGGAAACATCGCCAGATGCTCTGGAGGATGTCTCGGAGGAGACGACTGTAGAGATCGATGCGTCGGCGGCTGCACGGGCAGCGGACTCGACGTTGTCGATGCTGAGAAGGGATGAAGCTTCACTGTCAACTCTAGTGGATAGAGAGACATCGCCGGATGCTCTAGAGGATGCCTCGGAGCTAAGGGCTGTGGATAGAGAGACATCGCCAGATGTGCGGGAAGATGCTTCGGATACAACGGCAGTGCCGGTGGATGTGACCATGGATGTGATGGTTGTGTGGAAGCTTGCGTCGTCATTAAGGGCAGCGGCCAACTCGTCAAGTGTGTCGAGGGTTGCCGGGGCGCCGTTGATGAGGGCTGTGACCGCAGTGTTAACGTCTACAGAGATCTTTGTGACGAGACTTGTGTCTACAGAAGAACGAGTTGAAGATCCCGAACTTAATGCTGTAGAGAGAGATGTGTCACCAGAGGCTCTAGAAGAAGCATCGGAGCTTAAAGCTGTCGAAAGGGACGTATCGGCTGCTGCACGAGCGGCAGACTCTGCGTTGTCAATGCTGAGAAGGGATGAAGCTTCGGAGTCGACTCTGGTTGAGAGGGATACGTCGCCAGATGCTCTGGAAGAAGCCCTGGAGGAAAGTGCTGTGGAGAGAGACACATCACCAGAAGCTCGGGATGATGCCTCGCTGCTGATGGAAGTGGATAATGATGTTTCTGCGGATACAGAGCCAACTTGTTGGACTGCACCACTTACCATCATGTATACGTTGTTGCTGTATACCCACATCGCTCCGTTAGAAACGGCGCCGTCTGAAAGCTGGCTGTCCAGTGTTCCAAGAAACAAAGAACCTGCCGCTTGCAGATTATGGATAGATAAATTTGCCATATATTATTTTTTCTCCTGCTAATAATGTAGCATAATATAAAGAGAGCAGAATGAGACATTAGACTCACACTGCTCACTACGCTATAAATAGAGGCTTAAATGTAGTTTCTGCCAGATGTGCTGTTGCTTTTTTTTATTATCCGACGACCGTGACACGATATTCGTTTGTTGTCGGCGGGTTGGCAAAGGTGACAACTACAGTATCTTCATTAAAAGCTACCGGGGTTATGACGGAAAGATAACTTCCGCCAGTCTCACGAACCTGCACCACTACATCTCTTGTTCCAAAGTTGTGGGTAATTGTATAAGAAGTGCTTGTGCCGTCGCCTATTGTTACTGCGACTCTCTCTACTGTAGATGCGCTGATTCCTGCAATGGCTGATGTGTTGGAATCAATGGATGCGTTGATATCTTTTATGACTTTTGTTTTTGTGGCGTCGGCGATATAAGCCTTGCCGGAGAAAACTCCAGAGCCTTCGTCGGTTTCACCTATGTGAATAAAGTTGGTTCCAGTAGAGTCCGTAACATCTTCTTCAAAATAAACATTGTTTGGGCCGGAACTGTCTTTTCTATAAAATAGCTTAAGAAAGCCTTTTACAAGGAAGTCGCCCCATCTTGTATGTGTACCTTCATGGGGATTGGGGCCATGTCCAAGTTTAGAGTCATAATGTTCTATGTTCTGTTCGCCGGAAAGCTTGGCACTGCCGGTGGACTGTATGCCTGTAAAATTCCAAGACACCTAGTGGCACCTCCTATGTTATATCAACCGATTCCGGTATGGTCACCAAAGGTAAATGTTGTGGGAACATCGTAAGCTGGAGTTGCGTCTGATTCGTCGAGTGGCATGTGGCCTGTAATCAAAAATGTGAGACTCTCGCCGCCGGACACGACTGGTGCGCCGGCTGCTTCAGTGCTTATTAAAATATAAATCTGATTCATTGCTGTTGAAAAAGTGACTGCGCCTTCGGGGGCGGTAGGGCTGTCGCCTAACTGAATATAGTTTTCATTGCCCATGGGATCTGCTAGTGTGCCGGCGGTGCCGGTTTGGCCGGGGGAGACAAATAGAACTCTGGCTTGGAGGTTTGCTGGAGTGCCTGGGGTGCCGACTTCTTGGACGCTGATCTGAACTTGGCTCATTGTGCTTGGAAAGGAAATCTTGATTAACTGTCCATATTTAGCTACAGTATTAACCGCTGTGGAATCGTCGAACAATGCAGTTCCCGCAGCAGGCGAAACGAACGTGAGTATGGAGTCGTCAGTGGAAGCTGCGTTATCTGTAATTGTAAATGTCTTTGCAAATGGACGACCTGCTACGAGGTGGTTGCCTGCGCTATTGTAAGCGGCTGAATAATTTCTTTTTCCTGATGCTGATACTCCTGATGCCATTTTGAATGTTCTCCTAAATCTTTATATAAATAGTTTGTTATTTTTATAATGCTTGTTTTTCAACGCCTTCTAGATCTTGCCTTCTTGCGGGCTTCCTTATCTCGACGAAGTTGTGCATTCTTTCTTTTAAGTCTTTTTTCTACGGAAGGCTTTCTGAAGGTTCTGAATTTCTTTGATTCTCTTAGTTCTTGGGGGATTCCCTTTTTCTTTACAAGTCTTGAAAATCTTCTTAGTAGTGATCCCACATCTTCGCCAGGTCTTGCCTTTACTTCTAGCAGACAAGGTTTTGGCTGGGATCTTCTTCTATTGTTCATTATATTACTCTTTGCTATCTGCGAGCTTTTTCCAAGTATTCCCCATTATACCAGTTAAAGCTGAAATGTCTATGCCAGGATCGTTGGGGGCAATGCCGGACATCGGCCCGCTGGCGCCTCCAGAACCTCCTGATGATGGGGCTGGCCCTGCGGCCATTGGCTCCAGTCCTTCAAATACGTTGACGCCGCCAAAGGCTTCTTTCCCCATGGAATCGGCAAGCTTTCTTCTTGTTTCTTCGATCTGCGACCTCATCTGTTGCTTTGTTTCGTGTGCGTGAGCTTGCATGCGCTCATCCACAATCTTTGTTGCGGGAGCTTTTGTTTCAGTGATAGTTGCGCCTGTTCCTTGAAGGACTTCGCTAATTAACGAGGATAACATACCCTCTTCTAAAAGCATCTCAGCGATACATTCTTTTACGATTGGCTTAATAAGCTTTTTTAATTCTGACTTCTTCATCACTCGCCTTTCAAATCAAACACAATGTCATTTAAAATTCTGTTGAGCTTGTCTGCTCTTGTTGTTGGAATGCTGTAGTCCTTAGCTTCCTTCATCATCCAAGCTCCTTGTGTGGAGGGCTCAGATACAAAGTCAAAGCAGATCAACTGAAAATCCTCTTCTACTACTGTGCCGCTTTTAGACTCGCTAACGGAACCTAATCCACGAGAAGAAATTCCAAGCTTTACGCCGGATGTCACTAGGGACTTTAAGATCTCACCGGATGGTGTGTTGAGGACTTTTACTTTGCCCATAACATCATCTCCATCCCACCAGATATCTGTAACCATATGAGATGCGTTTCTAAGGTTGATTACTGAATCTTCTGGGTGGTCAAGCTCGCCAAGAGCACGATGCTCCTTTACTAGCTTAGAATAGTTCTTTACCTCTCTGCGAAGAATCTCTCTTGGGTAAACTCTACCGTTGCCGTTTTCGGCTTCGGCCCTCTGCATTACACCCGTAAGATATAAAGCGCCATTTGCTATCTCGGCTTTCTCTTGTTCTGTAAGGAGGTCTTCGCAGAAGCCCCCTTCGCATAGTTCATAAAATTCTCTAAGTATTACTTTACTCATCTATAATTCCTCATCTCATATTGCGGGCGCTACCCGCACGGGTATTGATCCCTTACAGCAGCGTCGGACGGGCTGTAGGCCCCATTTCATCATAAATACTGTAGTAACCATCATTAGCTCCTGTTGATGTTGAATCCCGAATCACCTATCAGCATGTTAAGGGCGTATGCAGTTCCAGAACTCATCCAACCCAGTATGAAAAAATTAGCGATGCAATATTCAAAGCTAAATAGTTCTGTGTAGTTGTTTATGCTAAACAAAAAGCATCCAACCCAAAACCCCATACACATAGGGCAGGAAAAGAAATAATGCTTTGGGCGAAGGCGGCTAAATATCTTCGCATAGCAAAGAACCTGTGTAAGCCCATAAGAACAAAGTATAAAGTATAAAAGCTCTAGCAAGAATGCCTACTCTTTCTCTTCGCCTTCGTAGACATAACTAAATGCCATTCTTCTGTATCCGCTCTTTGGAATACTTCCCTTGAAGTCTGCGGCTGGTACTTCGCCAAGTTCTGTTGAATCTTCAGAATCGGGTTCAAGCAGGCGATCCTGCTCTTGTTGCGTATAAGCTGCGTCCCAGGCAAAGTATGGCCTTTCCTCTGCTAGGAACTTGCCAATCGTAAAAACAACGACCTCTGCCGAGTCGGCACTCTCAGAGATTGGGAACTTCGCTTCCATTGATGCGTAAATGTTCCCGCCTTGAATGCTGTCTTTTATAATAACGCCTTTCCTAAGAAGGAAATCAAAGAGCCTGTCTTGGCAGCTATATACTGTATCTGACATCTGTCCTTTGGACAATGCTAAAATCTTCTGGTCTTCGGGGGAAACGACAATATCAATATGGAGGTGATCTGTTATGATGATCTCGCCGGTTAAGGTTTTGCGAATCTTCATAGACATGGTGGCCTGTGGTTCTTTTTCCTCTTGAGCGGGAGCCGGTGCAGGGTTCCCTATTTTAATCTTGATTGTCATTTCTATTCTCGGCCTCCTGAACAAGCGCTTGGACCTTGAGGATCCTTCTTAAGGAGTGTTCGTTAATTGGGTCGTCCTTCAAGCTGTTTAAGAAATCAGAAACCACTGTTAAACTTTCTGTCATATCTGGATCTGTTGAGACATCATCATCGGCCTGAATCTCTCCAATCTTAACCTTGAGGCGTCCGATCTCTTCATTCAAATACATCTTGAGTGAAAGCTGGTTGTCGGAGAAGGAGTGGATGTATCTTGTCAACACTTCACGTTGCTCTTGTAACAAGGACTCATTATACTTCTCATTGAACTTCTTTACGAAGACGCTGTAAGTAATATCGTCAATGTGAGCCATCTTTGTCTCTTCTACCTTTTTGGTAGAAAGATTTTTTACGACTGCTTCTTGGAGGATGACACGATCTTTAATGTCAGCAGGGGCGCTAAACATTTGTGAGATTGAGGCAAGGCTCTTATAATTGGAAACAAAATTGGAATAACAATCAATTCCTAAGTTCTTGTTGATCTTTTTGATTAGAGTAGTTTGTTCTAGGAACAAAGCATCTTTACAGATTGTCCTGTGGTCTTCACAAGCTTGAACAACCATGCTTCTTGCTACATTTTCTTTAATGCCACGAGTTTCCGTCAGGGCTCGATATAGCATAAGCTCCTTGTGTAGGGTTGTGCCGGAAGAGAAGTGCTCCTTGATTAAATCTACCGCTAGTTGCTTTCTCTCTTCGTTCTTTTCTACAACACTCTTTGTCAATTCTTTAACAAGAGTCTCGAAAAGAAAAGCGGTGTTTCTTTTCTTATTATGACGAAACTTTGTCTTTTTTGCCATTTTTATTTTTCTCCAAGCCGGAAATCAACATCTTTAATTCTTTGTTGACCTCCATTATCTTTTTTTCACTGTCCTGGTTATAACTAGTATCCCTGGACTCTGTAATGCCATTAGCTAAGGCACTTAAATCTTGATAACCTTTAAAGGTGTTTCTTGGTGTAGGACTAGCGGTCTGTTGACCGGCAGCAGCAGCATAGCTTCTTCTTCTTGCGCCGTTGCGTCTTTTGTCTGAAGTTACTCTTGTATACTTCTTTCCTTTAGCGCCAGGTGTAGTGTATGGTTCTCTCTTGGCTGGCGCAGAAAGGATAGCGGAATCTTCGTCATCTACTAGATCTATTGTCTCCTCTTCACCGCCGAGATCGAGTCCAAGGTCGTCGCCGAGATCGTCTCCAAGGTCGCCGCCGAGATCTCCCATGCCTCCTTCGCCGCCGCCTGTAATGTCTTCTTCAATCTTATTAAGCGTTGCAATAAGTTTTCGATCATAGAACATTTCTCTTTCATTGCGTAGGAACTCTTCGTCAGAGATTGAGAAGATATTCTTGGCGACCCACCGCCGTGAGAAGTACCCTTCGGTTGCGCCTGCGGCGACGTCGAACTTGGTGCGAAGTTGTTCTAGCTGTTGCATTTCTGCAATCTGTGATGGGTTGTTCAGGCTTAGGTTGAAACCTACAAGGTCTTCTCCACGGAAGCCTAGAGTATAAAGGTGAATAATACCAATCTTTTCTAACTCTGATACAATTGATCTTTGAAGTCTCTGGATTGTTCTAGCAAAGCGAATGTCCTTCTGGGCGAGGGTTGTTTTGTCTTCGTCGGCACCTTCTCCACGAGAAAGATATGATTGTGGAACCTTAAGTCCAGAGAACAACTTATCACGAAGATACTTTACATCATCAATGCTTGTTGCGTTATTTCCACCGGGGAGAGTTTCAATTCTTGTTGTGGATTCTCCACGAACTGGGAGGAAGTAATCCTCGTCAACACTCATTGGGTTATAACGTAGGTCTACTCTGCCGGTAGAAGAGTCAACTACTTGGTTACGCTTCATTTGAGTCATAACCTTTTGCATATATTGCTCAACATCGTTAGGGGCGATGTTTCCTACGTCAATATAAAAAACTCTGCGTTCAGGGGCTCTGACGATCCTATAGCTCATCATCGCATCTTCTACGAGGTTTAACTGTCTCCAGATTCTTCTTACTGGTTCAAGAACGGAAGAACCATATGGGGCATATTTGTCGTGACCTAGAACTCTAAAATGAGCAACCTGCCAGTTTTCAAATGTTATAGCGGCAGTGTTCCACTGGTATTGTGTATAGCTTGGATTTGTTGGATCTTCACCTTCCATTCTCTCAATCTCTTGAGCCGGAAGGCCAATGGCGCTCTTAATACCAGACTCTTCGTCAATGTCTAAATAAAGAAAAAAGTCTCCATACTTACACATTGTGCGGGACCATCCAAATAGATTAAAATCTACATTCAATACTTGATGATAAAGTATAGACAGAGCAGACTTAATTTCCTCGTTGGAACAATCAATTGTTAAAAGTGGCTGAATCTTGTTTGAGGTTGTCATCTCATCAGCATAAATGTCCAATGAAGAAGCAATCTCTGGTGTGTATTCCATCTGCTCAAAATCCGCATAACGCTCGGCACGGACTTGGTTAGACATATATTGAGTGTTTAGATTGTCAAATGGGCTATAGCTTGCCTTCTGGAACTTCTGTCCAGAGGCAGAGGCGAACCGGCTTCCATAGTTATCGATATAACCCTTTTTGCTGCGCCTTACGTTCTGCTGCCTATAGTTTACAATGGGTCCAGAAAATAATCTGGTTAGTCTTTTAAACAAGGGCGACTGTGCGTTTTTAGGGTTTTTGTTCTGATCAGCCATTTATCTATCCTTTATAAAGCCAAAAAAACTCTCTCATCTGTTCGATCTCTTTTGAGTATTTTTGGCTACTCGAACTATATCCTACCATACCTTTGATGTTTGTGTTAAGTTCTCTTTTCGATGATTTCATTGAGTTTAACATAGCCTTACTGTATTCTGCGTCTCTGTGTGTGTTTGATAGTGCGGTGTCTCTTACCCAGCAAGCTATTGCCATCGACATTACAAGGTCATCATTGTATCCTTGCATAGCTTCTGGTTTGCCGTTATTCCATACAAAAGTTTTTAGTTCATTGAGTAATCTAGTAGAATTAATATTAAGTAGTTGATTTCTGATGAATTCTTCTAACTTTGATACTATTAGTGGTCTAGTCTTTGCCGAAGTAGTAAAGCCAGCAACAGATTTAGACGTATACTGTGCATTGACTGGGTCTAGGTATTCGTGAGTTCCTTTAGCTGAGAAGTATAGATTTGGATAACCTCGGTCTTGTAACTTGCTTAAAACAGAGTATCCAATGTTGTTGTTCTCTACCACGAGCATACATCCGCCGTATTGTTTTCCTGCATCGTATAAAAAGTCAGCATACATATCTGGCTCAACTTTACCCTGGTATTCTGCCACTTGTGTCATCGTTTCAACATTTAGAATATGAAATGCTGAAAAGTCTCGTCCGTCGCCACGGGCAACGTCGGCAACCATCATATAAGAAGCTTCGGGAGTATAATCTTCCCATATATAAAAGTTTCTATCAAAGCCTGTTTTATACTTTGGACCTCTAACAACAGATTCCATAGTGGTCAAGTTCTCTGGATGGACGACTGTCTCGCCGGACATATTAAAGTTGCACTCTAGCTCCTGGGCGATCTGTCTTTGAGACATGTTCTTTGTCTCTTTCTTGAACCACTCAATGTCTCTATCAGGGTGGGCGTCCCAAGGAAGCCTGGATGGGCTGAAATCGTTGTTTCCTTCGGATGCATCAACGTATGTTTGGTGAAACCAGTTGCCTACGCCGTTGGGTGTTGAAAGAGCAATGCAGCGACCACCAGTTGATAGGGTGGGATAAAGACCTGTCCATAATTCATCAAGCCCTTGGATATGAGCGGCCTCATCAAGGACGAGTAAAGACAGTGCTTCTGACCGGCCTGCGTCGGCTGAAGTGGATGTTGCTTTAATTTGTGAGCCGTTTGATAATTCAAAAGAGGTTCTATTATCAATAGATATAGTTGATATCTGCATCCACCGGGGGACACTCTTTACTAGGCTCTTAACTTTCTTTACAAGGTTAGCTGCGGTGCTAAACTTTGTTGCCATTACGATTACGTTTTTGTCACGATGAAATAGCATCATCCAAGCAACATAACCAGCGACGATAGTAGAAATACCAAGCTGTCGGGCTTTTAGTATGACACTGAATCGTTCGTCGTTGAATCGGGTTAAAAGATCGGACTGGTAATCGTAGGTCTTGAAGGGTATTGTTCCTTCGATTGGGTGAGAGATCTTGGCATAGTTATTCAAGAAATAAGAAGGATCTTTGCCCGACCTTACTATCTCTTTTAATATCTCTTGTTTTGTTTTAGGAGAGGCCATCTCACACTCTTAGCCTTTCCTCAAGATTCCTCGGAGCTTTGTGTTGCCTCTGTAAGGATGCTTGTTGCCTTTACAACACCGAGAGCTTCAACGACAAGACGGCATAATGTCTCGTAACCTACTGTCTCTGCTGCGGACTCAAGAAGTGCCTCAAGTTCGGACTGCTTGCCCTCTTTAAACTTGATTGTCTCTTCTCGAATGATTGTCTTAAGTCTTGATTTTGTAATCTTCATTTTTTATGCCTCTAGCTTTTCTTTAAATAAGTGAAATAGTAATAGTAATTAGTGACCAAATCTTGTTTTGTCGTTATTGTAATTTTGTAATACTTCAGATGCGCTGAGTCCAACGGAGTAAAATCTGACTACCGCTACGTCTCCAATAAAGGTATAGCTCGTGTTAGTATATCCTCCAATCAATGCTGGATAAGTTACACTAGTATTCCACAATTTTCCTGATGTTGACGTGGAGTTGCCGATGCGAAAGTAAGTTGTTACTGCTGCTCCATCAATATAGAGCTTGTTATCAACACCATCGACAACTGATACAGCGTGCCTCCATACACCATCGGCAAAGTCTGCGTGACCGTTACGATAATCCATTGTTGGTCCCGAGTTGTGGTTAAACTCAATAGATTCATCGGTGGGGCTGGCAGCAAAATGTCCAGTTCCGAACCAGTGACCTTGTCCGGGGGCGGGAAGGTCGCAGCCCATAAATATACGACCGCCCGTAAGACCGTCGTTGTTTACACGAATCCAAAATTCAGCGGTGCCAGTGGTTATGCTAATTGTATCAGAGTTTGTAGCTCTTACCCCACTTGAAGGAAAGTTAAAATAGCCGGGACTGGCAGTATAAGTTGGAGATCCTGTGAGTGTAAAATCATAATTATTGCTGGTCAAATCTGACCATGTTGTTCCAGATCCACCGTATGAAGCAGCGTCGGCTGCGTCGAGGTGTAGTTCAAGGTTTCCTGTGACAATGCCGCCTCCGCCGCCTCCGCCGCCGGTTGACGAGAAAAAGCCAACAGGTATTGGAAAGGGAGGGCTCATTGGAAATCTGCCTGACCTACAACAAGCAACTCGGTTGCACTTACTGCTATCGCAGTGATAACATCAACTGCTCCGCTTGATTGAGTTAGACCGTGAAGTGTGCCGCCTGGAAACTTAAAATCTGCTGAAAAGCCTAGTTCTCCGTCTCCTGCACCGTTTTGTGTTATAACCCACATATATGTTGCGCCAGCTTTTATATTTGTTGGCGTGGCAATAGTGGTTGTTGTGGGCGCAGGAGCAACAACAGTAAGGGTAAAGATGTTTCCTAATGAAGCATCGGCTGTGAAAATATTAGCAACTCCGGTAACCGCAGCAGGGGGCGTGTATAACTGCTTTTCTCCAATAATGGTGCCAGATCTATTAACCATATACCCATCTTGCGGGAGAGCACCTACTGGTACGTCGTTTACCTCATCGTCGTCGTCAATTTGAATTCCTGTAAATCTTCCGCTTCCTGATCCGATGCCTGTCATTTTATTTACCTTCTGTTGGTTCGTTGCTTAGCACGTGCTTGATTATTTTCATTAGCTCGGAGGCATTATCTCCTCGTTGTAGGGAACGTGCGACCTCTGTATACATTATTCCTTCAAGTTCAGTCCAGGCATACTCCGACTTATGCGGAGCGATAGGATCATCGTAGTGGGCATCATAGCCCTCTATTTCTTCTTTGATGATTTCTTTAAGTCTTGTTTTCGTGATTTTCATTTTAGTAATTTCCCCTTGTTATTTCTTTGCGAGATCAAGAAATCGTCTTGTGATATCTTTCTCATCATAGGGTTTTTCAGAGCCCGGTACGACTGGTCCATCGTCACCATAGTTGCCAACCTTATATACGCACTCGGCGGTCACCCAAGATCTGATTCTGCTCATAGACTGAACTAGGACCTTTGGCTCTCCCACCTTTGATAAGGTTAAGGCATCTCCGGTAATTTTCTTGAACTCCTTCTTGAGGTAAGAAACAGCACTCTCTACACTCTGTAGGACGCCTGTCTCAAAGTCTTTATCATGAACTTCCTTAAGGTGTGTCTCGGAATGATAGCTTAAGATTAATTTATCTGCGGCGAGGCGCACAGAAAAACCATCTAACATTGGCATCTCTTCAGACTCTCTTTTAAGCCCGATTTCTACGGGGTTGCCTTCTTCGTCAATCGCCCCGTGGTGCTTGTTAGAAGCTGCTTGTGAGATTGCTCTAATAATTTCAAGTGTTGTTGTCATTTTATTTCCTCTTTTGGTCGCCAGCCACTAAGCCATCTTTTTTCTCTATCCTCAACATACTGAATATAACAGTCAAGGCAACAATCAAACTTACTCATATAAACGTCATCGTTGCTATTAAAGGAATAATTCTTACAAACTGGGCAACTCCTGTCTGCTTTCTTTGTATTAATTAGTCTTTTGGATACTAAAATACCATTTATCTCTGTCTTCTCTTCTTTGGCACGATTCTGTAATTCTTTTTTATATAAGGCATTAGAATCAGAAAGAAATTCTTCTTCTTTGTTGTCGTCCCATCCTGCCTTTGGATTCTCTACGGCTTCTTTGCCGTATTTCTTTTCGATCTCTCGTTCGAGCTTGGCGGCGTAATTTGGATCTTTCTTGCTCATATCAACTCCCATCATTCACTGCATATGTTATTGCGACTGTTGCGCCGGCACCAATAAGAAGGCTAGCAATGATGGCGACGGGCATAACCCAGCTTGGTCTTGTGTTTAGTGCTGTGTCTTCTAGCCTCTCAATATAACTATCCCTGTTCTCAAGTCGGGCGTTTAATGCCTCTGACTCTGCGGTGGTCTGGGCACGGAGCATTTCAAGCTCAAGCTCAAGGGTGCGGCGGGCGAGGGAGAAGTCACTCTCCATCAACCTAAGTTCAAGGGTATGATCAAATCGAATCTTATTATAAGAATCTGTGGTCATTAACAAACCAGAAAACGGGGCTCTGGTGTTTGACTGTAGGTATGTGATTCTCAAATCAAGTTGTTCTTCAGCGGGGTCTGGAGACTCTTCTTGTGCATGTGTCACTGAAGGTGTCAGTGCGAACGATGCTAAACAAATAAACAATATTTTCCAATTCATTATTGCTCCACAAAGTTAAGGCCATGCCTTTCGGCAATGCGTCGGGCGAAGTCCTCTGGGTTCTCTCTGGCTGCTTTCGCTTCTTCGAGAAGTTCTTTTCTGACTTCTTCTTTAATCTGTTCTTGTTCGATCTTGCTCTCTTCGGCAAGTCTTTTAATTAGATCTGTATATCTCTCGGCGATGCGGCGCTGCTCTTGAGAGGCGCCTTCAAGAATTTCTTGTTCCTCTTTGGCGAAGGCGCTCTTGGCTTCGAGGACTTCACGAGCGTTATCCTTGCCTAAAAACAATCCGATTGCTAAACCAAGCAAGCCAACAGCGGCCCACCAGTTTTTACAAATCCAATCCCAAGCTTTTTTGAGAAACATCACTTATGCACTCTTTACTTCCTTTACTGCATCAATCACTGCCTGCGTTCCTATGTATGCGACCGTGACCCAGACCCAATGCTCGGAGTCAACAGATCCGTGAACTGCTAATCCGGTAGCTGTAATCCAAGCTAGAAATTTTCTTGAAATAAATCTCTCAATATGTTTATCGGCGAAAGCCTTCATCGTTTGAACCATTTTAGATTCCTCCTGTGCGAATGTCATAAATACTCCTGCCAACAAAAAATTAATGATTTACATAAGCCGTACCGTCTTTTTTATCAATGCAAATCTGATGGTCCACACAATCCTTGAGCGAGTCAAGGTGTGAGATCAACAGGACGGTCTTGTAATATGACTTAACCAAATCTAGAATTCTGATGAAGCCCTCCATGTTGTCTTCGTCGAGTGCTGTGCCTGGTTCATCTAGGATAAACACATCACCCTTTGGCATCGCTGTTACATTAAGTAAGGCGAGGCGAATAGACATTGAAGCAATGGTCTTTTCTGCACCGGAACCCATCTCTAGGGGGCGGGCATCATACTTTGGATGTTTAATGAGGATGTTTAGGTTTTTATCATCACACTCTATAATAACCTGAAATTCTACAATGTTGGCCAATACCTGGGCGATCTCTTGGTTTAGGACCGGCAAGCTTCGACGGACAATATCTAAAGCAATGCCATTGCTATGCACGCAGCGCATGAATAAATCATAAGCAGAAAAATCTGCGTTAAGATTCTTGTATTCTTCTTCGCTCTCAGCAATAGAATGAATCTTCTGCTCATACGCACCGTGCTTCTTATAAAGCTCCAGAATGTTATTTTCACAAGTCGTGAGGTTGGCCACACTAGTGGCCTTGTTCTTCTTAAGAGTTGTCATCTCCTTGTTGAGTTTGCCAAGGTTTTCGATGGCCTCACGATTTTCTTCATACTCGGTGAGTCTCTTTTTATGCTCCTTAATTTGTGCCTCAAAAGCTAAAACAGCAGACTTGTTCTTTTCAATAGACAATAAATAATCTGACCTAATTGATTTGTTATTATTCAGTTTATCTAAGACCATTGAGTATTTGTTGATATATTCTTCAATTTGATCGGGGTTTAGCTTCTCAATTTCCCCTGATACGGAGTCGTGAACCAACTTGACATTCTTATAGTCCTTCTCTGCGTTTGGTATCGCCGCTTGGGATGTGTAAGCGTCTTTGATAAACTTACAGTTAGAGTATTCTGTGCCGCATGGGATGCCTTGTAGTAGGGTTAACTTCTTCTTGTGATTTTCCACTTGCCTCTGACGGGCACACATATCATTGTAAATTGTTGTAAGTTCGCCCTTCTTGGTTGATACAATTTCTTTCTTTTCTTTATACTCATCAATATCAAAATTATTTACAAACTCTTCAATCTTTTTAATATCTTCTTCTAACTTCTTCAGGGCATCACGAATATTCTTGCCATCCTTCTTAGACTGTGACTTTAACTCTTTAGTTTCCTTTAATGATGTGGTTTCTTTTTCAAAATCAATAATTTCTACCGGGACGGATGCGATCTTTTCTTCGATCTCGGTGATGCTCTCATCTTCTGATGCCATCCTCTCTTTGATTAGGGAACACTCCCGGCGGTTTTGGTCGATTTCAATTTCACTAAGCGCTAAAAGTTTTCGTTGCTCTTTAGTGAGTTCTTCATAATCAATGTCGCTCATCTTGTTTATGAGGGCTTTGATCTCGGAACTATCTTCTTTGGCAAGCTTAAACTTCTTATCAAACATTTCTAAATCCAAAAACTTGGCTAGGATTTCCTTACGTCGGGTTGAACCCTCTCCAATAAAGGAAAGAGAGCCTAGTTGGGAAGCCATAGAAGTGAGAAGGAAGTCGTCCAAGGTTCCAAAATACTTTCGAATATTCTTGTCGGTATCGCTTCTTGTAAGTCCGTTTAGCGACTCATCATAACCGGTTACTGGGTCATGTACATAAAAGTCAAGGTCGGTCTTCGCTTCAACGGACTCTTCGCCTTTGAGTCTCTTAATATATTTTGAAGCTCGGCGGTGGATGACATATTCCTTTCCAGAAATGTCAATAGCAACCTTGGCTTCACAGTCTTCTTTGGTTTGGTTGATTACGTTGAGGTTCTTTCGGTTGTTCTTGGAGGTGCTGTTGAAGACAGTCCAAACAAGACTATCGATAATGCTCGACTTTCCAGAAAAGTTTTTTCCGAAGATGCCCACGACACCTTGAAGGGACTCAAAGTCGATCTTGTTCCCGCTGCCATAGTTAAACAAGTTGTCATATGATAGCCCCTTCAGGGACCATTTAATGTTCCTCTTTGAATCGTCCTGATCTGTGACCGCAGAATTATACTTTCTATTAAGAGCAAATACACGATCTAGTGTACCCTCATCAATCTCATAGTCATTGAGGTATTCTTTGATTAATCTCTCTTGGACGGTTATATCTCTGAGGTCTTCCTTGTTAAAGGAGTTGTCGAGGTCTACTCCTCCTCGGTCGCCGGCAGCACGGTTTAAAAATGTTATGGCTTCGGGCCGGAATCGGCGTTTAGCGACGTCTACGGCTTTTCTCATCCTATCAAGAGATAAGTTGTTTTCTGAGACAAGGCGTAAGCGGGCGCCCTTTTCTAGTTCTACCCCCTTTGGGATGCGACCTTTGGGAGTCAGATAAATTGATACGAAAGGTTTTGGGTTCTTAAGAAGGTGGTGGTTGACCGAAAAAGTATCTTTGTCTTTAATATCCCAGATCAAAAATCCTTTATCGTTTGTCTCACCGTGATTCTGTTGAACGGTTGAACCGCAATAACGAATACGACCCTCTTCGTCTAGGATCTGATTTGTCTTGTGAATGTCCCCAAGAAAAGCATAATCGTGCCCCTCAAACACGTCAATAGGGCATTCGCCGTGCTCCATGATATATCCGGTGTCTGTCTTTACGCCCGATATAGATCCGTGAAAAAGAGCAATATTAATATCGTCCTTGCAAGTTGGAGAAATCCAGTTGTCCTTATCAAAAACAGAAAGGACGTTCAGTGTTACCCCGTTACCAATTGCTGTCTCTCCAGAATTCTTTAACAGGTATAGGTTGTCTAAATCAAGAGCGTCGACGATTGGCGTGATCGCATCTTGGCGGCTGTTGTTCTTAAGATTGCCGTCGTGATTTCCAAGGATAATATACGTTGGAGCAAGAGAGGACAGGTTTCTGAAAAAGTCGGAGGCTAACTCTACGAACTCGGGAGAAATCTGTGTCTTTGTGTGTGCTATATCCCCACAATGGATAATGTAATCTACCGGTTCCTCTTTGAGGATTTGGTAAAGCTGCTGAAAAACTTTCTTATACTCGTAATGATACTTCAGGTTCTTGATGTGAGTATCTGCTATATGTGCGAATTTAGGCATATACCTTCCTTAATTGATAGATGAGATCCTACTATAAAGTGAGGTAGAGTCATCTACAAAAACTGCTTTATCCTTCGCTTCTGCGAATTCTTTCTTGGTCATTTCACCTACATCAGGCTTGTCGCCAAGGTCTATCTTGAAGACGTCGACCTTGAAGCTTAAAAGGCGTCGTATTATCGCCTGTTCCTTCTCTAGAGCGTCCTTATCAAGTGCGATGTATACTGGCGTCTTGTTGGAAACAATGCGCTTAAATAGCCTGCTGTCGTCCCTGAGAGTGGTTCCTAATATTGGCACTGCGTTGCCTGCGATGATCGCATCGAACACACCCTCAACTAAAACAAGATCATCTGTAAAATCAACATAAAGTTCGTTGAATACAATGTTTTTAGAAACACTTGGGTTCATATATTTTCTATGGTGATCATCATACGTCCTGGCAATAAAATAGTTTACGTCCCCGTTGAGGTTAAAAGAAGGTATGACAACTCGACCTCTGAATCCTCCCTTGGTGCAATATCCAATCTTCCACTTTAGTATATCGGTTAGTTCGATACCTCTGCTAGCAAGGAACCTCCTTGCGGGGAGTGTTGATAGAGAGTCGTTGTTTACAAGAGTTTTATACCCTTCTGGAAGATCAACCGATTCCTCTGTCTTGTTTAGCTCTTGAGATTCGCCCGTTAGCTTGCGGAGAATATCATCAAAAGTAATTGAAGAGACGTCGCCATCTTCTACAAACTTCAACCAATTCTTATAATCAATATAAGTTCCGTGGTGGCGGACGAGGCGCATGACCGCTGTGCCACGGTAATCGCAAATCCAACACTTAAACTTATCCTTCTCAATGTTGATGGATAGTTTCTTTTTGTGGTGCTCGCATTTCGGGCAGTGAAAAAGATGCTCGTCACCCGACCTATAACAAGGTCCAAGGAAGTTCTTTAAAATGTTTATTTTAGCTTTTACTGTCATCAAGTCTCGAAATACAACCGGCTTTGGCTATTACTAAACTGTCCGCTCGGTCGTATGAGCCGGGTTTTGGATTCCCGTGCTTTGTATACTCTACACTAAAACTAGGCTCGTTGTCAAGTAAAAAATTCAAAACATGCTCTTTTGAGTTTTCACCCCTCGGAACTTTGATCCCTGCCAACTTTCTTGCAGTAGAAACGCCAAGATATTCTGGTCTAAGATTTAACTCTTTCACACACAGATAACTTACTATACCATTGAACCTTGCCAATGTCAAGAGAGTCTTGGCTGAAGAGAACCCTGGCCGGAATCTGTTTAGTGTTTGCTCGATGAATAGACTGCTGGAGTTATCAATGTTGAACTTATGCTTTAGGTCAGACAGTTTTGATTGTATAAAGCCTGCCTTATAGAACAAGTCTGGAAAACGATTCTTGTTCCTTGTGTCCCAGGCTTCGCAATATAATAGCTTACCGTCCTCCTCTAAAACCGTTGCGCCGGTTATAGAAGTGGACACATCAAGTCCAATGATCATTAAATATCCATTTTAATCTTGAAGGTGAACTCTCTATCTTCTGTCTTTCTAACAGGGGTTGCTAGTTTTGCGATAGCAATAAGGTTGTTCTCCTCGTCGTATATGCCTATCTTTGAGATATATGTTTCCTTTGAGAAGCTCCCGGTGGGATCGGCATAAGGTGATTTTACCACATTTTTAATGGTTTGTTTAGGATTTTCTATATAAGAGCCGCCGGTATCTGTAGTTGCAGAAGCAACCGATGTTTTATCTACATAGGTCGGATTATTAGAATGGTTCAACTCTCCCTTTGGGGCATGTGCCAGCATTGTTATGGTTGGAATAAAACTTGTTCCTTGAAAATTTATAGACCAGGCTGTGTCTGCCGGAACGGAATATGTTGCTGCGCCGGCTGGAACTGCTGGTATCGCTACATCCCTTACGGAGGTTAATGGAATAGCTGGGTGCAGTTCCGTGTTTAAGTGTGCGACACCCCAGTCTCTCCACTTTGGGGCTACAAGGGCGGGGCTTGTATGGTCGTGAGTGCTCGTGGCTGCGTCAATGTCCCAACTTCCAGTTAGAGCAACAACACCTTCATTGTACAGCACAACTCCAGCTACTTTTCCAACATTAGCGTCGATTGGCAATATTTGTTTAAGCTCTCCGTTTTTTCGTGTGTCTTGTAGTTGACCAACGAGAGAGCCAGAAATATAAAATCTAAGGTCTACAGTTCCTTTTTCAATGCTACTTCCATAAAAGATAGAAGGAACACTCACTAAATTTATATCTTGTGCTTCTTTGTTCCCCAGGCTGGAAGAATATGCATAATGGGGACTAATGTGAGAATAATTATCAAAAGTGGTCTTCAAGGCTTTCAGTCTTCGTGATCTTACTGTGTCAGAGGAGGCAGTTATATATTCCGCACTTATTGAAGAAGAGAGTGGGTAGCTTCCTGTGATGGTTGTTCCATAAGTATAACTTTGAAAGTCCTGTGTCGAAACTGTAGAAAATGAAGTAAGAGCGCCTTGCTTAGTTATAAAAGGGTAGATGTATTCACCAAGAGAAGAAATGTCTCTGTTGACATTTAATTCATATAGTGAAATGTGTCCATCTGGAACATTGAGAACAGTATCCGTTACTGGGGCAGTTCTCGTGTTCTCAGACGGAAAAGCCTTGTCATAGTAAAGGGTTCCATCAATCACATAAAAGTGATGGCGGGAGTGCGCCTCGATGCGGTTGTTGAATATATCATTGGGACCAAACTTATAAGTGGTCATTTCAGCCCCCCTTTAGTAATCTAGCCTGACTCTTAATGTAAGATCGTTTGTTGGATCTTTACGAAGTGGCTCTGATAGTTTGGCGACTGCAAGCAACTCATTGTCAGCAGAGTAAAGTCCGACTGTTGTTACATATGATACTGGGGCATCATCCTGTGAGTTCTTTACTCGAATCTTGCTGCTGTCCAAATAAGATGGGTTAGAACTATAGTTAAAGTCGTTATGGTTAGCCCGACAGAAGTAGATTGAAGAGTTAAGCTCTGTTGTGTTGTTGAAGCAGATTTTAACAATTCTCTGTCTAATTCTTTCGGAAACTTGATCCATTGTGTAACTGTTGCTTCCCAACAACTCAATAATGTTTAAGTCTGCTGGGGTTTCGTCCATAACTACGCCAAACTCGTTTGCGGCGGCTGCGGCTTGAGTGAAAGCGCCGCCGTCGATGGCGATTTTGCCGTTCTTGTAATCTGCTGAGTGATACTGCATGAACACGTCTGGTGTTAATGCTACAACACCTGCCTGGTAAAAGATGAGGCCACACTTGGCGTCATACCCAGCATCTGCTTCAATCACCCCGGCGGCGTGACCGTCGTCAGTTACTTTAAGTATTCCATACTCGCCGGCTGGAGAGTTTACTTTGTAAGATGTTGCTGCGCCATCATCTTTGATTGTTAATATTTTACCACCAGCGTGCATAGTTGCTGCCTGTGTCTGTGTTAGTGTTGCTGCGTCAGTTCCGGCAGTGTGACCGTATTCCTCAACAATACCAAGCTGCATTTCAAATGTTCCCTTCTTAATCTCGTCCTTTGATAAAAGGCGAGCAATGTTGAAGAATATGAGTGCGTTGTATTTTGTTCCATCGCCGGAAGTGGCTAGGTTGCCATCAATGTCAAACTTTTGAATAGCGCCGGATGCGTCGTGTCCCATCAACACTTGAGCCATCTGATTATAAATGTTATTTCTCTTAGAGTAATAAGTGTGAGAATCAAGTGTTGTGAGAACGGTAGTTCCGTCGTAGGGGCCGGCGCCGTTAGAGTCGAGGTTTACTGAACCGCTTCCCTTGAAGTCAACATGGTGTCCAAAAGTCATATCAAAAATATGGTTAGCAGAAGAGCTTAGGTATGGGTAGTCATATACGGACTGAAACATTCCGTGTGCGTAGGTCTTGACGTGTACTTCTGAGCCGACGACCCCGTATGTTCCGTAAATGATAGATCCGGTGATGGGGATAGCCTCATGAAGCAGTGTTCTTGAGTTAGCAACATCATCAGATAAAAATGTCTTGAAAGTGGTGGCCATGTTTTAATACTCCTAATAATTCTTCTTAACAAATCTAACTGGTATATCTAGAGAATAGCCAGTAGTTGCCCCTGTTACTCTAATGTTTGAATCAATAAAAACATAATAATTCGTAGCGCCGTCGACGGCCATTTTGGAAGCAGCGAGGGCAGAGGGGCCGGTGCCAACCTGATCAAATAAATATGTACTCGTGTTTAAATCAAGAGAGGCTCGAACCTTAAACTTGAGAGTTGTACCTCGTGGACCCTGAATTGCGGTTGCGTCAGTGGCTGCTGTATCGGTGTTGTCTGAAACGTATGTGCTATCTGTTGCTAGAGAAAAATAGTAACTTGCGATATTGTCATCATCAACAAAAGATACAGAAGCGAGAGCGCCGGAAGCATTAGTTAGAGAAGCAAATCGGTTATCAACTCTTACAATATACTGTGTCTCATTCAAATCTGAATCGATTTTAAAGGATGGTGAAATTTCTGTGGTGTCTAAGCCCTGGTCAACTCTAATTTCATTAGCAGAGCCCGATGGGTTTTCACCAAACAAAATACCCTTGCCAGACAAGCTTGTTGCTGATCCAAAAAGATCTCCTGTTAGTTCTAGCTCTGTAGCCTCGTCAACGGCAACCATATACATACTAGTTGGAATGTTTACATTGTCTGGGGCGGCGTCGACGGCTGTAACTCTCTTTGAGTTCGGCTCGGATTCGTTGAGTTTTAGAATTGGGAGATATAACAAGTTAGTCCTTGGGAGAGACATTAATTTATTTTTGAGACTTGATGTATTGTTAGTAAAAGCTTCCATTACTGGAGTCTGCATTATCTCTAAATCATAATATGCTGAACCTGATGCATGGGCGCTATTATATAGGGTGTAATCGATCTCATCGTCACCAAGAGCAAACTTCGCTATTCTAAAGCTTCCATCTCCTTTGGCCAACCTTGCTCGACCGGCATCTGTCAGTACTGCATCTAAAATTATGTCTCCTGAGTTATCTAAAAACGCCATTTTACTTTATCTCCTGTATCCGTAGGGTCTTATACGAAATAAATAGTCATATCAAACAAATAATCCTTTTTATGATTTAAGAATCATCCGTTTCGTGTTTGTGTGTAAATCTAAAATCTACTTCTGCTCGGCGACCTGTGCTCTTCGAAGTTATTCTCATCTTAAATCTTCGATTCCACAATGTCTCGTCGGCGGTGCCCAGGCTTATTCTTGGCATCTCGTCATAAGTTAAATTTAGCATTTCAGAACTTATGTCTGACTGCTCTGTTGCGGGAGATATTTTTATAAACTTATTGATGCCCTTCTTTTTGTTCTTTGCTTTTTTATAATCTAGTTCACAAATTTCATGAGCCATATACACTATCCCGCTGTTCTTGACTATCTCTACTTGGTGAATATGAGATGGGTAAGAAAGTTTATTGTGAATGTCCCTACTTCTTATCATGTAATAATATTTTGTATTTGGGCGCAGCATATCATCATAAGTTGCAGAAGTCGCTTTTTGTGGCGTGTCTTTAAAAATGTCTGTACTTACAGATGCGAGGATCTTGCCCGCAAAATCTTTATATGCGGTTGGCCTAGCTGTTGTTCTGTAGACCTCAAAAGAAACTGGATGGTCGTCCGAACGATACAAAACTTGAGACGTGGGTGTGTTCAACCCTTGAGCATCTATAATGTCATTTATTTCTGAAACTTCAGTAGGCTCTATGATTACCGGTGCTTTAATATAGCTGCCCGTGTTGCCATTAAGAAGTAGTCTTATTAAGTTTTTTCCTTTAAATTGAACAAACTCAACATCAGGAGCGATGGATGGAGAGTCTACGATCTTCACCGTTTTTGAAAACAACAAATTCTCTGATATTGAGACATCGGGTTTACAAGTCGTGGTCAGGGTTATTCTTGCTTGGCGGGAAGCAGAGGGGGGACGGGATGGAACGGTGCCGGAATATTGATATTTGCTCCCGACAATCATCTCATACCCAAAGACATTGTATTTATATCCCTGCTCATATTTGACCTGTGTGTCGATGAACTTCTGTAAATTTATATCATTTGAATTTAAGAAATAAAAGTTTTGAACGAGTTGATTATCGGCTCTAAGCTTTTCGACCCTATAGAGGAAAGTTTCAGAATAACAAGGGACACCCTCTGTCATTTGTCGATATGTCCTCATCCTTTGTCTGACCAGTATTTTTACTTTCTGCTTCAACACCTCGGTCATTAGCCCTCTGTCGAAAGTGGGTATTGGGGAGGGTTGTAATAAAGATAAATTCTCATCTTCACTATAAAAGTAGGTGGATTCGAGGCGCAGGGGGGAATCCTTTGGAGTGTTAATATTTGACATTAGCTGCTCAAAGGACATGATTCTCTTGTTTATTGTAGAGTTTTCAATGCGCTTCTCGGGGGCTGTGCCGGTAGAGCGTTGAAAGATGTTCTCCTTGCTTTCAAAATATGAAATGTTTCTTGGTGAAGTAAACCCGACATTATTCTCATAACCATTGCAGATATCTCTTTGGATAATCTTGGTCATTTTTGTTGCTTTTATATACTCTGCAAACTCTGTTGTTGGGTCCATACTAAATTCTATGTCAACATACATTGGAAAGAGAACCTTTTTCTTCGAGATCTCTGTTAAATATCCAACGTCATAAGACATTAAAAAAACATTATTATACCTACTCATCGCTAGCTCGTTAGAAAGTATTCCTCTTTCTAGGGCGTCGAGAACGTGGGGGGGGTGGACTGCCTCATCCACTGCTCCTCGGGTGGGATCGTCGCCATGGCGTTCGGTGTGGCCGGCGTCGGAGCCGGGGAATGATCCTCCTGTGGAGCCGCCAGAGAAAGCGGGGGGTGGGGATTCGTCCGACGTGCCAGGGGTATCGGGGGCTGATGGCTCTGGTGCCACCAGAATTAACTCTGATGGGGTTTCTGGTTCTTCGTCTAAGAATAGAGAATAAAAGTTTGGTATCCGCTGCTGCTCTATTATTGATTTGTCGGTGTACTTTTCTTCTACACTCTCTTGATAGAAGTTATAAAAAGAGGTTATATCAACATACGATGGGTTCGATGTGACACCTAAATCATCAACAAAAGATTTGCTGACTGGGTAGTCTACCTTTGAGTAAGAGTCGACATATTCCGGTCCTAGTGCGTTGCGAATCGCATTGCTGTATTGGGCATAAGAAACACGATTACTAGAATAAGTTATTGTTATGTTCTGTCTAAATGCAAATGAATAATAAGAATCGGGATCTGGTGTTACTCCCACCTCGTTGTGGGGAGTTATATTAAGCGGCAAAACATCAGGAGAATGCTTTTCATTAAAAAGAATCAACTCTCTTGTGGTATTATTTTCAGTATAAAACCTGCCAGAGCCGGCACGGATAACGTCTGACACGCTGGAAGACTCAATATAGCCCCTTAATTTAGAAGGTGTAATGTCCGAATCATATAGGCCAGACTCGATGCATTTAGAAACTCTTCCAAATCGGGTGGCCGATGTTATCGGTTCCAAAGAGCCTGGGCGGGTTTCCGTTGGTTCACCGGATGAGGGTTCTGATTCTGATGAAGAGACTGACGTGGATGTATCTGTGCAACCCGCTGCGGGGGGACGCTCTTCGGTTTCTCTGTCTCTTTCGTCGGTAGGCATATTATTATAAATATCCTAGCCCAGGATTTGTTGTTATAAACTCTGGCGGGGGGGTAGTTTCTGATGAACTCATCAATTTTGAAAGTATTCTTTTTCTAACTGGAATTGCTGGAATTGATGTCGCCTCGGCGGACGAGACAAAATTTCCAACATCAATAAGAAACAATTCATCATATAATGGTAACACCATTTTCTCATTTATGTTAATAGAAATCTTCGTATTTTGATAAGGGGACAGTCTACAAACTATTTGACCGCTTGAAAGGCCAGAGATGGCGCCTCTTGTTAAAAGCTGCCATCTCGAATCTATCGCAAGGTATTCAACTCTTCTTAATAAATTCACATTTACCTGAAGTATTGGATCTTGTCCTGTCGTAATGCCCGATGGCGGAAAGAAGTCGTGATTAGAAGTGCCAGGGGTCATTGATGACGCAATAATAGCAAGAACTTGATTCGGTAAAGCTGCTATTTCACCCCTTGATAGCGTCTCAATTTTATTACCCGTGTTTCTTAAGTTGTAGAAATTTATATTAGAACTTTCTTCGGAACCAAGAAAGTAGCTAGATAAAAATGATTGACTTCCTGAAGGCATTTGTGACTTTGGCCCAGGCGTGGGAGAGTTCTTCTTGACAAAAAGCTTGTCTACGGCATCAAATATTATTGTTCTTTTCTTCGAGTCGGAGGCGGAGGGTACGAGGTCGGTGACGTGGCCCGACGATAGGCGGCGGGGCGGGGCTTGAGGATCATAAAGTGTTGCTCCTTCAAAATAAAAAGAATCTAGTAAGCTTGAATTGGTTGCCAGCCTCTTTGCCATTGTCTTGTTGCTGTTAGAAGAATGAATATTCTCATAGATTCGGGAATACTCATTGGTGCCAAGCGTTAGTGTCCTAATATCGTAAATATTTGTGCTCAAGTGAACATATTGTGGCGATAAAAACGAGTAATCGTTTCTTGAAACTTGCTGATTCGTAGTGACCTCTGTTGTCGATATTCTTATAGATGTGGAGTCTTCGGCGAACCACTTGCTTGATTCCTCACTTACTCTTTGATCCCACTCTCTGAGAGATAATGTTGAAAGTCCATTCGTTGTAGTTGGCGTGGTTATGTATTGATATCCCAAGCTATCAGGTGTAGAGGCGTCCAGAACATATTGGAAATGTTTTCTTGCTTTAATTGTAGGGGGGGTGCTGCTCTGATAGTTTTTTTGGCTCTTTGTTACTGGAGCCCCCATCGTGTCGGAAACGGCAGATGTAAGCTTCTCTATTAAATGATCATAAAGCTTTGTAAACAACAATAATCCTTCAAGGGTGGCCGAGTGTGGGTGGATCATGTTCGTGATTGACGCTTCAACGGGCACTCCAAAGACTGCGTTGTACGCCTCTGAGAATGTGGCAAGGGGGTCAATCCATGGCTTGGGGGATGTCGGGTATCTTCTGTACATTTTCTCTATTGCAGTTCTAGACAGCTTCCCGGTAAACCTGTTTACATTATTTTCTCGCCTATTCGAAGTAGATCTAACTTCTTCTGATACATCGTAAACGTGTGGATCGTTTCTTACTGTTAAGTGTTCTGATAGCGATGGTTTGTTGAATTCATTGAGATACCCGTATAAGAGCGCTTTATTCGAATTAAGCTCCGACAGCAGCCTCTTTAAATATATTTTAATCCCATCAAGCATTTCGATCTCAACATAATATGAATACTTGCCGTCAGTTATGCTGGCTGATTCAGTGTCGGTGCCTGTATACGAAACTTTGCCAACAAATGGGATGCTCATTTTTACTTTTCTAATATTATCAGAAGAGGAGGCATTCCCAGCAACCACCCTTGCTACAATTGATGGTTTTGAATCTTGCGTATTTTTAACTACCGGCTTTTTTATCACTGCGCCGGCAGAATTGGAAGACTCTTTTTCTACGGACCTCACTCTCATAAGTTGCAGTAAAATGACGTGAGACAAATCTATAATCTCGGGGAGGGCAGCAGGAAGGTTGGATATAACGCCAGCGAAGGGGGATTTGCTTTGAAGAAGTTTTCCTATATCAATATCAAATAAAAAGTTTATTGCTCCGTCATGCTTTCTAGATGTCTTGAATTCCGATATTACCTTCTCACTTCCAACCCTGAATTCTCTTTGGCTGCTAAAGACAGATTTTGACGATCTTTCTGTCAAGTCCTCAGAGAGTAGTGAGGTGTCCTCCTTTTTAGGCGGACGAAGGGCTCTAAAATCTTGTAATGTTGTGTTAGGAACATCTGTAAGAAACAAATCTTCAGAAGATGAAAGGGCGGTGGTGGGGGTTGTGTATCTTCCATCAGAACTTATTTCTACCATTCCTGGCCATATTTTTCCGTCACCGGTTGTAAAAACATGTGATGTTGAAACCAACTCTGAGTCTTTGAACACGATCTCTGATGACATTTTGCCGTTCATTCTTGTTGATAGCGACGGATTTGGTATTCCATATGATCTCAAAAAACCATTCATGTCCATATAACACATCACATAATACGATAAATTCTCTGGGTTTGTGGTATCGGAGTGAGAGAAGGTGAAAGTGTGTGAGAAACTAATGTTGTAAATCCTTGTGCCATCATCTAAAGTTTCATATACGCCTCTATCAATGTTAAACTCTGGGTTTGTTAAAGAAACTGTTCGTATATCCAGACCTTCAGAAGTTGTGCCGGTCCACTCATCAGTTCCTGGGTTTGAGCTTATAAGCTCTTTGGCTTCCGAAAATGATAAAACGCCGGCATTTCTCGATTGGACAATTCCAATTTTTAAATATTCGTGTAGATCCTCTCTCCCAATTAAGCTAGAAAATATATGATTATCAGACTCTTTCATTGTTATGTTCAGAGTTGTATTCAATCGGCGTGGGGCGGGGCCTGTGGCTGCACGCAGCACGATGCTGGAGGGTCGTCTGACTCTGTCCCTTATGTGTGGGTTTGCTACTCTATCCGGTGAGGAGGAAGTGTCTTCAAGTATAATTGAGTCTATATAGACGCCAGGAATAGTGTCTCCGAACAATCCTTCATTTTTAATAGTTGTCATAATACTTTAGCAGTCATCCCCTGGTGTGGATGGGTCTGCTCCATATACCTTCTTAGAAGGAGATGTTTTCGAAACTGGAGAGCATCCAAGCTCTTGGTTGGTGTAATATTCATCTCTGTTTTCATATTTATCAATGAGGTCGCAAAGTTCTGTACTGTTTATTGCCGAGTCCGTTGTTATATCTAAATAGTATTCAACATAAGATGAATCAATAACTGGCGTTGTCGTGGTGGAGTTTGTTTCATCCAACAAAATGCCATTAACTATATTATTTCTTGTCTTTGGTGTTATATTTAGTGGGGTAAGCTTTTCTACGGTGTCGCCGATGGCCGCATCTGGAACGTCTTCTATTAAGAAAAATTCTATTTCAAAATTATCTTTATTAAACGGAGCATTCTCCTCTTTTATCTCAAACAACATGTCGTCGCCACGAAGCTCCACTTTAGAATCTCTTGCAAAGAACACTTCGGCAGACTTGGCATTAAAATCTTCGACGCCGTCATAAACAGAAATGTCCACCTCATCATCAAGGAGCGAGATTCTTTTAACTTTTGTTTTATATTCAGAGTTGTTCATGGATATTAATGGGACGTTCTGGCTTGGAAAAACCCCAGACTTTCTTATAAGTGTCGAGTCAATGGCACCCATTAGTGGTGTGATTCTCCAAGCTGGAATATATTCATCAGTATATTTAGAATTTCCAAGTGGTGCAGAAAAAGCATAATCGCTCGCTGGAACTTGTCTGTGCATTTCGCTTCTTATAGACTCTTCTCCAGAGCGAACACTTTCAACATTCTTATAAACAGAGTTTTCTATACTTGAATAAACATACTGCGCTTTAAGTCTTGGGGTGTTTTCTAATATTCTATCTTGGGAGTCGCTCTGATTTTCTGAGCCTTCTGTATACGCAATATCATACAGAATATCATCATCAAAGAAGGCATAGTGCGATGGTTTAAACTTACCCTTAGAAAGTAGTTCTTTACCATACTGCGTAAGCTGTATTTCTATAACCTCTTCTTTTTTGTTATAAAACTCTGACATTATTCTTCTTCCGTAACTACAAACTTTAATATATCTTCTTTCTTATCTTCTGATAGTTTTCCAAACTTTGTGGTGGTTCCGTCATAACTCTCATCTGATAAAATCTCGATGCCGGCGTCAACCTTAGCAAGCTCAATCAATGAGAAGAAGTCATATGGCCAGTTGTAGCTGTAGTAATTATCAACCTCGCTAACATTAAAGTCAAAGTTAAAGCGATCGTCCTTCAAAAGACTGCTGTAGTTTGCTTTACCCTTCTTCTTGACTCTAAAAATCATCCATCTTACGTTGTTTGGTGGAGCGCTGCCGCCGAACAAATCAACCCTAGTTAAGTCGTGGGATAAAGACTGGTTGTCTTTTTCTGCTCTTTCGGAAATTCTTGGCATAACCCCCTGCCAGATGTCTGATAAATCTGATTGGTTTAAATTGTGTTTAAACTCAATAAAATACATGACAAACGGATCGATAGTTTCATAATTCTCAAAGTTGTATTGAGGTGGTATATAATACTTGTCCATCATCTTGACCATGTTGGAAATTGATGTCTCTTCTATGTCCTGAGACATTCCGAAGTCGCCTGACATGATTGGGGGATTTCCTGCCTTCATATTTTGTTTTTGTTTATTAAGGATTGTCTTGTCAACCTTAAAGAAGTTCTTGTTCTCTATTTGCGTTGTGCGGTCGGGGATGGAATCTTCTATAAATGGAATCAAAACAAGGGCTTCGCTAATTTCTTTTTCTACGGCGACTTTTCCGATTCTTTTTTCTAGTTCGGCGCCTGGGAGGTCGAAGCCGCAGATGTCAATAAGAGAGGGGCCGATGGAAGTTTCTTCTAGTTTTAAAAACAACCCTTCGTTTCTTCTTGGGAATGCGCCATAGCCAGACCACAGGCCGATGCCTTCACGATCAGAGTCTCTTGCATCAGATGCCGCAGTTACCAATTTAGTCCTATTGTTGTTGTTATTAAAATTAAGCACCGGAGACTCAAACTTTGTGGAGATGTTCCAGGCAAAAGACCCATTAGAGGCTGATACTGGTGTATTGGTGATCGCATCATATTCAATAGATTTGATTTCAACTTTGTTCTTAAATGCTATAGAAGAATTAAGCTTCATCATCGCCTTGTAAGCCGGTGAGTTTTCACACCCTGACTCGTTAGATAACAAGGGTGCTCGTACTTCTTCGAGTTCTTCATTGTTTTGTTTTCTTACTGTCGAGTTAAACTTCTGTCTTGCCTCTTCGTTGAAATAGTCAATTTTAATACCACCAATAATTTCATCCAAGCTGTACCTTCTGGATTCTGTTGCAGTGAATGCAATTCTTGCTACTGCTTTTCCGTGAAAGTATGGGGGCGTATATGGGGCTTGAGCGGGATCGGCTATAAGTTCGGCAGCGTCGTTATAAGAGTCTGCATTTTTGTACCTGAAAGATGGTCCAAAATATCTGCCCTGTGTATCGCTGTAAGCGCTCAGGCTCATTTTCAAATCGCCAAGGTTATAACATGAAACATCCATATAATATGTTTGACCAGCAAGCATTGATTTAAATTCTGATTCTGGCTTTGATGTGAAGCTTGTGAGTTTTTCTCCATCTAAAAAGAATGATGGAATCTCTGCTAAGAAATTATGCATAGCCCTCTTATAAAGTTCGGAACTTGAAGGTTTAGATAGATTAAAAGATGGGTATCTCTTTGAATTTGCAATACTGCCTGCTGAACCGGTGTAATATTCTGGTGCCATGAAGAAGATTTCATTTGGGCGACCGGCAGAGAAGATGGAGCTAACGGCGGTACCTCCGGTGGCGAGAGTGGTTTGAGATGGCACAGAACTAATCATGTCCATTTCAGAGTTTACTGTTCCGTCAGGATTTATAGACTTAATTCCTAATGCTGTCAGTGTGGATCTTAATTTTAATATTCCTCCAACCTTGAACTTTTCATTAGTGGCGGAGCCTGCTTTACCGGCATAATATTGTGTTACTCTTACCTTTGCTTCCTCTGCGCCTATCATCAAATTTGCACTTGGGTTTAGGAGATTATCAAAGACATTATAGTCCTCGATGTCGCTTGATGGAGCACCTATATAGAGAAGCTTAACCCTATGGTGTCCGGTGGAGGAAAGCCCGGTTTCTTGTAAATTCCCGAGAATGCCTGCGAGCTTGGGTCGAGACGTTCGTGAGAAGGAATCGATTTCAAATAGTGTTTGATAAAAATGCCATGTCATGTTAGATGATACGGTGGGAGGTGTTGAGGCAAATCTTCCAGTGCTTTTATCTGCGGTACGTGTTGAAGTATCAGATTCGAGAGATAAAGAATCTGATGACGGAACTGGGAATGCTATCCATCCGGTATTTCCTTTATTAGCTTCTTCATTGACCCTCTTGGCAAAGTCTATTGCGACTTGGCGGCTTAAGACATGTTCTGGTGTAGATGTGACTTCAAACTCTCCGACGGCGGCGAAGGTGCTGCCGGGAACGGTGTCGGAGCTTCTTCTTATTGGGATGGTAATCGCCTCTTCTGTTAAAGAGCCATCGGGCTGCTCTATTATTGAAATAAGAGACACATCGTTGCCCTCACAATCAAAACCATCGAAGTCTAGTAAGACGCTTGTAAAAATCTTTTGGTTAGAAAGCCTAGAAACTTCTAAGTTGTTGCCCTTCGGGAGGGTAGACTCTGGCGAGAGGAGTCCCTCAAACGGTATTCTAATGTTCGGCTCTTGTAATATTACAAAACCGGCCTTATCTGAAGGGATGGCTTCTGAAGCAAACTTTGGCTGATCTTTAAAGAAGCTTCCGGTATTTGCGGATGCCTTTGCATAATTTCCTGTGGCGGGGGCATAGGGGTTATTTCTTGTATGATACCAGTTTGGTGCTGGGGCTGTATATAATTCGTCATCGTCGGAGATGTCAGCAAGTCTGGCGCTAGTGTATGTGCCGTACTTAGCTAAGTAATTTACGGGCTCATATCCAGTATCATTTGTAAATGCTGGCCAATCTACGGCGAGGCCGGACTTTAGTGAATTATATAAAATGCCGGGTGCCATGAAACACTGTAACAGTGATTGTAATCTTTGCGTGTCGTACATCGCATCAGAATTTACAAGGCTCTTTTTAATGCTGTCGAAATAATCTTCCTTAAATAAGCTGCCCAACTGTACTGTTCTTTGTGATGGGTAAAAGCCATTATAAGGTATCAACTTCTTCACTACGTCTGCTGATATTGTTATTCTTTTTCTTGTAAAGTCGGCGCTGTTGCTGTGATCTCTGATCACGTTATCGATATACTTGATTGGTTCAGAATGGACGTGCCTGTTAAAGAATTCGGGGCTGTAGCGACTTACCTCTTCTGTTATTATTCTATTAAATGGAACACCCATTCTCCACCAGATGGCAAGCTCATTGACGGCATGGCCGGCGGGGACATCGGTTTGGGCTAAGGTCGCAGTGGTGGTCTTCGGTGCTGTTGCTCCAAAATGGTCACTTCTTTCAGTGGTGTCGAGATAAATATTTGTAAGCTCATAGTTGTAGAATTCTTCTAGAATATTTGTTGGGGTTCCGCCGCCAGTTCCATCAGTATTTTTTCCGTATAGTTTTGCTATACTTTCTTTGGTCAACACTCCGTGGAATAAGCTCAATTCATTCATTCTTCCTACAAATTTATCTTCACGAGTGGTTCCAATCATGTTCTTTCCTGCAATGATCACATTGCCTGGGTTTAGTTGATCGGTGATATCTGTGCCTGCTGTTTCGGCAGGGTCGGCGCCAATCTCTACTGAGGTGAAAGCAATTTTTGTTTTTAGTGGGGCGGCTCCTAACAGTGTTGGGTGGAGGCCGTATAATCTTTCTCCGTTGAGCCACATCATAACTTTGGCGTGAGATGCTCCAGTTCTTCTTGGTACGAATTGTAATACAATGTGGCTATAGCTATTTGTATCAAGTGTTACCGGTATTAAGGTGTCTGTCCCTGTATCGTATTGCATAAAGTGATACATGATGTCTGCTGTTACAGCGGTTGCTGGTGAAACTGGTGTGTCGGTTGTGGCTGTTCCAACCGCATCCTTGACATAGAAGGTTAGTCCACCCTGAACCCCTGTTGTTGGAGATGGGCACTTAAGCCAGACTCCCACTTCATCAGTAACGGTGCCTGTGATATTATTTGTATCTGTGCTGTTTAATACGCAAACAGACCCCATAAAATCATTATTGTTATAAGCGTTTTGGTCGGGATTTACCCAGAAAGATAGTGTAAATGGATCTAGATCATCTACTGTCAGCGCTGAATCGAAGGATATGCCATTAGTAGATGACTCAAACTTGTCAACAATAGAATATATATAATCATTAGAGTTGATAGTTGTGTTAAATTCTAGCGCAGCAGATTGAAGGCCATTGTATGGTCTAACCTGGCGCCAGCTATCTGACTGTGCTAGAGTATCGCCGTGGAGGGTGCTATATTTAGTATAAGCGTTAGTTCTGGTCTGGGTTACTTTATCAACAAGTCTCGGAACTGTTATTGAGTTATCAATAGTTAATGTGCCGCCAGCGTAAAATTGATTTTTGTGCTTATAGCCATCATAAAGATTTTTAATATAAGCGTTGTTCATCACAAGATCAAATTCATTCTCGGTGCCTCTGGTTGTTGGATATTGAGTTCCTGTAAACTCCCCGAGCCCTCTTCTAGAATATTCTTTTTCAACAGAGCCCGTAACATTGGCGCTGGTATCGAAGTCGTGATTGGCACCATCAAGAGTTAAAAAGTTAAAGTTTTCTTTTCTAAAGTTAAGGCCGGAGGACTCTTCTGAATAGGTCTTCATATGTTGAGATATTCTAAATTCAGAAACGGTTCCATAATTTTGGCCAATGTGTCTTATGTCAATACTGTAATCTTCATATGAATTATACCATGGCTTTTTATCTACAATCTCTGAGGATCTCCAAGACCACCCTTTTTCTGTACGATCTGAGTTGTGTGGGTTATAAATCCATTGAAGTACTGGGCGGGGTGGTTCTGTCTCGGGGACAAGCACTGTTAAAGCGAGGGCCTCGGGGGGCAGTCCGCCGGGGATAGCGTCAGAGCCGGGGATGGTGGGATCAATAACTCCCGTTATGAAGTCCGAATCCTCAGTGGGGGCGGCTTCGGCAGGATCAAATGCGCCAGCAGATGGCTCAGTGAAGGCGGAGGTGCGGCGGGGAGGAGTTGTGGCTCTTGGTGATGGCGTTGGTGTCGGAGAGAAGGATCCCTTGCCGGCTAGTAGCTTAGTGATATCACCTGCTGCGGCAGAGCCGGAAGGGGGGTCTGAAAGTCCGTATGAGCCTCCTGGGGGTCTTGACACTATTGATGGGGCAGAGTCGGTTGGTGTGGATGCATCTTCAATTTCAGAAACAGTAAGGGCAGAAACTAGGGTTAACGCTTTTATGCTTGGAGCGGAGGGTCTAAAGGTAGAGATAAATTCATCATATCTTGCTGTGCCTATGTGTGCGAGATCGCCGAGAACATGTCTTAATAAAGTATCTGTTGATGCGGTGTATTCTCTTATGTCGTCAAGAGCCCAAACACTGTCGACTTGCTTGTGTTTATCATAGAAAAGAGGACTATAATTGTAACCAAGGGCATTGTATGAGAATAAATCTCTTACTCTAGAGTCTAGTGTGTCTTTCCAGAAAGTTCTTATATGTTGTCTTAGTGGATCTCCAACCCCAAAATATCCTGTTGAGTTATTCTTTGTTTTTATGTTTGATTCAGTATATTTGTTTCTCAATCTAACATACTTTGTAGCAACATATTTGTGGTTGGGGAAAATGTTTTCTTTGTATAATAAAGAAGTGAAAGTAACATCAGGAATGGCAGAAGAATACATGCTTACTAGCCTATCATAAACTTGTTCCTCATCCTTTTCCATTAGTCCGAGACGATCGTTTAAGGACTCGTTGCTGAACAACTCAATATTGTTCTTATAAGAGTGTTTGACTCCGATGCTTCCTTCGCTTTCATCTGTATTAAATGTCGTAAATACGGGGCTGTTCCATACGGCTGCTGGTTCATTATAATTTGTAAATGTAGTGCCTCTGGCTCTTATGCCCGAAACATTAACTCCGCCGGGTAGTAGACGAGTCGGCGCATGCTGTGAGGAAATAATATTATTTTTTCTTTGAGTTTTAGCAAGCTTTGTTTCTCCGGTGCGGATCTGCTTCCAAGACGGATGTCCGTATGGCCCATTTCTTGATAATAAAATTGCGTTTAAGTCTGGCCCTTCTTTCTTTAAATATTCAGACTTAGTGATGTAGTTGTGTTTAGTTCTTGTGCGACCTGTTTCATCAAAACCCATCAACCCCTTTGTAAGGCTGATTGGGTCTACAAGGATCTCATTAAGATTTACAAATGGGACGTCGGCAGTTGTAGTATCCGCATAAGTGACAGAGCCACTAATCGCAAAAGCAGAGGCGGCGTCTATTGATATATTGGCATATGAAGAAGTGTATCCTGAAATTCTGTCATGAACTGTAGAGAGTGGGGCGGTGGATGTTCCATCACCGGAAGCTGCATAGATCCAACTATACTGCCAATCACTTCTTGGTATTTGATGCCCTACATAGAAGTTGTCATAGCAGGCTTCAAAACCATATTTATTTGCATGATCTGAGTCTAGAAGGCTTGGATCGATTAGCCTCATTCTAGTGATTGGGTTTCTGTTATTTTTATGCCAAGCACCTACATCTGAAATTAATGGAGTTCCGTGAATGTGTCCACTTCGCAATCCAAACTGTGCCGTGTGGTATGTATGCCAAGCATTTAAGTGTTGGCGGGCAGAGAGGTTTCTATAGTTTATAGTGCTATATGGAGAATATTGTTCAGATTCTGCGTCGAGAGATCCTCTAGCTGATTCGGCAGGGGAGCCGGGTGCGGAGAATCTGTTTACAAAAACGTGATCAGACGTGCCAAAGGACGATCCAGCAGAATTTATATTTCTGTCCGGTAGTTGGAAGTCTGTTAGGGGAAACAATATCCCCGTATTCGTGGTATCTATAATGAATGACGAATCCGCTGTCGACGTAAATGACTTAGCGCCTTCATTCTTTACAAACCATCGATTCTGCGAGTCCCTGCTGTGAGCCTGAATGACTTGGTAGTCATGAGTATAGTTGCCGTGTGGTAGTTCATTAGACTCTGAATCTTCTGTTGCGCCTGCTGTTGTTTTAATGTTGGCGATATTCAATGGGCGTTTTGCTAGTCCATCTCGTGTATATCTAGCGGCATAGTTTGCTGTGCTAACGTCATGCGGGTGTCTTAAAATATTTGCATTCTCAACATAGAGTTCTGGGCGGGCGGTGTCCTCTTGAGTTGTTGTTAATGTAATGTGTCGGTGTTGGTTTCCTCCAACCCACTGGTTGGTGAATGGCCCCTGCATTGGAACTTCGTTTAATTCTCCGTAAGAATCACTGTGTATGTTTGTCCTATTTGCTGAAGAGGGTACTGCGGCGAGGGCCGTGGCATTGGGCGCTGAAAAGTGATAATCAAAAGGTAGTAGCGAGGCTCCCTTAACTGGGTTTAGGTATCCGCCGGCTGTGGCGTCGGTCACCGAAGCGGGGTTAGTGTTTTTAACCTTTGGGTTTAATGCCGAGAAAGAATCCAAGCACGATGGATCGTTCTGTAAAGATCCTCCAATCTCAATTCCTTGAGCGCCAGTTGTTATCTTTGTTGAAGACCTAACTGTATTATTAATATCTCTTTTAGCGTCAGAGTAGTTGATTCCACCTCGAATCTCTTTTCTTTTCTCGACGCCGAACCTGTATGGTTTCTTAAGGCTGCGGAGAGCATAAGTATTTCCCTCATAGAACGTGGAAGAAACATCATCATAAAGCTTTCTGCTAACTCTATATGAATCTCTTACTACTGCTTTTCTAATTGATTCCCTATCAGCGTCGACGGCGGGGTTGGCGGTGGTGACCCTGGCGTCGCCTCGCTCGACCCTTT
>Ga0208790_1000155_pt1 | contig 36931 bp, 45 predicted proteins | sample 10_taG_FD_184083 | JGI IMG/M metagenome (GOLD analysis project Ga0208790, IMG submission 184083) | Marine viral communities from the Subarctic Pacific Ocean - 10_ETSP_OMZ_AT15264 metaG (SPAdes) (version 2) | ecosystem: Environmental > Aquatic > Marine > Oceanic | place: Pacific Ocean | collected... | reverse complement strand
CGAATCATCATTGGCTGCTGATCCAGCTTATGCTGACAAATGGATGACTAAGTTTGGAGAAGGCTTGGGTTCATTTGGTCCATTTCTAGGTGCTGGTGCTATAGGTAAATCACTTCTGACTAGGGGTGTTGGCTCAAGTGCATCAATGGTTCGTAACCCAATGTTTTTAGCCCCAGCTTCAATTGCTGCTCCAGCAGGTATAGCCCAACAGGTTGACCGAATGAACATGGCTAAGGAGCAAGGAGAAGACGTAGGAGCGCTTGCTGAGACATTTGCAGAGTTAGGCGGTGGTATTATAGGCTTGTCTGAAGTATTGCCAGTATTTAACTTGTTAAAGAAAGTTCCTAAGAATGCTTCAAAGTATATGGATATAAGAGGAGCTTTAAGTTCGGCTGCTCAATCAGGTGGTGTAGAAGCCTTACAAGAAGTTACAGCAAGTTTGTCTCAAGATTTATTGGCTCGTGGTTTATATAGCGATGAACTACCAATAGGTGAAAGTCTTTTTGATGAGTTTACTATAGGTGGTGCAGTTGGTGGGTTTGCTGATTTTGCTGTTAATGCAATGTCAGGAAGAACCAAAAGCAGAGCTTATCTAAGAGAGTATGAAAAAACCGCTAGAGATAATGTAGCTTCTACCATTGAAGAAAACAAATTCCAAAAAGGTATAGATCAAGGAGATGTTGAAGTTGCTCAAGATCAACCGATAGGCGATAAGCCTAATGAAATAACACTGCCAGCAAATCCAGACATTATTCCATCATTAGAAGTTATTGAAGATGCAAATGGTGCATTTAATGTTATAGATGCAACCGATCCTGAAAATCCAATTGTTCAAACCTTTGCTCAAGAAACAGAGGCACTTGTTTTTAAAGACAAACAAGAAAACAATTACCAAAGAAAGATAACAAAGAATGAAGTAGATCAAGCAAAGTTTAACTTAGGACTTCCTGAAAGCTCTACTGCTGATGTAATTGGCTCAACCATTCGTGACCCAAATATTGGAGAGGTTAATCTATCCAGTGTTATCGACCTTGATACAACCTTATCTGAAGAACAAAAGAAAGTTTTACAGAAAGAAAGAACAGATATCTTTGGACCAAACAAAAAAGCCTTTAGTCAAGCAAGAGTTGCAAGGCTCGGTCCAAAACTAAACAAGATTGGCAAATACGTTCAATCAAAAGGTCTTGACCTAAAGAGTAATTACTCAATGGCTGAGACTCAAAAGATTCTTAATAAGAAAGACTACACCAATCTTTTAAAAGATCGTTCACAAGTAGTGTTTGAACAATCCGAGAAAGATGGCATTCCTTCTATTAGAGCTGACAAAGAACAAGTCAATACAAGCGTTAAGGCAATGAAAGATTTGGCTGCGTCAAAAAATATTGATTTAGACTTTAAATCACCTGCGGTTAGATACGCTGCATTACGCTGGACTGGTACTGAGAATATCACGAAAGCTGGAAAACCTGCTAAGGAACTCTTCTTGGCTCGCATACACTCCCTACCTACGTTTAGCACCGAAACAAAATTCCCAGACTTTAGACCCAGAGAATACACGGCAATAGATGTTGCCAATTTTGTTGCGTCTAAAGCCAGTCAAGATGCAGAGTTTACTGTTAAAGAACTTTTGTCAGAAGAAACCAGCCCAACATATAAAAACAAAACAGCCACAGAACAATTTATTAGTGATCTTACTACCAGTGGTCGTGCCGAAAAGGTTGAGGGAACAAACAAATATAAAATTAGAAAGAACTTCCAGTACGATATTGCTAGAAGGTCTGAGGCTTTTAATGAAACTCCCGATGAATATGAAGCAAGACTAAGGCAAGAAAACAAAGTTCCTGAAGATGTTATTCAAACATTGGTAGAAAAAGCAAGAGAGAATCAAAAGGGAACGCTTCCACCAAAAGAAATAGAACCTAAGATTATTAACTTTGCCGAAGCCGTTGAGCAAGGAAAAATAAATAAGTTTGCACAAGAGGCTAAAAAAATATTAAACGAAAGAGGTTTAAAAGAAACAGCAGTTATCGTTAGTGATGACATTCTTTCTACAACGACCCTAGCAGAAGATGCCTCTGGTAATATTATTTACGATCCAAGAATAACTAGAGCTACACCAACAGAGGGTGCTATTGAAGGCGAATATGATGTAAGCACAGATACTATTTTCTTATCTCTTAATGCGGTTAATCCTGATGGCACAGCCTCACAGGAAGAAATAGAAAATAGATTAATGCAAGCTTTAGACCATGAAATGATTCATGCTCTTCGTACAAAAGATTTAATTACAGAATCAGAATATCAATACCTTAGAAAGCAAGTTAAAAGAGCAAAGGTTCCAAAGAGTTATGATGCTCAATTTGAAGGTCAAACTTTTTACGATAGGGCTATTGCCTTAAACTCTGAGACAGTAGCGACTCGTGGAAGAGAGTTTCAAGAAGAGTTTTTTGTAGAAGAAGCTATTGCAGAAATGTATAGAGCTAGAAACTTTAAAGTACAAATGCCACCTAAAGCTGAAGGCATCTTTAATAAAATGGTTGAGTTCTTTAGTTCTATGGGTCAAGCCATGCGTACTTCTGGATTTAAAAGAACATCACAAATCTTTAGTGAAATAGAAGCTGGCAAAGTAGGCAGTAGAGAAAGAGGTGTCATTAGAACACTGATGCAAACAGACAGGCTTCCACCTTCTGCCTTTGATGAAGAACAAGCTGTAGAAATAGAAGATGAGATTGGCACAGAAGAAGATATAGATGCTGATGATGTAGTTACTGGCAGACCTGTAGTAATACCAAGAATAGAACCAACAAAACCATTTAGTGAAACTGATGCAGATACATCTCCGATCACTGGTGTTTTTATTGATGGTTCAAACATTCCTAATCCACCTCCATCTAGCATTGTTCCATACAATAAAGAAAACCTAAGCACTGAAGAATATAACCAACAAAAAGAACAGATTGTAAATGGTTTGATATCAGCAGGAATTATTGAAAAAACTCCAAGAACAAGCGGTGGTTATAGAGGCGTTAATGATACGTCAACAGTTGAGGTTGCTAAGTGGCTTGCTGATAATGCTCCTAGTGAAGACTATAGAATAATAGCTAGAAAATCTTTTGAGTCTTTAAAGCAATTACAAAAGAAAGGCATTAAATTTCCTTTTATTATTGACAGCAGCAATAAAGATTTAGCTGGTGCTAGTGGTCATATTTCATATAGAAGAAATAGCAGAAATAGATTTACATTACGATTAAATAATTCTAAAAACTACCAAAGCAGAATTAGTAATGGAGTAAATTTTGAAGTTGCTTTACATGAAGTTTTGCATTCTGCAACTGTAGCTCAAATGCTTAACCCAAACAAAACAGCAAAAGGAAAAAAAGCTTACAAAGAATTAACTTTATTACAAGACAAGGTTAATGATTATATTTCAGAAAAAGGAAAAGAATGGAAAAAATTAGCAGACGAAGGAAAGTTTGATGAATTAGATTCAATAGCAGAAAACGAATCTGAAACAATGTCTGATTATATTCAACGTATAAAATCTGGAAATAAATTTGCTATTACATCTTTCGAAAAACATAATTTTGCTTACAAAGTTAATGGCATTCAAAGCGGAAACGCAACAAAAGATGTTGCCGAGCTTATAACTTATGGTTTAACCAATAGACCCTTTCAAGAATTTTTAGAAAAAATACCTTATTCACCCAAAGGAAAGAAATCTTTATGGAATAGTTTTGTAGAAACCATGAGGGGCTTGTTGGGTGTTCCAGCTAAATTAGACACAGCTCTTTCGTCTTTCTTGCAAAACGCTTCTAATGCTTTAGAGGTTGGAGCTGAAGGAATAACTTTAGAAACAACTCTTCAACAACAGGAGGATGATACTACAACATCCTCATACGCCTCTCCAACGGATGAGCGAATTGAATCTTTGAATCAGGTTATCTATGGTCTACAAAGACAGCTTGATTTAGATACGATGTCTCCAAATACTAGGGATAAGATTTCTAGACAGATATACAAACTACAAGACGAAGTAATTAATTTAGAAAGATCACAAGAAGTAAGCGGTCAAGTGCCACTGTTTTCTAGAGCAACAATAAATAAAAATACTCCTGTAGATTTTCCCCCATATGAAGTGCTTTCTAAAATAAAAGGAAAGTCTTTAACTGAGGTTATGGATGTTATAGCAAAAGAAGATAAAAACTTATCAATCATTGCTAGAAAAACCAAAGAACAATTAATAAAGTTTGAAAAACAAGGTGTTAATTATTCTATTAATGTTATACAGGGTGACAGCAAAGGAAATAAAGCTGTTAATAACAGTCATCTTACAGATGAAACTCTTGAATTAATTAGAAACAAAGAAGGAGCTAAAGAAGTTCTTACAGATCATTTTTTAAATGGACATGCAAAAGGTGTTGCAGTAACTTTTCCCTCAGTTCCAACGGATACAGGCGGTGCTACAAAAAATATTGATATTTATTTAAACAATTTTAATACCGCCTCTGGATTAAGCTATAGAACAATATTGCATGAAGCAATACACGGGGCTACTGTGCCTTTGTTTAAAGCGGGTCGAAGGTCTTATTTGGGTACGCCTAAATCACAAAAAGCTTATGAGGGTTTTTCAAGATTAAGAGACAGACTAATAGATCATCAAAACAGTATTAAAGATGAAATGGATCAAGTTTATGAGGAAGGTCGAAAAGAATTAGGCTCAGATTTTGTTGGCACTCTAGATGAAATGCAATATTTAGTTTCTAAAGGATACAATAAATATGAAATTGTTGGAAAAGACCATCCAGTTTTTGACAAAAAAGATATACATGAATTAATTACTTATGGTCTAACAGACTTAGATTTTCAACAATATTTAGAAAAAATACCTTATGCCCCTCAAGGTAAAAAATCTGTGTGGGATGAGTTTGTTGAAATAATAAGAGAGTTGCTTGGAGTTCCAGCAAAACAAAATACTGCTTTATCTGAGGTTCTTGGTCTTAGTCAAGATATGTTATCGGCTGACACAATAGAAATAAACAATGCTTTAATACAATCTCTTGGTGATAGTCGTGATATAAACCTTTTGCAAGAGTCATCTCGATTTGCTACCGAAGCAAACACAGGTGAGAACATAAAACTCAGGGAAGCCGTTGACAGGGCGGAGGAGATCGTCAAACAAACTCCTAGAGGTGAGATACCTATTTATAATATAAATGCCTCAGATGTCGCATTAAAGGCTGCTATAGAGTTTAATGAAGACATTACAGCACCAATGCCATCAAAGAATGTTCCTTTATTTTCAAGGGCATCTATCCCATCAGAGTTTAATGATCTTGTTAAAAGAACAGGAAAGTCTCCAGAGCCAACACAACCATACGGGGTTAGGCTTTTAGATGTCATTAACAATCCAGTAGAAAACATTAGGAAAGCATTTAAAGACACACGACAAAACTTTATAGATAAATTAGATAAAGTAGATAAAAAAATCTTAGCTGGCAGTGAGTCTAATGAAGATGTAAGGCTTGCCAACAATGCTGCTTCTACATCAACAATGGCTGCTTTGAGAATGGGCGATAGAGCCAGAGGGGTTTTCCAATCCATGTTAATGATTGGCACTCCACAAAGTACAATAGAAGGCGAAGATGCTTTAACAAATGTGCAAGCCTTAGAAATTAGCACTCGTTACAATCCATTTATTGCTGGCAACAAAGGAACAGGTGGTCTTATGCAGATCATGGCTCCATTGTATGCAAACCCAAGTGTTAATTTAGAAGAAGTCTTTGGTATATATGCCAAGTTAAAACGGGTTCAAAAACTACAACAAGAAGGCAGAGAGTTTGAAACACCTATTACACCTAAAGATTTAGAGCAAATCAGAGTTATTGAAACAAAATACAAAAGTGTTGTTGAAGCTTGGAACAACTATCAAAAATGGAACAATGAATTAATAAGTTTTGCTGAGGACAAGGGGTTGTTGAATGCAGAACAAGCAGAGCTTTGGAGAGAACAATCCAGTTATTATCCTTTCTACAGAGAAATGGTAGACGATGAAGGAATCACAGCCCCTACTATTGGTGGTGGCTCATTGCCTAATAACCCATTAAATATTGAGATGAAAGGCTCTCAACGAGAAATTAATGTTAATCCTGTAGAAGCAATTGCTAGAAACTCACTGTCAATCCTAACGGGCGCTATGAAAAATGATGGTACATCTAAACTGTTAAGAGATTTAGAGACAATGGGCGAGGCAAGAAGGGTTAGCCCTAGAGAAAAGAAAGAAGGAAACTTAAACACTATATTCTCTTTTGAAGATGGTCAGAAACAATATTGGGAAATAGATGATGTTGAATTGTTTCATGGAGTACAAGCCATTGGTGGGGTCAAGACAGATGCGGTTACTCGTTTCTTGGCTTTCCCTTCAGCCATACTTAGAGACACAGTTACTCGTGATCCAGGATTTGTTGTTGTCAACTTGCTTAGGGATACCCTATCAGCAGCAGTAACTTCAGGCGCTCCACTAGGCTTTAGAGAAGATGGTTTTACTCCCATAATTGATACAGTAAAAAATATGTTTGCCGATATATCAGACTTAGAAAAGTTTGGTGTAATCGGTGGATATGATTTCCAAAATGATGAGGGAAGTGTTAAGCAGTTAATGGATAGGGCGAGAAGGCAAAAAGGATTATCACCTGATAATGGGATGAACGCTGAAAACGCTTTCTATAAACTTTGGGATGGCTTGGGTGCTTTGACCACTAAGTCTGATGGTGCAACTCGTTTGGCTGTATACAATGCGGTCTATAATGACATGAAGAAAAGAGGCTCATCTGAAGCTGAGGCACAATCTGAAGCTGCCTATCAAGCATTAGAGATTATTAACTTTGGTCGAAGGGGACTATCACCATTGTTTAGAGTTGTGACATCTGCCATACCATTTATGAACGCTAGGATTCAAGGTCTTGATGTCTTGTATCGCTCTGCTTCAGGACAATATTCAGCCACAGAAAGACTTCAAGAAGGCGAAACGCTAGATGATGTGAAGAATAGAATACAAAGAAAGTTTGCTTTACGAGCTTCGGCAATGATCGCTGCGACAGCATTATATTATTTACTGGTATCAGATACCGATGAATACAAGGAAGTGAAGCGAGAAGTCAGAGATGACAATTGGATTATTCCAACTGGATTAGGATATGCAATTAAGATTCCTATTCCGTTTGAGGTCGGCATGTTGTTTAAAGCCATTCCTGAGAGACTAATAGATGCAACCATTGGCAGAGGTGTTGAGAAAGACCCAGCTAAATCTATTTTCAGACAGCTAGGAACTTCTGCTGAAGTGCCATTCTTAGGCGGTGATATCAGCATACAAGCAATTAAACCTATCTTTGAGGTAGCGATAAACAGAAACAGCTTCACCAACTCAGAGATTGTTCCTTACTATCAACAAAAATCTTTGCCCGCTTATCAATCAAGAAAGTCTACTAATGAACTGGCTAGGATTATGGGAGAGTTTTTCAACATATCACCCATCAAAATAGAGCATGTCATCAATGGATACACAGGAACGCTTGGTGGATATGTCTTGGATATCATAGATGTATTTACAAGAAGCATGACTGGAACTCCACTCATTCCCCCAAACATAAACGATGTACCAGTATTAAAAAGATTATTTATTGATCTGGATAAGTCTGGCGGTTTACAGCAACAATTCTATGAACTGAGATCAGAAGTAGAAAGAGCTACAATTACTTTGAACAAACTCAAAGATCAAGGAAGGTATGACGAACTCACTGCTTACAGGGAACACAACAAAGGAATCTTCCAAGTTAAATCTCAGATTAATGCCATCAATAGATACATGGGTAATTACAGAAAGAAAAGAGACAGGATCATGCAGAGAACAGATATCTCTATGTCTGCCAAGTCAGATATGATTAGAGAGCTAGAGTTGGATAGAGATAGACGATTAGCGATTGTTCCCGCTTTGCGGGAGAAAGCTGACGTTCCAATGATCTCTTTGGGCAACTAAGTCAGCAATTAGCTTTTCTTCTTTCAGGGGTTTTAATTTAAAAAACTCATTGTGTTCAGGATGCTTGGCATGAAACAGTCGAGCATAAAAACAAATGTAGTCATTACTAATCTTAAACTCACCACCCTTCGTTTCTATTTCCCTGTTCCATCTAATACGATTTACTATAGCCCAATGTGAATAATGATTCCTACCTGTTGCTATAGCTTCCAGTGTATATTCCTCAAACTTTTCCCACACTTGAGGATTCTCTTTATGCCATCCCCACCACTTCTTTTTTCTTTCCTCTAGCTGTTCCTTTAATTGTTCTTCAAGCATCATCATCTTCACCTTTAAATAAACTTACAAAATGTTCAGCATCCATTACCACTAATGGCTTGCTTCTGTTTCTCTTAATGACCAACAATGGCTCATATCCCTTGCAGTTTTCCTTTGCTTGCTCATATGATTGCCAAACATTGACTCTCTCTTGATTCTTGCATTCTATTGAATAAGGGAAACGATCTCTTGATTGCTTACCCATAATAATGTCTTCACCTTGAGAACCCATCGGTCTACTTTCTAAATCATCCTCATCCAAACTTAAAACATCCACTAACAACCTAGTAAACCATTGTTGTAGTTTTCTACCTTTTGCTTTTGCGCTTTGTGTTTTCATCTATTACCTCAAGGTTAGTGTTATTTGTTTGTTTACGCCAATAATACTGCTGTCGGCTTTGTAGCCCAATAAATATAGTAGACTGGTAAATATTAATTTTTGCAGCAGGACATAACACAGGTGTTGGTAATACCGCAGTTGGTTAAAAGGGTATGTTGTCAAAAAACTCATCTTGTCTTTTATCCAGCATATCATCTACTTGCTTTAATAATTCTTTCTCAGTTCCGTAGGCTTCTTCAAATCTTTTTTTATAAGGATGTCGGCTAATGGGTTCTTTCCCACTACCCATTCGGTGATGCTCAAAACAAAGGGGCAACACTTTTAGGTGCGCCCCTTCTTTTGTCTTGCCTTCGGTGTGATGTATTTCCGATGGTGAATAAAGACCTTTGTTTTTACAGACGATGCAACCAATCTCTGCAACCCTACCCATATGGTCTAGTTCCTCTCGGTTTGGCACTCTGCCTTTAAGCCCCATATCTTTTTCTTTCCTCTCTAGCATTAACCATCTTGGTTCTCCATTCCTCAAATCCAATCTCTAATGACTTCAAGGTAATCTTTAAAGCAGACAGTGTGCCTTTGGCAACACCAACCCTTAGTCTTGCTAGATATAGCTCTTGCTGAGATTCAGCCCAAGTTTCTTGAGCAGAAGATGTTTTCATGCCATCTGCTAGGGCTTGCATCTTTAGTGTCGCATGAAGCTTCTTAACCTCTGCATCACATCTAAACACTTCGTACTCGGTTTTCTCTATGACAGGTGCAATGTCTCTAATCCTTTGCATCCATGATTCTTCAATCTCAACCATTGTTATACCTCCTTACCTTAAAATTTGATTAAGATGCTTCCGCTATAGCAAATGAAACATCCCATAATAATAAACATCAAAGACATGAATGACTGAAAACTTGCGACAGTTGGGTCTAACGAAAACATATTGTTAAAGAAACCCAACACATCTAATGAATAAAGATCATTCTTCAATGGCATAGATGCCAAATCTAAAAGCACCCAACCACTTGTGAATACAAACATTCCTAGTAAAAATATAAACAAACCTAACGCTTTCATTTTTGTCTCCTAGTTTTTAAGTTGGGGGGGTTATTCCCCCCAACCTACACATGAGTCGTTCCAACAACGCGCAAACATTTTTTCTTCTCGACTCATTATGTCTTTGAATTTCGCAACAGTTTTTCCAAGTACCACTTGGCTTTCATTAAATCTTGTTTGGGATTCTCTTTGTGTTTTGTTTTGTGCCTAAGAACATATTTAATGATGTTCCCTTCGCACCAACCGAGATCATTAGAAAGTATAAAATCAGTGACCTCTATCCCCTTCTTATAATAAGAGGGGCTAATCTTCTCAGCTTCTTCCCACTCTTTTTTTCTCCATATCTTAGTCATCGTAGTCTTATGCTCGTATTTTCACTATTGGCGACTCTGTTCTCTAAATGCTCTACATACATTTCAAGTTCTGCAACCCTTCCTGAAAGCATCTCGTCTAGCTCATCTTCAAAGTTATTGATCTTTGATAACAAGCTGTCTTTCTCCATTTCTGTTAATGGTTCTGCTTGTATCATCTGTTTTACGTTTCCTAGTATTTGCTTGTATCCTTCGTAATTAATCATGGGTTCTCCCGTTCTTGCTTGGTTTATAAAATATTATTTTTTTAGACTGGTTAATAGTTTTCTTAGATTCTAATTCCTCTATTTCCTGTATCCTAAATAATGTATCTTGTGGAAAATTTGTTTCGCCATATCTTCTGTGTATGGCTTCTGACCTGAGTGGATTCTTTCATCATCTGACATAAGTTTCCACTGTGTATAGTTATAGTCGTAAGACTGTTCTTTATCGTATTCAAAAATTTCTAATGGTGTCATTTTTACCCCTCGTTGTTTATGTATGTGGTTTCGCTTTTAAGACTTAAACCACAAAAGAGTCTTTGGTGGTTATCTAGAAAGGTATATCATCATCATTGAAATCAGGCTCAGGCTCAGGTTGAGGCTCAGGTTTTTTCTGCTCTTGAGGTAAGTCAAGTCTTGCATACTTATACTCATTTCCATTCTTAGAGACTCTATTCCATAGAGCCACCCTCATTTCAACACTGTCAGCCTTGTCTTCTCTCAGTCGCCCCACTAAGGCTTTTAATAAGTCCTTTGTGAGAGTGACCTTTCCAGTCCAATCAGGCTGTTTGTCGTTTGCTTTATAGTTGTTTGTGTAAATCTGTCCATCAGATTGTAGTCTTTCTTCATATGCCATTGTTATTCCTCCGTTTGGCTAATGGTTTTTTCAGGTAATGTATCTGCATATTTGCTGATAGCATCGTTTAATTTATCCCTATGCTCAGGGAAAAATATCTTTAGGTCAGAGAAGTCTTTTGCATTTGCTTTCATAAAAGATCGAAGTGCCTCTTTTGACTCATTCATAACCATTGTTTTCTCGGTTGCCTCTATGAAAGCATCAGCCCAAGCTTCGGTCTTCGTATCATCTGCCTTTGGTTCAGGCTTTGATACTTCTTTGGGTTCTTCTTTCTTTGGTTGCTTCTTTGCTACAGGCTGTTTGTCTTTATCTTCATCGGGGAGGTGATCTTCCCACACTGCAAAAACACTCATGCCTAAACCAAACATGGCTAAGTTTTTAACAAGGCATCTCATTCGGTTATCATTTACTTGTCTAGCATTCGGGTTGACTACAGCATTATTCTTATAGTCCATGATAGGAAGTGCCATGCTTCTAGTATGTCCTTCAATCTGCACTTGGGTTATTACCTCAGCAGTTCCATCGGGTAAAGTTCTATAGGGTAGTCCATCGTAATCAACAAAAGCATATTCTGCCTGTGGATAATGCTCCATTAAAAGCATCCACGCTCTCGCCCAAGAAAGATAAGTTAGGTTCATCTTTTCTTCTGTGTGTTTAGAAACATCCACATTGTAGAGTGTCTCCCATATATCTTTGAATTTTATTTCATCCATTTGTTCTCTCCATATTTTTTACTTTGTTTATAAAATCTACTTGCTCATTCTTTATGTCTAAGGGGTTGCCCTCATTGAGTTCCTTTGCATGACCTTCGTAATATCTATCCTCTGCCTCACCCAAACTATCAGCCTCTACTTCATAGGCATATTCGCATGTTGCATATGTTCTAACGATAAACTTCACCCTTCTTCCTCCTTAAATTGATTACAAAACTGTGAAACACCGCAATAGCTTTCACACCTAGTTGAAACACCTTTAGCAATTTCAACACTTAAGCCTTTGGTATCCTTTTGTTTTTCTAGATACTCGTCTGCTTCTTCCTGTGAGTGCAACACCCTTACTGCTGACTTCCTTCCTTTCTTCATAACCCTGTATGTGTCACCCTTCTTCCATCTCTCAGCATCACTGCATGGAGGTAAGATTTTATTGATTAAGAATTCTGTTTCAGACTTTTGATGTAAGTCCACCCTCTCCTCAATAAAAGCTTCTTGTTTGTCTTTATCCCAAAGGGGTATAGGTATAACTGAGACTGGTGATATTGGATAGTTGCCACCGCTTCTTTGATATTGAAACTTGCTCCAGTCTCTAGCAATAGCAATCACATTTAATCCCTTAACATGCACACCACGCTCCATTCTATTGAGCCAAGCATAACAGTTGAGTTGTTGCTCCCATTCGGGCTTGCCATCTGTAAGTGCCGAAACAATGCTCCATGCGGAAGTGACCTTATAGTCTTTTAGAATGCCCTCTGAGACTGAAATGCTGTCTGTCTGACCGCTTATCTTCCACCCTTTGATACTGGCATACATCCTCTGCTCTGTAATCGTGTCCTCGTTGTCCTCATTGGCTCGCTCTAATATCGTGTGAACACTTTGACCTAGAAGCTTCCATATCTCGTCAGAGACATCTACTGTCATGTCTTCATAGTTCTTCTCTGTGAGTAATCTAATTTGAGGAGGTTGCAACAATCCAGTGACAGAGATAATAGACCGACCACGACTATAACTGTCGTTATGAACAGCCCTGATTATTTCTTCGGGTACGTTATGCTGATTGGTGTACTTCATTTAATTCTCCATATACCAACACCATCCTCAAGCTTTCTTACTGAAAACTTTTTGCTTGGGTTTTTATAAGTGTGACGTAAACAAAAGTTGCTAAGGATTTTCCTCTCTGCATCTATTTTTGTTTTTGGTAGTTCTATTTTTATATGATCCCCTACCTCCATTTCGTCTAATGGCAAATCATATTTTCTTGGTGTTCCTCCAGCTCTCGGTATCGGTATACCTTTCTCGATATTAAACTTCATTTTTTTCTCCATTCATTCGGTGTTTTGTTTTCTTCTTCTTCTTGTTGTTGTTTCTGAATCCTGTATCGTATAAAGCCTTTTGTTGTCTTTGCTCTCTCTAGTGTTCCTTCAGCCGACATTTTATTTATCTCATCATTAAGTGCCACCACATCTTCATCTATAGCCTCAACTGAATTTTTGTTTTTGTAGTGTCTCTCGGTTTCAACTGCTTTCTTTATTGCTTCGGGATTGCACTTAGCAGTAGGTACAGAATAGTCATCATCGTATCCTCCACTGCTTCGTATTGTTGGTGCATACTCTTTTGTTTTTTTTGTCATTCCTTTCTTCTTTTTGTTCTAGACGATGGGATGATGATGCCCTTATTAAAGGGTGGTGTCAATAAATATTTGACATAAGATAATAAGCAAATTAGTATCTTCTACATGGACAAAGACTTAGTGAAAATAGATAGCCTTATTATCAAGCAAGCTGTGAGAGACATAGCAAGTAAGGATCAAGATAGGTCACTAGAGGCACTAACATATTTCAAGTCCAAAGACTTTGTTGTTTTATGCGAAAGAAATAAAATTGATAGCGATAAGATCAAAGAGAGCGTAGACAACATTGTTGAATACCCAATAATTTCACGGAAAAAGATATCCAATGAGATAGCAAAACTCATTGATAAATCTTTTGTGGAGGGAGTTCTTAGTAAGTAGACACTTACTAAGTTTTTATAATAATAAGTATACACTTACTAGTAAGTATATACATACTAAGAGGATAACTATGTTAAGTCAACAGGAAAATTTTAGGTCGAGTATTGACCAAACAATCTATGCAGAAACTAATAGCAAGGGAACAGGGCAACACAAAATTTCATGCCCTAGTTGTCAGCACACACGGAAAAAGAATCGCAGAGATAAGCCATTGAGTGTTAGTGTTGATAGCGAGAAAATAATTTATTATTGTCATCATTGCGGAGTTGAGGGGCTAATACAAACGAAAGGAAATGTAATACAAATGAATCAAAAAACCAATGGCACTAAGCCAAAGAAACCAGTACAAATTAAATCCAATGGCACATCTGATAAGGCGGTTCAGTGGTTGAATGATCGGGGCATAAGTGTTGAAGTGGCGGATCGAGCTGGCGCAGTGCTGCTGCAGAAAAATAATAAACCAGTCATAGGTTTTACCTTCCCTCTAGCCGATTCGACAGATAAGTATGAAGCAGTAAAGTACAGAAGTGCCAACGGAACGAAAGACTTTTGGTGGGAGAACAACGCTACTAAGTTATGGGGTAGACAAGTTCACAATGACAGTTTAGAAACGATTGCAGATACGATAGTAATAACAGAAGGCGAGATGGATTGTTTAGCTATTTTGGAAAGCTTTTCTGATTATGCAAACATACAGGTTTACTCAGTTCCAAATGGCGCACCTTCAAAGATTTCAGATTCCAAAGTTGATCCTTCAGAGGATGGTCGGTTCAAATACGTTTGGGAGGAGAGAGAGAAGTTTGAAAACGTGGGTCGAGTAATACTGGCTACCGATTCCGATACATCAGGTGATGTCTTAGCGGATGAATTAAGCAGAAGACTAAACAAAGCTAGGTGCTACAGAGTTGATTACAGGGGCAACAAAGATGCAAATGACTTGTTGCTCAACACAAACAAAGAAACTGTTAGGGATGCAATACTAAACGCACCCCCTATACCCCTTCATGGACTCAATGATATTGAACACTACACAGATGAGTTCCAGTCTTTATATGAACAGGGAGTTCCGAGTGGAGTCAGCACAGGATTTCCCTCAGTTGATGAGTTGTTTACAGTTCAGACTGGTATGCTCTATGTTGTATCAGGTCATGCTGGAGAGGGAAAGTCATGTTTCTTAGACCAGTTAATAGTTAATGTTGGAAAAAATTACGGATGGAAGACATGCTTTTGTTCATTCGAAAAACCCCCTTCATTGCATTCGGTTCAGCTCGCGCAAATCCTCACAGGGAGACCCTTCTTTGAAGGACAAAACAAAAGGATGAATCAACAAGAAAAAGATTACGCTGAAAACTGGATCAGAGAACACATCCTCTTTCAAGATTACATGGATGGTGGAATGCCTACGATTGAGTCTATTCTTGAGAAGGCAAGTTCAGCAGTAATGAGAACAGGTTGTAGGATTCTAGTCATAGACCCCTTTAACTTTATCCACACTACTCATAAAGGATTAGAAACTGATATGGTCAGCGACATGCTCACAAAAGTTCAGTTGTTCTGCAAACAGCATGACATTGTTTGCTTCTTTGTGGCACATCCAACGAAGCCTTTTCAAAAGGATGGAAAGAAGAACATCGTCACAGGAATAGATATTGCAAAAAGTTATGCTTGGTTTTCTAAAGCAGACATGGGTTTGACAATTCACAGAGGAGAGGATAGTGTTGAGGTTCATTGTTGGAAGGCACGTTGGGGTTGGCAAAGTAAAACAGGGATGACAAAATTAACATTCAATCCTGTCAATGGTAGATATAGTGAAGCAGAAGAAGTCGAAGACAATTTCGATTGGGAAATCTAAGGTTCATGTCAATGATGTCGGCAATAGTCGATTGCATGATAAACACCTAGTAGGAATTGTTAAGTATGAAAACAGTAATACTGGTCGTGCCATTGTTTACGACCAACACCTCATTGATATTCTATTTCTACAGAAAGAATTGAACACTAGGCAACACAGCGTTTGTGACAAATATCTAGGCTTGGTTTCAAAGGGGATGCACCTGAATAGTAATTCATTTGATGAAAGAGTCTCTACTGGCAGATACTATATTGCACCCACTCCTAGAAGTTGCATCCTTATTAAAGTTCAGAGATACCTAAGAGAGTCATGCGGTACAAAGCATGAAAATTGTTTTTGGAAGTTGATGGTCGAATCACCTAGAAGCCCGAAGCCTTTTCAAATAGAAGTAATGAAGAAGTGTGCAGAAGCCCTATCAAGCTATTACTATATTAGCTATGACTCTCCTGTTTCTTTGTTTGAAGAAGCCCTGTTAAACCAGTCTTAGCTTCCTCATCCACTGGACTACCATTCGCATCGTATGAGAAGTCATGCTTGGGTTCTTCCTTTTTGGTTTGAATGCCCTTGCTCTCAGCCTCATTCTGCACCATATGTATAATTTGTTTATTAAGAGATCGGCTCTCTTTTTTTGCCAGTGCATGAGCAAGTTCGTAAACCTCCTCCGAACACCTAATGAAAAGATTTTTCATTATCATCTCCATAAATAATATCAGGGGCATCAAAGACCTCCCCGATTGCTACGCTTTCTCTCCCTGTCTGCCAATATCTACGTTCCTTCAAACTCTCTATGGCATGGGCTAAGTATTCTTCGTTTGCTTTTAATAAAGGATCATCTAGTAAAGTGATCGCATAAGCCATAGCATCCACTTCCTCCTCAAAAACCCAAACATAATGCTTCCATTCCGCACTTATAAAATAAGCTGATGGTGCTTCATCTTTGGGTTTATCTATCTCGTAGGTGTGTCTAATGACTGCAAACATTCCAATAGTATAGGCATTATGCAAGCAAAAAGAAAGCTGTATGTTCCATGTGGAACAGTGTTGGCGGTAGTGTTGGTGCTTATATTTTTCCTCTTTCTGATAAGAATATTTACCAGTCATATATATTTGTTGACTCACAGACATTTTGATACAAAAAAACCATCAAGAAACGTCATGTTGTGACGCATAAAAAAACCCACACTAGATTTCTCCAATGTGGGTTTCTTGTTTCTTACTTCGAGTTATGAAGGTAATCTAAAGCAAATGGAATAATCCATAGGTTCGTTTTTCCTTCTGAATCAAACCCTAAAGGTTGAAGCCTCAACTTTGTTAAGTAGTTTCTTGGATAGTATGTTTTTGGACTACCTCCGACAAAATAATTTTTGCCTTCACCTGTCTCTTTTGTAAGTTCATACTGTATGTCGTTTCCAAGAGGAGTATCTTCACCTTCAGAATAGATGTTTGTGATAACACTTATATACCAAACATCTCTCCAAGTTTTATCCCTGTAACTATCGTAGTAGATGTTATGGTCAAAGCATAAAACTTTGTCGCCTATTTTTGGTTGTTGTTTACTCATGTTCCTTCTCCTTGATTAGTTTTAAGGCTTCTTCTTTTGCCTCTTTCCAACTATAGAACCGAAACTCTAAGCGATCATTGATGGTTTCTTCATCAACAAAAGTTTTATCATAAACCTCAATAGTCAATTCGTTATCGAACCAAGTATCGTGGTATATGTGCAACCAATCGTGTTCCTCTTTCAACATCTGACATCTTTGTTTGGCTGAAATCCTTTTCTTCTTAGGTTTTTCAACCTCAACAATTGCAGTTTCAGGAACATCCTCTAAAGGCTTATGCCTTCTAGTGAGTTTATGTTTCCTTCTCCATTCATCAAAACAATCGTGGCTAACTCTAAACTGATACATTGTTTGGCACAGTTCATCGATGCTTGGTTGTTTGGGATGAAAGATGTTAAGAAGATTACAATAGGCTGAAACAAATTGACGACCATGTAAATCCTTTGTCAAAATATGAGCGTATTCATGTAGGATCACTCCATAATTCATAGCCCACTCTTTTCTAAGGTGTATCTCAGAGCTACCTCTAGCAAAAGAAACGCCATAACCATTTTTAAATTTGATTTTGGTATTTCTTTTAAAGACCTTATCTAATCTTTCGATTATCAATCTTACTTGTTGCTCGGTAAGATAACTGATCTTACTCATCCATGATTGAGATAATTCCCAGTCATATACTCGCTTCCTTTGGAAGTCTCTTATTTTATTCATAATGATATCCTCAAATAAATTTGCATTTAATTTTTGCTCGTTGGCATCTGATTGTTAAAGATCGCTACTGTCACTGTTCTAGCTACCCTTATATTATACCACGACACCCCTAAGTTATTGATTTACAAAAGGATTTAGGAACATTCTAATTTGGAAAAATGGGTAAAAAAGATACAAAAACCATGCTTTTTTGCCTGTTTTTAAGAGCAAAGGATATGCAAGTGTTTGATTTTTAAAAGGAATTTTGTTGTTGCGCAACCACAGATGGGTTTGGAAAGGCAATCTCTAGGAAAAACATTGTAGGATAAAATATGAAAAAATTAACCTAAAGATTGCCAACCATTTATCTAACCATATATATATTAGATTGGAGGATAACCATTATGAAATGATTAACTAGAAATATAGGCTAGTTGATTGCATATTGCAAGAGAAACACCACTAGATGTTGTATCCCACAAAAGAACCAACCACTATATGTTGTGTTTACGGCTAAAAAACTATCTGAATATAAATATTTTATTAAACCAGTTAATAAGGACAATCAAACGAAAGCCAACAAATATCATATACCAGTAAATATTTATTATTTCCCAACAGGATGTTGCGCCCACCTGTAGTATTTGCACCACCATAAAGACACAGGCAAAAAAAAAGCACACCCCACCTGATCTTTACGACCAAACAGGATGTGCTATTTATTATTTTCCGCTTACAGCCCTCCTTCTGCTATTTCATCTTCCCACTTTTTGATTTGATTGAGCAATGCAACCGCACACTCATGCCTACCAACGATGATGTCGTCAGAACCATCGGTGCATTTCGGTCTTTGGTCATTTTCATATTCATCAATAACCTCTTTACTATCAACCGCCTCATCGTGCAACCATTCTAAAGCCCACCTATGCAGTCTTTCTTGAGTCCACAAGTAATTAAGGAGAGTGTCACTCTTTTTAACTGTCATCAGACACCTCCAACAAGACTTGCTTGCCTTTACGTTTCATTTTGACAGTATCCCCAACCTCAGCTTGAGCCTTGATTCCCTTAATAGAGATTCTTCTATCGCCTCTCGCATTGTTGGTTCGATACAGGTTTATTTTGGTTTCAGTGCCATCAATAAATTTAGCTTCAATGGTATGCTTTTCACCGCACTCCATGTCAGCAAAATCTACACCGCATGACAAGGCAAAATCTCTGACACTGTTATTGGCATCAATGATGGCTTTGTTAAGCATTGTAGAAGTAAGCTTGATGACTCCTTCTTTGTTTTTACTCATAATGTTCCTCCATTTAAGTAAATTATTTAGTTAACTGATTTCGAGCATTTTTGCTCTCGTCAGAGGAAAACACACATTTTCCTTATCAGTTGGCTTCAGCATTTGAGCCTAGAGGCAATTCTAAGAGTAGGGTAAGGGCATAACATACCCCAAAATACCCTACCCTTAGAAATCAAGCTATGAATACAAGCTTGAGGTGTCCACATAAATAACCTCTCCAAAAGGAAGCCTCTCGGAGTATCGGCTTTTATCGGTGACACACCATATTACAGGAACATCAGGCTCGACCTCTGCTTTGACTCTGCCCCACCCATCGGTGAAATAAATGAATGCTTTTACATTCTCTAGGTCATCGGTGTAATCATTGTAGAGATTGAAAGGAGGAGTAAAGTCAGTTCCACCTCCACCCCTTGCTATGAGTTTCACTTCATCACCTTGATCCAAGTCAAAGACATCCCACCATTCACCATCTCTATTCTTACGAACAGTGGTGTCACAATAGCAGACCCGAACCCTCTCAAGTCCACAATCCTCAGCCATAGCTTGCACCTCAGTTGCATAGATGTTGAGTTCAGATTGAGAAACCGATCCCGAAGTATCCACAGCCATAACCAGTTCACCACCATAAGGTGATCTAGCTTTGCTTGGTAGACAAACTCCTCTCCATGAATGCCTTTTGTTCAGCCTTGACCATGTATTCACATTGGCAACAGTTGACTCTAAAAGGTCGCAGAGTTCATCTCTCCAGTTGATCTTGGCATCCTTCAGTTCTTTGATGCTATTACTGAAAGAATAAGAACCAGTCGTTCCCATAGCCTTCTGAAGTTTATCGGACATTGATACCGCCCTCTGAATTTCAGTTCTGAGTTCTGAGAGTTCAGTTGCAGTCAGTGGTTTCCCTGATTCTGACTTTGCATCCCATACCTCTCCTACAGTGTTGGGAATAGAATCTAAATCAATGTCTCCTACCTTCTGACCTGATTTACCTCCCTCTCCCTCAGTCGGAGTTCCTGAGCCTTCGCCTTCACCTTGACCCTCTCCCATCTGATCTAGGGCATCTTTCAATGCCTCCTCATCATTGATTAAGTCTCGGTATATTTGCTCAGCAGTAAGCCTATGGTATTTCCTGTTCATTAAACCACCTTCAGGCAGTTCCATTCTCAGGTCATAAACCAAGTAGGTATTGATGGCATAGTCACAGGCAATGTTCCAAACTTTAGGATGTCTAGTGGCTCTCCTAAGCATATGTTCATAAACACAATGCAAGGCTTCATGAACCAAGACACCTTTAAGTTCTTGTTCTGAAATCTCAGCCACGAAAGAAGGATTATAAAAAATATTCCTTCCATCAGTGGCTAGGGTTTCACACTTACTGGCTTCCACCTCAACAAGGTTAAGATGCAGAAGCATACTTGCCATACCTACATGACCCTTCATTAACTTGGCTCTAGCCTTAATGATTTTATCTAGTTCAGTCATCCTTAGACCCTCCAAAGGCTTTATCTAAAAAGCCTCCTTTAAGTCCACCTACTGCACCCGATAAATCCTTAGCTACTTTCTTTCGCTTGGATGTATCACCTCTAAGAGTGTCTACAGAATCTATAGTAGAAAATACCGACACTAACTTTTGATGAGCCTTGTTTATTGTAGGATCATTGCCCAAGATATCAGAGTTGATAGAGGGCAATACTTCTACTGCTTGTCTCAGCTTGTCAAAACTGCTCTTATTGAAAAAGCCTTTCTGCTTGTCATCAGGGTCATACTCATCTAACTTTCCTGAAACATGATCCACTTGCTCCACTAGAGCCTCCACAGTCGTCTTAAAGACACTTTTAATATTGTTGTTAGCCCTATTAACAGCATCGTTCTCTATCTTCTCTCTCAGTTCACTAGAAACATTGAGTCGGATATCTTTTGACATCTGAGGCACTAGACCCAATTCAAAATCAAATTTGAATTTTCTCTCTAGGTCTTCAGTGTGAAGATAGTCATCTTCATTATAAGTATCCCCTAAGTTGGTCTTCGCACTTTCGACCATTTTAGGATAATTCTTCATAAAGCTTCTGACCTCTGTATCCCATTCGATCTTAGCCTTATCCACCTGTTCCTGAAGGTGAGGTAAATTACTGTTGGGGCAAAGTCTCCACCCCGATACAGTATGACCCTCATCATCCGTAGAGTTGTCAGACCATGCCACAGTCAAAGGATAATAAGAGTTGTTTCTAAACTGATTCAGAATACGTCTAAAATACTTATTAACATTCGTTCCGTAGATATGCTTTGACACATTAAGGAGTCTTGGGTCAACAACTTCATTGTCATTGGCTAATTCCTCCCTTAAATACTTATCCACTTTCAATCCGCTTGGATGTTTCGCAGTGAGGCGAACCAAAGTCGTATTTTCAGCTAAAGTATTATTTATTGCTTTCTTATCCATAATTTTTTCCTCCAAAATATTAGATAAATTACTGTTTCAAACTTTCGTTATCTTCAGGCGGGATACACATCCCACTACAGTAAAAATGGGCAGAGGGCAGAAAACATATACCAGTAAATAATATTGTATTCTACCCCCCGTCACTTTTCAGGATTAAACCTCCAAGTCCTGATTGTCTACTTTGAATTTAGAGAAGGTCGCAGTATCCATCAATTCAGGTCTAGCCCCAATGACTGATCTGACAAAGAAAATCCCATACTCAGGAGTCGGAAACTTCTCGACATACTTCAGACTATTCTTAAAGAAAGAACCAACCTGTTTTTTGTTGGCTTCTTTGAGAACAGTGACCAATGCAACACAGGTTGCATACATCAATCCATTGTCATCTGACACCTCAACATCTTTGCCACCCACAATTGCATCTAAATCAGGCACTTTATCTTTAAGAGATAAGAAAGACGTAAATTCAATTGAAGCCTCCTCTCCTACATCTGCCTCTGAGATCATTTGAAGCAAATCTCTAGATGGTTCAGTTTTCAAAGTGTCCGACAGCCTTACCCATGATCTAGGTGAGGGCTGAGGAGTAATCACTTTTGGGTCAAAGACGTTCAAAAAGTTTGGCATGGCTTGTATAAAAGCCATCACATCTAAGTGAACATCATTTTCCATAGCCCAATTCATCCAGTCATTAGTGTCATGCTCAAAGTTAATTAAGCTTGTCCTACCGATAACATGAGAAGGCAGTTTATTAGAGCCAGCCCTATCGGTTGCCCTGTTAGAAGCACAGACTATCTTCCACCCTTCAGGAAGCTGATACTCTCCTAATCTTCTTTCATAGATCAATTGCCCTACGACTGCCTGAACAGAAGGGGAGGCTTGACCATATTCATCAAAGAACAATAAGCCTTCACCACTAATGGGAAGATTGCCTAAAAACGCTCTCCTCTGAACAAAAGAATCATCTACCTCTACAGGCACAGGAACACCGCCTAAGTCAACGCTCTCATATAGAGCCAACCTAAACGATATACTTCCATACTCATTCTTTTTAGGGTTAATACAATCAGCAACAATCTTTCTATCATTGGCTAGATACTCAGTCAGTACATCAACCACTGCTGATTTACCGATTCCAGTTCCTCCAATTAAGAAAGGTGAGTTGCCACCTTTTATTACGGATTTCATAATCCGTAGTGCATCACTTGGTTTCATAATTTTCCTCCAATTATTTACAAGTTAGTTTGGGTTAATTCCCATTAATCACACTCGTTATAAATATGATTAAGGGGAGTTGAGCAGTTTTAAATCTTGCTCAGGATTAGAGATTAACCTATGCCTTCCTCACCATCAAAGAGTTCACATCGACAATGTTCCCACAGATCAAGGTGTATGCTGTCGCTATCCCTGTTCTTCTCAAAGACTTCAGGCAGACCGATAGAACACAATACCAATGGCATTACATTAGGGATTGATCCAGTATCAATGATGATGCTATCTCTGAATGACCAGTAATCATAAAAATTATGAGGCTGAACCCAATTACCAATGATCTCCCCATTCACAATATTTGCGAAAAAGATTATCGGAAAGTCGGTGTCGTAAACTCCCACATTGGATTCAATAAAGTGAGGCTTATCGTATTCCTCGTCATATGTAAAATCACAATACTTAACGAAGCTTTCTCGTAGAGCCTCGTGATGATCTTTTAGACAAGAATTTAAAAGCCCTGTTGATTGCCTCCATTCAATCCAATTGTAGGGTTCGCCTAGACGTTTTTCGACCATACCCCAAAGAGCATTAAAAGAATCTACTTTCTTTACAGCAGAATCTATTTCATTGATCTCTGATTGGGTTAGTTTTTGCACATCTGCAATAGAGTCATTCCTTCCTAACTTATCCAGTTTTTCAAGAAGCTCATTTAATTGTTTTTCAGTTAATTTATTCATGGTTATTAATCCTCCATATTTGTGTTAATTACCAAGACCCAATCTTTCGATTGGGTTTCGCTCAGATTTTCACTGAGTCTCATCAGTTGGTTTAAAAGGTTTTAATAATATTCTTCCTCATACCAGCCTTCATCGTAGTCTTTAATGAGGGTTAGGTTTCCCTTGTTGTCAATGGCTTCAACAATGAGATAACCGAACTTATCGCACCTTTCGCAAGGGTGATCGGTTTGGTAGTGGTCGTTGTAGTTTTGGTTGTCCGTGGCTGGGGACATAGAGTAAAATCCTCTGCCACTGCATGATTTACATTTGATAGTGTCTCCAACCTCTACTTCTGCTTTAGTTAGTCTCATCTTGCACCTCCCATGATGATATGTGAAATATCAATTAACTGGTTTAGGTTAGATGTTTCAATTCTTCTCTTATTAGAATCATTGACCTGTTCATAAGCTTGCACTAAAGCACTCGCTGTAAACATATCCACAAGCACTCCTTCTATCTCTTTGGCTTGCTTGTCTTTGACAATGGATTGCACTGTTTCAAATGCAGTTGTATTTAGTTCTTTCATAATTTAATCCTCCAAGATTAAATAGTTAGTTGCTGAATTCATCCTTTGGGAATCTTCAGTAGAGACACACATCTCTATTTCAGACTTACTTGGTGTTTCGTTTTCCACCTCTCCAGTATTAAGTTTTCACTGTGTCATTGGGTACGCTCTTTAGTTGAGTGATAGAGGGTAAAGAGTAAGCCTCCAGTCAGTTTTAAGGGGTCAGTTTTTCTGTTGTTCTCTCTCCTAAAAGTTAATTTATATACCCAATATAGACTACTGCAAGCAGATTGCAAGCATAGTAATGACTATCTTTAACTGGTAAATTATTATTTATGAACAAGCCACCCAAGAAGCCCGACCTTAAAGTCGTAAAAAAAGACCCTGAATTAACCATCAAACAACGCTCCTTTGTGAATGAAATAGTCAGAGGTAAGTTAGGCAGTTATAAAGAAGCTTATGCAAAGGTTTATGACGTACAGCTAACCAAGACAGGAAAGATACCTAAATGGGTCGAAGTAGAAGCCTCTAAGCTTGTTGCAAACCCTAAGATAGCAATAAGCATACAAAAGGCTATAGAGCGTAAGGAAAGCAGTTTGATAGCCTCTAGCCTACGAACGAAGAACTATGTCATAGATCAGCTATACAAAGAGAGTCAAAGCAGTGAGAGTGATGCAAGCAGAGTTAGGGCATTGGAGCTACTAGGCAAATCGGTAGCACTGTTTTCAGACGTTGTAGAGACTAAGGAAGCTAGAGACACTAGCGACATAGAGCAAGACATAGAGGAACGTCTTACAAGGCTCATAGATCAGTCTGAAGGGTAGTTTAGGGAACAAGCCTAAACCCGCATCGCCCCATCCCCTTTTATATACAAAACCCCAAACCACTCCAGACCCCCCACCCCCCTAAATATATCACAGTTACCTGACGATCATATATACATAGTAATCTGCACAGGATATGAGTAGTTTTTATGACCCCCCCCTATGTTTATTGCATTTTGCTAGCTTTGGTTGTATGGTATATGTAATTTCTATAGGAAAAGGTGTAGAGACTATATACCCCCCATAGGGTTATTTCTAAATTTATGTTGATTTTTTTGTGAAGTCATGCAAAATGATATAATCCAGAGGTAGATATACCCTAATACTAGTAAGTATACACTTATTAAGTTTATACCTAATGGTCTTAGTAAGTTTTTATTTTAGTAAGTTATCTACTTATTGGGTATATACTTACTAAGTATGAATAAAAGTTTATTAAAACAGATTCAAAGTTTACCCAGTTCACAGCAACAAGAGTTCATTGGCTTGATTGAGGAGTATGAGAAGTCAATCAACCGAGACAAGTGTAAAGATAGCTTTATGCACTTTGTTGGAGAGATGTGGGCTGCGTTTATTCACGGAAAACACCACGAGATAATGGCTGAGGCGTTTGAAAGAGTCGCTAAAGGCGAACTAAAGCGTTTAATTATCAATATGCCCCCTCGTCATACCAAGAGTGAGTTTGCTTCTTATCTATTGCCTGCATGGTTTTTAGGTAAATACCCCGATAAGAAGATTATTCAGACTGCACACACTGCCGAGTTAGCGGTTGGTTTTGGTAGAAAGGTTAGAAACCTAGTCAATAGCAAAGATTTTAAAGAAATATTTCCTGATGTTAGCTTGCAATCAGATAGCAAGGCAGCAGGAAGATGGAACACCAACAAAGGTGGAGAGTATTTTGCTATAGGGGTGGGTGGTGCGGTTACTGGTAAAGGTGCTGATCTGTTGGTGATTGATGATCCTCATTCAGAACAAGAGGGCGCAAGTGCCGACATCAATGTCTTTAATCGTACTTACGAATGGTACACTTCTGGTCCACGACAGCGTTTACAACCGAATGGTTCTATCGTTGTGGTTATGACAAGATGGCACAATAAAGACCTGACGGGTCAAGTAGTAGATGCCAGCATAAAGCGTGGCGGTGCAGATGAGTGGGAATTGATAGAGCTTCCAGCCATTATGCCTTCAGGCAATCCTTTGTGGGCAGAGTTTTGGAGTATGAAAGAACTCAATGCACTAAGATCAGAGCTTCCCAACAGTAAATGGATGGCTCAGTACCAACAAGACCCCACTTCAGAAGAAGGGGCGTTGGTTAAAAGAGAATGGTGGCAAGTGTGGGAAGGTATTAGCCCTCCTGATTGTGAGTTTGTTATCCAGTCATGGGATACAGCCTTTATGAAGAATCAAAGAGCTGACTATTCAGCTTGCACTACATGGGGTGTTTTTTACCAAGAAGATAAAGATGAAGGAAAGTTTGCACCCAATATTATCCTTTTAGACGCATATAAAGAAAGATTAGAGTTTCCAGAGCTAAAAGTAAAAGCAATGGAAAAATACACAGATTATAAGCCCGATGCTTTTATTGTAGAGGCAAAGGCTGCGGGTATGCCATTGATTTTTGAATTGAGAGCAATGGGCATTCCAGTACAAGAGTACACACCTAGTAGAGGTAATGATAAGATATCAAGAGTCAATGCGGTGTCTGACTTGTTTGCTTCAGGGGTTGTGTGGTGTCCAGAAACCAGATGGGCTGAAGAAGTTGTAGAAGAGTTTGCTGGATTTCCAAATATGGAACACGATGATTTAGTTGATAGCAGTACGCAAGCTCTGTTAAGATACAGACAAGGTGGGTTCATTTCTTTGCAATCAGATGAAGAAGATGAGCCGTTAGAACATAATCGTATTGCAAATTATTATTAGGAGTTACTTTGGCTATTGAGAGACAACCTGCTACGCCTATTGAAGGTACAATTGAGCAGGAACCACAAGATTTAGACATTATCATTGAGAATCCAGAGTCGGTAGAAATTGCTACTGATGATGGGGGCATGATTATTGATTTTGATCCCAATGCTCAAAGCGTTGGAGATGAGGACTTTAATTCTAATCTAGCAGAGTACATTGATGAAGATGAATTACAGAAGCTGGGTAATGAGCTTATCAATGCTTACAGTGGAGACAAAGACTCAAGATCGGATTGGGAAGAGACTTACACAAAAGGTCTTGACCAGCTTGGATTAAAGATAGAAGAACGAACTGAGCCTTGGGCGGGTGCTTGCGGGGTGTTTCACCCAATGTTAAGTGAAGCAGTCATTCGTTTTCAATCACAATCTATTTCTGAAATGTTTCCAGCACAGGGTCCAGTAAGGACTAAGATTGTTGGCAAGATTACTGAAGATAAAGAAAAACAAGCGGAAAGAGTACAAGATTACTTAAATTATCTTCTTACTTATGAAATGACAGAGTATAGAACTGAAACAGAGAAGATGTTATTTTCTTTGCCTTTAGCGGGTTCTGCGTTTCGTAAGGTTTATTATGATCCTAGCTTAGGCAGACCCAGCTCTATATTTGTGCCAGCAGAAGAAGTGATTGTCAATTATGGTGCAAGTGATTTAGAAACGTGCCAAAGAGCAACTCACTTAATGCGTAAGTCAACAAACGAAGTACGCAAAATGCAAGTCAGTGGTTTCTATAGAGACATAGAGTTGCCTGAATCAAATACTGATTATTCAGATGTTGCCAAGAAATATGATGACATCACGGGTGAATCTCCTACATTTAACTATGATGATAGGCAAACGATTCTTGAGATGCAGGTTGATTTAGACCTGATTGGTTACGAAGACACAAATGATAGCGGAGAGCAAACAGGTATTGCTTTGCCTTATGTGGTTACAATGGATTACCCAAGCGGTATTGTCCTAAGCATTAGAAGAAATTATTACGAAGATGATCCAGCCAAACTAAGAAGGATGCACTTTGTTCACTATCAATACCTGCCTGGAATAGGATTCTATGGCTTTGGTTTGATACACATGGTCGGTGGATTGGCTAAATCTGCAACATCAATACTTAGACAATTGGTTGATGCAGGTACTTTATCTAATTTGCCTGGTGGATTAAAGGCTAGAGGGCTTAGAATTAAAGGAGATGATACTCCAATAATGCCTGGAGAGTTTAGAGATGTAGATGTTCCTGGTGGTGCAATACGAGATAATATCACCTTTTTACCTTACAAAGAGCCGTCAGGAACACTCTATCAACTTTTGCAGAACATTGTAGAAGAGGGTAGGCGTTTTGCTAGCATTTCAGATATGAAAATATCCGATATGAATAATCAAGCACCAGTTGGTACAACGCTTGCTTTGCTTGAGCGAAACATGAAAGTAATGAGTGCAGTACAAGCAAGGCTCCATGCTTCTATGCGGAGAGAGTTTGAAATACTTGTAAACATCATTACAGACTTTACTGATCCAGCATATCCTTATGAAATGGATGAGGAAGAGTTTATTAAGGCAGAAGATTTTGATAAGAGAATAGATGTTCTTCCAGTGTCTGATCCCAATGCTTCTACAATGGCACAAAGGATTATGCAGTATCAGGCTGCAATGCAGTTGGCACAATCAGCTCCAGATATGTATAACTTAAAAGAATTACATAGGCAGATGTTAGAAGTATTAGGAATAAGGAATGTAGAAGACATTGTTCCTATGGAAGAAGAAGTGCCTGCTGTTGATCCAGTGACTGCGGTTCAGAACCTAATTAATGGTATTCCTGTTCAGGCACACATGACTCAAGATCACGAAGCGCATATACAAACAATTGTTTCTGCACAACAAAATCCAGAGATTATGGGATTGGTTGAGCAATCACCATCTGCCCCAGCTATTATGGCAGCAGCTTCTGCTTATATTAATGAGCATTTAACAATGCAATTTAGAAAAGAAGTTGAAATGGAAATGGGTGTTGAGTTGCCACCAGAGGGTGAACCATTGCCAGCAGATGTAGAAAAACGAATTTCTAGTCTTGTTGCAGAAGCAGCCAGACGAGTATCAGCAACCTCTCAAGCTCAGGCTGAACAAGAACGAATAGAAGAGCAGCAGCAAGACCCATTGATTCAAATGAAAGAAAGAGAGCTTGCAATTAAAGAAGGTGAGTTGCAACGTAAAGCTCAGAACGATCAAGCTAGGCTAGAACTCGATGCAATGAAGGCTAGTGCCAATGTTGAGATAGAAAAGAAAAGAATTGGGTCACAAGCAGAAATTGCAGGTGCAAACATAGGACAGCGTATTGCTAGCGATTTGCTAGAAGCCGAACAAATTAAAGACAAACAAGCCAGAGAAGATTATCAAAAAGGTGTTGACATTGGGATAGAAATCGCAAAAGATAGCACTACGAATGAAAAATAATATCAAAGAGCAAGCACAAAACATGGAAGGGCTATCTCTTTCTGGATTTTTAAAGAAAAGGCTTAGAGATATTATGAATGAACATGCCGATCATGTTTCGACAGGAGCTTGTAAAGATTACAGCGATTATCAAAAGATGGCTGGCATAATAGAGGGATTAGCCCTCGCAGAGCGTGAAGTTCTAGATTGGTTAGATAAGAACGCTTTAGAATAGGAACTCGACTCCCTATAAGTCGTGCAACATATGAAAGATGAAGCATTAAAAGATATACCCAAACCAGAAAGCATTGAAAGCCCTGTGGTTGATGAAGATGTTAAAAGTCAACTTCCCGAACCTAAAGGCTGGAGAATACTTGTTGCAATGCCTAAACCTGAAGAAAAAACAGATGGTGGCATTATAAAAGCATCCTCAACTGTTAAAGATGAAGAGTTAAGCAATATATGCGGGTATGTTCTCAAACTTGGAGATGAATGCTATAACGACCCAAATAGATTTCCTTCTGGCGCTTGGTGTCAAAAAGGAGATTGGGTTTTGTTTCGTGCTTATTCAGGCACTCGTATCAAAATGTATGGACAAGAGTTTCGTTTAATTAACGATGACACTGTAGAAGCAGTTGTCGATGATCCTACAGGAGTAGTAAGAGCATGAGTAAGACTGAAATAATCAATGAAGAACCAGTAATGAATACTGAGCCTACTTCAAAGGAAGATAGTTTTTTTGGTAAAAGTACAGAGATTGACTCGTCTGTTGATGAGAATTTAGAAGTACAAGTTATTGATGACACTCCTGAAGAAGATCGCAGACCTAAAAAATCTAAAGAATCCAATGAAAAAGTTGATAACGATGATTTAGATAAAGAAATTGCAGATTATAGCCAAAGAGCTGCTGATCGTATTAATCAAGTTAAATACGAATACCACGAAGAAAGAAGAGCAAAAGAAGCAGCATCAAGAGAATCAAAAGAAGCTGTTCAAAGACTTCAAACAGTTATGTCTGAGAATGCAAGACTGCAAAAGATGGTAGAGCAAGGCGGTGAAGCATTAAATAAAACGGCTCATAATAATGCTTTGTGGGCAAAACAAAATGCTCAAACAGAATTTAAAAAGGCTTATGAGGAAGGCGATGCCGATGCAATGGCTAAGGCGCAAGAGCTTTTATCTAAAGCAACATTAGCAGAACAACAAGCTAATTCAACTGCCCAAAGAGTTCAGAATCATATTGTTGAAAATATGCCTCCTGAGCCACCACAAGTTCCACAGCGTCAACTTGACCCAGATATGGAACAATGGGCAAAAAGAAATACATGGTTTATGGGAGGAGAACCTTTCCAGCAGAAAATGACTTCTTACGCCATGTATCTCGATCAAAAGAGTGAACACGATCCAGCAAGCAATCCAAAGGATTATTATGCTGAGATTGATAGTGAAATGAAAAGAGAGTTTCCAGATTTTTTCGGTGTTTCTTCAGATAGCAATTCAGAAATGGTTGTAGAAGGAACTCCAAAACGACAGCCACAACAGGTTGTTGCAACCGCAACGAGGGATAGCGGTAACAAAAAACCCACGCAAATACGCCTAACCAAAACTCAAGTTAGCCTAGCTCGTCAACTTGGGATTTCACCTGAGCAGTATGCTAATCAATTACTAAAGGAGAGTTAAGATGGCGGAACAAGATAACACGAAAGACCAAGTGGAGGAAAGTTCTGTTGAGCAATCCGAAAACCAAGAGCGTACCCCTAGAGGGTTAGAAAGCCGAGAGGCTGTCCAGCGTAAAGTAAGCTGGGAAAATCCATCAAATCTACCTAATCCTGAACTTCAAGAAGGCATTGTCTTTAGATGGATCAGGACAGCTATTTTAGGAGAAACTGATAATCCAAATGTATCTAGAAGACTTAGAGAGGGATGGGAGCCATGTAAATTGGAAGATCATCCTGAGCTTCAAATACACATGATGGATTACAATTCTGAATGGGCTAAGAAAGGTCATGTAGAAATTGGTGGACAATTATTATGCAGAATGCCAAAAGAGATTGCGGAAGCAAGAGAGGCTCATTTTAACAATGAAGCACAAACTCAGATGGAAGCTGTTGATAATGTATATTTAAAAGAGAATGATCCTCGTATGCCTAAACAGGTATTTGAAAGAAAATCGAGGACCACTTTTGGTAAAGACTCTTAGGGTCTTAATTTTAACGATTAATTAGGAGACAATTATGTCCACAAGTGCAACTCCTCACGGAGCAATCACTACTGGTACTATTGTCGGTGCAGCCTTTAGTAATAAAGTAACACATTATAAAATTAAGAATGCTTATGGCACTTCAATTTTTTATGGTGACTTTGTGAAATGGGGTGACGATAATCCAAATACAACTATCCAAAAAGATACAGGCACAACTGCTTGTACTCCAATTGGTGTGTTTCTTGGATGTGCGTACACCGACCCTACTACTGGTCAATTTACGCCTAATCAATATTTCCCAGCTTCAACTGCTGCGGATGATATTGTGGCGTATGTTTCTACCGATCCATATGTAATCATGCAAATGCAATGCGATGGCGCAGCAGACCAAGACGATCTTGGAAAAAACTGTGCTATAGTGCAAACTGCTGGTTCAACTTCTATCGGGAGAAGCAAAAACTCGGTTGATATATCAACTGTAGCAACTACAGCCACACTACCTGTTAAGATTATCGCTTTTGTCGATGGTCCTGATAGTGCTGTTGGAGATGCGTACACAGATGTATTAGTAATGTTTAACGCTGGTCATCAGTTGCTAAATGCAACTGGAATAGGCTAATTCTAGGAGATAAATCATGGCAGCTATATCAAGAGCGCAAGAGCTACATCAACTCCTACCAGGACTTAATGCCCTATTCGGAGAAGAGTACAACAATTACGAAAACGAACATGCCGAAATCTATGCAACAGAGAATTCTGAAAGATCATTTGAAGAAGAACTCAAGTTGTCAGGTTTTGGTGCAGCACCCGTAAAAGATGAGGGTTCAAGTATCAGTTACGATACCGCACAAGAATCTTTTGTGGCTCGCTACACCCACGAAACAATTGCAATGGGATATTCAATCACAGAGGAAGCTATGGAAGATAATCTATACGTTTCTCTCTCTGGTAGATACACCAAAGCACTTGCTCGTGCAATGGCTTACACAAAACAAGTAAAAGCAGCGTATCCATTAAACAATGGATTCTCGACTACTTTTTCTTCAGGTGATGGTGTTGCTTTATTTAGCACAGCTCACCCACTTGTAAGTGGTGGAACAAACAGCAATAGACCTAGTACAGGCGCTGACTTGAATGAAACATCTCTTGAAGATGCAGTAATTCAAATTAGCAAATGGACTGATGAAAGAGGTCTTAAAATTGCAGCGAGACCAAGAAAGCTTATAGTACCAACTGATCTTCAGTTTGTTGCTACAAGACTTCTGCAAAGTGACTATAAAGTCGGAAGTGCTGACAATGACATCAATGCAATCAAAACTAATGGTGTGATTCCAGAAGGTTATTCAGTTAATCATTATTTAACTGATACTAATGCTTTCTTTATCACAACTGATGTTCCTGATGGCATGAAGCATTTTGTCAGAGCGCCAATGACTACATCTATGGATGGTGACTTTGATACTGGTAATGTGAGATACAAAGCTAGAGAAAGATATTCCTTTGGAGTATCCGATCCACTAGGTATCTTCGGATCACCAGGTAGTTCGTAAGCACACTAAGGGAGGCTCTACGGGGTCTCCCTTTTTTTCATATCTAGGGGTATTTTTAATTTATCTATCGACTGCCCTAGCAGACTTGCCAAGACGATAGATTTTTTTCCTTTAGGAGGAAATTATGGCTAACACAACTTTTAACGGACCAGTTAGATCGGAGAATGGTTTTGAACAAATCAGCATCGCATCTGGCACAGGAGCCGTAACAACCAATTTAGATGTTGACTCTAGCGGTAATATAACCACAACAGGTTATGTTTCTGCTTATTCAAATATCGAAAGTATTACAAGTGCTACTCATTCAGTTGAGTCTACCGATTCAGGTACTGTTTATACTTTAAATAGAGCAGCAGGAATTGTTGTAACATTGCCTACAGCAGCAGCAGGTCTTAACTATACATTTATAGTTGGAACAACCTTTAGTGGCGCAGGACAAATTAATACAGACAATTCCAGTGATTTATTCTCAGGTTTTGCTCAAATATTTGATCCAGCAACTGCTGGCGATACCAATACTTTTATTCCCGATGCAAGTGATGATGATACTATTGATCTAGGATCAGCAGCACAGGGTTGGCTCGTAGGTGGAGTAATTCGCTTAGTGGCAACCACAGCAGCAGTATGGCATTGTGAGGCTATGCTTCATGGTGATGGTACTCTAGCTACTCCATTCGAGTAAGGGGGTAACTAATGGCTGATGCAGTAACTTCGCAAACCATCCAAGATGGTGAAAAAAATTGTATTATGAAGTTTACCAATGTCAGCGATGGCACTGGCGAATCCGCAGTAGCTAAAGTAGACGTTTCTGCTTTATCGTCTAACTCAGCAGGTGTTTCCTGTTCTGAAGTTAGAGTTTTGCGGGTTAGCCATGCTATTGTAGGCATGTCTGTTCAGTTGTTTCTTGATGCTACCAGCAATGTTCTTTTAATGGAACTTGCTGAAAGCAGCAATGGACACATGGACTTTAAAGACTTTAGTGGTATTCCAAATAATGCAGGCAGTGGTAAAACTGGAGACATTCTTTTTACTACAAAAGGACACTCATCGGGAGATACTTATTCTGTTGTTTTAGAAATGACTAAAGTATATTCTGATTAATCGGAGATAGTAATGGCAAAAATTAAAAAGTATGTTATTTCTGAAACTGGAGAGTTCCCAGCTCAATACATGGTTCTAAGATCAGATAATGATGGTATCTATCGACCTGTTTTTGGTCCTGATCCTGATTTAGAAGATGCAGAACGTAAGTGCGGGGAAATGAATGGAGACAGAGCTAAGGATGCGAAAGGGCATTATGTAGCTGATGATCCTTCTACGCCTGATGTTAATGAAGCTTATGTTGGTGGTAAAAAACCAACTAAGAAGAAAGCACCAGCTAAAAAGAAAGCTCCAGCTAAAAAGAAATCAACTGCTAAAAAGAAGAAGTAGTTTAATGTAGTATGATCCATATACTCTTGAAATACAGAGTATGTGGATATTTAATTTATGGAGGGCGATATGCCTAAAAAAAATATGGGTCTTAAAAGAAAGAATCTAACTGGTTATATGGGTGGTGGCGTTTTTAAATCAAATGCTCCAGTCAGTAGTTCATTTAGGGGTGGTGGTGCAACGGAAGTTGGCACTGAAAAAAAAGTACAGTCTTATAAAAAATACGCTAAAAAAATGTTTGGTGGTGGCGTTTCTTTAGCAAGTTCTATTGGTGGAAACCCAATTAGAGCAGGCGGTCGCGATCCTGCAACTCCTCTTAAAAAGGATAATAGACATCCTTATTTGCGTAAAGTTATTCCAAATAGAAACTACGAAGACACGAGTAGAATGAGAATGACCAAAGCTGACGATAGAGGTTTTAATACTGGTGGCGGTACTGGAGTTGGAGTTCGATCTACTTCCACAAAGGTTGCAAAGGTGGGGGGTAAACCTAAAACTTTAAGGACACCTAAAAAAATTAGAAAGAGAAGACCTACTTTTACTCCAACTAAAGCTGACGATAGAGGATTATCTGGTGGCGGTTCATCAGCCTTAAAGAAAATGCGAAAGAAGGTAATCGGCATCAAGAAAGATAGGGGTCTTACAGCTAAAAGTGGTGCTAGAAAAGGTATGGCGAAAAAGAGAGTTACTCGAAGAGGGGGCGGATAGATAACAATGGCTACGAGTGGAACAACTACATTTAACTTAGATATAAGCGACATTATGGAAGAGGCTTATGATCTTTGTGGTTTAGAGTTACGCTCAGGTTATAGTTATCGTGGAGCCAAAAGAGCTTTAAATTTAGTTTTTTTAGAGTGGCAAAATAAGGGTTTAAATCTTTGGACTATAGAGCAAGGTTCTGCAACATTGGTTGCTGGAACAAGCAGTTATACTGCAGAATCTAGCACATTAGATATTGTAGATGTTTCTATCAGAACAAATGCAGGTGATATTGACGATCAATTTGACCAAAGATTAAATCGTATTTCTAGAACAGAATACAATCATCAAGCCAGCAAATTAACACAATCTAAGCCAACTCAATTTTATGTTGATAAAGACAATGATTCAGTAAAAATAGTTCTTTGGGCAACACCTGATTCTGCTGAAACATATACGCTTATCTATGATTATGTTAAAAGAATTGAGGATGTCGGAACAGTTGCTAGCAATAATGCAGACGTTCCAACTAGATACTTACCATGTTTAACATATGCTTTGGCATATAATTTAGCTTGCAAATCTCCAGAAGCAATACAAAGAGTTCCTATGATTAGACAAAGATATATGGAGCTATGGGATGAAGTTAGTGATGCAGATAGAGAAAAAGCTGCTGTAAGATTTGTTCCTGATTTATCAATTAGTGGTTACTAATGTCATATGCAAAAGCAAGTAAAGCATTAGGTCAGTGTGATCGTTGTGGCTTTACATACAAACTAAGTCTTTTAAAATATCAAATAGAAGACAGCAAAAGAAATGGGTTAAGAGTTTGCCCAACATGCTTGGATGAAGATCAACCACAGTTGAAATTAGGTCAAGTAAATACATCTGATCCACAAAGCCTTTACAATCCTAGAGTTGATACTGGAAAAAAATCATCCACAAGTTATTCAGCTTTTGACCCTATAGGCGGAGGAGTTACAGCATTTGGTTCTAGTACAATGGGTTTAAATATAAAAGGTGAAATAGGAAAACTAACAGTGAGTACAGAATGAGTTGGACATATACAACATTAAAATCAGCTATACAGGATTATACGCAAAATACTGAGTCAACCTTTGTTGCTGATCTGGGAACAATGATTCAACAAGCTGAAGACAGAATAGTAAAATCAGTTGAGTTACCTAATTTTAGGAAAAATGTTACTGGTTCACTGACATCTGGGAATCAATATTTAACTGCTCCTGATGATTATTTATATCCATTTTCTTTGGCTATTTTAGATAGTGACAGTGATTATAGTTATCTTTTAAGTACAGACGTAAGTTTTATTAGGGAGGCATATCCTTCTGCTTCAACAACTGGAGTTCCAAAACATTATGCACAGTTTGATGATAATTCTTTTATTGTTGGACCAACTCCTAATGCTAATTTAAACGTAGAGTTACATTATTATTATGTTCCAGAATCAATAACAGCAGCATCAAGTGGAACAACTTGGCTTGGAACAAATGCACCAGAGCTTTTACTTTATGGAAGTTTAGTAGAAGCATATACTTTTATGAAAGGTGAGCCTGATATTCTTACTAATTATGAGAAAAGATTTCAAGAGTCTTTACAAAAATTAACTTTATTATCAGATGGTTATAATAGAAAAGATGCTTACAGGGATGGACAAAGAAAAATAGATGTTTGATAGTCCTAAAAAGGAAAACAAAGATAAAAATATTGCAATAGTTGGTATGGGCAAAAGCCAAATTGATTTTCATTTGTCTCAAGCTCACAGTGTATCTTTTGATGAAATATGGGCAATAAATGCAATGATAGGTGTTTTGCCTCGTAT
>Ga0208790_1000154_pt1 | contig 37072 bp, 55 predicted proteins | sample 10_taG_FD_184083 | JGI IMG/M metagenome (GOLD analysis project Ga0208790, IMG submission 184083) | Marine viral communities from the Subarctic Pacific Ocean - 10_ETSP_OMZ_AT15264 metaG (SPAdes) (version 2) | ecosystem: Environmental > Aquatic > Marine > Oceanic | place: Pacific Ocean | collected... | reverse complement strand
TAGCCCCATCTGGCACAGCAGACTCAGCGATTAGCTGGACTAATGCGATGACGATTGATAACAGCGGTAATGTGGGTATTGGTACGAGTTCGCCTAGTACAAGCCTTACAACCGTCTGCACCTCAGACTCCGTGGGTGTATCGGCGCAAACTACGACAACAGGTAGCTACATAGGCTTCAAAGATGCCACAAGTTCAAATTGGTATTACAACACGATTGGAGCGGTTGGTGATAACTTAAAGCTCACCACCTCTGGCGTTGAACGACTCAGGGTGGATAGTAGCGGTAATGTGGGTATTGGTACTAGCTCGCCTACAGCAAAGCTAGATGTTAGGCGAGACGATGCAGATGGTAAAATTGCTGAGTTTCATACCAGCACAGGCTATGGGGTTGAGATAGGCTCTAGCCAATCAGAGGCTTATGTCCAATCTGGTTATCAACAGGCTCTGATTCTCGGCACTAACAGCACAGAACGCATGCGCATCGACTCTAGCGGTGACGCTCAATTCTCAGGCACAGTGACGGCTACTGAGTTTTATGGCGATGGTTCCACCTTATCCAACCTACCAACTAATACAGGCCCTCAAGGCCCAACAGGCGCTACAGGTGCTACAGGCGCTACAGGTGCTACAGGCCCACAAGGCCCAGCAGCAGACGCATCATCTATAAGCGGATTACTAGGTTCAGTTCAGTATGGTAGTTGGTTTACTTATGCCTCCTACCACGATGGTGATAAGGATGCTTCTGATGAAACATACCCCTCTACCACACACTGGGGTGGATATTTCAGTGGGGCAACAACTCAATGGGATGCCTACCCATCTGCACTTTCCTCTGCTCAAGCAGCATCATCAGGAGGCGACTCTACTTCTATTACTGTGGGCTATGAGACTTACCATGCGAGAGTAGATTCGGGTAGCGACTCTGTTTATTATTACAACTATGCTCGCCGCATATACAGAACTATTTCATCTTAGGAGTCATAATGTATTTTTTAATTAACAAAGACGATGGCAGCTACAACTGTCATGGCGAAGAACCCTTTCCCACTTTCATGCTCACTACTAATGTAGAACAAGTACATGCTGAAACTCCGCCTGAATATGAAAATATTACACTTTTAATGTACGACTTTGACACAGGGGTATTCTCTGAAAAAGAGGGCATGCTTCTACTGAGTGAAGAGGAACTACAGGCGCAAATGGAAGCTAGACGACTCCACCAAATCAATGTTGGAGCTATGAAAGATGCTGAACTTTTCCACAGTATAATTGAGAGACTATCTCCAATACTGACGGACGAGCAGTTAGATCTTATTACGGACGATAATGCGATAGATTCAGAAGAGATGGCCGACTTACAGGAGTTGTTAAATGGCTAAATTAATTGAACCAAACCCCCAAGTCACCGCTATTCTGAACAAAGTCATAAAAGACACTGAGAAGAGTTGGCGGTCAACTCCCAGTAATGGGTGGACGCTAGAGAAAGTTCTAGCAGAACCTCTGCCAACAACGGAGATATACTTAGGACATTGTCCTGTAATCGACTTAACTCGAGAGGATGGGGTGGTAGAAGCTGTTGAAGAAGCCCGAAAGATTCTTGGAGCGACTACATGTACCAATCGTATAGTGTATCCACCACATTCTTATATGAAGTGGCACACTAATGGGGACTCTGTAGGGATACGCACTTACTACTGCTTCTCTGCAAAACCGGGATCTTTCGTATATCTTAACAAGGAAACAGGTGAGAAGGTTATCAGCCATGAGAAGGTTGGATGGACTTGTCGACAGTTTGAGGTTATTCAAGATGACCCCTTGTGGCATTGTGTCTATAGCGAGGGCGTTAGGTTTGCTTTTGGCTTCCGCACTGTAAGAGAGGGCAGTTGAATACCCAAAACCTGATTAGTAACAGACACATTCGATACTCTTGAAGAAGCCCCAGAGAACGCCACAGAGCGTACACGCATGGGTGTGCGTTACTCAGAGTTACTCGCATTCATTATAGGAGCAATATAACAATGGCTAAATCAAACACAAGACAAACGGCAGATGATGTTGTTGTTGAAGATGCAAGCGGAAATTTAGACGTATCAGGCACAGTGACTGCAGACGCATTCTCTGGTGATGGTAGTGGTCTTACGGGTATCTCCGGTGGTGGTGGCGGTGGTGGCGGTTGGGTGCCACTCAGTACAGTGACAACATCCAGTGGTGATACTTCGATTGAAATAACATCAAACATCGACAGCACTTACGACTCATACGTGATGAAAATAACCGGCCTCCCAACAGGAAATACGTCAGGGCCGAAGATGTATTTCTCAACAGATGGTGGATCATCATATGACACATCAACAAGCATGTATCGCTATTCCACTTACGGTGTTGATTATTACAACAACTCATTTCAAGGCCCGTACGCAAAGAATGATAATGGTTACTTTCCACTATCAACAAACAATGGCATTGAGTCTGCGTATGTTTACCTCTACAAACTTGCTGATACGGGTAAATCGTATTATTCAATCAGCGGTGGTATAGGGCACTGGGGATATGGGTTCAAAAGTATTGAGGCAATTGGTGTTTATGGCGCAATAAACACTGACCCAAGTAGTGACACAACTTCTCCCGTTGACGCACTAAAAATGAGCACGACTGCTTCGGGAGGGTTCCCCGCTGGCGGACGAGTCACTTTGTACGGCATTGCAAATTCATAAATTAGAATTGGAGTAATTAAAAATGAGTACAAACGTATTTAAATTAGTCAACGGCGAGCGCATCGAATTGACGGAAGCCGAAAACAACCAACGTCTAGCAGACGGTGAAGCGGCACAAGCCGAGCAAGATGCTAGAGCGTGGCTTGACGGGCGATTGTCTGAATACGGCAGTTGGAGTGACCAGCTTGACGAAATGTTCCACAGCATTGACGCGTGGAAAGCACGAATTGAAGCCGTTAAAGCTAAATATCCGAAGCCCTAGGAGCTAAAAATGACCACATTTAACTGGAAAATTAACCAACTAGAACGCTCTACTGCTGACGACTACGTGCTTGTAGTTCACTATGGCGTAGACGCTGTTGACGGTGAGTTTAGCAAGGGTGCTTATGGCACTGTTAGCTTTGACCCTGAGACTATGCCAGCATCCACAGACTTTGACTCACTGACCGAAGATATCGTATTAGGTTGGGTGTTTACTAAAGTTGAGCAAGACGTTGTGGAGGCACGACTGGAAGCGGCGATTGCTGAGATGAAAGCGCCTAGCGTTGTTGCTGGGATGCCTTGGGCTTCTATTGTGGTTACAGGAGCTGACTAATATCAGTTATGTAGAGGTGCAACATGAACAGCAAGTGGGTATGGATAGGTCTTGGATTAACAGTTCTAGTTACTTTCATGGTATGGGGTGTTAGTGTAACCATGTGCAGAGAAGCTGTCTGCTAATGACTGAAGTAGAAAGAAGTACAATGACTTGGAGATGGACTGCTCTGTCTGTCTACCTCTTAATTTGCTTTTACGACTTTCTATTTGTGCCAGTATGGTATGGCCTTAATAGACCTAACATTGAGCAGTTCATGGAAATAATAGATTCAACTGAGCATGTATTAGTTCAAATGGAATTGATGAAGAAACTTACTGGACAGCATAGCCCTTTTACTCTTATGGGTGGTGGCTTGTTTCACTTAGCCTTTGGAGCGATACTTACAGGCAGTGCAGTAGGGATGAAAAAATGATAAACGATTTAGAAAAAAATTTTAAGGAAGCTGACGTAGTCTATAAGGGTTTAATAAAATGTCTGAACAGAGGTTCGATAGGCTTGAGAATAGTCTTGATAGATTAACGAGTAAGGTTGAGCAAATGTCTGAAGTAGTAACAGCATTGGCTCGTATCGAAGAGAAACACGTAGCAGTACAACAACGATTAGATCATCACGATAAAAGACTAAACAAGCACAGTGATGCTTTGGATGAATTGTTTGTAGACACTACTAGAATGGAAAAGACTTCAGGTACTAATGAGTGGTTCATTCGTCTACTCATAGCAACGATGGTAGGCGCTGTCGCTTACCTACTGAGAGGATAATATGACATACAGAGAGATTATTAACGAGGTCTTACGTAGGTTACGTGAAGATCAGATAGACGCTGATTGGAGTGGTAATCTATCTACGGCTAATGGTGTCACTGACTACCAACAGATGATTGGTGAACTAGTCAATGATGCTAAATATGAAGTAGAGCAGTACTGGGATTGGCAGGTCTTACGTGTTACTGCTGGTGTACAGACACTAGCTGACACTATGTCTTATAGTCTAGTAGGTGCTGATCGTAACTTCAAGGTACTTGATGTAATTGACACTACTACGGGTAGTCACTTAAAGCAAATCTCTTCTGTTGAGATGAACCAACGTGCATTCCCTACAGCAGACCAATCTACAGGTGCGGCATCTGAGTACGGGTTTAACGGTATTGACGATAACTTAGATATGGTTGTTGATCTATGGCCTGTACCTAACGATTCTCGACAGATTAACTTTAATATCGTTAAACCACAAGATAAGCTACAGTCAGCTACTATCCAATGCTATGTTAATGAACAAGCAGTGATCTTAGGTGCTTATACTAGAGCTTTGTCTGAACGTGGTGAAGATGGTGGTACACAAGTGTCTGTAGCTGCTGCTGAATATCAATCCGTCTTGTCCCGTGCCGTACAGATCGACTCTGGCAAGACCCAATATGAGACTGATTGGTATGCCAACTAAACCTATATCCCCACTAGTACTAGACTCTATTGGTGTATTCGGATTAAACACACAGGATAACGCCTCTAGCTTAGACCGTCGTTGGTTGACTAAAGCAGACAACGTAATGATTAACTCTGCTGGTCGCCTAACCTCACGTAAGGGTGTACGTCAGTATTCTAACGACATTGGTAATCACGCTGTTAAGGCTATTACTGAAGTAACTAAGACTGATGCGACTACTGAGCTATTCTTTGCAGGTAATAACTCTATCTATAAGGTAGACCATACGACTGTTCCTGCTACAGTTACTGCACAGACGTTCTCCCCTACAGCTCCTACGATTACAGACAGTAACTGGCAGTTTAGTCAGTATGATGATGATCTATTAGGTGTTCAAGAAGGTCATGATGCTATCCATTACGATAGTACGACAGGCACATGGGCACGTATGGTAGACACTACTGCTTGGGGAGCGCCTGCAGGCATCACTACTTTTAACCCTTCTTGTGCTGTTAGTGCTTATGGTCGTAGTTGGGTAGGTGGTCTATCAGAAGATCCTAATACTTTACTATATAGTGCCGTTGCAGACCACCATGACTTTGGTGCTAGTGGTAGTGGTTCACTGAACCTGAATGCCGTGTGGGGATATGATGTCATTGTTGGCCTAGAGATATTCAACAACCAGTTGATCGTATTCGGTAAGTACAACATTGCTATCTATAATGGCCCTTGGGACATCGATGTTACGGATGGGACTGAGACCTTTGGTTTGTCTGAAATCATTAAAGGAGTAGGCTGTGTATCGAGGGATTCAATTAAAGCGTTCGGTGATGATATTCTATTTCTATCTGCTGACGGTGTTAGATCGCTTAATCGTACGAAGATTCAGGACAAGATGCCCTTAACAGACTTGACTAAGAATGTCAAGAATGATATTATAAAGGACATCACATCCTCTGAGAAGAAAGACGTAAAAGCAGCCTACAATCATGCAGGTGGTTACTACATCATCTCTTTCACAGGCATTAATAAGCATTACGTCCTCGACTTCAAAACGCTTAATCCAGACAATACCCCACGCATCTCTAAGTGGACTTTCACAAGTGACCACGCACCTAAGTCATTCCTCTCTCTATATGACGGTACTCTGTATGTAGGTTTAGGAACAGACGCTCATCATGGTGCCCTCTACAAGTATGACGGTTACTTTGATGTAGACTATGAGAGTGGGTCGTTTGTTAATAAACCCTATCAGACCAGTTGGCGCTCTGTCTACATGGACTTCGGTGATCCTTCCATAGCTAAGATCCTTAAGAAATTACGTTATGTATTAGATGGTGGTCGTGAGTCAGACATATCAATCAAGTGGCTAAGGGATTATGCACATACATATGATGAATACACTAAGACTATAGTTCCAGATGCAGTAGGTGAAATCTACTTATTTGGTTCACCTACGTCCTTATATGGGTCTGCTAAGTTTGGTCTGCTATTCACTCCTAAAGAATATCACGTCAACCTATCTAAGTCTGCTAAGGTAGTGCAGATAGACATGACAACAACAGTTAAAGGTTATAAAGGCTCTCTACAGAGCATGACAGTTCTAGCTAAAGGCGGGAAAATACGATGAGTAATTATTCTATTCAAAAAGACTGGGGTGGTGTTGACGCGCTTCCGGACTCTGATCCAGAGAAAGTAATCTCTGGTGATCACTTCGATACGGAGTTCACTGCTGTTCAAACAGCCATTAACTCTAAGGCTGAGCTAGTAGGGTCTGCTACTCAAGCGTTTAATGCTACTACAGCGACTGCTGGCACTAACACTACACAGGTAGCAACTACAGCCTTTGTAACAGCTGCTGTCGCAGCGGCGACTCCTACCGCAGCACAAGTAAACGGGCATGCATATCCCGTAGGTTCTATCTATACATCCATCAGCTCTACTAATCCTTCTACTCTATTAGGTGTAGGTACATGGGTAGCTTTTGCTACTGGACGTACGCTAATTGGTGTTGATACAGGCCAGACTGAGTTTGATACAGTAGAAGAGACAGGCGGTAGTAAGACTCATACGTTGACTGAAGCTGAAATGCCGTCACACACTCACACTTATAAATATTCTGATCAAGATCAAGTAGAGTTGATTGGTGGTACTATTACTGATATATCTGAAGTGGATGAAGGCGGCTCTACTCGTACTACTAACTCAACTGGTGGCGGTAGTGCACATAATAACTTACAACCATACATCACAGTTTACTTCTGGAAGAGGACAGCATAATGAGTATTTGGGATGATTTACAATCACACAAGCAGAATATTGCCGATACATTAGGGCAGGCGAGTTCCTCCTTTAATGTCCCTTCTTTTAGCTCCTTCACTAATGAGCTGACTCAAGATGCTACACAGAAAATGCTAAGCGATAATCCTGAGTTACGCAACATGGCAGCAGCGATGGGTAAGTCACCTGAAGAGCTAGGCCGTGAATCTGTAGTAGCTAAGGCGAATGCAAGGGATAAAGCCCACGTAGCAGGTATCTTCTCTCGTGATCATTCTAGTGGTGGTAGCGCTAATACAGGCACTAATACAACAGACACTACGAGTGGTTCAAGTGCAGTTGATGCACTATCAGCAGCACGAGCGCCTAGAACAACTACTTTCGGTAATATCTTTGGTTCTACTGGTTGGGATCCGGATACAGGCCAGTTCATCCAAGAGACTAGCCCTGAAGCTGCTGGGATGGCTTCTGGCCTATGGGATCAGATGCAGGGTGTCCAACAGCAGTTGTCTGACTTTGATGTAGGCTCTGCCGCAGACGTATACTTACAGGCTGTAATGCAGCCACTTGAAGCACAACGTGCCCAACAGGATCAAACAACACTAAGTCGTATGATTGCTAGTGGTAAGTTAGGTGCTTCCGGCAGTGCTCGTGCTATGGCTGAACAGGAGACACAACGAGGTCTACAGGACATTCAAACCTCTGCGATGGCACGTCAGCAGGCATTAGGTGAACAACAGAACCTATTTGCACAACAGCAGGCACTGCAGGGTCTACTAACGGGTGTTGCAGGTCAACAGTTTGCAGGCCAACAGGCAGCACTAGGGGCTATCCCATTAGGTCAGGAGATTATGTCCTTCTCTCAAGAACCTCAGTTCCAGTATCAACTAGCACAAGATCAGATTGCAGCTCAGGCAGCAGCTAATAGAGCATCTACGGGTGCATCTATGTGGTCTGCCCTATTGGGCGCTATTTTAGGTTAATCATAGGAGGAAATAACTATGGCACTATTCGGTTCGGGGCCACGCTCCAATATATTACAGACAGTAGCTCCTATGTATCAAGGAATGGTAGATGCAGAGAAGCAGAAAGGCGTAGCTATGCGTGAGGCAATGGGTGCCTTCGGTAAAGCTATTGATCCTAAGACAATCGGTATGCGTAAGTTTAAACAAGAGTTCGCTAATGCTGATTGGACTAAGCCTGAGACATTCTTTGCGGCTAGTAAGGCATTATCCTTTGATCCATCAGCAGCTATGGACATGGCAGCTAGAGGTCAGCAGCTACAGGCTTCTTTGGCTCCTAAGACATACGCTCCTACTGAGCTATTAAAGAATGCAACAGCACTGTTCCCTAAGGATCCGGATAAACGAAGAGAATGGATGTTACAACAGACAGCTAAAGGTGCACAAACTCCTACTGAGCTAATGAAGAATGCAACAGCACTGTTCCCTGAGGATCCAGATAAACGAAGAGCATGGATGTTACAGCAGACAGCTAAAGGTGGCACTACAGAGCAAACAGCGGCACAGAGGAATCTAAATGCCTTCAATGCAGAAGTATCACGTCTAGAAGAGAAATATGCTGATGATCCTGATAAGCTGAAAGCTAAGATACGTGAAACACGTAGTCTGTTTAATATAGACGAGTCTACCGCCTCTAAAGAGTATGCTAAGCTGAAAGTAGCTAAATTAGGCGAACAACAGGAAGAGTTCTCTAATACACTACAGAAATCGAAGGAGCAGTTAGCTACCATAACACAATCACTTAGTTTGCTAGATGAAGGTTTATATACAGGCTTCGGTGGTGACTTAGTAGCAGACATAACTGCATTAGGCGCTTCTTTAGGGTTTACTGTTCCGGATGCAGCAGCGGGAGCTGAACAATTCCGTGTTAATAGCATGAAGAACATTATGGATTGGATTGCTGGCACTAAGGGTGCTATTTCTGAAAAAGAAATGACTATGTTTGAGAAAGCTTCTGCTGCATTATCCCGTACTGTTGAAGGTAACCGATTGATCCTAAGTACTGCTGAGCGAGTAGCTGAATGGAAACAACAGAGAGCACTAGCATATAATAACTGGGTATCTGAGTCGTCTGCTGATGGTAATGTACCTGACTATTTAGAAGGTCAGCGTTTTATTAATCAGTGGGAAGAGGGTAATGCCTTAGTTGCACCCACACCTTCTGAAATTAAAGCCGCCCGCGAAGGCACTAAAACAGTAACTACAACTGCCCTTCCCGATCAAGACGTTACTAAAGCCTTTGTAGAAGGCACAGGCTCTTCTAATGCTGTTCCTACTCGTGCACAACAGTTACGCAGTAAAGTACCTGAAACTGAGCTGTCTCTATACGATAACTTTGTAGCAGCAGGACACACAGCACTATCGTGGAAGTATATGACTGAAGCAGACAAGGCACTTTTTAAATAAGGATTCCTAATGAACGATTTAGAGTTACAACAACGAAGGGCGGCTGCGGCAGCAGCTGCTCGTTTGCGCCAAGAACGTGCTGAAGGTGCTGATCCTACTATGCAGGAACGATGGGCTAAGGCTTTAGAGATTACAGGGGAAACAGGCTCAGCGCTTTATGAACAAACGAAGGAGACTGTAACAGGCGCTAGTCGTTTAGTAGAGCCTTATTTACAGGAACTACCAGAGCTATTTAGTGCTAATGATGAAGTAATTGACGAATTGGTTGAGCACAGCTCAGGTACTTATACTAAAGTAGTTGAGGGTTTCTACGAAGCCAGTACCCCTGAACAACAGATTGACATACTTAAAGCTAATATCCCTTCAATGCAATTTCATACGAATAAGCATGGTGATGTGTTAGTAAAGTATAGAGGTAAGGTTGCATTCCTTAATCGCCCCGGAATGTCCTCTGCGGATATTAAAGGATTAGCCATCCACATGGCTGGTGACGTTCCTGCTATGGCCTATGTGAGTAGAGGGGTAGGTGCTTTAGATAAGATAAGTAGAGGCGCTGCTGGTTTTGCATCTACTTCCGTTACACGCGACATATTAGCACAGGAAGCAGGGGCTACAGAAGGCATTAGTGCCGAGCGAGCTGCGATTTCTGCTGCGTTTGGTGCTGGCGGTGAGGCCCTTGTGCCTTACCTTAATTGGTTGAAGACAGGTAAACAAGCGAGGCAGCTAGGGGTTGATCGTAGAGGAGTTAATGATGCTGCGTTGTCTGTAAGGGAAGCGAAAACACTCACTCAGCAGACCGGCATTGAGTTTTTTCCAGCTCAACAGACATTAGATCCACGAATGACTGCTGCGCAACAAACTGTCCTTACTAGTAATCTGGGCGTTGCTGTATCTCGTAAGACATTAGCACGTCAAGACAAACAAGTAGCAGAGGCTGTTGATAATTTTGTCTACGCACTAGCTACTCCAGAACAGGCCATGAAGGCTCCATACAAAGTAAAGGAAGCAGCTGAAGCGTCTATTAATATAGCTAAGCTACAACGTAAAGAAGCGGCTTCTCCTATCTATAAAGATTCTTTAGAATCAGGTGCCGTAGGGGATGTTTCTGGTACACTTTCTCTAGTAAAAGGCTTGAAGGCTGATTATAAGAAGGGTACTAAGATGTACAATGCTTTAGGTAAAGTACAGGGGTTACTTCAGCACTCAAAGACTACTAAAGGCAAAACAACACTAGGTGCTGATGGAGTCATTACTTTTGGAAAGGACGTTACTGTACGTAAACCTGTTACTAATCCTAAGCATCTACACTCAGTCAAACTAGAGATTGATGCTTTACTAGCACAGACAGGAGATAACGCTGTAGATAACACCACACGAAGTCTGTTGTCTAAAGTACAAAAGTCTTTAGTTAATGATATGGATAGCACCATTCCTAACTATGGAGCAGCACGAGCAGCTTATGCTAAAGAGTCGGAGACTGTTGCGTCGTTATTAGAATCTCCTCTTTTCGCTATATCTAATGTAAAGCCTCAGAATATAGAGCAAGTCACTAACATTTTGTTTGGCTCTACTACTAATAAGTCCGCTCTAGAACACTCTAAGCGCGTTATTCGTCAGACAGATCCAGATGCATGGGAGGCTATAGTCACTCACGAACTGGAGAAACGTTTAGGCAATGTACGTGCTGAAGCTGCTGATGCGGTTACATCACGAAATGAAGCACAGTTACTTCTCAACGCACTAACTGGTGGTAAGACAGCTAAGAATGATATTTTAAGGTCGTCTATGTCGAAGGGACAACAAGGGAATTATGACTTCTTAATAGGGGCGCTTAAACGCGCTGCTACAGGCCGTCCGTCAAAGACTAGTCCAAAGCCTGAGGATTTACGTGTCTCATGGCCTGTCCGTATTTATGGCAAGCTATTCGGAAGTATTCGTGATATGGGACGTTTGTCTGTTGACTCGAAGCATATTCAGTTCCTAACAGATAAAAAAATAACTGCTTTGTCTAAAGCACTCCTAAATCCTAAATGGGAACCTGAGATGACAGCAATTAGACGCTTAGGCTCTAAGTCTACTAAAGCTGCAACCATGTTCCAAGCTTTAGTAAGTGATATTATACGGACAGAGACTCAACTAGAGGCTTATAGTACTTATGGCACAGAAGGAGAAGAGTAATGTCTATAGATACACCACCTGAAACTAAAGGACTATGGGAGAGCTTTAAGACAGAACTACACGAGATTGATAAACGGGTCTTCTCTTACGGACAAGACCTCTTCAATGATATAGTTCAGTTATCCGGACAAGAGCGGTTTATAGAGAATACGCCTAATAACACATTCTTAGACCCGTTCTTACCTCAGGCACCTCCTATGACTAGGGATCAGCAGCTAATGGCTGAAGGCATACCACTCACAGGTAATCGTCCTTCAGACACAGAAGCTGATGCTTTTGCCTCTCAGCCGACAGAGTTAGACATAGGTGTTGACTCTGTTACTGGTGAGCCTACTATGGATACAATAGAGGCAGTAGCGGAGCCTGAAGCTGAAGTCACTAGTGTAGATATGAGAGAACAGTCAGATGTACGAGGTGTACGTAATAACAATCCTCTTAATATTGAGCACGGTGATAATTGGGACGGCTTAGCTGATGACCAATTAGATACTAGGTTCGCTACTTTTGATGACGCTGAACATGGCATACGTGCTGCTGCTAGAATTCTAAACACCTACAGGGAAGTTCATGGTGTTAATACATTGAGTGATATTATTCACCGCTGGGCACCTCCTAATGAGAATGATACAGAAGCTTATGTTAAGAATGTCTCTGAGTGGGCTAACATCCCTGTTAATCAAGAGATTGTAGCGGGTAACAATCCTACCACTAAGGAACTGCTAAAGGCTATGTCTAGACAGGAAAATGGTAGAGACGCAGCTAATGAACTTAGTGACGATGTTTATGATAGAGCGTTGGAGTTAGCATTCCCTGAATAAATAGCAGACAAAATAAAGCCCCGTTGGATCACTCCTTCGGGGCTTTTTATTAGTCTAAAGAAACTGCTAAGTCGTAGAAGTCTCTAGGCTGAAAGGACTCATATATCCAGACAGCCATAACGAGACAAGCGGCTAACAGCACTGTGTTAAAAAGTAATCTCACAAGAACCACCAGCACAAGCAGCCTCACCAGCTAAGTCTGTTTCATCTTGCATCTCAACCACGTTAGTTAGGTCAATAGCATTCAGGCTAGACTCCAGCATGTCATACCTCTCCTTAGTAATGTCTTCAAACGGTGCTTGTACATAAGTACCGCCATCATAAGGAAGGACTGAAATACCATTAAAGTTATTACGGTTCTTCCACATCCATTCACCACACAAAGGCCACTCATCCTCCTTCAGTGAGATAGTACAGGACACGTTATGTGTGTTCTGGCCTTCTCTGTGCCCGCTGTGCACCCATTCAGTGTTAAACCGTCCTACCCTATTGAGTAAGTCTATAGGACTCTCAGATCGCAGTATAGAGCCTTCTGGAGCCTTCTGTGGTATTTCAATCACTGCTTGACTATCTGGATTGAAGTACTCATCTTCTACTAACTCAGGGTGATGAATAGCTAAGTGTTGATATAGTGCTTCATTCTTTCCTACTCGTTGTCGTCTGATGTAGTAATCATTATGCCAAGCGTGTATACCACTACTAGTCCCTAGAACGCAAGATGACGTACCGGATGGCTTGACGGTAGTGCAGCGAGCAGCAGGGTTAATCCGCAGAAGAGAGGCTACCCTAGCGTTTTCTTCTTTGACTTTGATAGCAGCTTCTTTAAGATCATACTTAAGTACCTCTCCTGATCCGATACCCGTCTGGCCTACGCCTATTAGGGCTTCTTTCTCTGTAGTTTCCCTCCACTCATCACGTAGATAATGGAAGTCCGTATAACCTGCTTGCAACGTTCCGATAAAAGCTGCTGCTTTAGATCGTTCATTCAAATCCTCCTGTGATTCTATATCTGAAACATTTAACTCACATAAATTACAAAATTGATAGGGGCGTAAGGCGATCTCGCAGCACGGGTTAGTCCCCCAGTCCTTATCGTTGCTAAAGTACACTGCTGGTTCACCTGAACCTGAAAGTTCTACTCGTTTCCATAGCTTTTCAAACTCTTCCTTAGTAACACGGTGACGTAGAATAACAGCGGAGTTATTAGAACGTCCTCGCTGTGGGTTCTCTTCCCACCAGTTACCAGACTTACAGGATAACATACTAGTATCATCCATACTGAAGAGACTGATGAGGGCAGCACGTCGAATACCACCAGCTAATACTGCATCAGCAATATAACACATCAAGTCATGTACCTCTAAGGTAGATAACTGACGACCCATAGCGTTATCTAATACGCTACGTAGGTTGTGAATACAGTCCTTCAGAGGTTGTGGCCCCGGAGCCTTGCCTCCTGATGTAATCAACAGAGCACCTTTAGGACGAATATCTCGGTAATCGAAGTCTACATTCATTAATCCGTTAAAGTAAGACTCCATTAGCACCTTCACTGCATCAGCCCATCCCTCAATGTTGTCTGATACAAGAAAGCGACGTGTACGTTTCTTAGGGCCAACTACGTCCGGTAACTTACCGATGTGGTGACGCTGAACAGAATAACCTACTCCTGTGCCTCCCAATAAGAGAAACATAGTTTCACTGAATGCTTCAACTTCAGATACTGGCAGATATGCGCAGTTGAATACCCTGTTTGGTGCAAGTTCAATAGGCGCACCTCCGAATTGCAACGAACGCATTGACGGGAGGACTTTCTTGTCGTAGACATACTGATAAACCTCCTCGATCTCTTGCTTCATGTGTGGGTATTTACGCTGATGCATCTCTTTATTACGAGTTACCAACTCATGCCAATTCTCTCGTCGCTGTAACTCCGGTACGTACTTAGCGTACTTACTAAAGACAGTGATGTCTGATAAGATCTCGTTACTTGTTTCCATCTGCTTCCTCGAACTCTATGAGCATGTCGATACAGTGCTTAGCTTTTTCTAAGTCCTGAACGCCACCCTTCTCTCTAAATCGTGTAATATATTTAATAGCTGTGTGTTGACAGGCATCTAGCTTATTCTTCATGGAATACTCCATAGGCTGTATTGCTAGATCCTTATAGTGTCCACCGCCAATCTGTACGTCTAAACTACTCACCGTCAAACGTCTCCTTATCTATAGCTATCTCTAGCTTATCATCAAACCTATCACAAATGTCTTGTGAGGTTATCTCTAGTAACTCGCAGAGTAAGTCTGGATCATAGAACTCTACTAGATACTCAACTAGTTCTTCGATTGTTCTTGTCATTAATCTTCTTACTCCACTCTTTTAGTTCTTTTAGGTCTGTTAAACCGAACCATTTGATGCCCTCTTTTTCGCACCACTGTCCGTTTGTGATCTTAGATCCCTTTCGTACCTTTTGGTTAGGCTTAGACCAGACAAAGACTAAATGTTTACCTTCTGACTGTAGCTGTTTATGTATCGCTTTATACTTAGCAGTATCACCTACACGGAAGAAACCTTTAACTTCAATGTAGACGATACCTTTAGTGAAGTCAGGAGTATAAGTCTTAGGCACCTCATAGGCTACCCGTTGAGTCTCATACTCCCAACCACTCAATTGCTTAGCGACTTCAGCTTCCAGTTTGCTCCTGAACTTTGGCTTTTGGCTTAGCATTCTTCTTCTCTTCCTTAATTAGTGCTTGACACATTTGGCCTGTACTGGCTACAAAAGGGCTACCGTGTAGTGACCAACCATCGTCTAGTAGACCACTCACCATACTAGTGAATCGGTCTGGACGGGGTGATTCTATTACTGTGTATAACATTAATCTTTTACCTCTAATACGTTAGGTAGCTTCCAAACCTCAGTTAAGTATCGAGGCCCACTACTATATATGAATGTCCGTAGTTTAGGATAACATGTCTTCTTATAACTACAGTACGAACATCCTGTAGGTAGTTTCATGTTACCACTCTTGCCGTCCGGTACAGGATCATAACAGGGATCAGGCATAGTGTCTTCGTCTGCAACGACAGCCTTGATGTGTTCAATGCGATCCTCGATCTTCTGACCTTGAGTTAAGTCTATCATAGCCAGTGCTAAATGTCCATTCCCCTTATCCATAGCTAACCAACCTGCCTTCTCCTGCTTTAAGGCTGCACCATAGCCCTTTAGCTGATCTACATAACCAAAGGGGTCATCGAACTCTACAGTATTCTCCTTAAACTTCTTAAAGGCAAAGCTACTGGCTGACTTAACATCAATCAACGTACCGTCAATACAACAGTCCATAGAACCACTGACACCGTTGATATTCACACGCTCCTGCTCATGGGTTACTTTATGTCCAGATAGACGTACCATAAGTAAGACTAGCTCTTCGATGATATGACCATACAAGAACTTGATTAAGGTATGAGGTGCTAGTTTCTCAGCCTCAGTTCCTTTATGTTTTAACCAAATCTGCCTATCGGGCTTACCTATACTGGACATCCGTAGTCCTGTACTATCTTGACGCTCCTCTAATATGTTACTGTAGACTAGTTCATCTACATTCTTACTGAATAACGTAAACGCTTCATCTACGTCCACACCTTTAGACACCTTACCTGTATCTACTAGTTCGTAGATGTCCTCTACTACTGTATCAACTGTCTTGCCCATACTTACTCCTTAGTGTGTGTCTGCCCAGCTAGTACCAACTTGATACTCTCCATCCTGCGGACACCTCATGTTTAACTGATTACCTGCTTCGATGATAGCACTAACAGCCATCTTACCGAACACTTCGGCGTGTTCTTCAGCTACCTCAGCTTGTATTTCATCGTGAATATTACCTACTAGCTTAAAGTCTAACTTAGCCCCCTCAGCATAGCCATAGAGAATCACTAATGCCTTCTTCATCACTATAGCCCCTGCTGACTGTAAGAGGTAATTTAATGCTGAGTGGTCTGACTTGATCCATATCTTACGTCCGTCTAAACCCTTTAGATACCCTCTTCCAGCAGCTTTAGTAACTTGTTCTCGCAATCTCTTAAGTGCTGGTGTTGCATTAAGGAATCGTTCTTTAAGAGCCTTACCGTCTTTAGCAGTTCCGTTAACAATTTCTCCGACCTTTGCATCCCCTGCTCCATAGAGGAAACCGTAGATAAAGGTCTTCGCTTGTGAACGCTCAGGTAACTGGGCTGCAATCTGGTTAGCTGTGTGTATGTCGCCATCTAGTATCTCCTGTGTGTAGTCTTCATCATTCATGAAATGGGCGAGCATTCTTAATTCTAAACCACTTGCATCACAACCAACGAGCTTATATCCCGCTGGCACCGTCCAACACTCTCTACACTCTTGACCATAAGGGCTGTAGGATGCAGGCACTTGTGCTAAATTAGGGCTGCTATGCGTCATACGATTTGTCTGTGCGCCTAATGGATTAACAAATCCGTGAACCCTACCATCATCCTCTACTGAGTTAATCCAACTCTGAACCTGCGCTATACGCTTCTGTAATAAGAGATAGTCCTTAATGAGTTGTGCCTCCGGTATGTCTACCTTCTCAAGTATCTTTTCATTTACTTTAGGTAAGCCACTCTCTGTAAACTCTTTAGGCTCCCACCCAAAGTGCTTTAAATACCTTCCAATCTGTTGTCTGCTGCTTAATTTAAAGGGTGGGTAGGTAATAATACCATACGATCCTTCTTCATTATAGTGCACCCCTTCAGCTTCATGTTTGATTAGGATAGCTGCCTTCTCACCATTCTTCTTGTAAGGATTCTTAGGGTAATTCTTCTTTACCCACACAGGTAGCGGTAAGAACCTATTGTGTACCTGCTCTTCAGCATCTAGCATCTTCTCCTTTAGCTCTGCTAGTAGCATGAATGCCTTACCTTCATCTAACAACCATCCATTACGGGATTGTTCTGCTATGATCCTATGGACATCCATCTCTAATTGAATACTCTCTTCAGAGAACCCTTCAGTCTCCTTCAGGAGCATTGTGTAGGCTCTAGTATTCACTTCTACATCCTGTACACAGTAATCTAACATCTCTTCACTATACTGGCTGAAGTCAGTGTGATCGCCTTTAGGAAACCCTAATCGTTCTCCCCATGCCGCGAGGGAATGTCCCCCTTCACGTACAGGATTAAATAAGCGAGACATAACCAGAGTGTCAGTAAGCCTAACACCACTAAAGTCAATGGAAAGTAAACGCTCAAGTACAGGAATATCATAACCGAGAATATTGTGACCGATGATCTCATCTACGCCCTCTATGCTAAAGTTGTTTAGTTCATTAGGCCCATAACAGACAGTATCGCCACTGATCACTTCCTTAGTGACAATGCACCAGATCTTGTCTGGATTAAGTCCGTTTGCTTCTATGTCTAGTACAATCTGTTTAGTCATTTACTACCCCCTATGTCCGTATGGCTCTGCATCACAACCGTAAATAACTGTACATCCTAGAGGATTTTCATCACAGCACGGGTAAGCATAACAAGCAATATGTGGATCAAAACCTGCCTCTTTCTTAATAGGCTTGTTAGTAATCTCAGGAGCTTTAGGGAGTCTCGTCCAATGTGTTACTCCCTCTAGCCAGTCATCGGAATAACAAGCATCTACCCAGCACTCTTCAGACTTAATGTACCTAGCGATACTGTGATGTGAACTCCCTTGACCCCATATACATGTTACTGATACAAGGTATGCCTCAGCATCTAAGGGCAATTCTGTCGTTACGTCAGTCCACTTAAAAGTCATAATCCTCTGTCTCCTTTAGCTTAGGGTCTATACCCCTCTCTAGTCGTGTAGTGTTGGCGTTATAATGTAACCAACCAGCATCACCTGTATTACCTGTACGACGACACTTCACTAGTTGTACCTTAGTACAGTTCTTAGCGTAGTCATCTTCAGCCATTTTATCACGACTCAGTAGAATCGTATTGAATGAGATTTGGTTAATAGAGCCTGAACCCTTCAAATCGTATTCACTCACATCATGTGCTTCCTTAACAAAAGGCTTACGCATGTGGCTAACAATGATAATACTAACTCCAGTTTCTTGTGTCAACTTCAGACAACGATCCATGAAGTCATCTATTGTACCATTCTCATTGCTCGTTACAGCAGCCTGTAGAGGGTCTAAGACTAATATATTACAATCCATCCCTTTGACTAAATAACGCATCTTAGAGAACAGTTCATCACTATCTACGGCTCCTTGATGATCAAGAATGTGTAGCTTGTCTGCTGAAAAGAACTCGTCGTAAGCGTCCTTATACTTAGTGTAGTCACGCTCCTGCATCGGTACGTTAGAGATATTCTCCTGTATATGTACAGAGAGTAGCTTCTCTACTGTTTCAGCTGGATTAGACTCTAATAGGATACAGCCAATCTTCTTATTAGACTCACTAACCATCCCATAGATTAGATTGTATACCATTGTAGACTTACCGATACTAGTTAAAGCACCAATTGTCGTAATCTCACCTGCTGCAATACCACCATTCATCATATTATTTAGAGTACCAAAGGCAGAAGGGAACGGTGTGACCTCTTCTTGACCTCTAGACACAAAGTTATCCCATACGGATGTGTCTGTAGCAGGACTCACAATACCTACAGGCTTATATGTAGGTGACTCCCACCATGCCTTAGTGAAGTCTCTAACCTTATTCTCTAAGAGCATCTCAGATGCATCCTTAAGAGGCATAGACATGATCTTGACCTTATTAGGCGAGAATAGATCACATACGTCTTCTACAGCTGCTCTACCAGCAGAATCTTGATCGAAGCACAGGATCACATTCTCGAATCCCTCTAAGAACTCTAAGGAGTCCTGTATGTTTCTACGTGCTGATCCTGCACCATTCTTAAGGCTAACTACAGGCCACTTACCATCGAACATCTCAGATACAGCTAATGCATCTAGCTCCCCTTCAGTTACTGTAATGTAACGTCCAGTCTCACCTTCAAAGAGCTGTTGTCCGAACAGTCCTGCCTTATTCGTATTACCATAAGTAGGAAACGTCTTATTAGAACAAATACGACTCTTATACCCTGTCTGCTGGTAGCCTACACCCACCTTAGTGAAGTAAGGGTAGTAATGCTTAGAGATATTACCCCATTCGTCATTCTCTACCTTAACACCGTACTTCTTACAGATAGCCTCAGAGATACGACGATCCTTGATGCGGCTATATACTGCCTTCTCAGGTATCTGTGCATTATTCACTACAACAGACACACTACGTTTACGTGCTTGTTCTTCACCGTATCCTGTATTACCAGTCACACTCTCAAAGTAGTCACAGGATGCACCGTAACACGTAGCGTGACCATCAGCATAACGCGCTAGATTGTCTTTACTACCACACTTAGGACAAGGCTCTCTACCTACTGTTTGACGACTAGCGTCCGTATGTTTTGTTGATCCATTCATTATAATCACTCTCATGTAAGAAGTATTTTAAGATATGTTCAATCGACGCTAATAACTGCTGTTCATTGATACGCTCAGTTGCTTCTAAGTAAGGATCTTTACTAGAGTGCGTTAAAGTACTATGCGCTTCCTGTAGTGTTTCGACAGTGATTAGGTCACGTACCTCACACCACTGTAGCTCATCATTAATGTTAATCATTTAAACCTCCGAATAGGCTTTAGTTATAATACGGCAGAAGTCTGATCGTACGATATCATCAGGGTCTTTAAACTCAGTGATACCAATAAACTCCTGTATATACTTCACTCTTGTCTGCATGTCTAACAGGCTCTTTAAGCCACTAGATTGTCCCTTAGCTGACTGATCTAAGTCACCAGTAATAACTACTGTAGACCCAGTACCAATACGCTTAAGAAACATCTCCATCTCTTTAGGGCTAGTGTGTTGTGCCTCATCTAACATGATAAAGCTATTGTCCCACGTTCTGCCCTGCATGTATTCAAAGGGTACGACCTGTATAGTCTCGTTTGCGACATACTCTTCAACCTTACCGTTGAGGTGTCGCTTTAAGACATCCATATAAGGCACTACCCAACTCTCCATCTTCTCTTCTAAGGTTCCCTTTAGGTAGCCAATAGATCGGCTATCAGACACATTAGGTCTGCAGAGGATGATCTTACCTTCCTTACGGTTATCTATCTTAAACTGGGCTGCTTTGGTGGCTGCAATGTATGTCTTACCACTACCCGCAAAGCCCATACCTACAGACACTACCTTCTCTTCGATAGATGTTATGTAGTAACTCTGTGCTAAGGACAAGGGTACTAACTGAATAGACCCACTATTATTCTTCTTCGCTGTTGGTTTCTTCATCGTCGTGTTCTTCACCTGAAATAAGTATGGTTACGGGTTTGCCTGTCTCTTTATGCTCTTCAATAGCATCTACTACAATAGTATATATACGGCTCTCGGTATCTATGTCGTGCTTGTTGTACTTATAGTGTTCATACGCTTCTGGTAAGATCACTAAGACTACCGTGCTGAGTACACCTAGTGCAGCAGCGAGCCATAATACCTCAGTTATTAGACTAATCATTTAATCCTCCCATGTTGTACCTCGTTGGTAGAGTTGTAGGGCAGTGTTAAAGTCACACTTAAAGCCCTTCATAATTTCATCAAAGTGATTCAAGAACATCATTTAGTTAACGCCTCCCAGCTAACAGGCGCTAATCCACCCATAGCTTCATTCAATTGTTTAGCAAAGACTTGTGCTTCCTGTTGTGCGCCTGCTGCCTTACGTTCTTTGTACACATGAGCAAAGGCTAAGAGATTGCCACTCCATATCCACTCAGTCATCATGCTCTGAGGCAAGACCATACGAGCCATCTCAGGTGCTACGTCCTCGTTGAGCATGGTCTGATACATTTCCACGCACTTGTTAACGTAGATGTGGTAGTCCCAGAGCCAGCGTTCATTGTCTACATGAGCATCACCACTGCCCTGTTTAATTGAACCATCGGGCTTACCTCGCCACACTTCAGGCTGATAGAACTCAGGCTCACTAGACACATACCTCCGACTGACTTCATTCCAACTCAAGCCTGCCTGATGCTTCTTCAACTGAGCTGCTAAGAAGATAGGAGCCTTCACCCGTAGCTTAACAAAGTTGTGCCGGAATGGTGTCATATGTTTATGTTTAGCTAGGTACTTGATTAGCTTTTCATCCTCTGACTTTAGTGGCGGCTCATCCTCTGTGTCCCAAATAGACTCCCACTCACTCTCCTTATCAAAGGATACCCTTGCAGCATTCACTGTGTCTAAGTCAGTGCAGCAACAGGCTACTAGTTCTACTTTAATTTGTTTCATAACTTGTACTCTGTTTCATTCTTGTAAAATGTATATTACAGTATCTAATCTTAATGTAATGTTTATGTTACATCCGCCACATAACCTTCTTCTGTAACTCTGATACGTTTGATAGCCTTACCCTCTATTAGAGTGATTAACGAGATGTAAGGGCCACCACTAGGGTCAAAGGCAATTATCGTGTCTAGTTTAGGATCACCCATAGTACGGCACATCATCATGCACGTACCCGTTATATTGAATAGGTAGGTGTTAGGCTTTACTTCTTCCCACCACCACCAATCACCATAGCGGTTCTGCTGTGCGTGTTCTGGGTGAGCAGCTTCAGCATTCTTCTTACGGAGTGCTGTATCTTCTTCCAAGAACTCTTCTATGTTGTCTGTTCCGCTACCCATGTTTTCTCCTGTTTATTTTAATAATTCCTTAATGTCCTTCAACTCACCGTAAGGCAAATTCCAACAGTTAGACCGGAAGAGGAATCCATTAGTTGGATCACGTTCCCCCTTCTTTCTCTCTACTGCTTGATTAAAGTATACCTCTTTCTCTACATACCCTGCAATCCACAGAACTGAGTAGTCATTGAGAAGACGTGTAAAGACATAATAGTCACACTGTTGCTTTGTGTTAAAAGAACTGATAGAGGCATCATATTCTGGCTTAGGCTCTGAGTTACAACGCTTAGTTTTAACGTCAATAGTCTTACCATTAGGTAGCGTGAGGTCATACTCATAGGTGTTTGTCTGTTCAGCACCTAAGTACTCACCTACGACTAACTCACCTATAAACCCTGCTTGGTTGCCTTGACCCTTAGATATACTATTCCTAAGTGTTCCCATTTCTTGACCCATCTTAACAGCCTGTAGTATCTGTTTGTCTGACGGTTTCAACTCTATGAACATATGTACTTCCTTTAAATAATAAAAAACCCCTACAGTATAACACTATAGGGGTCTTTAGTATAGCTAGTAGTAATTACTAGAAATCGTTATTGTCGTCACCACCTTCAAATGCCAATGGGATGTTACCATCGCCCATCTCTAGCACCTTCAGCTTAGACAAGTAAGTTGAACGCCCATACTGTGGACTAACATCCTTACCACCATTCCATAACAGTCGTACTTTAGTACCTCGTGGTAACTCTTCAGACAACTTTAAGGCTTTACCGTCAGCGTCTAGGATGTCAAAGTATTCTTGACTCTTAGACTTAAACTTACGTTGGCCTACACCGTGATATTCCTTTACGATCACCTCCTCTGATTCTAGAGCTTCTTTAGCACTATCCTCTAGACATAAAGTTACATTAAAGCCTACAGACTGGCCACGATATTCATCTTCATTTAAGACGTTACAGAATGCAACGTATCCTTCAACTACACTCATTGTGTAAACTCCTTTGGTTTGGTTGGTTGGTCTCTGATAGATGGTTAGTCTAATCAGACACCCTTATAGTATACTTAAGACTCTTATGTATGTAAACCCTTATGACTAATAATCTAAAGGATAATAAACATAAGTATGTCTTAAGAATACTAAGGTAGAGGGTAGCATATTTACTCCCTAAAGTCAACAGCCTCCTCTAATATTTCTACTAATTCAACTAAATGGGTGTCTGATCCGTCGTAATCATTGTCAATAGTAGTCTTATTAGACACCTTCTGGCAAGGATAACAGAACTTAGTGTTGTCTGAATCGGACAATAACCTATCACAAGCTGCACATCTACTCACTTAAGCCTCCTGTAATGCCTTCTGGGCATTGTTATTGGTAATAGTCATAGTAACAGTCGTATTACCTATTAAGTCGCTTATATCGCAATCTAGAGCCTTAGCAGCCTCATACAAATATTCACTAGTATGGAAAGTGACATAGTCTTCTAAAGCATGTGACTGCATAGCGCACCATTTTATAGAGTATTTACGCTGCTTAGCTATTAACGTGTCTAACTCTTTATAACCCTTTCTTGACACCATTTAGCACCTCCATTTGTTCTCTAATCTTTATATCTTCGTCCATACGCATACAAGCCAGATAGTCTTCTAATCGATCCCTATCGCTGTATTGTACTATAAAGTGATCATCACCAAAGACTAGTATTAAGTCCCCAGTCATATCACAAATTGACATTTGTAGGTTCATTGTACACCTTCCTTCCATTTATCTAGATAATCGTTTATAGGTGCCTCATAGTAGCATAGAATGCTAAAGGCGGTCATACCCTTCTCAGTATCCATCATACGCTTTTCAGACAAAATCTGTGCATATGCTTGTAGGTCTGGCGATACGCCATAACGGCTTATATCGTTAGGTATGTCAACACGGGCGTATGCTTCTACTTCATGGGGTGATAACAGGTAATCCCTATGCGTCTGCTTGAGTGGCACATCTGCCAGCATGTCATTACAGTCTTGCTCTAAGTGGACGTATTCATGCGCATAGGTTTTCTCTGCTTCATACTCTAGCTCCTGTGTTTGGGTAGTGCATAGCATGTCATTTAAGTCGTTACATACTAAATACAGTGTTATTTCCCCATCGTGATAATCACCGCTAACAATAGCTTGGTTCCCTAACAAGTCGGGCTGCAGAGGTTTTTTATGTTCTACATCCGCCAGCCCATTAAAGCTATGTTGCAGTAATTCCATCATAGTCTGTGCCCTCATTGTTCTGACCTCCTTATTATACGGGTGTTTATATTACGATAGCGCCTCAATGCCTCGAATTCGCCATGAGTGAGTTTGCCCCTGTCCATAAAGCCTGCTATGTACCAAAAGAAACCATCACTTGTGTTAGGCTTAACTGATTGCCTAAGTAACCTTTTATTGTGTTCACTAATATACATTATTCTAGCCTCCATTTATTACGTGTTGGCCATCAAGTAGGCCATAGCCTAGCGTGAACCATAGAACGACACCAATGACCACAATGGCCCAAAACTCGATATCTAATTTATTGTTATCCATTGTTATTAACCCCTGCTTTAATTATTAATTGCTCCATTAACAGCTCTATTTGCTGCCGTGTGGCCTGTTTACGTTTACCCTGTACCTTGAGTGCACTTTGTTTAATCAGCTCGTAGCGGGCCTTTTGGGCTTGCGTATAGCACCTGTTATCTTGAAAAACCTCAGTCATTTTAATCACCTCTTAACATTGGATTGGCTTTACTCCATAGCTTATAATAACTGCTATGCTTCTTAGACATATAATATAGTTGTTTATACGTCTCTTTACCTATCTGTACCACGCGCGGATCGATACTATACTCATAGTGCCAATTGTGGCTCTTTAATAACTCTTTATATTCAACTAGTGATAATACTTTAGTCGTAGTCATGACAAACCCCTACTTCTATTCCTGCATTAATTAGCTTTGCTGTGTTGCATGCTTGTTGATAGCACTCAATAACCCGCGCCTTGTCTTTGCTCTTTGTATCACAATAATGCGAGTCGTTACTCATATAAAAGCCCTTGCTATCCTTTACATAATAGACATATTCAACCCCGTCGCTAATCATAATAAAACACCTCCGATAATGCCGACGGTTAGGGCTAACGCGCCACCTACGATAGCCCATAGCCCCTTAGTTGAGTTTTCAGACATAGGTGCTAGGGGTAGCTCTGCTTGCTGTGTTGGTGCCGTGTCGCCAGTCTTATAGCGACGTACGGGGTTAGCTGCTATAAATGCTTGTACGTCAATGGGCGGCACATAGTCTGCAATTGTGCCCGACCTAATCCGTAGTAGTTGCGCTGCACAAGCATTTTCGGTTACTTGCCATCTATCAGCAAGCAATGCCACCTCGCCAGTAGCCATATAGTGGCGAACTAATCTAGTACGTGCGTTTGAAGTCCAGTTTTTATAATTCATTTTAATACCCTCTTTTGCTGTTAATGTAAGCTGCATTCAGCTTGTCGTGTTGCTCTATTTCTAAATATACCAAATTGCTCGTTAGCGGATCTAGCTTATACCATACGTTGTCTAAGCCGTCACCGTTGGAACACATCCGAATATATACTTCGTTTGTGTCTGATACGAGTATATTACCCGTTAATGCTTGTTGATGCGTGAACATGTTATTAGTCATAACACACCTCCTAAGTGTGCCAATTAAAAGGCAGATATAACAAAGCCGTTGTTGTTAGGTAGCTCCAAGACTGTAGCGTAGTCGTGTAGAGCCTCTAGGGTCTCAAGCTCTACAGAGCCTTTATACTCTTCTTGTATCTCTTCTAAGCTGTTGTACTCGGTGAAGTCGCTGCAGATATCTATAACGTAAAACATAAAGGGCTGTTTCATTTCCTCGCTCATTTCCTCTAGGTAGTTATATAGCGCCTCATAGCCGTCATATGAGAAGTAGTCTCGGTCGGCCTGTTTGAATGCTTGTATGAAGTCTTCAAGATTAAGTGTTTGTACAATAGTCATTGTTTTATACCTCTTTTAGTTCAATTAACTGGCTCTTAAAGCGCTTAGAGCGTGAACCGTGTACTGTTATAGCTACATTAGCTTTATTGCCGTCACAAAGCAAGCACTCTGCGCATGATATGCCTTTAGTATCTGCTAAGCACTCTAATTCGTTAGGCAATAGACTATCACCCACTAACTTAACCCGAAAGGTTTTACCACCGGCCTTTTGGGCCTGTAATGCCTGCTTAGGCGTATCAGCGGATACCTGTACTAGTGCTAATACACGGGCATCAAATAGCTTGTGCTTGCGTTGGTGGGTGTATCCAGTATGCGCACTAAAGCATGTTGTAATGTTGTATAGAACGATATATGGCAGTGCTGCAGGGTCGCCGTACGCCCCTAAACGTATACCCTTATCAGTATAAGCAGGTAGACCATAATTATAACTGCCGCGCTTGTATGCTTTGTATACGCTGTTTGGGGCCTGTCCAACGTTTACATAACAAGCGCCACCATTATAGTGCCTATGTGGGCAAGATCCGCATACGCTCGCATCTTGGCCCGTCTTGGTCGCCTCAACGGGGTTAGTGTCTGCGTCTAGAATCCATAGCTGTGCCATGTCGCCAGTCTTAGCATTACTAGTTTTCATTGTGACAATAGCCACAATATTAGATTTAGGATCTAACATAGATGGGCCTTTATATACTACGTATCCGTTACTCATTGTTCTGTGCTCCTTTAGTGGGGCCGAAGCCCTCTCTATGTTAATAGTGTGGGTTAACTAAATACTGGCCGTTGCCTAGATCAAACAAATATTCCCTTTCCAGCGCTTCATCTAGCAATTCTACTTCATTCAATTCAAAATTAAAGTTTGGCGCATGCTGTTGGAATAGCTCTTCACTTGTCACTACAGTAAATAAACGTCTATTTACTGGATCAACATTTTGATACGCTTCGATTATGTCACATGCTTTATACTTAGTTTTCATTGTCCTATACTCCATTAGTGGGGCCTAAGCCCCTATTTGTTGTAGTGGTTAACGATAAGCTTCCGTCATTATTACAGCATTCAATTCGATTGCCCAGTTACCGCAATCACGGTTTAAGCCGTTGAAGCACTGCTCGATAATATGTGGCATTATATGCAGTAGGTCTTGATAGTCTAGATTAAAGCCAATAACAAGCATGGTAACTAGTTTTGTATCTGGCTTATTAATTGCTGCAATGTTCATAATAAAATTAATTGCTTGGTTCTGGTTATCAGTGTAAGTAGACATATTAGTAATTCCTTATGTGGTGCCGTTGGCTGTTTGCCTTTGACTTGAGTACCACTATACACGTTCTTGAGAAAAGTACAATACCGTTTTGTTATAAGCCTTAGAGCACATAGGAATATAACCCATGCTATTACCTAACGTGCACACGTAGCAATTAACGTGCCAACATTGCACCTAAAACCCCTAGCAAGTCCTGTGCCAACTATGGAATTTCAACGTAAATAGTTTACCTATACTAACACCTACCTAACAGACAAAAGCCCTTAGACGGCCTCATAGGAGCTTGTAGGGCTATGTCTATAATCAGACAACTAAACTATCTCACAAGCGACATATGTCTGCTATGCGACACCTATGTGAATAGTAGTATGTGCTAATGTGTATGGTCTGTTGGTTGTGCTAATGTACCCATAAGTGTTTGCTAATGTACCCATAAGTGTTTGCTAATGTACCCATAAGTGTTTGCTAATGTACCCTCTAGAGCCACACTCTTAGGCTCTTTCTTCTGTCAATCTCTGGAACTCACACACCCACACAAGTCTACATATGACTACACCTCCAGTTTATGACTATTCAGACACCATTAGTCACGCTATTGACTTCACTGGTGTTCTGTGGTATTTGGGGTGTGGGGGACCCCCTGTGGTGTGGAGACAAAAGTGTATTCATAGTCATAAGCACATGAGAAGGGAATTCAGGAATACGAGAGGAGGACAGGAGGGGATGACCATATGACACATAAGTGGGATGAATGTAAGAGTAAAAGACATCAAATGAATGAATAATAGATAAGTCAATAATAAGTTCTAGTTCAGACAACCAAAGAATCTAAGGGGGGGTGGCGCGAGGGTAACTATGGAGGAATAATGGAGATTATAATAAAGAGATTGACTTTTGATTAAAAATATGGTATAATATACTACATTCTTGTGTGTTACTTAAGATGTTTTACTTAATGATTAACTCTTAATGTTTAACACTTAACGCCATACACAAGACACACATGTATAAGAATGTGGCCCCTCCTATACCTCCCAATAAGCTCCCCTCAGTGGATAAAGCGATATGTCTGATAATAAACCCGTAAAGAAGAAGATGGGTAATCCTAACTTCTATAAGGGAATGCCCCCTCTGAACCCTAAGGGTCGTCCTAAAGGTTCTACCAACAAGTACACAGAACTAAGCCGAGAGCTTATGTCTGAGAGTGGCCCTGCCATCGTGAACAAAGTCATTGAGATGGCGATGGAAGGTGATACTACTTGTCTGAAGATGTGTATGGATAGAATCCTACCTCCTAAGCGTGAGATTGACATCAAGCAGGAGGATGCTTCTATTAACATCGTAGTAGAACAGATTGGCACTGTAGCCCAGAAGGCTATAGAGGATACTGGCGGTGTTATCATTGAACAAGACGTAAAGAAAGTAAAACGTAAAGAGAAGAAAGTACAGGACGCAGCCTTCGAGGAGATAGTAGTAGGGTTTAGCGATATGTCTGAGAATGACAACAAACGGGAGGACTAAATGCCTGATATAAAGGTTAACCTCCACCCTGCTCAGATGGAGATCTTCACAAGTACAGCTCGTTTTAAGGTAGCAGCTTGTGGTCGTCGTTTCGGTAAATCACACTTAGCAGCATGGACTCTACTGATTAAAGGTCTACAGAGTCAAGACAAGGACATCTTCTATATAGCCCCTACCTTCCAACAAGCGAAGGATATCTTATGGGGTGTGTTAAAGGATATTGGACGTGATGTCATCAAGTCTGCCCATGAGAACACAGCTACTTTAACTCTGATAAATGATCGTAAGATCTATCTGAAGGGTAGTGACCGTCCGGATACACTTCGAGGCGTAGGTCTGCGATATGTAGTTATGGATGAATATGCTTTCATGAAGCCATCCGTATGGGAATTGATTATACGTCCAACACTAGCTGACGTTAAGGGTGAAGCACTCTTCATCGGTACACCTGAAGGGCGTAACCACTTCTACGATCTATATGCAGAAGCAATAAAGGAAGATAATGAAGAGTGGGAAGGCTTCTGTTTTAACTCCACAGACAATCCACTCATAGATCCTTCGGAGATTGAAGTTGCCCGAAAGTCCATGTCCACACAAGCCTTCCGACAAGAATTCGAAGCCTCCTTCGAGTCCTTCAGTGGTGGGATATTTGAAGAGGGCTGGATGGAGACATCTACTGAGCCTGCTTATGGGCATTACGTTGTTGCTGTTGACCCTGCGGGGTTTGAGCAGGTTGGTAAAGAGAGAGGATCGAAAGGATCAAAACTCGACGAAACAGCCATAGCAATAGTGAAGATTAGTGGAGATGTCTGGTGGGTGAAGGACATCTTACACGGAAGATGGAACATTAAGAGAACAGCATCAGCTATATTGAACGCAGCTATCGCCACAGAGGCCAGTACAGTAGGTATTGAGTCCGGTGCCTTGAAGAATGCTATCATGCCCTACTTAGAGGATGAGATGCGTATACAGGGCCGTTGGGTAGTCATCACAGACGTATCACACGGTGGTAAGAAGAAGACAGACCGTATTACATGGTCGCTACAAGGCCGTTTAGAACACGGTAAGATTAAGTTCAACGAGAAGCGTGATTGGAAAGAGTTTACAGATCAGATGTGTGCCTTCCCATCACCACAAGTACACGATGATCTATTAGATGCCTTAGCGTACATAGATCAGGTGTCTGTTGCTGATTTCGCTAACTCAATAGAAATAGAAGAGTGGACTCCACTTGACATTGACTCAGGATACTAAGAATGTTTGAAGAGAATAAATATGCTGGTCTAGCTAGTTGGTTACTCCCTAAACTAGAGAGTTGGAAGAACCACCGTGACCAGAACTACATGAAGAAGTGGGATGAATACTATCGCATCTGGCGTGGTATTTGGGCTGAGTCTGATAAGCTACGTGATAGCGAACAGTCCCGTCTAATCTCCCCAGCTACCCAACAGGCAGTTGAAGCAACTGTGTCTGAGTTGGAAGAAGCTACCTTCGGTCGTGACAAGTGGTTTGATATCCGTGATGACATCCTAGATGAGAACCCTGAAGATGTAGCCTACTTACGTAAGGTACTACAGGAAGACTTAGAGCGTGATGGTGTTAAACCTGCTATCTGTGAGTCCTTCCTTAATGGTGCCATCTACGGTACTATGCTCGGTAAGGTAATTGTTAACGAGACAACTGAGAAAGTAGCACTAGAACAGCCTGTAGAAGGTACTCTAACTACAGCGGCACAAGTAGTTGACGTTCCTCGTATCGTAGTGAGTATAGAAGCAGTATCTCCTAAAGAATTTATCATCGATCCTGCTGCCTTAAACGTATCCGGTGGCTTAGGCGCTGCTACAGAGACTATTAAGTCCCGTTATCACGTTGTTAAGGGTATCGAAGATGGTGTCTATGAAGACGTAGCCATCAGCAGTACCTCTGTAGACCGTGCTGACTTAGGGTTTAATGAAGAAAATCACGCTAACGAAGACGATAAGGTTAAGATTACCGAATACTGGGGCCTAGTGCCCAAGCGTTACCTATCAGCTATGTCTGATTTAGGTGATGAGTTCGATTACGATGACGATGAGCTAGTAGAATCTGTTGTAACCATCGCTAATGACTCTGTTGTACTACGTGCAGAGGAAAATCCTTACTTAATGAAGGATCGTCCATACGTAGCGTGTCAAATGGATCGTGTACCTAACAAGTTTTGGGGTCGTGGTGTATGTGAGAAGGCTTATAACCCACAGAAGGCACTAGATGCTGAGCTACGTAGCCGTATTGATGCATTAGCATTGACTACACACCCAATGATGGCGATGGATGCCACTAAACTACCTCGTGGAGTTAAGCTAGACGTTAAGGCTGGTAAGACAATCCTAACGAATGGTGATCCACGTACAGTAATCCAACCGTTTAACTTCGGTAACTTGTCTGCACACACCTTCTCTGAGGGTGCTGAACTAGAACGTATGGTTCAGATGGCTACAGGCGCTATGGATTCCGCTACAGGTGGTGCTTCTAACCCACGTAATAACACAGCTAGTGGCATGTCCATGCTTACTTCTGCGTCTATTAAGCGTCAGAAGCGTAGCTTGATGGCCTTCCAGACAGATTTCCTTATCCCTGCTATCGAGAAGATTGTATGGCGTAAGATGCAGTTGGATGACAAGCGTTATCCTATCCTTGACTATAAGTTTACCCCTTATTCTACTATGGGTATTATGGCTAAGGAGCTAGAGAACACACAGACTATCCAGTTAATGTCTATGCTCCCACCGGAGTCTAAGCCATTCATGTTGTTGTTGATGTCTGTATTCGAGAACTCTAGCCTAAACAACCGTGAACAGATGCTTCAGTCTATTACTGAGATGATGCAGCCTGATCCTTCAGCACAACAAGCCCAGCAGATGGCTATGGCAGAGGCACAAGCCCAGCTACAGCTACTAGGCGCTCAGATCCAAGAAACCTTAGCGGATGCGTATAAGAAACAAGCAGAAGCAGCCGAGAAGATGCCTACAGACAACGATGCGTATGAACGTATCCTTGACTTACAGAAGAAGGCAATGGATCTACAAGAGAAACAGATGAAAGTTGCTGCAATCGAGTCAGAGATTGTACGTAACATACCAGAAATGAAGCATCTAGAGTCTGAGACTATCCTAAACCTAGCGAATGCGCGAGCTAAGGCACAAGGAAAGTAACAGATGAAAGATGATAGAGCATTCTTTGATGATCGTTATGATATGTTTTCGACAGCAGGGTGGGCCGACCTTATCGGCGAATTAACTAATATGTCTGAATCGATTAATAACATAATGGCTATTGAAGATGAGAAGACCCTTAACTTCGTTAAAGGGCAGATGTCAGTCCTCAGCATGCTGATCACATTAGAGGAAACGACAAAGCAAGTAGATACTGACGACGAGGAATAACCGTAAGGCTCCTCTCTGAAGTGTCATTTTATTAACTCCACAATCCTATAAAGGACGGAGCAAACCGATATGGTAAATAACATTGTAGTTGACCCTGAGTCATATGAACCTGAAGCACCTACTGAACTAGTAGAACAAGAGCAAGAAGTACGAGCAGAAGCCGTCGTAGAGACACAAGCTGAAGCTGAGTATCAAGTGCCGGATAAGTTCAGAGGTAAATCCGTAGAAGAGATCGTTGACTCTTACTCTCAGTTAGAAAAAGAACTGGGCCGTAAGGGACAAGAGATTGGAGAGCTGCGTAAGCTCACCGAAGACTTCATCAAGACACAGACAAATCAACCAGCCGACAGTCCGCAAGAAGACCCTCTTGACTTCTACGATGATCCTGATAAGTACATCGAAGAAAAAATCAAGAATAATCCGAAGATCAAGGCAGCCGAGAAGCAACTAGAAGAACGTCAACATGAGATGACCCTTCAGAAGCTTCAGACGCAACATCCTGATGCACAGACTGTAGTTGAGTCTGCTGACTTTCAGGAATGGGTTTCCCAGAGTAAAATCCGTCAACGACTCTTTCAAGAGGCAAATGCTTACGACTTTGATGCAGCCGATGAACTTCTTTCCACTTGGAAAGACCGACAGCTCATATCAAAAACTAAGGAGGTGGAGTCGGCGAAAGAGGCTTCCAAAGAACGAGCACTCAAGACAGGTCGTACGGAGAGCAGGTCATCAGGGGAATCCGTTGGAGGTAAGAAAGTTTACCGTAGCGCAGACCTCATCCGTTTAAAAATTAATGATCCGGAGCGATATAACGCCATGTCAGACGAGATTCTGATGGCATACGCCGAAGATCGTGTCAAATAACTATAGGAGTTAAATAAAATGGCACTAGGTACTAATCATCAAACACTGACTACTGCGGATAAGTTTATCCCACAGATCTGGTCAGACGAAGTAATCGCAGCATACAAGCAGAGCCTTGTACTAGCTAACCTTGTTACCCGTATTAACCACGTTGGTAAGAAGGGCGATTCCATTCACATCCCTAAGCCGGGTCGCGGTGCAGCCAACGTTAAGGCGGCTTCCACTCAAGTGACTCTAAACACCGATACTGCTGCTGAAGCAATCGTAACCATCAACAAGCACTACGAATACTCCGTAATGATCGAAGATATCGTAGAGAAGCAGTCATTGTCTTCAATGCGTCGCTTCTATACTGATGATGCTGGTTTCGCTCTAGCTACTCAGGTAGACAACGACTTGTTCACTGCTATTCAAGCACTGAACGGTGGCACTTTCCTTGAAGGTGACGGTACTACTTGGTCTTCAGGCGCTGCTGCTGACATCACTGATGCTGGTATCCGAGCTATGATGCTTCAGTTGGACAACGATGACGTTCCTATGAACGGTCGTGCGTTGATTCTTCCTCCTGTTGCTAAGAGCGACATGTTGGGTATCAACCGTTTCACTGAACAGGCCTTCATTGGTACTGGTGAAGCAATCAAGAACGGTCAGATTGGTCGTGTATATGGCGTTGACGTATACGTAACCAACAACGCACCTACTACTGACACTAACGCTAACCGCGTTGGCGCTTTGGTACACAAGGATGCTGTTGTTCTAGCCGAGCAAATGGGTGTTCGTAGCCAAACTCAGTACAAGCAAGAGTACTTGGGTGATTTGTTCACTGCTGACACTATCTACGGTGTTGCTGAACTACGCGATAACGCTGGTGTTGCCTTTAAGGTAGCTGCCAGCTAAACCACTGTCGGCACTCGCTGACGTACCAATGGCCCCCGCAATGGGGGCCGTTTTCTATTAATTACCTAACGGTGAATATATGCCAATCTACTCGTATAAGTGCTCCAACGATCACGTAACAGACCACCTAACACCTATCGCTGAACGGGAAGGCCCGAAGCAGTGTAAGGTCTGTAGAGAAGATGCTCATATGTTTATTGTTCCACCTAATATAGCCCTTAACCCTGCTGACCCTGCCTTTGCTGGTACGTACCTCTCTTGGGAACGTAAACGAGCTAAGCACATGGCACAGGAGAAGAAGGTACTCGATAATCACGGATCACTCTAATCATGTTTGGATTACCACTAGAAGCAGTCACCCTCTTAGGGAGCACCTTATTAGGCGCTCTACTGAGAGTTTGGGCAGATGCACGTAAGGATAAGGCTGAAGAGCAAAAGATGCTCCTACGGCGTTTTGAGGCCTCTGAGGGTAGTGTTCAGGCAGCAAGGGAACATCAGAACCCTAACGCACAGTGGATTAGACGCTTCTTAGTTGTCTGCTTCATGTCAATGGCAGCTTTCATTTTAGCTGCTCCTTTGCTCGGTTTTCAAACGGTTGTTCCGGTTGAAGTAACTGAGGGATTTAAGTTCTTATTTATAGACACAACTAAGACAGTTACTGAGTTCGTTACCCTTCAAGGAATGGTTACTCCTAACTGGCTACCTCATTCTATTAACGCTGTGGTCGGTTTCTATTTTGGCCAGTCACTAGTACGGAGATAAATACATGGCTATTGATCGTGGTCAAGGGACACCAGTCTCAAGCAACCCTTTACAGCTAGATAATGATGACTACACAAACACAGTAGTAGGCCCTCAAGGCCCAAAGGGTGATGATGGTGACATCACTGCTGCGTATGTAAGTATGTATAACGATACAGTGTCTGCTAAGAACACTGCAATATCTAATGCAGACACATCTACAACTAAGGCTTCTGAAGCTTCCACAAGTGCAACTAATGCCGCTACTTCAGCTACCAATGCGGCTAATAGCGAAACAAACGCTGCAACATCTGCAACGAATGCAGCTACCTCAGCTACGGCTAGTGCCTCTAGTGCCACATCTAGTGCTGCTAGTGAAGCTAACTCATCAACCTATAAGACAGCAGCAGAGACAGCTAAGACAGCAGCAGAGACTGCAGAGACTAATGCCGTAACTGCTAAGACTGCTGCTGAAAGTGCTAGGGACACTGCTGAAGATTATCGTGATGAACTAACTACATTAACTACGACTACTTCTACAGTAGCTGCTGGTGGTTCTGCTACGTCATCTTATAATTCATCAACAGGTGTTCTTAGTTTAGGTTTACCTACAGGTGCTACAGGTGCTACAGGGCCACAAGGAGCCACTGGAGCTACGGGTGCCACTGGTGCTACTGGAGCTGACTCTACTGTTGCTGGCCCAACAGGAGCTACAGGTACCACAGGTGCCACAGGCCCACAAGGCATTCAAGGCATTCAAGGTGAAACTGGCCCTGCTGGTGAGACATACACTCATCCTACTACTCATCCTGCTTCTATGCTAACAGGCCCATTGCCTGCTATTGACGGTTCCTCTCTAACAGGCATAGATGCTTTACCAGATCAAACAGGACACAATGGTCAGTTCCTAACAACTGATGGCTCCTCTGCTGATTGGACTACCGTAGATGCGTTACCTACACAGTCCGGTAACACAGGCAAGTACCTAACAACTAATGGGTCTACCGCTAGTTGGGCTGAAGTAGATAGCTCCGAAGTCTCTATGAACTCCTATGAGTACACTGCTACGGCTGGTCAGACAACCTTTAGCGGCTCTGATTCTAATGGTCAGACTCTAAGCTACACAGCAGGAAATATACATGTAACTTACGGAGGCTTTGACCTACCTACAGCCGACTATACGGCAACCAACGGCACTTCCATTGTTCTTGATGATGGTGCAGAAGTTGGCAAGATTCTTCGTGTTATGGCGTTTAAGAGCTTCGCTGTAGCTGATACAGTCTCTGCGTCTAGTGGCGGTACGTTTGGTGGTGATATTGATGTAAGTGGCACAGTCACGGCTGATGGTTTGGTTGTTGATGGCGATGTAGAAATCGATGGTGATATTGATGTATATACGGCTCTTAGTCAGAACACCCCATTTAAAGGTATTAGTTTGTCTGCTCCTGCTAGTGGCGCATCCGCCTATCTACCATCTATAGAGTGGGCATATGGTGATTCAGATACGCCTAACTTTGCAACTATAGACGCATCACGGGCCTCCAGTATTGGCGGCAATTTACATTTTAGTACCGCCACTACAGCAGGCGTTATGACAAAGCGCGTTAATATCGACAGTGATGGCAACGTGGGTATTGGTGTCACGCCTAAGAGTGGTTGGTATAGCGGTTACGCTGCGCTACAAATTGGTGGATATAGTTCAATACAAGCGACTACTTCGACCCAATTAGGAGGCCATTTCAGCTTAGGGCAGAATGCCTACCATAACGGCTCTAACTGGACTTATCAGATCACAGATGAAGCCTCTAATCTGTATTTTGATAACGGCACATTCAACTTTAGAGTAGCCCCATCTGGCACAGCAGACTCAGCGATTAGCTGGACTAATGCGATGACGATTGATAACAGCGGTAATGTGGGTATTGGTACGAGTTCGCCTAGTAGAGCTTTACATGTTAACTCTGGCTCAGATAATAATGTTGCTCGGTTTGAATCTACAGACACAGCTTGTGTAGTAGAGTTTAAAGACTCCACAGGCACTGCTTCAATTGAGACACGTAATGACTTTAGGTTTTCTGCTGGCGGCACAGAACGCATGCGCATCGACTCTAGCGGTAATGTGGGTATTGGTACGAGTTCGCCTACAGCAGTGCTAGACGTTAGG
>Ga0208790_1000152_pt1 | contig 37244 bp, 66 predicted proteins | sample 10_taG_FD_184083 | JGI IMG/M metagenome (GOLD analysis project Ga0208790, IMG submission 184083) | Marine viral communities from the Subarctic Pacific Ocean - 10_ETSP_OMZ_AT15264 metaG (SPAdes) (version 2) | ecosystem: Environmental > Aquatic > Marine > Oceanic | place: Pacific Ocean | collected... | reverse complement strand
GTTGTTCTCTTGCTTCACCTCTACCTTGTTGATAGATTGATATTTGCCTTCTGAGAGGTTTACTCCTAGAAACATTTGGAGAGTAGCGTTAGGATTAACAAACTTACGCCTTTTAACTTTCCTCTCTGGTGTGTCATACTCTTTTATTACATTGCCTTCACCGTCTTCTATTTGCACACACTTATAGAATGTTTCTTCCTCTTCTATAAAGTACCCTAAAGCTGTCTTCCTCATTGCGTCTTCTACTTCTTCAAGAACAGAGACACGGCGCTCTTCACTACCCTCTTCAAGAGCCTTTTTTATAGGTTGCACATTTTGCACATTTTCATCTTGTGCATTTTTATACTTTGAGAATGTATTCCTATGTATGTTTAATGCTTTTGCTATTTTAGAATCAGACGCACCAAGGGTAGACATTTCTCTTATTGTATCTATTTGTTTCTCTGTTGGCTCCCACGCTACCCGTGCCATAATTACCCCCTTAAATCAACTTTGCTTCTACGCTCTTGTATCTCTCTTAATCTGTCTCTATTTTCCACCCTACAACCTCTTTCCTTTTTTCAACGCTACCAACACCAACACAAAAACTATTACTGGCAATACTGTTTCAAGATCCATTTTTACGCAACATCCCAACCCAACAGCACAAACCGATCAAGCAAATCATTACCGTATTACCACGCTGAAAATTGAGGGAAGCACCACCAAAACCCCTATACTCAAGTAGTATTCCCTCATAGTAGTAATACAATGCACCTAATAGTATTAGTGTTGTTAATATTTGCCAGCCTATTTTCATTGCAGTATCTCTAGTAGTTCTTCTACTGTGCCAGCACCGTGCATGTCAGCGCCACCGCCAAGCCTTATGGTGACATTTCCTGCAACTCCGTAAAATGAAACCACAGCCGAAACTGCAAAAGCCATCTGAAAGCTCTTGCCATAAACAAAATCACCTACACGCTTAAAGTTCTCTGTCTCTCTGGTTTGGCTTTGAGCTTTGAGCTTCTCATACTTCTGCTTAATAGATAGCATTGCTAAGACTGCACTCGCCTCTGCTCCTGCCTTTCGTGCCTCTAAATACTCCGCATTTACTTTATCCTCAAGGCTTGAACCGCTACCAGTTGGGCCTATTTGTGGATACTTCTTTTCGTCCATTACCCTACCGCCTTAAACTGTTCTGTTTCACTTAACAACCTTCTGATATACGCCTTATCTCCTGCATTATCCTTGCTTAGAGCTTCATTCTCTCCATCAAGTCTGTCAATCTCGGTGACAAGCAACTCCTGCACTCTTGTGATTGCTCCTGAGAGCACATATACGACCGTTGAATGCCTTGTGCAGTTTGATACAAGGGTGTAGGTATCCCCATCTCTCTCCACTTGTATTTCGGGGAAGAGGTTTTCTCTTTTTCCTGAATAGTGACCGCCTAAAAATATTGCTTTTCTTTGCATCTTGCCTCTCTTTGTTCCTAATGGGTAGCAGGACGGACTCGAACCGCCAACCTGAATATGCCTATTCTGCTCTACCAATATGCTTGAGCTACTGCTACCTATTAGAAACAACCCCCACAGTTTTCACATCAGATAAATGTTTTAATTACTTATTTAATTAGAATTAATAATTAAGCACTCGGGGGAAGTTCTAGACTATCTATTAATTTGTTGAGCTCTCTTGTGAGATCTCCAAGTTGTCCGTGACTTGATCTACTTCGTTTGGGGCTTCTGAAAATGCCACATGTGAAAAACCAAACTCTTTTGCAATATCACAAACACCATCACGGTAATCATCACCAGAAAGCGCCTCCATGCAAGAAGTTGCAACCTTTGCCAAGTTTAACTCTTTAGGCGTCAAGCCTGTATCGCTTTTCTCACAATACTCCTCAAATAGAAGCTGTGCCTCTTCAGCGTCTCCACGCATTGCATTTAATGCAACCTTTGCTAATAACTCATTACTCATTCTTACCTGCCTCTTTTTTTTAAATAACTCATTAATACTACATACATATCGTCATCCCACCCAAAGGACTCCATTAATATATCAACGCTCTTTTCGTATAGCACTTCGAAGTTTTCTTGATCCATCTTATTAAACGCGATGCTTTTGGCCTTTTTTAGAATTGCATCCATGCAGTACAGTGGATCATAAAAACCAGCCTCTATTGTTACAGCTTCTCTCAAGGAGTCAACGGTTGGAAATCTCTCTTGATTTGAAAAAGCCGTGTTCATCATACTGAAATACATTCTATGAAAATACACGTTTCTATTTATAACCTTGACGGGGGAAAATATAAACTTCCATGTGCCAACCTTCATTTCGGACCATATAGAAGCACTCTCGCCGTCAGCGGGGTATATTGAACCGTCTTCACGTTTTACTAAGTGTATTGCTTTTTGTTCTTTCATCTTTATCCTGCTATCTTGCAAACCTTGCTTTGATTAAGGAAGGAGCCGAACGAGGGGAGGCAAGATAAACTCGACCCTCTACACCCGCGCAGGTGCCCGACTCCTTGTGTTCCTATTGTGTTACAATTATTTCACCAGTGTCAAGCATTTCTGCCTCTTGGCTGTCGTTGATAGTTAAATCTACCGACTCAAGAGTATCGCTAACAATTGCTTCAACATCATCTTTTGTATCATAGGTATCAAGCCAGTCTGAAAGTGCTCTTACTTCACTCCATAGAGAGTCTCGAAGGGCTTCTACAATCTTACCCTTAACCTCTGCAATCGCTCTTGCACGAAAGGAAGTGCTATTGTCTAAGAGTTCCTTTTTCTCTTCAAGGGTCACAATAAGACCCTCTATTACTTTTTGAATTTGTTCGTTCATCTTCGCCTCATTGGTTCAGTAATTACCTTACATAGAATATACATTAATTACTGGGGCTTTTCTTGTTTTTGTTCATAACTTCTGCATGGGTGGTGACTGCTCGTTTCACTCACTGCACACCATGCGAGCGTTATTTCCAATTTTTTAAGTTTTCCACAAAGTCTGACACAATCGAATCCAAATGTGCGTCCGTCTCTGAATCAATGTGCAAAACAGCATACTCCTCTGCAAGCGTAAAGTTTAATATTTCAGTGTCGCCACCTAAAGAATCATCGGTCAATCTTATTTCAACGTCATCTTCTAGGCCGTCAATCCACTCTCGCATTTCTCCAACATTCATATCGCTCTCTTTTCTATTAAATTTAATTCCATAACCTCTGCATTGTCGTGTCTGCTCGCTTAGGCTCACCGCCCAACATGCGACACGTTATATTGTTCCTAGCTCACTTGATACATATTTCTCTACAGCATTAAACTCCGCCATAGTTGCCCCGCAGATACATTCTGAAAACATATAGCCGTTTGCGTTCTTCAAAGCAGTTACGAGAAACTTTTTTGCATTGAAAAACACGGTGAGCCTTTTGTGTTTTAATGTTTCTTCCAGTGTATTTATTTTATCTTTTTGCATATCGAATCCCATCTTTCTATTGCAGTGTCAAGTAGTGTAAAAAATCTATCTTGGTCAGTTCTATATAATTCTCTCAAATGGTGTGGAGTAAGTTTTACAATTCTACCAAAATCACGAAAGGAGAGAAGAAACCCTCTCTCCCTTAAGACTTGTTTAAAGTCCATACTTAGCCACCGCCTTTCTTAAGCGGTAGATGCACTCTCTATTAGAGTCACCGCTCTTATAAACAAGAGTGATACTTCCAACCTCGATAACTGTACCGATGTCAGTAAGAACCTTAAAACACTCACGACCGCCAACCTTACCAATGTAATCCTTACCAAACATACAAGCCTCCGAGGCTGTTGGAGAGAACCATTTCCCTCTCAACACTAATAATATACTACTTTCTGAAAGATAACACAACACTTTCTTTCACTTTCTGAAAGATTTATTCAAGATTGGCTTAAACAGTAGTGTTCCAAATGAAATAAAATCATAACCTATGTGTTGTGGATGACTGTTCGTACCTCACCGCACCACACACAGGTGTTATAGGTTGTCAATTGCATCCTGTATTTCATCAATTAATTCGTAAGCTGTATAGGCGTGAAGAACTTCCTCTTCCCCCTTAACTAGACACTCAATTATCCACTCTGATACATTACTACAATCCCCATATATAGATTCATAGTTTTTATCGTACTCAAGCTTACTTATAGTTATTCCGTTTTCTTCACAGAATTTTTCTATCGTCTTTCTCGATGTCATCCTGCCTGCCTTCTGTGCCATAACCTTCGCTTTCATTGTGCTCACTCGCTCGGCTCCTGCCAAACGAAGCGAGCGTTATATAGTGATTAAATTTACCACTGTTTTCGTTTCTTACTTCGCTTTGGATCATAGAAATGATTTGTTTCAATTGCATTTGGAAGATAAACATCTCCCTCGCTCACAAGTCTTTTAAATTCAATCATATTCTTTTCTACTAAAGAGGTTGCCTCTCCAAGAGTTTCAAAAGATTGAGCAGTTCTTTGTAGCATACTTGCAATAGTTTCAATGTCATATCCTGTAGCTTCTCGAACTTGTTCAATAAGTGAATCAAGATCTTCACCAACATAAATTTCATTTTCAAAACACAAAGCAATTTTCGTTGAATCGGGATCTGTATTAATATCCATTCCACATTCCATTGTTGTTCCTTTCAAATAGTCATAACCTTTGCCGTTGGTTATGACCTCGTTCCTCGGCAAACCACTGCCGTGTTATTCTCTACCCTGCCGTAAACCCTGAAACACTTATTGCATAGCTACACATAGCTATCATGATTATACCTAGTATTAGAAATACTATTTGCCAACCTGTTTTCATAATGTCACCCCAACTCTGTAAGCTTCGTCTTTTGCCTTTTGCCTGTACTCTGCAATCTTTGCTTCAACTTCCCAGAGTGGCATTTTCTTTGCAGGAAGTTTTGTTAAAGCTTTAAGCTTATTTACAATTTCTAACCCTAGCCTTTTTTCAAACTCTGCAACATTCCCATATAAATTTCGGTTACAATGTACGCACTGGCACCTGAGATTATCTTCATGATATTTTGTATTCTTGTGTCTTCTACTTAAGCAGTGCCCCGCGTCCATCTCCTTATAGTGCTTTCGAGCGCCACAAGTAAAGCATATTGCAAATCCGTAAGTTTCATCACTTGGGACTGCACTCAATCTAACGAATAGAGACACCCACCGCCACAATGTTGACTCTCTCTTGCTTGCCTTTGCCTCATTCATCAGACTGTAGTTTTTTGCCTTCTCTTTCTTCCCCTTCTTCGGAACTGCACCAAGTGGTTTTATACTTGTCACTCTTCCCCCGTATTGTCAAAGGCTATGTTTCCATTTAGTATTATTTGCATTTTGTACTTATCTGAATAGTAGAACTTTGCAACACCTTCAACACAACAGCACAAGCCTACTATGTTCACATCAATCATAAATTTTATTGACTGTAAGTTTTCCCCGTTTATTTGAATGTGTTTATCTCCGTCTATGATATATGCACTATTCATCTGAGTATTCTATTCTTACGTTCCTTGCTTTGTTGTTAAGGGTGAGATTGTCATAGTGGACTCTGACAAACCCCTCAACGTGAAACTGTATACACCGACACCTGTTTCTGTCTAGGTGCATAATGTCATTCCCCATTGTTAAAAATGGCGTTGCACCACACATTTCAAGCTTTGAAACATCTGCCTTTAGGTCATCACTTAGGCTTTCATAAGCCTTCTTACAAGCATTAAAACCCTTTTCGTCTTCAACTTCATATTTCATTCTATCTTTCCCTTCCACAGTACTTACACTCACGCCCTGCAACTTTTGCCCCGCACTGGCAGTAATTGCCTAGTGGTGAGAGTAGTTCGAATAATTCGTTTATATGTGCAATTAGATGCTTCATGCTTCAAGCTCGAAGCAAAATACTACATTATTTTCTTTTTGATCCCAGTTAAAAACATAAGTTATCATCCCAATACAGGCCATGCCAGTTTCGTTTTTATCTTCATCAATTTCAACAAACTCCACTATATCACCTTTTTGAAATCCCTTGTCAGAGTTGTTTCTAACTTCTGCAGTTTTCTCACCTGATAATATTGGAGCAAAATAGCACTTCAGTGTTTTTAATTCGTGTTTCATTATTTCGCACCCTTCTTAATTAATTCTTCGTTTACTTCTTGCGTTGCTTCTGTGTATATCACTGTGGGGTGCACAGTACAATACATGTTCTTTAGTTCTGCTATTACTGGGCAAGGTCTTTCTTTCCCAAATGCACAGCCGTCACACTTTTTATATTCTGGAAGGAGCTGGCTTGTTACTTCGTAGTATTTGCCGTTTACTGTTATCACTTCGCCACCCTTGGGGGCCTGTTCACCCCGTTTATTCTTACATATACTGCTATTACTTTCATCTCTTGCCTCTTTCCTTTGCGCTTATTTCCCTAAAATCCACTTATTGTAAATGTCTTCTGCAATCTCATTTTTCCAATCTTCTCTCCAATAGTAGTTTCCTATTTCGCACGACAATTCCCTCTTAAGGTCCTCAAGGGTTGATTTTATTCTCTTGTTACCAGTATTAGCAATTGCCATTTCAAGCTCTGCCTTAACTAGTTCTGCCGCTCCTATTTGCTCTTCTTTTGTCATTTTTCTTCTCCAGTAGGTTACTAATTCTAATTCTAAAAGCCCTCGATATTGGCTTTCCTTCTGTCCACCGATACACTGTGCTTCTGTCGGTGTCCAATCTCCGAGCTACCTCAGAGATTGTCTTGTATCTATCAATTAACTTTTCAACGTCTGTCATACTCTATACCTTTCAATATACTACAATGTGCAACACTATGCACGTTTTATTTTAGTTTCTGTAAAGTTTTTTCTATTTCCTCTTGAAACTCTTCTAATCTCTCGAACATAGTGTCGATGTATTCTTGATCTCTGAAGACTCTTTCAATGTACAATCTTGATGGACCTTTTACCCTTGGATCAAACGAAATGAAGTCACACCAGTCTGCCTCTGTAAAGTTTATGTTTCCTTGTACTTGTGGTGTATGCTCCTTTGGCATTCCCTCAAGCACTGTATTGATATGTATTGCTGAATTGTAAGGGCACTTTACCTCTATGCAGTTTCCCAATGGCCTACCGTCAGGTGAGCCCCCTATCATTGCAAATTCATGTAGAAGAATAAGCCCAGAAGCCTCAACAAATATATCTTTTTTATCTTCATATTCATCAATAGCAAAAGACTCGTTCTCTGTCCCCCATTCTAAAGCTCTACCAGAAATCTCTTTTTGCTCTCCAGTTAGAATCTCGCTTATAATTTCGTTGCGATATGTGAGGGCTGTTTTCCCCCACTTTTCATCTTTTCCACGCCCCTTTGTCATTACGTCCTTGAAGCGAGACGCTGTAATTTTCCCAAGTCTTGCCTCAAACCATTCTGGAGTTCCTTGCTCCGCTTTTACTTCGAACATTTTTCCTCCAGCCATGAAATTATTCTTTCATACTTATTTTCTGGTATCATCTCAATAGACTCAACACGGGCACTTTTTAAAACCTTATTCATTAGATCTTCAGACCCATCAATAAGACCCAAAACCTTAAGCACCTGCTCAGGACTGAACACTCGATCCTCTAGCCCTTGTTTTTCATATTCAGCTTGGTTGTCTCTGTTTAAGTCTCTTCCAAACATTTTTCCTATTGTTGCAGAGGCATTTTTTAAACACATGGCTTTTAGCTTTGGGAAACCAGTCTCTAAAGCATTTTTCTTTTTAGTGTCCATTATGGTACTTATTTTAGCTCCCCTGTCTTGCATTATCTGCACAGAAGCCGCACCCTCTCTTGTAAGCCACACCCCAGTTTTAGGATGCATATACTTAAGAGTAATGCTTCCTACTATCTCATTTGCAATCTGCTTGTATTGAAAGTTCTCTGTTGACCAGTGCCCGTAAAACATTTCGTCAAGCATCATTTCAATGTGTGATATAACAACATAAGAGTTTCCGTTTCTTGATGCCCCTGTTTTTGGGTCTGGTCTTTTGTTTAGGTCTTCATGGAAATTTTGTATTTCTAGCTTTAGCCTTTGCACGTCATCTACGGACTGAACGCCCGTAGAATAAACCTGCACCATATTATTCTCACTCATGCTTTCCTCTTTCCTAATACTTAAATTTTACGTTGGGAACTTCGCCGGCAATCATTTTTTTCATGAGAGCTTTGCCCTGCTCCTCTGAGATTCCAACTGACATAATAGACTCAAGCACTTCATTGTTTACTGATTTTCTGTGTGCCAAGTCTTCGGCTCTTGCCTGTTCTTCTCTAAGCTGTTTGGCCTTTTCAGCCTCTACTCTTTGGCGCTCTGCTTCAATTGCCTTTTTCTTGTTCTCTTCTGCAACTTCAAGGGCTCTTTTCTTGTCAGCCTCAGCCTGTTCAAGTGCTCTCTTTTTGTTTTCTTCTGCAATAGCTTCGTCTCTAATTCTTTGCTTTTCTGCCTCGTCAGCTCTTCGCTTTTCGTCTTCAATGGCTTGTTGCTGTCTGGCTTGCTCTCTTTTGTGAGCCTCTTCTTTTTCCTTGGCCTCCTTTGCCGCTTTTGCCTCAGCTTCTTCTTTTGCCTTGCGAGCTATCTCTTCTTCTCTGGCAATGCGTTTCTCTTCCTCTTCTTTTTCTCTCTGAATGCGCTCTTCTTCTGCCTTTTTCTCTTCTGCAATGCGTAGCTCTTCAGCTTCCTTTTCTGCATTCTCTGCAATGATAAACTTTGCTAGCAATCTCTCAAGGACTGATTCAACAAGATCCTTTATCTCTTCGTCTTCATCTTCCCTTTTGCTAAGAATCTCAATGCCACGACCAATAAAAGCAGAACCCTCACCATCAGTGCAAAGCATATCTTTAATGAGTTGAATCTGTTCTTTTCTCTGGGCTTCAATCTCCTTCTGTTCTTCTTCCCAATCGGTCAACGGCTTTCTAACTTCGATCTTTAACGCATCAAACTCATCTCTGATCTTCTTTCTATCTGCATCAACTACTTTCGCCTTCTCTTTCCAGCCTCCTACAAGCTCTTTACCAGCCTTGTCAATTGCAACCTTCATCTTTGCAACATCGTTTGCTTTTGAGGCTATAGACTTTCTTCCTTTTGCAGTAGAAACGTCAAACACTTCTGCCTTTGCAGACTCACGAGCCTTTTTGATAAACTCATCGACTCCGCCGTCAGTAAATAATGCTACTGGATTTTTCATCACACTTAATTCATTCATCTTTCCCTCTTTCCTTAATCTACTTCTACACAATTATCGTGCACCGTGCACATAAACTCTATTCCATTTATCTCTACTTCAAACTGATTCTCGTTAGTTGCAAAGTGTTCTATCAACAATGCACACTGGCACTCTAAATATTTAAGAGTTATGAAACTATTACAAGCTTCATCAAAATCAAGCTTAATTTCATCAATCAAATTCTCGTAGATTCTATGCTGTACTAGTTCCATGCTCACCCCTTTCCTTTCCTACAATATACTACATTGTGCAACGTATGCAATGTTTTATTTTACTTTGGGGCTATTTTTATTTCTTCCACACTATCACAGCTATAAAAAGGCCGTATGTAAATGTAAAAAGAAGCACCATAAAAACCTCAACACGTGGATCTTTGCTTATGGCTGTATATGCAAACGCAGGAGACAGGCACACCAACACAACAAATACCATAACTGCAATAACACTCACTTCTTCCCCTCTTTCCGTTCTTTGTCGTTCTATTGTGCCCTATGGCTCTCAATTGTCGCTCCTGCTGGTAATCTTCCTAAGTCCAATTCAAACGGACAATTCTGTGCTAAAAGGCTCAAGAGAGTGCTTTGATTATCTCTCTTTTCTTTTCCCCACATACCACGGTCGACAACAACTGGTATCGAGTGCTCACAACACTTAAACGAGTTTAATTTTATCGACTCAACAGAAATAAAAACAAATTCACTTAAAAATCCATAGTCGCACTCGTCGCCTGAATCTCTTATTAGAAAATCATTTCCACAAACCCCGAGCAACTCACCTTGAACCTCGTAAGGCTCCATATTGAAAACCTTAAATGTATCACTACCTACTAAACACTCTGCAAGCTTTAGGCATTCTTTTGTATTGGTTAATTTTAGATATTCCATCTCTTCCTACTTTCTAAACTGTTTAACTGCGTTCATTGTTCCAACTCTTCCAAGATCACCCATCTCACCAAGTACGTCTGGAGTATGATCTCTATACTCTAACCCTCTTGACTCTGCCTCACTCTTAGAAATCCATATAGGGCCGTTTCTGAGGCGTTCAGCCATTAAAGAGCAATCTACTACCTCCACTAGCCCTTTCTTAACGTTTTGAAGTATCCTAGCCTTTCTAGCGTCAACATTAGACTTCTCTTCTTTCACCCCGTAAGTATTATCCATTGTTTTAGAGTATTCCATATAGGCATCACTTGCGGCTTTTGCAACTTCCTCTTTCTCCTCTTGTGTTAATGGGTCGTATTGTGAGCGATCCTTTCTGAGTGGGATTACTTCATTCAGATAAACGCCAACCATGCTTTTGTAATATTGCTCGTTTGGAAGATATGGCTTCCTGTAGTCGTTCAAGATTCTATCCCATACTATCCGTTGCTCTTCTGGTTTCAATCGATCAAAGTGTTTTTGTATTGATTGAATGTGCATTTCTGGTATGTCGTTTACGTCTTTGATATCATACCAATTATTTAATACTCTTAGATCTTCAAGCTCTGCTAATATTTGCGCTCTCTTCATCTCATCCACTCCCCGTTATCTTGCCCAGCTGGTGCAGGCATTCCAACTCTTTGAACTCCTGCGAATTGATTTACTCTTTTAGGTGTCTTCTTAATTTGTGACCTGTTTGAACCTTTCCACCGTGAGAGCCTTCTGGGTAAGTCCCATGTTTGCTGTAGCTCCCACTTCATTTTGGTCTTACTCTTGTTCCCCTCTGTCCAATAATCATAAAAAGCTCTTATTGTTTCCTTGCTGTATTCTCCTATGTAAGATTGAAGAGATTTGTAAAAAAGATCCATTCTTTCAGTACAGGCCTTTTGCTTTATATTAATATCTTCTTTCTTTGTTTTTCTTGTAGAGTTAGTATTATTAGTGTGAGGTTTTGCCGTTGCGGTTGAAACCGTATGCGGGTTTTCTGCATGCGGTTGACCTTTCTTTGCTGTTGCTGTTTCGTATATCTCGTAATCATAGTGAAACTTTCCGCCCTCACCATTGATTCTGTGCCTCTCTATATATCCAGCATCCTCAAGCTCTCTTAATCCTGTTCTAACGGCTGTAACTCCGTCAGTGCTCCTAGTTTCTATTTCGTCAACATAGAAGTCCCACCCGTCATCTTGAGAGGCTAAATAAGAATAGATACCCTTTGCTTTCCAAGACATAGAGCTGTCTCTTATAAGCTCGTTTGGCATTATGGTGAAGTTTGACCTTTTTCTAAGCTTACTCATTCTCTCCTCTTTCCCATGCTAGAAATGCGGCTTCTCTTTCTGGTGTCCACTTTTTTACACAAAACACGCACTCTTTACAGTTAATCTTGCACTCGTTGCTGTTTGAGTTACAATATGACAATGCTCTTGTTTTTGTATCTGATGACAAGATAGATAGTATTGGTACTTTGTATTCTCTACTCATTTGTTTTGCTCCTAAATTGATGTTTCAATGATTTTAACCCTGTAATCTAGTGTAGCGTAGACTTTACACCCGCCTATTTCTGTTCCTATTGATATGTGGTGTTTATTGGACCATAGTTTTTCATGCACCTCATAAATAACCTCTTTATCAGCGTTTACTATAGTTTCCCCTATTGACAACTCTCTTGGGAATGGGAATCTTACGCTCTCGTAGTTGTAATCTTCGTGCAAGACAATTTCATACATATTTTTCTCCTTAAAACGAAAAAACTCTTATAAAACGGTGGAGATGGTTAGTCCCTTTGTGCATCAGCTACACAAAACACCGCTCTATAAGAGCCTGTTTAATTTGCTGATTTTGTCAAGAGTGAATATCACCACAATATCCACTCTCTTAATATAGTCTAATTACTGTTGTATTGCAAGGATTAGTTTGGGTCGTCTATGAATGCAGCTTTGCACAAATACTCTACACTTGCTACACATTTATTTTCTTGATCCACTCTTGATTGTTCACTCATCTGTCTGCCTTTTTGATAATAACGTTTAATATTTGCCTCTTCTCAAAACACTCCAGCTCTGGAACATCCTCAAACTCTTTTATTTTTGCACGTCTCTTTCTCCTGTCCTTCTCGCCGTATCCACTTTCTTCACTTCTACAGAAAACAGCCTCTAGTACATTGCCGTTCTCGTCATATTCCTCTAGCTTTTCATCGTTCAGCCTGTCATGAGCACAGTTGTTGCAGGTTTTCTTCTTGCCTACTATTGAATGGCAGTGTCCGTAGTTGTTACTTGATACGCTAATTATTGTTGGTAGTGGTTCCATTGGCATTTTTCTTCCTCTTTCCTTTGTATCTGTCAATCCCGTTCATTTTCTCATAGCAGTATTGAAACATTGCTGTATCAAACTCTAAGCATTCCATATTGTCTAGCCTGCCTTTGGTACATCCTTCTTTCCAGTAGATGCAAGCTCTTTTATCATACATCTATACTTTGCCCCCTTGTCCTCTTTTACTTGCGTCACACACGTTATTGAGGCACTGCTCAAAAGTTCGCCTAAGCACCGCTTTTCTCTTTTTCCTCCGTAGTAACAACCGTCTGTTGTTCTTTGGCTGTTACATTTCCCGCCGTCGTAGTTTGTACATTGTGTGTAAGTCATTTAATCCTCTTCTCTAATTTCCCAGTTTTCAGGCGTATCCATTTCACACCCGCAACTAAACAGAAGCGGACACTCTGAGCACTGCACTTCTGTACACCACCCTTTTACTACCTTCATTGCTTCTACTGCTGTTTTTCTATCCATTATTTATTATCCCTTTCTAGCTTCTCTTTTATTGCTTCGTTGATCCAGTCTGTTTTGTTGTTGGTCAACTTTTCGATTTTAGTGTTCGTAGCTTCTTCAACTTGGATCTCAACACGAACGGGGTTGATCCACTTCTTTTTGTTTGCCATTATACTTCATCGCTCCTGTCGGCTGGACACTTGTCAAGAAGAACAATAATAGTATCTTCTTTGAGGTCCTCATGACTACAAACATCGGCAACCATTCCAGAGGCCCACCACTTCGCCCCGCCAGAACTGCACTGAGTTCTACTTCTATAAACACACTTCTCACACATCCTCTTGTCTGCTTTTCTCATAATCAACCTCCATTGTTTTGTTGATAATTATAATATACCGTAAAGTTACGGGAATATCACGTTTTATTTTACTATTTCTAAAAATAAATTTGAATCTGGCTTAAACAGTAGGGTCTGGATATAGAAAAAGCCCCTCATTTCTGAGAGGCCAAGGAAAGAGGATTAAGCAATGTTGCATGCGAGCTCCCTTGGGCTCAAGCAGATCGTTTATTTATAAAAATCATTTTCAGAGCGGGGGTTGATTAGGCCCCCTTACGAACAGAGATTGAAACGGAAAGGTTAATTATCTCATGTAAAGAATATAATTAATAGCAATCTACTATAGTGAGAGTAAATTCATCACAACCCTCTAATAGGCTCATGAACTCTTGAAAGGCTCTCTTTGAACTTAACACCGCAGTATCACCCTTAAGCCTTCCAAATTCCTCTCCTAAGACAATACAGCCTTGTGTATTCTTTGCTGTGTTCCCGTAGTGGATCAGGATACTTGATCTACCCTGTACTCCTGTAACCTCGAAAGTATTTCCGTATGTGGGAGACTTTACCCTTTTACAAAGATATTGCCCTGCTGGTATACATGATACATTTGAAGCGTTATCTCTGTGGTATGGTTCCAGCGTGTTACAAATTGGCTCATCTAAAAATACCATTGAGCCAAATGTTCCTTTTTCTGGGCCTGAAGCTATTCTGCTTATTCTTGCTGTTGGATTCATTTATCTTGCCTCTCTTATTAATTGTGCTCTCTCATAGTTCTCGTATCCTCTACCGCTCTTGTATAAGTTCCATCCAATAGGAGAAGACACACCAGCCCACAAAAGGCGACACTGAGCCCGTGAAAGCCCAAAGTATCGACATGTAGCATAGAACATATCATTATTGAATTTAAAACCATCCTTATCACTTCCGAAGAGCTTAAACGAACAACCTGCATCATGGATTAGTGAAGGCCACAAAATACGTGGATCGTCATTGTCTGGCATTCTCACGAATAAAGTTTTGAGAGATCTCTGAGCCCTGAAGATTCGAGGGATTGACGCAAAGTCCGTTATCATACCAGCATTAAGGTGGTATTCAAAAGCTTCTTTATCTGTGGTAATAACTACTTTTAGATTTTTGGCAAGCATGCGCCAGCTTTGAGCATTAGAGAAAGGAATCTCATAGTACTCCGGCATCTCTTCACCGAGTTCAAGCTCTAAGTGTTGGCGCTGTTCTCTATACCTGTTCTTCTCAAGAATCACAGTGTCAATATTGCCGTACAACTTTACTGATAGAATTTTTACTTTTGCCATTTTAATGCCTCTGTATATCTTGAGACCTTTTTTCAATTGCAGATTCACGGTTGTAAAAGTTCTCAAATATCGAATGAATGATTTTTTCGACTTTATCTTTTGTAACAACTTCTTCAATGCTTGCCTCTACTATCTCATGGCTCCAAGTGTCAATTATTAATCGCCCTTTGAGAGACTTAGTATAAACCTCTGCTCTTGAATTGAGGTCTCTTGTGTATGTGTCTGCAACCTCAGAAACTTCACCGTTGATGTGTGGCCCTATAGTTTTGAATATACAATACTCGTCATAGCAGCCAATCACGCCCTGTGTAACAATATCAAAGATCTTCTCTGCATTCTCGTGAAATCTACTTTTGAAATCACTCTCATTATGATGCAGAATAGGTTCTGACTTTCTCGATACTGGGATAACTCTATCAATGGGATTCTTATTGATGCACTTAAACTCTCCATCAATCTCTTTGATCTTCTTGAAGAAGTGCCCGCTTAAATCGTAAACCATCTCATCAAACTGTTTACGCCCTGAGTCAAACATTGAGCTTCTGAAAGCGTCTCTCTGTCTGTTGTACTCCCTGTTTTCGTGTTTAGCTCTCTCAATTGCTTCTTCAGTCTTACGAGTGTGATATTTGAAATACCATACCAAAGCCGTAAACATTGTTAATACAATTGTTAGTAACACGCCCCACTGTCCTCCATTAAAGGAGCCCGATGCTTCTGTAATCTCTTCTATCATCTTGCCTCACTTGTTATACTCTAAAATACAACTTTATTTAACTATTTTACTTTTTTTGTTGCACTTTGTGTATTTATTATTTATTATATGACTAACGTGTGGTAGCGTTAAAGAACAAGAATCATTTTAGGCTGTGCTAAGAATTAGGGTTTGTTCACCCTCTACCACTCTTAGCATGGCCTTTTGTTTTATAGGTGGTAGTATGAAGCAATGTTCAAAATGCAAGGAGGTAAAACCTCTAAGCGAATTTCACAAAAGCTCAATTTCTAAGGACGGGCTTAAGGGTGTTTGTAAGCCTTGTAAAAAAGCTGTTGCAAAGATTGAAAGAGCAAAAAATAAAGACAGAATAAGAGAATACAACCTTTCTTACAAAGGCTGTAGTGCATACAAGGCAAGCAAGCGAGCAAGCAGAAAGTCATTTAAGGCCACGCACCCAGAAGTTATACGGGCAGAAAAGGCGTGTTATAGGGCTGGTCTTACATGTATGAAATTTCATGCTCATCACTGGTCTTACAGGGACCAAGACATTTATGATATTATTTATATGAAGCCAGAACAGCACAGGTCTTCACATGCTATTTTGTCTTATAATCAAGATTGCATGTGCTTTGTTTCCTCTTGTGGGTTGTTATTGGACACAAAAGAAAAACATCTTGACTACCTTGAAAAGTCTGGAGTTCTTGGTCCGTCATATGCAGAAGTGTCAAGTGTTCGCCCCGACTTTCTTGGTTGTGGCGGGCATGTTCATAGAATAACAAATGTAGAATTCTTATAGCCCCTAGGGGGTTGAGTTTTGAGTTTCAGGCTCTTGAAATCGGTAGTATTAAAAGGAAAGGACAAGAATGAAAATAGACTTAAAAAACTGTGATTGCATGGAACTCATGGCAACACTTGAAGATAAAAGTCAGCACTTGATAATAGTTGATCCTCCTTACTTTGAAGTTAAAGGAAAGTTTGATTTTATTTGGTCAAGCTTTGAGGACTATTTAAAAGATGTTGAAAAGTGGGCTATAGAAATTAAAAGGGTTATGGCTGATAATGGGACTTTGTTTTGGTGGGGGAATGATAGGAAAATAGCATACTCTCAAATAATACTGGATAAACATTTCAACCTTGAAAATTCTCTCATATGGGAAAAATGCGACTCTATGCAGTATCAATATTACAGCCCCGAAATGGCCAGAAGGTTCAACACTCACAATGAGCGCATTCTGTGTTACTCAAACGGAACAGAGCCCGAAGAGTGGGATAAAACGGGGCTTGAGCGAGTAATGGAAGAACACATAAACCCGAAGAGCCCAATTGCTAAATATTTGAGAGATGAATTTAAAAGAGCAAAGGTTACAAATAAAGAAATAGCCAAACTTTTCCCATCAAAAACAGGCGGTTTAACTGGTTGTGTTTCTAATTGGCTTAACGGTCAAAATGTGATAACGGAAGAACAGTACTTAACAATAAGAGAACATCTAAACGGTGAATATCTTAGAAAAGAGTATGAATATCTTAGAAAAGAGTATGAAGAGCTTAGAAAAGAGTATGAAGAGCTTAGAAAAGAGTATGAAGAGCTTAGAAGGCCGTTTAATAATTACATGAAATTAACGGATGTATTGAAGTTTTCACAACAAGCACACATCACAGGAAGGTGGAAACACCCAACAATGAAACCGCCTAAGCTTTGTGCATCACTTATAAGAACCTGTAGCCGTAAAGGCATGAATATGCTAGTTCCTTTTGGTGGCAGTGGCTCAGAATGTATTGAGGGGTTTCACGCAGGGCTTAATGTGGTATCGTCTGAACTAGACAAAGAGTACTATGAAATGGCACAACAGAGAATAACAGAAGAGACAGCACAGTTGAGTTTTATGTAGGAATAACGACCGCTTCGTTTGACGGGAGTCGAGCGAGCGGACTAATGAAAGCGCAGGTTATGACTTATGGATTTAGATAGCTTCAAAATAAACGATGTGGATTTTACCTCAATTAATAGCGAAAACTCAGAAGCTATTATGGACGAAGATAAGTTCTTTGAGTTGTTCAATTATGCCAAGGGACTTGAGCGAGATTGTGCAAAAGCTGTTGAGATGAGAATGGAGACAGTAGAAGAAAATGCAAAACTACTGATAGATAGTAAGTTAGTTGAAGAAAAAATAAGTAATAGAATACAAGAACTATACAGCTCTATTGAATTGTTAGACCATAACAATGATGATTATGATTACGGTAGAATTGATGGAGCTATAGAGGAATTGAAAAATATCAACATATAACGTGTCGCTTCGTTTGGCGGGAGTTGAGCGAGCGAACCAATGAAAGCGTAGGTTATGAATGACTGTGATAAAACGGTCAAAATGAAGATGGAACTTGCTGACTTAAACAATGAACTTTGGATAATCGAAGAACGGAAAAAATAATGTGCAAATACTGTGATTTACGAGGAAAAACATGGAACGGATCTGATCCGAAGTGCGGGTTCCCTTTAGGAGACACTTTTACCCCCGAAAACTGGAACTGTGCTACACTTAACCTCCTTCGAGGACTTTCCCATAAAAATGGAGTTAAAACTTATGGTGAAGACAATGGGTCAATCTCTGTTCTAGCACTCCCAATAAGTTGGAATTTTGACGAAAGAGGCTACTTAGTTATGAACTGGTACAAAGATCGAGGTTGTACCGACAAGGCTAAGATAATTAATGAAGATGAAGAGTTTGAACTCACTGAAGAGCTCGCAAACGCGATTATTGAACATTATACAAAGTAGGAGTTATGAAAGGGAATAAGATGGACCATATATTTACAGGAGAGCCAATAAATGGGGTTTTAGCTGGACCTTGTTGTGGAAGTCTGGTAGAGGTTGAATCAGAGGATATCTTCACAACAGATGAGAGTTTTGATAAATATCCAGATAGGTTTAGCAAGAAAAGGTGCTTTATTTTACACCAAATGACATCAAATACAGTAAAAGCAGGATATGCAGATTCAGGAATGGAGAAAATAGATTTTCATTATACTGAGGTAGACCCTGAGACGGTAGTAAAAATATCTTAAATAACGCTCGCTTCGTTTGGCAGGAGCCGGGCGAGCGAACTAATGAAAGCGAAGGTTATGGATATAAAAAAGATTGACACAGATAAAATAAGTAAAACGGCAAAATTCCTCTATAAGCAAAAATCAGAAGCTCAAATATACGAGCATTTGTTAAAAATGGAGATAGAGTTAAATGACAGAGACAAAGTAATATATGAGCTAAGTCACGAGAATAATTGCGATGGATGCTCACTGCTGGGGTATGATAGATAACAATTCGCGTGTTGTGCGGTGAGCCTAAGCGAATTGTCATCGACAATGCTGTGGTTATGACAACGAAAGAGGTTGATATGAAAAACAAGAGTGAAATAGTAGAATTGCTTACTTCAAAATTCAGTAGTGTTTATTGCGACACTTGCGACCCGACTGGCATAGATTGGGAGTGGGATGACGAAAAAGGCGAAGAAGTACCCGTTGAAAAAAAGAACGCAAACTGTGAAGATTGCTACAGAAAGAAAATGAATTGGGGATTAAGTAAAGAAACTGCTGAACGATTAGCAGAAGAAATTTTACTATAACGCTCGCTTCGTTTGGCAGGAGCCGGGCGAGCGAACTAATGAAAGCGTAGGTTGTAACCTACTGAAAGAGATAAAAATGGCATCAATAAACAAAGCAATCGTTATTGGAAATCTGGGACGAGATCCAGAGCTTAAAAGAACGAATGAAGGGAAAGCAGTCTGTAGTTTCTCAGTTGCAACTACAGAACGCTTCAAAGACGTTCAAGGACAACAGCAAGAGAATACAGAGTGGCACAATGTCTCTGCATGGAATAAGCTAGCAGAAACAGCCGCCCAATATCTCAAAAAAGGAAGTTCTGTTTACATCGAAGGCAAGTTAAAAACCCGATCATGGGACGACAACGGTCAAAAGAAATACAAAACAGAAATCGTTGCTTCGTCAATGCAGTTTCTTGATAGTAAACCAGCAGGACAAGGACAGCAACAGCAGGGGCAATACAACCAGCAACCTTCGCAACCTCAACAGCAACAACAGGGACAGAATCAGCAACAGCAACAACAGCAGTGTCAACAGCCTCAACAACTACAATTCATACAACAACCACAGCCAAGACAGTTTAACCAGAACCAGCCCCAAAACCAACAGTATCAGCAACCACAGAACTTTAACAACCAACAACAATCAGACGATGATCTTCCATTCTAAGAAAGGCTAAAAATGAGATACTTAATATTAATTTTGATAGTGTTGTTTGTGGGGTGTGGGACTGTGGAGTTTACAGAAGTGGGGGGAAGTGTAACAATTGGACTTAAGCCCATTAAAGAAGCTGGTGAGCTTGTTCATGTATACATCCTCGATCTTGATGAAGACAAGAGCTACACACCAAACCAGGGTATGAACTTTAAAGAGAGTGTTCTTGTATGTCCTGTTCCTGTAAACGGCTGTATAGTGTCTGTGTTAGACTCTGAGCATAACATAAGAACTATTGATACTATTATAGATCCTATGTCATACTTTGAGTTTACCGTTGACTCTCTTGGTAATGAAAGTCAACGGTGGGTTTATGAGCTTTAGGGCCCCCAGAAATACCCTGTTAAAGTTAGGTTTTCAAGTACTACATTGTTGTTTAAAGTATCTTCTGGCTCTCCTGATGTTGCGTCTCTTCTTACTGAAATCACAACTTGATCACCAGTGTCCTTAATCTTATGCACATCTATTAAAATGCTCACGGTTCTTCTTACTAAGTTAGAAGATGCAGAAACGGTATCTATAAGGTCGTATTCGTCTGGGGTTGCAGTTCCATCAAACACGAATCCATCAGAAACTTGGTAGGCATCTATGTGAAACTTTATATCCCCCGTTCCAGTGCCTTTTACATAATAACTGATTGAAAATACCAAGGGGATACTCGTATCAAGCCCTGATACAATTCCCTGAGTAAATCCAAGACCATCAATAGCATTGTTGGCGAACTCATTATCTAAGTATTTAGCCTCAAACTCTGATCCATAATCAACCGTTTCATTAGCTGGATCATATAGGGCGTTTACCACATAATTACTTAAGCCTGAAAATAAAGTTCTGGGATACCGAGCAAGCCCAAAATACTCAACCTTTCCGTCTGCGTTTATCTCCGTTCGATTAGTGTGTATCTTCATTTGTTCTATAGTTGCATCTGTTGTAATTGTAGATGTGATTTCGAAAATCCCCCAGTATTTAGTGATATCAGACCCATTAATATTAATTGTTACAGGTGCCCACGTTGAAGGCGTAGTAGGATCAAACCCAAACCGCCACTGTTCCGAAGGTGCAGAGCAAACGGCGTTTCCATATTGAGTATAGGGAAAGTTTGCATTTGTGTTCATAAAGTTCACAGTAAAGAAAACGCCCGAACCGCGCCAAGAAGACAGCTTTACATTGTCAGGCTCGATGTCTCCGCAGTCTGTACTCTTTACTTTCACCCCTTGAAACTGAGCAGAGGCACCCACAAGAATATAATCTCCTACCGCAGTTCCTCCAAATAGGCCCGTAGTGGACCCCGAGTCTGAGTTGAGTATAGAGGCAATGTCTACGGCGTTTATTATTGTGTCTCCTGTTGTGTCTCCCTTTGTACAGTGAAAAGCATATTCCACAGGGTATGAATCCCCCTCACCAAATACCGACTCTCTCCCATCGTTAAGGGCTCCAACTGAGAACTGCTCTGTCACCACTAGCCCTTTATCGTCTCCCGTTGGCGTTACCTCGATAAATGGTATTGCTAAGTCGTCCACATACTCTTTAGTTGCTACCGCTTTAACTCCTGCTGTGTTGATATTTGCTACTGTGGATTGTGCGAGTGTTAGAACTCCGTCGTCTTGCAATTGCAAAAAAGACTCAAATGTAATTTCTCCCGCTGCACTGCCGCTTGCTGTTGACCTGTCAATGTTGAATCTAGGTATCCCAGCCAATGCAGAAAATGTCTCTCTCTGCGCGTATCCAGTCGCCTTAAACCTGTAGTCCGCCCCGTCGTAATAGCAATTGCCGTGAATGTGTTGTACGTCAACAGCATCTGAGCCACCGAAAGCACTAGATACGCCGCAGTTATATGATTCTATTCCCGAATTGAGGTTTGCTCCATATGTTTCTAGCCCAACACTTGAGGCGTTTACAATGTCCTCACCATCTCCGTCAATGCCTCCAGAAGTGGTTATTTGACTAGAAAAAGACTTGGCCCCTGCAATTGTTTGAGCTTGATCGTTAACATGTCCAAAAGACACACCAGCACCAGCGACACCCTTTGCGGCTAATGAGTCATGTGTCTGTCCCGCAAGCTTTGCCTCAAGTATCTCCTTGTTAACCGTTGCCGTGTTGGTTCCGTCTGCATCGTATTGGGCTTCTGTGTTGGTGTTTTTAACCCCGTTTGTGTCTAGCGTAACACTTGCACCTACTCCAGTTAGGGTTGTTGCTGTATTTGAAACGTCAACGCCGACAGTTCCAGCGGGGTTTCTTAGGTCTGTGCTCGTTGCGTCTATTTCAACTCTACCCGTTCCGCCATAAAACACACCTACTGAGCTTGCTGTTGCCGTAAACGCATTGTCAAGCCCTGCACCATGACTAAGCATTACAATAGAAGGGGAAAGGGTAAGTATTCCGCCCCCGTTAGGTGTTGAGGTTGTAGAGTCATTGGTAATGTAGACACTTTTTGTATTGTCGTTGGTCACAGGAGATATCACCACATCATCAGTGACTTTAATCTTCGAGCCTGTTGGTGGAAGTATTGAAACGTCAGCAGACGCCGCGCACTCAACCGAGGCTGTGCCGTTTTCGATCTTCGTGGGCGTGTAATCTCCATCCTGTGAGTATGTGTGCAAGTCTCCACCTGCATCTTTATACACCATTTTATCACCAGACTCAGCAAAGCCAAGCTGTTTTGGTATTAGGGTTGCACCTGTTTCTGTGGTGGTCCCTGCGTTCTCTATTCGCTTTACGTTCTTTAGTTCGTTGGCCATTATTTCCCCACCTCTGATATTGTATCTGTATTTGGTTGCAACTCTTCTATTGTGTCAGTGTTGCCGTTCTTTTCTTCTATTACTCCAACTGTATCACTCGCTCTAATTATGCTCGTAATGTCACAAAGCTTCTGTGCACCTTCACCACTTTTGTAGTCAATGCCAACTATTACACCAGTGGCCTCAACTCCTCCCGTTAGATTGGGGATTGTATAGCCAATAGTTTCCATTAGGTCCATTGCAAGAAAATCCTGTACGTCATGAGTAACTGTAATCTCCATATGAGGCCGATAATAAGAACCGTCTATAATTCCGTAAAATTGCATGCACTGATTAATGTACTCAATTGCATCGGCTTCCGTATAGATTAATCTTAATTTACTTCTTGCATCGGGCAAAGCTTGAGAGCCTCCTGAAATATTATACAAGGTCTCACACTTGGTTTTGAGCTCTGTGGCTACGCCAGAAGAAGTAATCCCCTCAGCGGTATCTTTAGAGAGTGAAATCTTCCCGAGGTAACTCTGCGTTGCTTCATCCCAATTATAGAGAATTTCAAAGGCGTTGAAAATGTACCTCTTATTGAATGTGTCTGTATCTTTCCCTTTTACCTTGTCGCTATTCGGAAGGACAAAAGAGTGAGTCGGGCTTTCTGCTCCTATTGAATCCAAGAATCCATCCCAAACCACAGTTTGAAGCGCATTAACGTGGCAAGCGTTCCAACCCTCCCAGATTAAACGCTCTATTTGATACTTTGTATTCAAGTGCCCCTTATCGGTCCACTGTGCTCTCACTGGTGTTGTATTGGCTACGTTCTGGGTTACTGTCATATCAAGAGACTCTTCTAATCCCCAATCAACAGAGGTGAGATTTGAACGTGAGCCGTTTTGATGCCGCGACACTTTGTCTTGATAAAGTTGCATTGTTGTCCACGGTCGGCCAGAGACAGAAGTAAAGAGCTTGTCTGAAATAGTAACCCCGCTACTGTTTGCAATCATGCCAAGGCCGTATACCTTATAGTCTACAGTCACGTCGATTTGTGGTTCTGCTGGCGCTATAGAATCCACGGTTATGTCTGTCACTATTTCTAGCTGTAATTGAGTCGGCTTTTTCTTCCCGCTGAAGTCGTCAGTCGTGGCGAAGCTCTCAACCCCAGACGTATACAGCTCATAAGCACTCTTATAATACTCTTTGTTGTAATTTGTATAAGTAGTGTTAGGGTCTTCATAGTATCCCGCTGGGGTGTCTCTTGTAATAGCGTGGCAAGAATTAACTACACCGCCAACAAGGTTTGTAGCTGGCTCATAGTTGACAGAGTTCACAGGGCTAGATATTTGCTTGTATACACCGCCTCCAGTATCCCACACATAATAGGCTCTTATATTTGTTTTGGTTTTAATTACACCAGAACCAGTTAGAGATATAGTTGTATCTATGTCATTTATTAAGCTTTCAATCTGTCCTAGATCACCCTCAAGAGTAAGCGATAAAGCCACCTTTGCGCTATAGCTTGGATTGGTTGGAGTTCCTACGCTCCATACTGTAGATGTGTTATAGTTGGTTGTGTCGTCTCTGTCAATTGTATTTGTAGTTGCACCCGATGGGGTAGTCGCTATTGTTCCGTAGCTTTTCTCTATCCACACACCATCAGAGTCATACACAAAAGTCCCTGTTGATTGTATTGCATCGGCTGAATTTATCGCACAACTTGTAAACTCTGCAAGGTCGTACCCTGCTATATTGTCACCTTCTAACACTTTAGGTGTTACTGTGACTTCTTGCCCTGACTTCTCCCATGCATCAACTGGCAAAGACTCCCCGTCTTCATTAACTAAAGATGACCCACTTGAAACAATGTTAGGGTCTGTATAGTAGAGAGAGTTTAAAAGCTTAAGGTTTCCTGTAGACACATTGGTAGTAATCGAACCCTCACCAGTTGCGCCTTTAATCTCCCAAGCATCAGATATATAGTCAGGTATAGCCTCAAGTAATATGTCTATTACGTTTCCATCTGGTGCAGAGGCATAAGTTTTTATGCTCTTCCCGTCACCACCACCAGAATCAACCACAAAATATAAATTATCAGCGGTATACGCATAGTCAAGAAGGGCCTTTGTTGTATCCTCTGGCACTGTCTCAAGAGTAAGTGCTGTTGTTGCCTCTCTTGTCGCAAAATTAAAAACCACATTGTCAGGGGTGGAGCTCAAATCATCAACAACAAAACCCCATTTTGTAGAGTCTATATCAGTAAACTCTACTCCAGAACCAACCCACACACCTTTTTCATGATCCCCAATAATCAACGGGGCCCAAGTATCCCCATCAATTGAGTAGGACATATCTGCATTCATTTGATCTTTAATATCACCTAGCTCTAACTCTACCACTCTACTCGAAGGTTTCACCGCTTTGATGTAGTTTGTGAACTTGGTGTAATCCCCTACAACATCATCAGTATAATAGACTCTGGTAATCATTTTACCAGTTATGTCAATGCCAAGATCTAATAATGATTGATAGTACCCCTGTAAGTTGTCAATTGATATCTTACCGCCCGATATTACTTCAGGGCGTGGATGATCTTGGAGGGGGATTTTCTTCCCTGCTCCAGAATCCCAGTTTTTTGTAAGCAAGTATGGCATGTAATTAGTTACGCCTACGGGTATGTTGCTCTCATCCTCAGTAAACGTAAGAACCCCGCCAGTCATTCCAATAGAAGCGTCATCGCCGTAAACGGTTCCACCTGTTACATTGAGATGAATTTGAACCCCTGCATTAACTTGCATTGATCACCTCGAATGAAATAGTCCAGAGATTGGCTCTTGTATTTGAAAACTTGATATTTTTACTTGAGAGTTTCACAGTTTTATCCCCTTGCCCGCCTTGAAATCCGAATGGATACCAGTTAGTTCCAGCGTTCATCGTTGTGCTGGTTGCTCTGATATTCCTTACTATCTCTAGTAATATATTTCTTGCCCCCTCGGTACGGATATTAACAAACTCTAATTTCGTTGTGTCGTGCTGTGAGTCTGCACTATTTGAGTTTTGTGAAACTCTCCGCCCATTGCGAGAGAGGAACCGCTTATCTTCAATCTTGGCCGTAAATTCTGGTAAATAGAAGTTGCTCAATGATCCAAAGCGAAAACCACCCGCACCACAATCGACTACAGTATTATCATAGACAATATCAAAGTCTGGAACTATCACCACATCGAATAAAAAGTATTGATTAAATGGATCAATCTGGCCTGAATCTTCCCAGCTCTTCACGAATACCAAATCACTCACGCTCATGTCTATATGTGGGCCAAAGGGGTAAAATGCTGGTGTAGCTTCTCCGAGGAGCGTTGCAAGTGATACAGAAGTATCTCTATATGTATTTTGTACAAGTGCATTGGTAGCCGCTGAATCAGTCTTGTCTATGGCAAGGGTGAATGAGCACGTATATTCATCACCCTCGAAGCCGTTGTCTCTAATAGAGACCGTTTTATTTGCTAGTTCGTTTATCTCCATGTTGAGCACTGCCGTTGTATTATAGGGCGTTCTTGGTAACATTAAGACCTCACAAACTTTGCATTCATGTTTGTCATCTGGTCATAATCAATAGCGTTTGATTGATCAGCTTCTTGTATTGCTCTTGGTATCTCAGCAACTAACACGGCTCGTATGTTCTCAGCATCACCGCCACCGTTTACAGTCACATTCACTTGATAACTATTAGACATACTATTCGTGTTATTTGTAACCCCTCGGGAAAACTTACTTTTCATTACACCATTAAGCGCAGTTTCGGCAGGATTGAGAACGCTCTCCCCATTTCTGATTAATGCGCTTATTCCGTCCGATGTTCTACCGCTTCCATCATTGATTGCACCGTTTGAACCATTGTAAAACTTAGGCTTTGAGCTTGCTACCTGTGCCGCTAATCCAAATACAGTTGCTCCAATAGTTGCACCCGCCGCAAGTTTACCAATAGGGCCAGTTGGCATGTTCTTAATCACATCAATAACAGCCGCCGCCGCATTTGCTGTGGCTAGTGCAGAAGTTGCCGCCCATGCTACATTCGCAGTTTTCTCTTGTTCTTCTCTGGTTCTTTTTTGTATCTTGGCAATTTCAATCTCTTTCTTCTTCTCGCTCATTGTGCTTTTTTGAATAGCTTCAATTTCTTTGCGTGAGTCCATTGCAAGAGACTGCTGTTTTGCTCTTGATATTTGATTGATGCCAGTAACAACCATTTGTGCAGATTTCCACAGTCTTTCTTCGGCTTTTCTCTCTTCCTCAGCCCTTTTGTCGAGCTCTTCTTTTTTGATCTGCGTAATAAGCTCTTCCATTGCTTTGGCTTCGGCGATAATTTTATCATTTGTAATTACTTGCTGTTTGTAGTTGTTTTCTCTTGTCGCTTCTTCTTTTGCCTCTCGCTTTTGAATCTCTACAACCTGTACAGCCTCGCGCCATTCTGCTATTTTGCGATCGTGGTCCATCTGCGCCTTTGCCTCTGCCGATAGCTCTGCCGCCTTCCCGTCACCTTTGCCTTTTCCTCCGAAGTCTATCTTCTTCCCTTTTGCCTTTTCAATGCCCCACTTTTTTTCTAGTTCTATTGTGGCCTTGACGGCACTGTTGTATTCTGTTGCACCCTTGAGGCGTCCCCCTGAGAACTTGGAAATCTCCTTGTTTATCTCCACTCTCTTCTTTGTGATTGCTGAGATCTCATCCTCTAAAACATTTCTTTTCTTCTCATCTTCAAGTGTTCTTTTTGACATAGAAGACAGGCTTTTTTGCAACATTTTTTGATCTTTTGCAAGCTCTTTATACTCCTTGGCAGACGCCTCGATCTCTTTTGAGCCTTCTAGCTTGTTTATTTTTTTAAGTAATTGGTGTTGCTTAATCAACTCCATGTGTCGGTTTGCTTCTGCTACTGCAACTTTATCTGTACCTTTGAGCCCGTCTATTAGAATCTCTTTTGTAACCCTTGCAATATCAGCCATTACCGTATACCACTGTTGTGCAACAGGTATTAAGTCTTCACCTATTCTTGCCTTTATGTTTTCTATGTCGGCTTTAGAGGCGGCCATTTTACCCATTGCGCTCTCTGCGGCGTCTCCAAAAATTCCCACCTTCTCCTTCATCTGGTCTACTGCCGCGCCAACTACATCCTTTGCACCCATAACCTGAATACCAACGTCGTCGAGAAACTGGGCAGAACCACGAGCCAAACCAGTCATAACCGTTTGCATTTTAGAAGAAACATCTTGCCCTGTTGCCAAAGCTTGAGCACTTACATACTCCATAGCGACAACCATTTGATCAAAATCAACACCACCAACCATAGCCTGCATTGATAACTGTTGAAGCTCTAGGTCGGTAATCATCCCACTAGTTGCACTCCTCATGGAGTCCATCATTTTATTATAGTCTTTGCCTTCATTGTTGGCAAAGTTCTCAAAATTCTTAGAAACAAATTTAGATTTTGCACCAAGCTCACCCATCTCGCGGGCCATTAGTGCAACCTTTTTTGCCATTTGGATAGAGATAAAAGCCATTGCCGCTTTTTTCAGCCCATCAAGAGCACCAGAAGCTCCGCTGGTTTGGCCTTCTGCTTCTTCAGCGGCGTCACCATAGTCCTCTAATTGTTCAGACAGTCTATTTACTGTGGCTGACTGTTGGTCTATTGCTCTGAATATTGTTTCTATTGTATTTGGCATTTTCACACTCCGCCATTATTGATCTGTAAAGGGTTTCAGCCTCAAGCCATGCAGGATGACGCTCACGCCTTGGAACTTGTATTCCATGCCTTATTGTATATTCGTAGTCTTCTACCCATTCCTCAATGTGTGGAAGCCTTACTTTGTCTGGATGCCTGTATAATTGAATAGACATTCCTGAACTTGTTTTTATGCCGCACAAAGGACGGTCATACTTTTGCCCTCCAGCACTTACCGAAGCGGGGCCGCTCCAACCAAAAAGATCTCTCTTTATAGGATCGGCCCGACACTCTTTTGACGAGGGATAATCGTCAAGAATGCCAGACCGAATAAATGCTTCAACTATAAAGCCTTTGCCTCTTTTTCACGAAGGCCAGACAAACAAAGAATCTCATCATAAACGTCATCAATACACTCATCAAGATCCATGCTATTAAAAATATCATCAATAGAATAATCACCAGACTTTGCAGAAACACCAGAACAATACTTCTTTACAATGTACTCAGTATACTCCGCAGTTTTAACCGCATTCTCTACCATTGACATCTTACCGCTTACTTTTGCCTGTTGCTCCTTTGATGCTCCTTTGAGGTCTTCAATACCTTCCTCCTTCACAGCTTCAAAAAATCCATCTGGCAAAGTATCGAGAAGTTTTGCCCTGTGGCTTCTTCTGTCTTTGTAGTCCATGTTCTTAATTGTAAACTTGAGCCCGTTTACTTCTACTACTACTGGCTCACCGTTTACAGTTATGTCTCTGTCTTTTGCACCTTTGTTGTCTTCTTTAATTTCGATTGATCCCTCAGTCATTTTTCACGCCTTATTTTAAAGTAATATCCATACCTGTCATTTTTGCAGATATCTGAAGAGCAAGAGTGCCTTCTGAATCTGCCTTGTTTACTTCGCTTGTTTGCACGTTATCAAAAACAATATCTATGTTAGTTCCTGCGAATGTCACGGGGTCCTTGGTTAGGTTAGATTTATTGTCATTAATAAGCGACTCAGTTGCAGGCCCAATGGCAATCAAAAGAGCGTTAAGCGTTCCCTTTTGCCCTGTGTGCTTCATCTTAGCGCCACCCTGAGCATTGTTTGCCGCTTCTCCTGCAATGTCTGCGTTTATTTCCCAAGTCCAATTAACTACAGCGTATACTTGAGAGCCGAAAGTGCAGGTTTTATCTGCCATTGTTTCGATTGCTCCAGTATCAGCGCCAGTAAGTGCAAAGCGCCCACTTCCTGCGGTCTCATCCTGTGCAAACCCTGTAAGATTCCCAAGGGTGTATTTAATCTGTGAGTTAGGGCCATCAGCCCCGATCGTAAGAGTACCAACACCACCGCGAAGAGTGTCCATCGTAAAAGCGTCGTCACACTGGTAAGTCTTAAGATTACCTGTGAGAGTTGTACACGTTGGGGTGGCGTCCCAGTATAGCCTTTTATTGGTTGTCCCGTCTACCTTCATACCGAAGGCCCCAAGATAGCCCCATACTTTAGGAGCAACAGCAGGATCACCAGAGTGGCGAAAGTCTGCCATAATATCAGGAAAAGAAAGGCGCTGAACACCTGAAACAAGCTCACCCTCTTCAAAGGTTCCCATGGCTGGATCGCCAATTGACTCTTTTGGTATATCATATGAGGCTTGGCCCGATGAGTACCAGTATACATCTTGATCCGATGCCGTTAATGTTTCAACCGTTCCAGCTACCGCCTCAACTCCGAGAGTTACCTGTATTCGATTAGTATCAAAGCTCATTTTTTACCTCACTCTTTTTTATTAACTTCTTAATTTTTGTACCAGCTCCACGGACTACCCCGCGACTATCAACCACTTTCTCAGTGGGCTTTACTTTAACCGTCATATACTGTTGCGAAGAATCTGACTGTATATCCACAATTTACCTCTACTTCAAAAGCGTCCTCTTTGAAAGTTTCCGCTGGTTCTAATTCGTTCATATATTCAAGATAGTTACCGCCTGCACTGCATAAAGCTGCATAGCAAAATGCAAAGGCTGACCGGATATCATCACACATTTTATTTTTCTGATCTTGCAGGTCGAACTCTTCACTTGCTAAGGTGGAAGAACCTTTTTTTGAGTAACCCTTGATAGTGATCGGGCACTGTAGTTTATAAGATCCATTCTGCATTACTCCACCATCAAGAACAGTCTCAACGCCTAGGTCAGCACTCAAAACAACGCCATTTGTTATATTGGCCCCGTTCTCAGTACTCTTGATAGAAGTCCAGTCAAAATTAAACCCATTGGCCACGGTCATCACTGAAACTCTATCATAAATAGCTTGATGTATAGCTGTCTTACTCATTGTAATCCTACTTGTCTTGCAACCGTTTGAGGAATTGCGTTTATCTCTGCTTGCATTCTTGGTAAGAACTTACTCCAAGCCTTACCCATAAAATCATCATGTGGAACACCTCCACGACCACCAGAAGAAGAGGCAAGAGGGGAAATTTTACCTTTTTTATATTGCTCTTTAGACCCATCGTTTTGAATCCATCCTATATTCCACTTTCCCGCACTTGTCACTATGTCGGGGTTTATCCAGAACTTTAATTGCATACGCCTCACATTTATCTGAGCCTGTATTGATCGCTCTGTGTTTCCTGTTGGCTTGTAGTGCTTCCTGTCTGGGTATCTGTGCCTATCCTGTGACGCCTTACTTGACACGTTAAATCTATGATCACCCTTGGCTTCAATCTCAATCTTTGGCCCGTACTTCTGTAATACTTTTACGGAGGCTCTATTTATGCCTTTGTCGTATGCTTTGAGGGCTCTTCTGATTTCCTCAATGCCTGTTACCTCTACAGCATCAGCCAACTGGAACACTCTTTACAGTTGCATACTTGCACTTGACTTCACCATCTTCCTCAAGCCCCTTAAGGCTCTCCTGCGTAATCATGCCCTGTATTCTGGTTACGTCAGCCCAATATGATTGCATTTTATCGAAATAGATATCACGCTCACCTTTACGCTTTCCCCAGTAGCCGTGAAAGATCTTATACATTGCAAAGGCTACAGTATAGGCAATAGCAACATCAGCAGTAAGATAGTCACTACCATCAACAGGAATATCAGCCACAGCTATACCATTCACATTATAGATAAGCCTAACCTCTCGCTCAATGGCTCCAAGGTATGCACTAACATCTTCAGTTGCGTTTATATATTCGCTGTGTTCGTCTTCGTCTAATAAGCTTGGGTCTAAATACATATTATCTTCGCCCCCTTCTTCCTTGCATTCTCCAATACATCGGCCTTCTCGCTATGTCAACGCCGTAAGGATTTACCGCTCCTGCATAACTCCCATCAGGAAGCAAAAGAGAGCCGTCTATTAATGGGGTGTAGCTTGTTGTCAGTACTGGTGTGGCTCCGTCGATTGTACCATCGTTTGTGCCCTCATGGTCTGTCAGTACAGTTGTAGACCAATCGCCATCGCACACATACCTAGATATAACTCCACCCGAGTTGGATATTGCTATATTTCTGAGACATCCATTTGCATAAAATTCAGGATCGGTGCCCTTGCGCATCAATCTAGAAATTGGTATAGTTCCTGAACTTGAGGCAATCCGCACCTGCCCCACCTCTGAGAAATTTACAGGTGTTACCTCGCTAACTACTGGCACCCCGTCAACTTCTAAGGTGCAGTTGCTGTACTGCCAATTGCCAAGATTATTTGCAAGCACAAAAGATGTGCCGCCAACTGAGTCCCTGTTGTCATAAACAAATGCAAATGTCCCAGTATTGATCATTTTTACAGACATGTTTAGCTCTGTCATCTCTAGCTCGGGAAATGATATAGAGTCGTTAATCCCATCAACATAATAGGCATTGTTTTTAATTTTATATGCCGCTTCAGCTCCGCTTATATTGACAGTAAACACGTTATTACTTCCCGCAATACCGCTCACAGTACCAAGCAAGCCAGCAATACTATTAGCGTCGCCAGTACAACCCACACAGGCCGCGTCTTGGAGAGGTGCGTATACAGTACAGTTGTCAATATTGGCAGAACTGATTAATGTAGCCGCTGTATTGTTATACCGTTTGATTATTGCTTTTTCCCATGTACCACCAGTAATACAAACACCTGAAGCGATTTGAGAAGTGTCAACCTGAAAACCGTTTGTAATAACTATTACACCTGTATCTATTGCCGCGACATTAGCCACTGGCGCCATATCTTCAAGAAGCGTCCAAGTATTACCAGCAGTGTTCGCCGTTGGGTCTGTTGCTATTGTTTCGAGATCGGCAAAGTCTCCGCCTGAGCCTACTGTATAATTAGCCAAGGTTCACCACCGTTAATAGAGCTTCATCTTCTGTATAAACCGCTTTAGTTTCACAGTCTGGATGTTCCGCTTTAAGTCGTGCAACATCTATGATATAAGTAACGCCTTTAAGCTCTCTTTTGTCTGTTGGCTGGCCTGTCTCTGGATCTGTTGGGCCTGCCGTATGCTTGTACTTTAATTTATCATACAACTCATAAGACACAACTATACAGTAGTGAGAAGGTTGATACACCTCACCTCTGTACCATCGTGTTAAAAATCCCGCTGGGCGTCCTGCACATGCTGTTTTTTGAAAGGTTATGGTCTTCACGTTTATCCCTCTTTAAAGTTGAGGGCCCGAAGGCCCCCGTTTTATTACTTAGCTGGTTTTGCAGTAGCTTCAATCATTTTATTAATCAAAACTTTTCTATCCTTTGGCATGTCTTCACATGATTCAGAATCTACTTTCCAACCGTCCGCAAGCCAAGGAGCAAGATTAACCGTTCTGGTCTCTCTCACCTCTTTGCCCTTTGTTATCTTCAATTTGTACAAGCTCATGTTATCCCCTTAAGCTGTCATTGCCGCATTAGTAATCTCATCAACACGAATCGCCGCACGTGCCTGCTGAAGTACGAAATTCCAATACCATTCGATATCATATTTGGAAGTAACTGATTTGCCACCATCCATGTCGAAGTAGTTTAGCTCACCGTTTTGCGCACCTATAACACCATTGGAGTCATGAGAAACACAGTAAAGTGAAGTCGTAGAACCAGTTTCAGAGAAATCAAGAATTTCAGCATCAGAAGTGTCACGCCCAGCCTTAATAATTGGCACACCATTGTAGTACATTGCTTCACGTCCGAACTCGTCTGGAGTAAAGTAGATGTTACCAGCAATAGCAGGGTTTCTCATAGCCTGTGCGAACTTAGAATACATAGTAGTATTACAGTAGATCACACGGTTGTCGCCTTCAAGCTCTGCGATAGCTTCATCAAGAGAACCAAGAGAAAGACCTGCAGTACCATTGCTTACCGTTTGACCAGCCGCAACACGAGACTGCAACCCAGTAAAACTGTTTCCAGTACCGTCACCCTTAAAGAAGGTTTCCGACATTGTCCGAGCAATAGCTTTAACGCGCATCATTTCATCAACACCAGCACGGCCAGCGCCCTGAGTCTTCAAAACAAAGCGGTCGATAGTCATACCGCCACCACAGATTTTAAGATCTTCTGAGATCTCTTCGATTTCACCGCTGGCACGAGTCCAATCAGCATTTACAGCACGAAAACCAACAGAAGGAAGAGTCTTTTCTCTCACCACTTTGATAGTTGATCCTGTGATATTTTCATTTTTGATATGGTTTAGGAAAGGTGCATTATTCAGGTAAGTTTGAACAATCCCAGCCTTTCGAAAGTCATCGGTACCGATTTTATATTCGGCAAGAGTAAAAGCGGCCATTTTGCGCTCCTCATAATTAATAGTTCTAATTAATCGGGCACATCCCGCAGATATTTAAAGTTTTTCGCCTCAAGCGATAGAGAGAGCTGAGTAGCCCTCTCTAGTAATATACTATCTTAATTCTGTATTTATTTATTTATTTGTATTCTCTAGCGAAAAGGTCAGCCGCTTCCATCTTTGAGATGTCGGTTTTTGGCTCTGCAACACTCGGAGCCTTTGAAGCCGTGCCCTCTTTAGATGCCACTAACCAAGGGTTGTTTGCCTTGAGAGTTTCCCATACTGCGGCACCCTTGTGCTCTGTGGCTCCATCGGTCATCTTAACTTCTCCACCCTCAATAGAAAGTGTGCCCGCTTTAATTCTACCGCTTGCCGTATCAACAAAAGCACTTCGATTAATACCGTTGGCCTCTGCTTGGCTTAAGATGTCGCCTGATGTCTTAATAAAAGCGTTTTCCTCAGTGAGTACTTGCTCTGCCTTCTCTTTGGCGTCAAACTTGCCTTGTAAGTCTTTGATACTTTCAAGGGCTTGCTGTAGTTGAGAATCTTTTGAAGCGTTCCCGTCCACATACCCCTGTACAGATTGCTCTGCCTCTTGGATCTGACTCTTAAGGCTTGGAATGGTTGTATTTTCCATGATACGAGCGGCGGCGTCTCTATCTGCCATAGATTTATGGTGACCTTTTAGAACTTCCTTTGCCGCTGTTGCCTCTGGAGTTCCTAAGCCCTCCAAGTACACATAAACGTCTTTTACTTCTTCCATGATTATCCCTCTTTCAATACAGATTTTGAGATCATTCTATTAGCCTTATCATCAGGCTGAAAACCTCGTTTATCTAACCCTTTAATATAATTCTTTTTCTTCTCTGAGTTGCTTGCCCCTATGATTTGAGCCCTCTTTTTCTCACTCAATCCATCGAGGTATTTCTTCACTCTTTCCTGAGAGTATCGGCCTTTGTTCTCTGGGTATACTGCGGTTTTACTACATAGGCAATTGGGGTGCGCTGGAACTCTCGCCCCTGCATCAATAGGATAGACACCTTTGCCCATACCATAAGCATCAGCCTCAGCATAACAATCGCATATATCAGCCCGTGGATGAGATGCAGAAAGAATCCACTGAAAGCCAGTTGCACCGCTTTCGTGTGCTCCTCTTGTAAAGGACATATCATAAGAACGAGCTATCTCTGTACGGCTTATTCTCTCGTTGATATAACCCGCTTTTTTCTTTACTGCATACCCCACAGCTTTCTCTATGTCTCGACCTGCTTCTATGGCTTTGATTAACTTGTTATAACTTGCCCTTATTCCCGAACCATTAACAAGACTTTTTTGCAACTTCTTCAGAGCGTTTATTGATTCCTTAGAAGCGAAACCTTCCCGCCTGTATTCATTGATTAAGTCTTGAGCTGTTTTTGAAAGAGTAGGGTTTGCCGTGTTGACTTTGCCTATCTGCTTTGTGAGGTCGGTAACATTACCTTTAAATTTAAAGTAATCTTTCAGTACAGACTTTACAGCCTTTTGAGATTCCCCGCTGTGTATTGTATCAGAGAGAGAAACGCCCTTATCAAACTTAGTGAATAAAAAGTAGTTCTTTGCTAGATTAAGATTGAGCGACAACTGAACAGGAGCAAGCCCTATCTGTGACGCCTTAATTGACCCATTGACTAGCACGTCTTCCATATGTGAGAGGTAGCCCGCCTCTTTGTACGCAAGATCAACCGCGACCGATGGGGTATTCTCTTCCAAGAGGTCTATGATAATACTTATGAGCTCCTCATTATAAGGGCCCATATTGTATTTAGTCTGTAGTGCCAACTTTTGGATTTCGTTCATCTATTACTTCACTGCTTTCTATGTTATCAATTACAAGGTCAAGAGCTAGTTTGTTAGTCCCGAGTAGTTTCTTAGCAAGCATTTTTGCAACTTCACGAAATCCATCTTCAACGCCGTTAGCCTTGAAAAACTCAGCACCTATTTGTAGTTCATCAAGAGTGGGATTCATTTCAGGGGTATAGTCTCCTGCATAGTCAGTCTCAGCAATCCAAGAGCCAACGCCGTTGTATTCCTGCCATGTGAGATATCGCCACTCGTCAATAGCTTTTGCAATAGATTCAACGCGTTTTATTGATTCATTGCGAGCGGTGAAAGTGAAAGCCTTTGCAATTCCGCTTTCAGCTTGGCCCGATGATTCAGCCGTATTTATGCCGTGCTCATCTGCTACCCTTCTCAATTCTTGATAATAGTGCTCAATGTTTGCAAGGTGGTTTGGTACGTGGTCAGGGTTTGGAGAGTAAGGGGTTACATCTGCACCGCTTGAGTTTCCAGTAGGATCATTCACAGCAATAGCGTTTGTCACACCTTCTCTGACTGCCTCTATTCCTTCGGCGTTCTTTATCACCATAATATCATGGGCTTGACGGGCAATAATCCAATCACTATCACTCATTAGATTAAAGATCTTCCAACAAATTAGCATAATGCCGTAAGACTGAGGCCAAGGAAGATAATCAGTGCCATCTACTCTTGGATTGGCAAAAACGGGAAGCACTGGCATGTATCCAATCTGTACAGGTGTTTCTTCAACAAACTCCCATGTTACAGACTCAAGCCCTGAATAGTTTATATTTTTAGCCTGCTGAATAGTAAGAGAATCAGCGGTCCACAGTTTCCTAATTGTTATTGTATCATCTTCTTTTGAATTCTCAAGGAAGCCTATTTGCCTTAGTCTTCCGTTTGCCTCTGTCTCGATGCTATAAGGATCAACCGTAATCGCTGGTTGAATATACTCATATGTATCACCGTTTTCATCTTTATCCATAATCAGAAAAGCAACCTCATCACGAAGAGAGGCTCTAATAGTATTCTGATTCATGTAAAATTGATTCATACCCAAGCCATTAACATTTTTAGAATAGTCTAAGTATGGATGAGTTTCAAGCTCTGTCTCTCCTGCCATTACTGCAACACGTGGAGCCTTCTTGGAAAATACCGGATCAACCTTGCAATCAATAGAGGGTTTGTAGTGATTAACATACACAGAACGCTTTGAGCGATCAACGAAGAAGTTTTCTGTGGCTGAGTACACAAGATAATTTCTTGCCGCTCTTCCACCTGTTCGATTCACCTCTGGAAGAAAGCCACCTCTACCCGTATACGCATCGCCAAGGGCAATATAGGGATTTACACACCTGATATCTGTGTAACTATCTGTTGATTGTTGTGGACACTTGTCCGTGTCGTCTATCTTTCTAGTAGTCACTCTGTGCTCCTTTGGCAATTAATCGACTAAGGGCGTATCTTATGGCGTCCCAGCCGTGATCATGCTCTTTAATCAAAATTGGGAGCACATCCCCCGTTTTTGGATCTAATTTGTATTTGTAGTTTTTGGCCTCTGCAATTAGGTGCTTAAGGTCTTCATGTATTACTATACAATCATAAGAGCGAAGATACCTGATCCCCGACTCTATAGTCCCCTTTTTAACACCCCAAACATC
>Ga0208790_1000149_pt1 | contig 37685 bp, 18 predicted proteins | sample 10_taG_FD_184083 | JGI IMG/M metagenome (GOLD analysis project Ga0208790, IMG submission 184083) | Marine viral communities from the Subarctic Pacific Ocean - 10_ETSP_OMZ_AT15264 metaG (SPAdes) (version 2) | ecosystem: Environmental > Aquatic > Marine > Oceanic | place: Pacific Ocean | collected... | reverse complement strand
CCATATACTCCTGATCCAGTTCCTGCGAAATGATTATATCCATAAGGACTTGAACTATTGTTTACAAATACATTATATAATGCCGCTGTTATTGTATCACCTGCTACGTATGCCATTATTTAACTCCTATTACGCACTCTGTTAATTGTGTTTCTTCGCTGTATTTAGTCTTTATTGTACGACCTAACACGTTAAATACTGTACACTCGCTTATGCTGGCCGCCTTGGCCTCACCGTTTCCTGCTGATACTATACGATCACCTGCTTGAGCAGTTCCTATAACTTTTACAAATACACGTCCTTTTAATGCTATCATTGGATGTGTATCATTATTCCCGGCTTGTGCATTCATTAGTACTGCTGGTGAGTCAGATACTACACCAAAAACAGCGTCTGATAATTCGTCGTTGCATTTAGTAACTTCTTCTGTGCCTCCTAACATAATAACATCTCCAACTTCTACTGGAGTATCTGTTGCATAACGCTCTGCCAAGTCAGCATACATTGCCGCTGTTGATGTTGCATGTAGTACGTTTGCTCTAATATCAACTAATGTTGCGGCTGATAATTCTACCTGGCCGCCACCTGATTTAAATGCTGTCCATGCTCCGCCTGCATTTCCATAGATAGTTGTACCGTCATCTGCAAATGTTTCGTCCCAAACCCAATATAAATCTTGTTCTGTTGCTGTAGATGTTTCACCTCTGTTAACTTTCAATCCTGAAAAAGAAGGCATTCCTGAATTTGAAGAAATGTTTCTGTTTAATTCTATAATGTTGTCTTCGATAGTAAGTGTTGATGTATTAAATGTTGTTTGTGTTCCATCAACAGTTAAGTTACCTAATATTCTAACATCACCTGCTCTAGGAATATCTACTCTTCCTGCAGAACCGTCCATAGTCATTACTGTTTGTGTTACACCGCCATCATTTACTGTAAAAATAATATCTTTATCTGCTGTTGTTTGTGCTATTGTTAAATTATCACTTGATAAACTCATAGTGATATCCGATCCTGCGCCTAATATTAGACCATCATCACTTTGAATTGCAATTCTTCCTGTTGTTGTATCATTCTCATTTGCTCTCAAATAGTTTGCCGCGGCTACACCACCTAATGCATCTGAATCTGTTGCTGTTCCTCTAAATTTTGCTGATGCAACTGACGATGATAATTGAATACCTTGTGCAACTGTACTATATCCTGCTGTAATTAATGCCGCCGCATTGGTTTCTGTTGAACTAGGTGTAAATGCCAGGTTAGATACAATTCCAACTACTGCATCGTTGGCAATCATTTTTAGTATTGATCTATTAACACCTGTATTATCTTGTACAGTTTCATTTGTAAACACTGTAACACCTGAACCTGCAACAGTGGTTGGTCCAATTAAAGTCCATGCCAATCCAGAATGTACATAAAGTTGTGAGTTTGTTGTGTCAAACCACGTATCACCTAATACAGCATTTGTTGGTGCAGTTGTAGAATTTGTTGATGAACCTGCAGGTTTCCATTTATCACCTGAATAAACATTTAACTGCTTGTTAGTTTTGTCAAACCATAATTGACCTTGAATTTTATTCGAAGGTGCTGTTGTGTTATTAAAATTTTCTAATAATTTTACAAGGTTTTCGTTTAATGCTTCACCAAACCCAGCGTAACCTTTTCCAATTAATGTAAGGTCAGTAGTGGCGGTATCTATTGTACCGTCAGCAAGTGTAACCAATAAGGTTCCAAATGTGTTGTTGATTTTATATGCCATTGCCCTCCATTAACACCTTCCTACTACCATTTCTATTGTTCCTTCTGATTCTGAGTGCGAAGATAATGCTTTTCCAATTACAGATCCTAAAGAAGGATTACTTTCTGCTCTTGCAAAACCGTCACCTGCTGACACTAACATGTCACCTGGTTGAACAGTACCTTTAACTTTTACTTTCACTCTTCCTATCAAAGCAACAACTGCCGCGGAATTTGTTAATGAAGCGTTCATTAAGTATGCTGGATTTTCGGATATAACACCTGCAACTCTTGTACACATGTCTTTGTTGCACATTGTTACTTCTGGATCGCCACTGAACATCATTACTGTACCAGGTTCATAATCTGAATCAGTTGTATATTTTTCTGCCAAGTCAGCATATGTTGCCGATGTTGCTAATGCGTGAACAACATTTGCTCTAATATCAACAAGGTCTTTATTTGACAAATCGTCATCTGATCTATAAGCAGTCCAGGCGCCTCCGGCGTTACCATAAACGGTTGTTCCGTCATCTGAGAACGTTTCGTCCCATACCCAGAATAAATCTTCTTCTGTACCTGTACCTGCTTCACCTCTGTTTGCCTTAATACCACTAAAGTCTGGCATACCTGCCGCACTTGATACGTTTCTGTTTAATTCTAAAATATTATCTTCAATGGTCATGTTTGTAGTATTCATAATGACCTGAGTACCTGTAACTTCTAAATCTTTTACTCTTAATCTTGCATCTGCTCCAACCAATCTCATGGCTTCTACAGTTGATCCATTATCGTTTACTGTGAATATTAAATCTTTGTCTTGCTCAGTTTGTGCAATAGTAACATCATTACTTGATACTGATATTGTTAAGTCTTGTGAGTCACCAATAATTATTCCAGTGTCATTATCAATAGTTAATGCACCTGTTGTAGTATCTGAAGCATTTGCTCTTAAAAAATTACCACCAGCAATTAATGATGCAGAAGAATCTGTTGTTCCACTTACGTCAATATATGCCGCTGATGTGTTAGTTCCTTCAAACACTGCACTCAAAGTAGAATTTAAAGTCATTCCTGCTTTTATTGATGCAAATCCTGATTGTGTAACACTTGGTGTGAATGTTTCTTTAGATAAAATAGCAACTCTTGTACCATTTGCATACATTGAAGAAACAACTTTGTTTCCGCCGCCACTTGCAAGTGTTTCAATTTTCCATCCAGATTCTGTTTGGCCTGCTGTGAATGCTGGACCTACTAATTCCCATTTGTCATTAGTTTGGTGTGATCTTGAATCACCTGTGTATACAAATACTTGATCATTTGTTGAATCCAACCATAAGTCACCTGAGCCTGGTGCTGTTGGTTCTGTTGTTGCAGGTTGAGCACCTCCTGCTGGTTCAAACTGTGAACCGTTATAAACTTTTAATTGGCCTGTATTTACATCAAACCATAACTGTCCTCTTAAAGGTGTTGTTGGACTTGATGTAGATGCCGCATTTTCTAACAATCTAACAAGGTTTTCGTTTAAGTTCTCACCCCACCCTGAGTAACTTTTACCTATTAAAGTAAGGTTTGTGACTGACGTGTTAGTTGTACCATCCGTAATTGTTGCTAATATTGTTCCGTCTGTTTTGTTAATTGTGTAAGCCATATGTGGTATTTATTTGTTCTCTATCCTTATTATCAAGTGCTAATTTTTAAATCTCCTGAACTATTCCATAACTGACCAGGATTTGATGGGTCAGAAGTAGGTAAACTACTCATTAGAACCACTGCTCCTGTTACTGTTAACCCGTCGTTTACTGTTACCTGCGAAGAATCATTACTTGCTATTGTTGTTACTCTTAATTCATCACCAATTGTTACGCCTGTAGAATCATCAGAACTAATCGTTGATCCTGAAAGTCTTATAGCACCGGCTACAACTGCACCTGTACCAGAAGGAACAATGCTAATATCTTCGTTTGATCTACGTCCAGATATATTATTATCATCGATTGATATACCTTCTGTAGTTACTGTTGTACTTGTTACTGTATCAATATATGCATTGGCAAATGTTGTTGCTACTGCACCTAAGTTGTATGTTGAGCCTGTTCCTGCGGCTATTGCTTGTGTTGTTAATGTTCCTGACAAAGTTCCACCAGCAAGTAATAAGTTTAAACTTGCTGAACCTGTTACTGTTCCTGTTACATCTCCTGTAACATCACCTGTAACATCACCTGTTATTGGTCCTGCAAATGCTGTTGCTGTTACTGTTCCTGACACTTGTAATTTAGTCGAAGGTGTTATAGTTCCAATACCTATTCTTGATTCTGCTCCGTCTATAGTCATTACAGTAGTTGTTGTGCCACCATCATTTACCTTGAATGTGAAATCAGTATCTTGTGTAGAATTTGAAAATATAGCACCACCTGAATCAACTGATAGTGTTAAGTCACTGTCAGATCCAAGAACAACACCACCATCATTGGCAACTGTAATTGTACCAGAGGTAGTATCATTTGCATTTGATCTAAAATAGTTTGCCGCCGCAACTCCACCTAATGCATCAGCATCAGTGGATGTACCATTGATTTTGTTATCAGTAATTGCTGTTGATAAAGTAAGTCCTGCACTAATTGTTGCAAACCCAGATATAGAAACTTTTGGAGTAAAGGCATCTTCACTTATGATTGCAATCCTGTTTCCGTCGTTGTAAATATTTGTTATGTTTTGTACAGTGTCGGTTGAATCTGTTATACTTTCAAATGTAAATCCATTTGTTGTACCAGTTGAACCAGGAGGTCCTACAAGAACAGATGCTGTACCATTGTAAAAATAAAGTTGTCCTGTATCTGAATCAACCCATAAGTCACCTGTTGCTATCGCTGTAGGTGCCGCAGACTGATAAGGTACATTACCACCTGCTGGAACAAATGCTGATCCATTGTAAACTTTAAGTCTTGCATTTGTTGAGTCATACCATACTTGTCCAGATATTGGTTTGCTAGGGGCACTTGTATTTGAAAAATTTTCTAACATATGTAAAAAATTTTCAGCAATCATTTCTCCATAGCCGGCATAACCTTTTCCAATCAAACTTAAATCTGTTTGTGCATTTACAACACCGTCTTGGACAGTATATTGGTTTGGTGATGCTGAACTATTTGTTTTGTTTACTGTATATGGCATTTATTAGTATCCTGTGTTACTACCTGAAGTTGTTCCACTAACTGTATTTGATGTTGACAGTGCAGTTGAACTTGTTTCAGTAAATGTCGTTAAACTTTGTATTCTTAAAGTGTAATCAACTTGTATTAATCTGTTAAGTGATTTTTGCACAGGATGGAAAACTACATGAGTTAATAACTTGTTAGTGGATCCATTTTCTGTACCTTCCCAACTCTTCAATCCTAATTCGTCAAATACATAATCATCATTAAAATTAGTTGTGTTATCAAATGCTTCTTGTCCTGTTGGTTCACCATAATCTAAAGTACAAGTACAAACAATGTCAGTATATTTGTTACCTGCTGTGTGTCTAACTTCCATTTTGTTTCTTGTAGTATCTTTATTTGTAGTTGAATTATCATCTATTACTTTGTAATATGTTTGATTGTATAATGTAGCATTGGAACCTGTTGAATTAGGTGTAAGGTAAGTGATTACTCCTGTTGGATCAACACTTGTACCTCCATTACCAAATGCCATTTCATGTACGAAACCTGTTGTTTTGTTTGCTAAAGAATTTGCCAATGCTTGTGACATATTTTCGTAGTGAATTGCATTTCTTTTATCCACTAATACTTCGCCTGTTTCTGGATCAAATATTTTAATGTGACCTTGCATCATTACACCTGATTGATCATTAGGCTTTTTGTTCTCTTCTTTATGCTCGTTTTGTTTATTATCTTCTATCATCCTAGTGTATTTATTCAGGTGCATTTGTTGGTTCTTCTGCTATGAATTTAGCCTGCACAGTAGTAGATGCTTGTAACCCTTTACCGTCTGCTGGATTACCATCTAATGCAGTGTACCACACCTGTCCTTTCTTATGTAATATTTTAATCTGGTGTTTATCTGCTGGGGGAGTGCTAAAAACAACTGTTGCATCTAGAGAATATTGGTTAATATCATCTCCATTCCATCCGCAAACAAACAGTTTAGTTCCATTATCGCCAAAGCAGAAACCTCTTGGTTTAGTCTCTTCATCGAGTACACTAAACGATTTACCTGAATAAGATGCTGTTGAAACATCAAATCCTGTTGTTAATGTATATTGACATATATGTGGTGAACCGTCGCCATCTAAAACATACATTGTAGTTCCGTCTGAATCAAATTGTACCGCTGATGGTTTTGCTGTTTGAGCAAATACACTAAAACTATCAACAAAAGATGCTGTTGAAACATCAAATCCTGTGCTTAATGTATATTCATTAACATCATCGCCTAACCAACCTGTAACAAACATCTTAGTTCCGTCATTATTAAATGCTAGACCATAAGGCTGTTCCTCTTGAGACACTACACTAAAACTATGTGTAAAAGATGCTGTTGAAAGATCAAATCCTGTACTTAATGCATATTCATCAACATTATCTTGGCCTTGACCTAACACAAACAGTTTGGTTCCGTCTGTATTAAATTCTATACTATTGGCCGCATTATCTCCTTGCGTGGAAGATACAACACTAATATCTAATTTTCTAACGTAAGTTATTGTTGAAACGTCCCAGGCACTTCCTACTGAATATTCATAAACTCCATCATTGGCCCTGCCTAAATAAAACATTTTAGTTCCATCTGTGTTAAACTTCACATCTCTTACATCGCCATCAACAGAAGTTAAAGAAGGTGAGGCTTTAACAAAAGTTGCTGTTGTAATATCTGTATTATTACCTCCGCCCACAGAATAGTTAATAGTTGACCCGTCCTCGCTAGTAAGCAACAATCGTTGGCCACCAATGAATATGTCTAACTCACTTGCTGAGGACGGTGATTGTGATAGAGCAAACACATTTGTACTACTATCACCTGTAAAGGTGTTAGTGTATACTGTCTCTGCATAAGGTATAGTTTGAGTTCCAGACGCATCTACCACTTCTGTGCCTGAACTATGCTCCTTAATTCCTGTTCCAAGAGTTCCACGTCTTAATTGTCCTAACGTGTCGCCTGACTTGGTAAAATATTCAATTCTTTCTTTGTCTACAAATATTACTCCAGGTATATTTTTAGCGGCGTTAGGTGCTGGTAGCACTGTGCCGTCTTTAACCTGTATAGTTGGTGAACCGTCTACAACATCTTCGGCAATTTCTGTAGTTGCAATTTTACTAATACGTTTGTAGAATGTTCTATTCAACATGTCTTTGAAAATTCTAAATCCTGTTGCTCCAATCGCCGAATCTATAGCAAAGTACATTACATCTAATCTATCTGATGATGTAATTATTTTGCCTATCACTGTAAGTGTATTGCCAGATACTGTAAAATCTAGATCTGGAGTTAATTGTTCACCATTTAACCACGCAAAAGTATATGTGCTGTTCAATGTATCAAATCTTAATTTAAATATGCTTGTTGTTCTGCCTTCTAATACTTCTCTACGTAACTTCATTCCTAATGCATTATTAAAAGTAGTAACGTTTATAACATCTCCACTTGATAGAGAATATCCATCAGTGCTTATCTTCGACGGTTGTAGTATAAAATCTGTACCTTCGACTGTATAATGATTGTCAACTAATGTTTCTATAGCAATTACATCTGTTGCTGTAGGTACATGGCTTGCTGTAAAGACTACATTATTGTTTCCAGTATCTACTGTATAGTGTGTGTTTAAATTTTTTCTAGTTCCATTAACAAATACATTAACTTGAGTTGCAGATGTAATTGTTTTTGATGGATCTACTGTAGAATCATCTCCTAAACCTGAAGCAACACCATAAGTGTAAGTGCTTCCATCACCTAAATAATAAGTGTTGTCCGGACCACGTAACATTTTACCATTAACTTCAATCATAGTTAAACTAGAGTATGGTCCTACTGCTCCTGGTGGATATGTCATAGTATATCTTGTATGAGCAGAATTGTATGTTACTAATTCATTTCTAATGGTTGCGTGACTTCTAGTTGACGTTGTTGATTTATTAAATCCTGCAATTTGTACTAATTTGTCTGCCGCTGGAGCAGAATTAAATGTAACTGTAATTGTATTTGCAGTTGTAGATGTTGAATATGCAACTGTTGGAACACCTTCTATTGTTACATACATATCAGAAGAAGTTGAATCTAAATTAAATTCTCCTCTTGTAGATGTTGTAAATGTTGTAGTTGATCCATCACCTGTGTATTGATCTAATACTCTATAATTCTCACCTGATACTGCAAATGTTCTTATTGAAATTACTTTACCTAACCCAGGAGCAGATCCAAATGTTAATGTTTTGTTAGCAACATTTACAGTATAATCTGTTGTTAATCTTTTTACTGTGCCAGCAACTGAAACAGTAACTGATGCTAATGTTCCAGGATATTCACCAATACTATATGTTGTAGTAGTAGCATCACCGTGATATTTTTTCTCTGTAATAAATGGTACACCAGATTCTGGTGACGTATAAACTTTTATATCTAAAGTATCAAATATTTGACCAGGCACTGCTTCTTCAGGAGCATAACTTGTATCTGTAGTAACAAAACCGTCACCTTCTGTAATAATATCACTAGCGGCCGTTCCTAATGCTGTATTAAACAACCCACCTGTTAATAATGAGTCAAGTGTTCTGTCATCTGTTGGAGTCAATACCCCGTCGTCGTCAATTGGAATAAATTCTACAAGAGAATCTTCATCGGGCGTTGTACTTAATGTAACTGATGTTGTTGATCCGTCACCTTTAAATATATCGTCTAGTTTTCTTCTTGTACTGTCACTGTATGTAACATACACTTGATAAACTTCTGTACTTGCAGGTGCAGTAGTAAATGTATAAGTTTTTGTTGATCCATCTGCAATAAAGGTTCTTACTCTTGATGCACCATAATTGTCCCAAGGATAATCATACCAATTTGATTGATCCCACCCTTGTTCTTGTGTAAACAGTAATCCTGTTACCATTGTTCCACCATAATCAACACCTGACATTACCTGTGATAATTCATTGCCAGGCATACCTGATGTTGGTGCATAAAAACCTGCTGTTCTGTCTGATGCAGTTAATCCTGTTTCGTCTCCATACACTTTGTATACATTACCTTCGTTATCATCAAATTTTGTAGTTGAAGTAAATGGATCGGTTGCTTTATATAATTCGTTATTGTATCTAATCAATTGCCCATAAGCATAAGCAGTGCTTGCCTCCCAATCTACAACAGAGTGTGTTGATTTTATTCTATCAAATTTAATTGTTGTATCAAAATCTCTAACTAGGTCATTGTTTAAGTTAGCATATACTATAGCAATATCACTTGGTGTTGTACCATCATTCTTACCACCCGTTAAAACTACTGTTGGTGTTGATGTATAATTCCTACCATTTCCTGTTAATGTAATTTTAGAAACAGAACCATTTACAACTGTTGCTGTGGCTGTAGCCGCTGATGTGTCTGGTGTGTCATACATTTTATATGTTGTTGACCTTGTGCTTTGTCCTGTGTTAACTGTACCATCTGGCATCCAGAATGTACCAGAATAATCATCGAAACTATATTCTGTTGCGGCACCTGATCCGCTGTTGTTTTGTGTATCCCAAATTTCTGCCTGCTTCTGACTTGTAAACAAAGGATAATAATAACCATAAGTTCCAGAAGTTGGGCCTCTATTGCTCGTACCTTGTATTTGAAATGGACCTGTTGAACTTGTTGTTCCACCTAATACTGTCACCGTTGGTGCTTTCTGGTATCCTGAACCACCATAACTTATTGTAAATGAACTAACATATTTTTTATGATAATCATTCCATATCTGCCATGGATATTCTGTTAGTTTACCACTATCGCTGATAACATTTAAACTTCTAATTTTACTTTTTTCTGTGTCATAGAAAGGAGGATTGTCAAAGTCTGTAAACATTCCGTCTTGAGTATCTGTACTTTCATAACCTAATTTGTACTCTCTAATTTTAGTATGGAATGGTTTTACTTCGTTAATATAACTTTCAATCCAAGTGTCTGTGCCTGATGTATAATTTTTACGTTGATCTAATCTTCTAACAGTGTTTGTTATATTTAAAAACGAAGTTTTAAACAACCAATCCACATGAGTTTGTTCTGCTAAAACTTTTCTTATACCTATAAAAAATAAGTTGTTGTATTCAACTGCTAAATTGTTTATGAACAAATCATCTCTCAATGCTATTAATATATTTCTTGTTTCAATTGTAGGTTCTTGATCAAAGAAGTTATCATCGAATGTATCTTCGCCAGCATAACCTGTTGCATCCTGAGAATAATCATATATTTTTGTGCTTAATTTTATTGTTCCATTTTCAGTGGCAACATTTTCCCATCCTTCACTAGTCTTCATGTATAGTTTCCAACCACCTGTATCCGCTGATCTTACTTTAACATGTTTGTTAATATCTAAATCTAAAGAATCTAATTCGTACTCGTATGTTACTTGTGCATCTATGGATGTATTTTCATCATGTACCATATCCCCATCAGTTTTATACCAATCTATGTAACTCCAATAACTGCCTGTGTTGTATCCTTGTACTTTTGTTCTAGTCCATTCTGTGCCGTCCCAAGTATAAATTGCCCAAAAATTATCAGCATTTTCGTCTGCTTTAACCAAATATTTCACAGTACCTGACAGGTCGTTTGTATTGATATAAGTTAATTCAGCATAGGTATCTACAGTAGCATCGTATTCAAGACTAGCCGATGTAGGTTCTGCCTCTTCTTTGTTTAAATTATCTAATTGTATTGTTCCAGATAATTGATGTTTTTTCAATACACTATTTGCATAATCTATTACTTCTTTTAATGCATCATATCTATCCACATACCAACTTTGTCTCGGTCTTATATCATTTCCGTATCTTTCAGTAATAGGCAGTGCAATATCTGGCACTATATCTCCTATAGTATTTTTTCCAACCAAACTATCCCACCATCTTTGTTCTATTTTTGTTGTTGGCCTCCAAAAAGGATCTCCTTCTCTAATCAATTTCCATACCGAATGTGCTTGTCCTTCACCACTGTTTATTCTAATGTCAACATTTAATACAATGTCTGATTCTGCTAAATTTCTAACATTACCTAAAATCATTTTATTAGTGTCTGTAGGGGCAAAATATTTGTGTTCAAGTCCTAACGGGTTTGCAATTAAGTTGGCTACAAACGAAGTTGTATTTTGTCTTAGTACTACACTATTTGTTGGAACTGTTATAGCACCTCTTACCCAATAATAATAATAATCCACAAACGTATCCAAATTTGAACTATATCTTTCTTTAACTGTATAATTTGTATTATCGGCATGTAATGGAATACCATCTACGTATTCACTCGGTAATAATGTTGATTCTATCCATTCATACACATGAATTTGTGATCCTGGAAAAGTTTTACCCCAATTATTTGTTTTATACTCTTGTGAATCTTGTTCATACCATAGCCATTTAACTTGAGATAAATCCCACCAAACTTCTCCAATATGATCATCACACCACATTGTTTTTATATTTGCTTTTGGACTAATATTATAAACTGCTGGATCCCACGAAGTTTTAATGTTAATTTCTCTATCTGCTAGACCTGGAATTTTTCCTTTAACTGGATCATATAGTTCATAATAATCTCTAATTTCATTTGACTTAATGTTAAAATCAAATGTTTGTCCTAGTTTTGAAATATCCATTAGATCTGTTTCTGTAGTAATATTTTTCCATGCATACTGACCACTTGTACTCAAATCAAACACCGATACAGTACCATCATTTTGAATTAAAGAACTACCATCAGATACATCAATGTTTCCTTCGTCATCTGGTGACCCTACAAATACTGTATCATCAATTACACATACACCTCTACCAAAATCGTCATCTGTGGTAACACTATCGGTTATTAGTCTACCATCAATCACGTATGTTGTGTTGTACATTGTGGCTGTGTAAGCACCACCTGACCCTGTGTTAAAGTCACTAAATTCTGTGTCTTGTAAATCAAAAGTTGTAGCACCTGAATCAATTAACATTGTTCTTGAGTTACCAAAGTTTTCAGCACCTATTACCAATCTATTACCTGAATCATTAATATCTATTGTGCTACCAAATTTCATATTAGATTGTGTGTCTGGTGAATTAATAGTTTGTTGTAAAGTGTAAGACAGTGTGCTATCACCGTCTGCGTCCCATTTGTAATAGTAAATTGCACCTGCGTTTGCTTGATTACTATTATCTACTCCCGGCGCTGTTACTATTAGAGTTGTTCCGTCTTTACTCATTGCTAAAGAATCTCCAAAAGCAGTGTTTAATGAAGATCCATCTGCAGAAGTACCTGACAAGGTTTGTATATAAGTGAAACTATGGTCTGTACTGTCGTCGTTGCTCTGTGAAGTTCTTTTAAATATTTCAACCATTCCTGCTTTGCCTAGTGCTGTTGAACTTACTGCCAATATATCACCATTATCATTTGCGGCGATGGCATGACCAAAACGTTTGCCTGTATTTGCCTCATTTGAAGTAATAGTTAAATTTTGTGCCCAAGTATCATATGTAGAACCATCTGCCCCAACTCCCCATTCGTACATATAAACTGCACCTGTGTCTGAAGTTTTTCCAGGTGAAGATACAAACAAATATTTTGTTTGTGTGCTTCTAACAGAACTTGCACCAGGTTCACATATTTTATGTGCCCATCCATAATTTTGAGATGCTTCGTCTGTTGGTGGTAGTCTTGTTTCCAATGTTCCGTATTTGAAACTATCTGGATCCCATACAAATATTTTAAGTAAGCCAGCATCTGCAAATCTTGTACTACCATCGCTACCATATGAGTTTGTATAAGGTCCACCTGCTACAACAAAGTTCTCGTCTGTACTCATCGACAATGAATACCCTAACTTACCTGTGTTATCACTACCACTAGTTGTTGTTACAGCCGCTTGTGATTCATATGCTGTGCCTGCTTTGGCTATTGTTCTAAATAAGAAATTTATTGTTCCTTGACCATCTGTTGGTGCAGAAACAACTGCTGTTCTACCATCGTTTCTAGCAACAATTTTCCAGCCAAAATCTTGATCTGCAGTAGAAGTGTCTGGTGAAAGTTGTCTAGTAACTGTATATGGATCTTGTTTTTCATACACACGCCATAAACTTGAACTATCATTGTCTGCAAATACTTTATCTCCAGGTGTTTCGTTTATGTCATCTCTATCAATATATGTGCCGTAGTTTAAACGATCGTTTACGTTATCCATTGAATCTAATCTCATTGACGTAAATTTATATAGATTTCCATAACCACTAGCAGTAGAATTATCTTCTAGTGTTGGTAGTACGGCGGCTGTTGTTGAGTAATCTACAATGAGTGTTTTGTGATCAACAATGGTATTAACTACAAATACTTTATTTAAATCTTGGTCTTGAGAATTTGTAATTGCAAAATAGTCTGCTTCAGTTCTATTAGTTGGTGCTGATAATCCATGTGAATCACTAAATTTTATAAGCATTTGAGTATTTTCATTCAATGACTGCACTTCTACGATTGTTACGTTAGCACTAGTCAATCTAAACACGTCCCAATCACTATTAGATTTATTAGCCACCCATATTAAATCATTTCCTTCGAAACTAGTAACATCTAAATCTAATAATTCAAACTGATTAAATGCGGTATGATGAACTTGATTTACTTGTGGATAACCTGCTGTTTTTAATTTTTGTATTGTATCTTTGTCAACACCTTCTTTAGTTTCGTCATATTTGACAAAAGTAGTTGATGCTGTGTATTCTACAGGATCATAATAAAAATCTGTTTTTGAAACACCTAAACTTCTAGCGTAATCTTTTGTGAAGTTTGATGTGTCAAAAAATTCTAAACTTTGAGGATTTGCTACAATTTCATTTTCTTTTAAAGTGATTTGAACATTTTCTCTAGAGTCTGTGTTTCCAAATCTACCTGTACGGATCATCCATTCTGGATATAAATCTAAAGTAATATCTTCTTCTTCATATTTGGCTTTTAATATTTTATCTATAGCGTTCCTTGTACCTTTTTCTCTAATGTATCCTTGATAAAATTTGTATTGTGAAACATCATTAACAAATAAATTTTCTAAATAATCTCTGCTTTGATAACCTATTAACCTCTGAGCCAATTTTTGTTGAGATTCATCAAAGTTGTTTGTTTCTAAATTGTAAAAATCATTAAATTGTGATATTTTATAATCAAAGTTTGGTATTAACTGTGATTTAGGTTTTTGTAGTTTTAGAGTCCAATTTGCTGTTACAAAAGTCGATAAACTATTATGATTAATTTTAGCAACATAAAATTTGCCTTGATATTCTACTGTTTCACCAATTTTATAATCAGTGTTTCGTGACCAATAATCTACGTTAGCAGAATCAAATACAAACCCAGGAGCATAGTAATCACCATTCCAATTTGACGTTTTCCATCCAACAATTTTTAAACGCTCTTGTCTAAATCCTGTATACGGATCATATATGATATCAGAAAATACTGTGTTGTTATCAAACAACAAAATGTGTTCTTTTTGAACAGTGTTTAATGAGATATTATAAAGTCCAATGTCGGTTGATTTAATATTAACATCAAATGTTTTGCCTAATCTTTTTGTTGACACTTCTCTGATGTCAATTTTTCTACCACCAGCATCTAACATCGAGTAGTCGCCGGCAATATTTTTTAATTTGCCTACTATACTGTTATTAGTATCCAATTCAAAACCGTCTGCGGCTGGGGAAACTGTAACAGCACTGCCTGATGACCAGTTTTGTGTAGTCCAATATAAAAATTCTCTAACTGCATTAGACCAGTTTATTGTTTCCTTTAAAGCATTTGAATATTTGTTAAAACGAAATCCTTGTTCTTCTAACCAGTGTCCGTAACCAAATAAGAAATTAGCAACATCTTGTTTAGTATCAAACACATAGCCATATGGAATAGTTTGCGTTGTTTCTTGATAATTTTTATATTCAGCAACTTCGACATCTGCTACTTTAACTTTATTACCTGCAACAGATATAATAGGATAGTTAAAATTAAAATATGGTTTTACAGTAGAATATCCTAACACTTTGTAACCACCAACTAAAGTTACAGTTGACCCATCTGTATCTGTAGTTGTATCTGTATTTTTCTCAATCAACACACCTGAATAATTAAAAGTTTCAACAGGATTTGATGTTCTAAATAATATTTTGTAGTTTTCGTCTGGAACAAATTTTGATCCTGATGTTGAACCTGGTGACACTGAATCTGTCAACACTTTTAAATTATCTTTATCTGAAAAACCACCTAGTTTGTATGCTAACTGAACAGTAATTCTTTTCGCTTTGTCATACCAAAAAGTTTTAACATCTAAGTTTTGTGATACCAAATAGTTCACAACAAATGGTTGGTAGCCAGCAGTTGTATATTTTGTAACAACTCCTGTTATTGTGTTTGTTTCGGTTTCTAAATGATATTTTGCAGTTGCAAGTTTTTGTCTAATTCCTGTATCGGAATCAATATAATTACTGGCTGTATTCAAACTTAATCTACTATTATCAAAGAATATAGAAAAGAATTTTGCAGGTTTTGTTAATGCCAGTGTCTTAACAACAGTAAACGGGTAAGCACTAGATCTTCTCCATGCCGTTTCTGCTGGTGCTTGATCACCAAACTTGTAACTGTATCTCCTGCCGGGTGCATCATAATTGCTAACTAAACCTGCCGCAATTGGATCTAATAAATTTCCTGATGCGTCAACAGGTAGATAACTTTTAATATCTGGCTTTCCGTATCTTCCAGTTTGAGATTCTATTGCGTCCCATAATACTGTATTACCTGCTGTATAAGGTGCCGCACCGTATGTAGTTTCCCAAGTACTTGGTTTTTCTGAATGTCCTAACATCTCCCAAGGTCTTTTGTGAGGTGCATCAGTGTCATAAAAATATTTGTATATGCCTCTCCAATATCCTGGTAATTTTTCACTGTTTAATCTATCAGTAGAGGAAGCATAGTTATATGTAAAAGGCGAACCTTCTAAGAATGAAGTATTATTAATATATTGTACATTGTTTCTTCCTGCCCAAACATAAAAGTCTGCTGACATAACATCATCAACTTCATTAAGTGTATATTCAGTACTTGTAAATGCACTTGGTCTAACATTGTTAATTTCTAACAATGTGGAATCATGTGCTGTTTTGCAGTTGTTGTAAATTCTTTTTTCTAATTCTAAAATTAAATCATCACGTTCATCGCCATATGCTTTTATAAACGATCCATCGTGTTTTCTAATTACATCTGTACTTGTAACATATGTGTCGTCTGTGAATTTTTCCGGAGTAAATTTTGGATACATACCAAGTTTAGTTGGTGTTGGTGGAATATAACTACCAATTGTGTTAGCATAATCTTTAATTACAATCTTATCGTTATCTGCAAGTGTGGCACTTATAGTAATACTATCATCTGTAGTACTAAATGTGTAATCTGTACCTAAAATTAATTGTACATCATTTAGATACACATATACAGCACGGTTGCTTAAAGCAGTTATACTGTGTTGTGAATCTATTGCGTATTGTGTTTCTAGATCATCTTTAACTGTATAAGTTCTTGTACTGACATTTTCACCATATCCTGCCATATCTTCATGGTAAAAAGGAGAACTACTATTTTTACCTTCTACAATGGCTAATATTATTTCATCAACTCTATCTCTAACAACACCTTCGTATGCTGTGCCAACTGCTTTTGTTAAAAAACTATTGTACCATTTTTCGTACTCTTGATTTACATATTCTATTGATCTGATTACGTTTGCTTGTTGATCAATCAAACCGAACACAGCAGGCAATAAAGGTCCTTGATGTTGCTGTATTTTTCCACCTTTTAATCTAGCATCAGGTTTATCACGTAAGTTTGATACGCCTGGAATAGATCCAGTTACATCTGAGTTTTTGTCTTGGATATCTTTGACGTGACCTACTATCTGTCCTAATGTGAAAGTACCTATTTGTTTGTTTTCTGTGTTAGTCTCTAAATTTTCTGCTACTTCATATATCCCCTTGCTATCAACTTTGTCAGCACTGCTGTATCCTTTAATTCTTATTTGATCGCCGAGTTCTAATTCTTCAACAAATTTTACATATTTGTTTACAGTACCGTCTACTAAAGTATAGTCGGTTGTTAAATTTTTATTAATGCCGTTTACTTTTACCGATATTTCTAGATCTGCAATATCTATACTATTTTTATAAAAATCAATTGGGAACAATAGTTTTTCCACATCGTCAGCAATGAACGTTCTTATTACTCTTTGTTTACTTTCTACTGTTCTTTCAATCCAAGCATTACGTGAATTGTGTGTGGATATACTTGTAGTATAGTGTAAATGTCCCTCTGCTAAATTTTTTGTAACTGTTTGTTTTCCAGACTTGTATGTGAAAGTACCATTAGTATGATCAGAATCAAATACAATGTCGCCGACATTGTTAATTGTTTTGTATTTTACTTTAATACCTAAAACTGTATCTGTTGTAGCACTGTCACTTGTAGCATATTCAAAAACTTTTGCTCCAACAAAATCACTGGTTGGATATGTTGTAGCATCATCAAAACTTATATGATTATTGTCCCACATACCAAACAATGGTTGTTGATTAACCTTTGTTTTTTGTTGTGCTGTTTTCCATATATTTGTTGCACTATTATAATAGAAAGTTTTACCTTCATTGTCAGTGCCTTTTTCAACAAAAATTGAATCTCCATCAGCAGGCGTTCCGTCAGTTGCTTTAGTTAAAGAAATAACTTGAGAACTATCAGACGCTGTTATAAAACTAACTTTGTAAATGTTATTTTTAACAAGAGTGTCTGTGTCTGCTGTAAAGATTATACGCATACCTTCTTCTAAAGTTATATCATCTACTGAAAATCCTGTTTTGTTAACCACTGTGCTAAAAACATCTGTGGTAGTTGTGTCAATTAATGTGGCATGATCTTTAGCCACTGTTCCGTAGTTGTATAGTGCAAGTCCAGAATCAAATTCGATAATAGGTCTTTTGGCTCTATCTGCTTCATCTAGATTAGGTGTATACCCGCTAATTCTAGCAGTTTCTTCAATAACTGATCTATGAAACCATCTATTATATCTCGACCATGCATTACGATCTCTTGAATCTCTTTTTATTGTTATGTAATCCATTGTTTCTGATCTATATAATGCTTTGGCATAAGGTTGTGAATCATAAAGAAAAGAGTCAAAACCAACTGTAAATTCAGTTGCAAAACTAGCAGGTGTAATCAGTTCACTTACATCAGTTAATGTGATACTATCTCCTACTCCATCAACATAATATTCCTTGTTTCTATATGCAGTATCAACTTTGCTACTTGTAAAAGAAATTTTACTACCGTTTGATAAATCAAATGTTCTTAAACTATAATTTTTTGCTCCAATTATATCTTTTTCAGGATTAATATCATCTGTACTTTGTATTGTTGTAATTTGTAACGAACCATTCATATTATCATGATTACCACATTGATAATAAAGTGTACTAGGACCTGACGTTGGCACTGTAAATGTTATTGTACCAGAATCTGTTCCGTTGTTTGTTACACCTGTACTATAAATTGTAGATGTCGATCCATCTGCCGCTACTCCCTCTTTATATGGTTCTGTCATTATCCAAAACGGATGGCTTTTGGCGTCTACATTAAAGTTATATGTGTTACCTCTGTACAGTTTTAATATAGGATTGTCTGTACCATCTTGTATAGAAAAATTATAAGCACCTTCATTAACATTGGTTACCTTATATTCTGCTACAGCACTTGGACCTACTGAATCTATTTCAATACTATTAGGTCCTTCAGGCAACCAGTAATATTCTCTGTAATTAACTAATTTGTCATAATCAATTGCTGGGTTCCAACTGTAAATTTTTTCCTTGTTCAATCTATCATGATTGTTTACTTTACCGCCAAAATAACTAATTTGATTTATATAGTCATCATATGTTCCTGTAAAGCCAACTTGATCTTCAGGATTAATTGAAGTTGTATCTTTTTTAGTATATGTAACAGCAGGTTCTAATTGATAAGCAAATCTATCTGTACTAGTTGCTGTAAGATATCTATCTGTTGGCTTTCTAGTATAAGCATCTTGTCGACCAATATAACCATCTAATCTTTCTAATGCTCCTTTTTGCACCAAAGCATCCATTGTGCTGGATAAAAATCTTTGGTTAGAATCTGTTCTATAAAAAGCAGGTAAATGCTGAACTGTTCTACGCAGTTCTGTTGTACCTTGTTTTACAACTTCTTGATTTGTTAAAGAGTTTGTAGGATTATCTGCCATTAGTATCCTGCCCCACTACTGCCGGTACTTGAACCGGATCCTGCGGTAGTGGAACCTGACACTGCTGAACCTGAAGTTGTGTATGAAGTGGTTGAAGATGTTGATGTAACAACAGTCCCAGATGCTACTAATTGATTTGCACCGATGGCTGTTATCATTGAAACATCATCAACGGTGGCCCCACTGATAAAAATTTGGTCTGCGGCCGCATCAATTTGGAATAAAGACCCAAAACTTTGTCCTGTTTGATTTGGTACAATCAAAAGCGTCAATAAATCTGGTGCTAATTGAGTATGTACATACGCGGCTAATTCTGTAAAATAAAAACTGTCTCCAAAATCCCAATTGTCTAAAGCAAAAAATTCATTAATTGCGGCAATAATTCTTGTTTTTATTACTGCATCTGTAACTTTTGTGTTAGGATTTTTAACAACTTTAAATGTTGCTTGTAAATTATCATCTGCATTTGTACCAAATAATATTTTATATTTTACAGGATGATAGATAATTTGATCTGACAAACTTTTTAGTGGATTTAGTGTTCCAGAATAATTAATTCTTAATTGATCACTAGTACTAGGTATAGGTTCTAATCCACCATCTTGTAACCATATTCTGTACAAGTTGTCATATGTTCTTTCTAAAACGTATAAGTCTACAATGTTTGACACAGCAGGATCAATACGAGTTTCTTGTCCTGCATGGTGTTTGTATTGGAAATTAATACTGCTTCTGCCACGATATGCAACATAATCTGTTGATGTGCTTAATGTATTTGTTGTAGAACTGTATTTTTTAATAACATTTTCTGAATCGTCGTAAAAATAAAACAGTTGATTGTCATCATATGTTGTTGTAGACAAATTAATATCTGATTCGTTTTGAGTTACTACAAAATTAGTTGCCGCATATGGTTTATATCTTTCAATGTTATTGTAACTAATGTATTTTTCATAAAACACAAATTTTGTTGCTGGTGTTGTGTCGGGTTCTACAAAAATATCAAACAGTTCTGGATTGTCAACTACATTATCATCGTCGCTATCAAAAAATCCAACTTTAACTTTTCTATTGTCTTGGAAACCGTCTGCTTCGGTTACTGTATCTGCAACTGACCACGTTAATGGATAACCAACTGCATTTCCAGTAGACACAATTGAATTTGTTTTTAATATTTTTACAGAATCTTTAACAGTTTTACCTGTTTTATAGTCGTAAATTTTTTCTTGTGTTTCATAATGAAATCTATTTTGTGATTCTGATTCGAAAATATAATCCAAACTTCTGTATACAACAGTGTATGTGCTTCCGTCATTAGTAAATTTAAACCACCAACTAGCATCTAAATTACCATCAGTTATATCTCCTTTGTTACTTAAACTAAACACAGAACTTGTACTTAAATTTGTTGCTGTTATTACTTTCCAAGTTTCTGACTCTTCATCATATCTTATACCAAACTCTTCATATTCTTCAATACGATCAATCAAATCTGTTTTTAATGTGTCACTGAATGTTGTGGTTAAATTTGGAATAACACTATCAACTATTGAACCATCTGGAATAATTTCTGCTAATGTTACAGGTCCTACACCCGATTCTAAATTACCTACACCTTCATTTGCACCATCATCTACAACTGCACCTATTTTTGCCCATGCTCTGTCTTCTGCATTATCTGTACCTACTGTAACAAGTGTATTGTTTAAAAATTCTCTAGTGTCTGGTGATGTGAATTTAACTAAAGCACCAACTTTTGCGTATTTAAAATTAGATGTTGCCCAATCGCCAATTCTTAATGCACCTCCCGACGTGAAATATCCTGTGTTAGTATTTGTTGATGTTGTAGTTGAATTCCATGTTGCACTTAAACTGCTTAAATCTTTAGTGCCGTATTTAAAATAATAAAAGTGTCTTGAATATGCTTGTTTAATTTTTGGTTCTATATCAGTGTTTATTGTGCCTGAAATTATATTTCTATTATTAAACGTAAATGTAAACTGTTGTGTTGATTCTTGTCTGTATAAAATACCATCGTCAGCAAATACATTTACATCAGAATATGCACCTGTAGGATCTAATATTTCTTTTGCTCTTGATATTCCTGATGCTGATCTGTTTACTGATCTTACTTTAATAATTTCTTGTGATGCAGATAACGGCATTACTTGGTAATCTTCTGCTGTAATCATTCTATTTTGCGAATAGTAAACCTGTGCGGCTTTTTCTTTAATTGAATCATTTGATTCAGTAGCGGCTGAATTGTATACACTTGCTTTTAAACTCATCATAACTGTTAAATTTTGCTGTGCACCATTTCTGTCTATGTATGGTACAATTGTTTGAACATTTGTCATGTCTGCAGGTTGAATTGCATACTTGGCATTATCACTTACTCTAGTATAAATTCTAAATGTGCCTAAAGGCAAGTTACTAAAATTTCCATCACCAAATACAAGATCAATAGTGTCACCTACTTTAGTAACAACATTGAAAATATTTCTTTCTGTTTTTGCTAAAGAATTATAAACAGCATTGTTACCTGACAATGTTGGAACCTGTCCCCATTCTTCTAATATTTGTCCAAACTCGTCTAGTTTATACAACCATACATCTGAATTGTTCACGTTAGGAGTATTGAAACTTTTTATAAAATTGGTAACTGCTGTATCTACTGAAAAATCTTCATGTTGCATTGTACCTTGTTTAAACAACATAAAGTATCCTGTGTTATTTGAACTATCTCCAGATCCATCTGCTCTGTAAGTGTAAGTTAAACCTGTTCCGTTGATTGGAGCAGATTCATATATAGTTTCTGACTCATTAATTGTACTTGGTACTATTTCAAAATTTCTTTGAGTTCCACCTACATTAGAATTAAAAGTAAAAATAGGTAAGTCATTTTGATTTGAACTTATAGTATAAACTTCTGTTGTTATACCACCAACTATATCTGACTCTCTAGGTTTGCCAATTAACTGTCCTGTTTGATTAGCCGCATTTAATATTGCTGTAAATTGTTCTCTATAATTGTTGTTAGCAAAATCATTCCATATTACTGTAGAGTTTGATAAATTTGTACCTGTGGAATCAAATACGTCCTCAGTAGTTGATAAAGAATCTATTTTTAATAAACCTGTTGCAGGTTGATTTCTTTTAGCATTGTAACTTATTAATCTTGCTAATCTTAAAATACTGTTTCTTCTTTCTGCAGTTTCTAAAAAGTTTTCTCTAGCATTTAAATCTACTCTGAAAGAAAGTGCCTGTGATATGTAAGCAATTAAGTCTATTAAGGCAACATATTCAGAACTTTCTACAAAATCATTAAAATCATCTGGGTAATTTTCACGTAGATATGCCACCATTGTTCTACGTAGTGTTTCAAAGTCGTAACTTTTGAAATCTGCCTGTTGAAATGACTGGTAAATCTTACGCCAATCTTCGGCAACTAATAATCTGTTTTGTCTATCTGTTGTGGCCATACTGTTTATATGGATATTTATGTATTAAATTAACGGCGTATATTAAGATAGGCGTAGAAGCGAGTTTTCGTCAAACGCAAAACGTAATTTTTCAGTAATATCTAGCGGTACATAACGTATTGTAGCCTGTATGGCTATACCTTTATCTGCTTCTGTAAGTAGTATTTCTTCAGTTGCAATACGTGGATCTGCATTGAGATTCTCAGTAACGTCTTCTACAATAGCATCTTTTAGATCTTCTGTTAGTGGTTCAAACAGTGCATCATATATTATTGTGCCAAACTCAGGATTTTCAACTCTTTCGCCCTTCCGTACCGACAAACGGTTTATGAGATCCTGTTTAGCACACTCAAAATCATAAACCTTAAAGTTCTGCCTTTCGGCTCTTGATGAGAAACCTTTAAATGTAACTGAATTGTTACTAAAATTTTTTTCTGTATTTCCGTCGTATGCCATTAACTTAATCTTCCTGTATTCTTGTATTTAAACGAATAAATGTTTATACCCATTGTCTTACTATTTTCATCGGTGAAATATACTTCCAAACGCCCTTGATATTCCGTCTTTAACTGTATTGGCCGCTTGCATTATTCTACCTTTGGCTTCGTCCCTCATACTTGGAGGAACGTTATTTGCTGATCCTTTAGAGAAAAATTTACCTGCATTTTTAAAAATATGTTTGGCGGCTTGTACTTTCAACTGTGGAATACTAACACTAGTCAGAGATCCTCCTGTTACTTTGTTTATTAAAAAACTTCCAATGTTTTCTTTTGATAAATTTGGAAGTACTGTTGCCACTTTGTAAATTTTATTGTATTTGCCTGCAAACCCATCTGCTAATTTTTTTGCATTATTTAAACTAGCACTTTTAGTTCCACCTGTTGCATAACCCATATCTTTTAACTGTTTCTGCCAACCTGATAACTCTTTCGTCATCTTTTTGATATTTTTGTCTGAGATACCTAATTGTCTACTATATTTAGAAAGCATAGTGCTAGCATTTGCCACGTAACTATCTTTTGCTGATAAGCCAGTTCTATATGCATCTCTAGGATTGTATAAACCTGTGTCAGTTAAAAATTTTAATTCTTTTTTATTTAGATTCTTGTTGTTAGCAAATTTCTTTTCAATACTGTCCGCCATAGTTACGGCCTGGGTTCTAAAAATCTTTTTACCTCTCAATATCTTTGGTACATTATTTTCTGAAACATACTTCGCTTGATCAGCAAGGTACTGAAGTTGTCTTTGACGTTTGTTTTTACTTTCTCTATTCTTTTGTGCCATATATTCTTTTGTGCCTGGTGTTTTAGACAATTTTTCCCATTCTTCTTCGTCTTGCCATTGAGATGTATCTTCGATTATACCTGATGGTGCTCTTACAAATGGCTCGTGTGTAACAAGTTGTGACACAGTAGTTTTAGTTTCGGCTGTGTTTGCTTCTAAAATCTCTCCTTCACCAACAGTAATGTTTACATCATTTTGCGAGTCATCTGTAAATATTCCTGTAGCATCTGGTGTTAACCAATTAGGACCCCACGTGTCAGCGGCTTCAACTGAATTAAAGTGTACCTGTGATCCTGCTAGGTGAACCTGGCCGCCTGCTCCATGCAATTGAGTACCTTCTGTGTATGAACTTATTCCATCTCGTCCTGCCATTCTAAAAGAGCCTTCTTCAGAATTTTGGAATATACCTTTTTTACCCATACCCATTAAGTAAAATTCAGCGTTATGTACAATACTTCCTTCTGATGTAAATCTAATATCATTAGCGGCATGGAAAGTCATATTACCACCTGAGTGTAAATCAAAATCTCCATCTGCTCTTAGATTAAATCCGTCCTGTGCATAGATATAAATTTTACCTTCCGGTGACATTTCAAACCAACTAGTACCTGTTCCATTAGCCAAATATACCACACCTTCTGTGTCGTGCATCAATAATTGATGTCCTGATGCTGTTCTTAATCTTGTTAATTGATTTTCACCTTGCTCATCTCCATCGTCCATCACAAATGTATGGCCTATACCCCTAGTTACATGATCATTAACTCTTACATCTTTAGTTCCTACTGGTTGTGGAGTGCTTGAAACGTCTTTTGGTCCTGGTGTACTTAATCCAAACACCTGACTTGGTGTTTCTCTACGTGCAGAACTTGTAGTAGTTCCTCTAACATCATCTGTACTTAATCCTTGGTAAGCAAGAACATCTGCTAATGGGTGAATCGGCTTGTTAGTTTTATCATAATTTTTAGCAGGGTTTGGATCCCCGGATGTCCTGTTTAATTCTCCTGCAGGTACAACTAATGTTCCATATGTTTTTTCTTTGTCTATATCAGAACTGTATTTTCCTGCTGGGCCGCCACTATCTTTTTTATCCCATGTTTTTTCACTGGCCGCTATGCCTGGAATCATGTGATTAGTTATAGGCTCTTGCACACACCCAATCCAAAATGCTTGATCCATATTACCTTCTGCAAATATTACTAAAACTCTCGTTCCTAAATCAGGTGGCACTGCCCAAAAACCATAACTGTGTTGACTGGATGAATAATTTGTATCTCCGGGAATGTTGTAATTTATATCTTTGTTCCCATAAAAAGGAGAAAGATATTCACAAATAATCAGGTTGCCGGTTACAGGATCGTTAGTTTTACTCAAAGATGGAATGTTAACTTGTAACCTACCCATTTTTAACGGATCTATATTATTTTTAACTATTCCAATATATGGACCTGGATTTCGTTCTGCCCACTGATCATCTGTACCCGGTGCGTTTGCAGTAGATGTATGTCCTTTTAACCAAGTTTTAATTGTCATATGTATTACCTAGGTGAATTATATTCCTTACTTCTTGTTGTACTCTTTGCTTTGCTTTGATTCTTATGGGGATTTGCATCACGAAGTACTTTGGGTGATCTGCTCAATTTACCAGTTTGTCCCATTTTTCGATCTGGAATTGCTATATTACTAGTAGAGGAACCAACAGATTGACGTGGTACTTTACTAATGTTACTGCTGTAACCAGAACTTTCTACAATTTTTTTGTTTCTTGCTGGTGTAACTGGTCTATCTTGATTATTATATCTTATCATAGTTAATGTTTGTGTAAATTTACCATCATTGAAACTACTGTCTATTTCCGTTACTCTATATAATCCTGAGAACACTGCCTTCTGTCCTGTAGATATTTCATAGATACCTCTTTTGTCATCTATGTCTTCCGGTATTAAAAATGTTAAATCAAGCATTGGTTCTGCTACCTCGGCATTAAAACATTTAAGTTTGGGATTCCATATATTAGTTTTTTTGCCTCCTGTAAAATATCCTCTATTCATATCTGTGGATATTCCAGGACCTGTAGGCCTTGGTGCTGGAGGTACAAATTGTGATTGCCCTAACCATGATGGATCTCCTAAAATTTGCATTCTAACAATAACCATATCTGCTCGTGGATTTGTTATTGCATCAAAAAACTGATCTAATTTTGAATCAGACTCACCTGTTTTGTTTGCTTTATTAGTTTTTGAAATACTTGTTTCGGATTTCAAATTGAGAACGCCCATTTTTCTATCTGGTATTCTTGTATTATCTGGAGCATTCATTAATTTTTCTTCAACATGAGGAATTGTAACTGGACGTTTACTTGATGATGCTTCTTTTTTAAGACGTGATTGATAATATGCCACTTTATAATTAATATCTAAATCTAATACGTCAATATTATCACCTGTAAAAATATAATTGTATGCTTTCGCTACGTAGCGTTTGGAACCGTTGCTTTGGTGTATTCCTGCTGTGACTACGTTGTATGCACTGATGTAATATGGTTCAACTACAATTTTAACAATTTTAGTATTTGTTTGTCTATCTGGGTCAAATTCTGTAGTGGGTTCAATACTAGAACGTATTTTAAAATATTTAAAATACATATCTGTTCCGTCGTTAGGGTTACCGCTACCTCTTCCTCTAACACCTTTTTGTACTTTTTCTGCCCACATCTCGAAGTTCTTTGTGCCATATTCTGGATGAGACTTCATTAATTCTTCTAGTAATTTTAAAACACTAGTCCCAGGAGAAAATTTAATAATGTCATGTGTAAAAGGTACCTCTACAGGTTTATCTGAGCCTCTTCTTTCTCTACTGGCCTCTTCATAAGTAGTATCTCTTGGTTTTTGGACCATTCCTACTTGAGATAGATATTTGTAACTTAACTTTTGATCGGGACCTTCCAAAAGTTTTTCATCTACAGTAATTTGATATGTATCAGGGAATTGATTTCCATAAACTGTTTTGGCTTCTTCCTTATTTTGCTCATTTAATACGTTTTGTAATTCTGCAACTGCGTCACTTAATTCGAGGCTTGGAGAAGTTAAGGTACCAGATGTTCTTGGATACATATAAAGATTTGAAAATGCAAATTCATTATATGGTATTGCAATTACATTATAGAATGCGCCACCTTGATTTACATCTATATCCATTGTGACTAATTTTATTGGTATTGCCCGTTTTGTAACATCTAAATTATCTGAAAGAATTTTTCCGTTTTCATCAAACCCTTTGAATTCTATTGTTAGCAAATACGGTGCATCTAGATGATCTAGATAACCATTTTGATATGCGGAATCTTTTACTTTTTCTAATAGTGTTAAACCATATGGCTCGACTAACTCCATTGTAATATTAGTTACACTGGTAAGACGTCTTTTTGCATTGTGACCGGGTATTGATTTAATTTCTACATTTTTAAAATAAATGTCGTGATTTTTTCCTAATTCAGTATTTCCATAACTTTTCATCTCATTCGGATTATTTGTGTCCAATGCTGAAGAGGTGTTGCCTGCTCCAATACCAGAACTTTGAGCAATTATGTCATGCGGTGCACTTTTAAAAAAAGATTGTGGATTTCTAATTTCACCTTGATTTAATGCTGACAAAGTAAACAGAGGATTGTAACTAGCAAACTGATGAAGTATGTTTGGTTCTGGTTCTGTTAATTCCCAAACTTGAGATCGCATTCTATCATACGATGCTTGATAATGAGAATTATAAGGAGACGAGTAATCCTTTGTAGTAATTGGATTGTAGTAATCTGCTCCTCCTCCGTGTTCTCTATTCATTTTGTTACCTTGTGATGGATCAAATTTTGTGCCAGTACGATAAAATCCAATATTATTATCATTGTTTAAAAATGCATCTCTTTTATCATTTACTGCTTTAGATCTTGATATTTTATTAACCTGATCCCAAGTTTGTGCTTTCCATTCTGTTTTTCCGTTTACTTTACTCTTATTAAATTTTGGAAGTTTTCTAGCCTGAGACACAGGACCATTATAATTGTAAGAATGTTCTTCTATAATATTATCGTCTTTGTCGTAAATTATTTTAGTATAAATTTTCATAATTTATACTCCTAGATCTTTAAGCACATTTTCTTTTTTAGGAAGTTTAATTGTGACTCCTGGTCGAAAATCATATATAGGATCTTCAATTTCGTTTGGATTTCTTTGAGCAAAAACCCACCACAGTCTTGGTGTGCCATATAAGTCAAATGATAATAGATCAGGCCTATAGGCATAAGTTCTTTCTATTGTGTAACTTTGGTCATCACCTTCTGCTGTGATTGTTCTTGGATTTAAAATATCTAATGAATCATCGAATTCTTGTGTTGCAAAATAAGGTGATGTTGATGAATACTTTGCCATTAAATAAATCCTATTTCGTTACGGCCTTTACCGTTAAGTTGGCCTTTTACAAATTTACTCATTGAGAAATTTTTAACTGAATCTCTTGAGTAAATTGGTGTAATTAATACTGAAATATTTGAAAGTGTTGGTGCCCATGTTTGTGGAACATTAGCATCTGGATCTGTCATAGAAAACTCTTCAGCATGAGGTAGATCTTTCCACTTGGTATGATCCTCTCCTTGTTTAGTTGAAATGTAATCAATTCCTGATCTCAATTCAACGTTAAACGTGTTTATAACTACAGGCACTTTGTTAAACATATGATCGCCATAACCAGATAAATGCATAATTGGTGGTGGTGATCCTTTTAATCCGTATAATCCTTGATCGCTACCAAAGAACATCTTTGTCGCTGTTCTTAAAAAATTAACTGTGGCAACCCAATACCTGGCATCTTCACTACTTTGCACAGGAAATTCTCCTAAAATATTCATTTGATCTACTTGTGAATTTTGATATGCTTGAGCAGGATAATTGCTATGAATTTGATCCATTGCATTATAATTTGCTGTATGTTGAATAACCATATTTGGTGTTAACGGCCAAAAGAAACCTCTACTTTCTTTTAATGGGTCTAGTAACTCATTGTTGTCAAAAAAGAATCCTTCTAAAGGAGATCCTTGTGGCACTTGTAATCTCACACGCCAATCTTTTTTATTTGCTCTACCACCCCATTTGGCTGAGGCTCTTGTAAGACGTGAATTTCCACGGATACCAGAACCAGTTAAACGTTGCCATGTGCTATTAATAGCGCCAACAGCCACATTTTTGACTATTTTTCCTACTTCTCCAAAAATATTTTTTGCCATATTATTTTCCGGTTGTGTTTCCTTGTAAAATTTTGTATACTTTAACTATATTTATAGGCATAATAATAGGCACACTTTATTCCCCATACGACACGATTCAACAGACCTGTTTGTGGTCATTTTAACTACATTGAAAGATAATTATGAAAAGAGTGAAGTACCTAAACAATCGAGATCTGTTAGCACAAATACACGCTAGTAAAAAAACATACTGCTCATACATAGCACCAGAAGATGCACAGTATGATTTAATTGTACCTAACTTGAAAAAAATAAATGCGGCTGGCATAGCAAAAGCACGTAAGGCCAGATCAAAACGTTTAACACAGGAAGCCTGGGAACTAGCCAAAGCGGCAGGTGAGAAAAAAATACGTCTAGCAGATTTTACTGTGTCCCCAAGAAAAATTAACAAAACTGATTTAGTATTTAGAGTGATGACGTACGATCATATTCCAATGGATGCTAATCGTAAAAAAAATCCTAAACAAATAGCAGATCATCACGCAAAAGTGAACTTTCCACCGTTCCAACACTATAGAATTAATGAAAAAAACAAATTAAAATGTGTTGGTAAATCACATTGGCATGGCGGAATGATTAATGGTGCTTTTAATGTTGACCATGGAAAAATAACAAATAGTCTAGCAATGATGTTTATGAAACTGTGTGAACGTTATGGTACAAGAGCAAACTGGAGAGGTTATACCTACAACGATGAGATGCAATCACAAGCATTAATGCAACTATCACAAATTGGTTTGCAATTTGACGAAAGCAAATCAGAAAATCCATTTGCATATTATACTGCGGCGATTACAAATAGTTTTACAAGAATTTTAAACATTGAAAAGAAAAATCAAGCCATTAGAGATGACTTATTAGAAATGAATAATATGAATCCTTCATTTACAAGACAACACGAAAACGAAAGAAATACAGTAGCATACAAAAAGAAAATGCAGAGTGTTCATGGGGAAGTAAAAACAGTCAATAAAACTGGTATTGCTAAACTTAACAGAAAGTTAAGAAAACAAGGAGAAATTACTTCTGATGATTTTGCTGACGTGGGATATAAGAAAGTAGAATTAAAACCCGGAAGAAAACCTCCAGTAATACAAAAAAAATGGTAAAATATGTTTTTTAAAAAAGTTGCTTGTTTTACAGACATACATTTTGGATTAAAAGGTAACTCAAGAATACATAACGATGACTGTGAAGATTTCATTTATTGGTTTATAAAACAAGCAAAAGCACACGGCTGTGAAACTTGTATATTTTTAGGTGATTGGCATCACCATAGGTCTGCAACAAATGTTTCCACAATGAACTATACTGTTTCCAATATGGAACGTTTAGGTCAAGCATTTGAAAAAGTATATGTGATAATGGGTAATCACGATTTATATTATAGAGATAAAAGAGAAATTAATTCAATGGAATATATTAGAAATATTCCTAATATTCACATTGTAAACAAGTGGATTATGGAAAATGACGTAGCAATTATTCCATGGGTAGTAGGGGATGAATGGAAAAAAATTGAAAAGATGAAACAACAATATGTATTTGGACACTTTGAACTTCCGTATTTCAAAATGAATGCTATGGTAGAAATGCCCGACATTGGTGGAATTAAAACAGATCATTTTTCAGGTTGTGGTATGGTATTCTCAGGACACTTCCATAAAAGACAACAAATGAAAAATGTAACATATATGGGAAATGCATTTCCACACAACTATGCTGATGCTTGGGATGATGATAGAGGCATGATGATATTAGAATACAGCGGGCAACCAAAATATATTAATTGGCCAGATATGCCAAGATACATCACAATTAAAATAAGTGAATTACTCAAAGATCCTGAAAAATATTTAAAACCAAAAATGTATGTAAGAGTTACATTGGATATTAAAATAAGTTATGAAGAAGCAAATTTTATTAGAGAAACGTTTATTGAAAAATATCAACTGCGTGAATTACAACTAATACCAGAACAAGTTGAACAAGCACAACAACCAACTGTCGAAGTACAAAAATTTGATTCGGTTGACCAAATTGTTATCAAGCAATTACAAGGTGTTGACAGTGAAACATATGATAAAAACATATTAACAGCAATTTACAACGATTTAGATGTTACGAGTCAGTAAAAAAAAATTAGTAAAAATATTAAAAGGCGATTACGATCCGCCTACAATGACAAAAAGTGCATTAATGGATTACCTTAACAAACCTACCACACATGAAGAATGGTTAAAAGGATATAACCGATGGAAGAAACAACAAAGTGCTAAAAATTAAAGAACTTACAGTAAAGAATTTTATGAGCGTGGGGAATGCCTCACAAAGCATAAATTTTGTCGACAAAAATTTAGTGTTGGTTATTGGCGAGAACATGGATTTAGGTGGCGACGATGCAGGTGCTAGAAACGGTACAGGTAAAACCACGATAGTAAATGCTTTAAGTTATGTTTTATTCGGTGAACCTTTGACACAAATTAGAAGAGACAACCTTGTAAACAAAACTAACGAAAAAGGAATGCTGGTTAGTGTTAAATTTACAAAAAACAATATAGAATATACAATTGATCGTGGACGTAAACCACAGATATTTAAATTCTATGCTAACAATATTGAACAAAAAACAGAAAGCAACGAAGCACAAGGTGAAAATAGAGAAACACAACAAGAAATAAACAGTTTGTTAGGAATGACTCATGCTATGTTCAAACACATTTGTGCATTGAACACATATACACAACCATTTTTAGCAACTAAACAAGCAGAACAAAGGGAAATAATTGAACAGTTACTAGGAATTACATTATTATCGCAAAAAGCAGACTTGCTTAAAGATAAAATGAAGGCGGTTAAGGCACAACTTACAGAAGAAAAATATAAAATAGATAGCAGAATTTCGTCAAATGAAAAAATTGAAGAATCAATTGAAAGTTTAAAATTACGATCTAGTGCCTGGCAAACACAAAAAGACCAAGATACAGAAAAATTTTCAGAGGCAATAACAGAATTAGAAAAAGTAGACATTAAAGCAGAATTAGATTTACATAAACGTTTGCAAAAACACACCGAATTACAAACCACTCTTAGAGGATTAGAAAAAGAACGTGCATATAATGAAGATTCATTTACAAAAGCAGAAAATACAGTTGAAAAAACTAAAACAGATTTAGAATTTGCCGAACAGGCCAAATGCCCAACTTGTGAACAAGAACTGCATGACGATAAACATACACATCTGGTAGACAAATTAAAAATACAATTAGCCGAATCAACCAATTATGTTAATAAACTAAAAAGTGATCTTGCAAAAATACAACACGACATTGATGATATAGGAGATTTAGGACAAATAATTGACACTTACTATGACAACATTGACGAAGCATACAATCACAAAGGTTCTCTCAAGGATTTAAAACGTCAATTAAATCAAACAGAAAAAAAAGAAGATCCATATGCAGAACAAATCCAAGAACTTACAAAAAAAGCAATACAAAAAATAGATTACACTAAAATTAACGAAATGGAAGACTTATATAGACACCAAGAATTTTTATATAAATTATTAACTGCAAAAGATTCGTTTATAAGAACAAGAATTATAAAACAAAACTTAACATATCTAAATCAACGTTTAGCATTTTTCTTAGGCAAAGTTAAACTACCACACACTGTTATTTTCCAACCTGATTTAACTGTACGTATTGAAGAATTAGGCAGAGAATTAGACTTTGACAATTTAAGTAGAGGGGAACGTAACAGATTAATATTAAGTTTAAGTTGGGCATTCAGAGATGTGTGGGAAAGTCTTTATCAACAGATCAACTTATTGTTTATTGACGAACTAGTCGACTCTGGTATGGATATATCTGGAGTAGAATCAGCAATGGCAGTATTAAAAGACATGTCTAGAACACAAAACAAAAATATATTCTTAATATCACACAAAGATGAATTGGTAAGCAGAGTTAATTCTGTGCTAAAAGTAACAAAAGAAAATGGCTTTACCAATTATGCTAATGATGTGGAAATAATTGTTTAATTTTTACTTGACAAAACCACTTCTTACGTGCTTTAATTACACTTATGTTAATTAATAACATCGTACGATTAAAAAGGAAGGACAAATAATATGTCTCAAACACACGAACAGATCATGACAGAGATTCAAAACTACTCTGAAGAGAACGGCAAGTTCACAGAGAAGGGTGTTAAGGCTTCTGCAACAAGAGCCAGAAAAGCATTAGCGGCTTTGTCAAAATTGATCAAAGCAAGAAGAAAAGAAATTCAAGAGGCTAAAAACGCGGCAAAAACTGCGGCGTAATAATTGCTAATTGGATCCGATTATAAAGCCTCTGCTATATAGTGGAGGCTTTTTCTATTTTAAAATACCCTTTGTAGATTTTTCTCTAAGAATTCCAGAACCGTGTATTCGTACACGAATATGACCATTGTAATAATCATCAGTTTCTAATACTTTACGTGCAAATTGTTCTCTGGCTTCAACATATGATAATTCTGCTTTTGACTTACAATAAAAAAGTATTTCTCTTTTAAATTTATCTTTACCAAGTTTTTCAACGTCCTCATTTAAAGCATCACTCGAACCATAGTAATGTTTCCAATCACTTAATACAGTATACCTACGTTTGTTAATTCTTCCCTTTAATGGTCTACGTGATTTTCTAAATCTTGCTAATTTTTTACCAATATATTTCTTTCCGTTGTGTGTGTTTGTAATTTCATACACAAACCCTGCACACCATTTTGGTAATTCAGTAACAATTTTGCTGTTATATATCCAATCCATTACTGTTAATTATTGTTTGAAAAAATGATACATAAAAATTATATGGAACATATTAATATTAAAGGATATGCCACTTATGACAAATTAAAAACTTGTATTGTTGGTAGAACGTACAGCAAAGAACAATTCAAAAACATTAAAAATCAAAAAGTTAAAGACATTTTATTCAAAATATTAGACGAAACTGAAGAAGACTATCAAAATTTATGCAAAATATTGGAAATAGCAGGAGTAGAAACTTTACGGCCAGATATTATAGAAACAGATACTAGTCATAGACCTGCTAATCAACCTAGAGATGACATGGCAGTAATTGGCGAAACTTTATATGTTAATAATAATAGGCCTGAATATAAATCAATATTAGATAATGTGCCTAATAAAGTTATTGTTGAAGATTGTGAACAACAGAAATTAGTCAGCACTAGTTTTATACATAGATTAGGTAATACTTTACATTGGGGAACTAATAAACCTGGTTGGAGAGATAGTGCATTAGTTAAGAAGTATAGTGAACAATGGACTACTGAAGGATTTGATGTTGATATTATGGAAAACGAAGGCCATGGAGACTGTACTTGGTGTATTCCTAAAGAAGGTTGTATTGTAACACTGTTTGATATTCAAAATTACAAAGAAAAATTTCCAGATTGGGATATATGTTACATTGAAGACAAGTATTGGGATCAAATGTCTCCATTTAGAAAAGTTAAACAACGTAATGGTGGTAAATGGTGGGTTCCGGGTGAAGAAGATAGCGACGAGTTTTCTGAATATGTAGAAACTTATCTAAAAGACTGGGTAGGCTACGTGGAAGAAACAGTGTTTGAAGTTAATATGCTATCTATAGACACAAATACAATATTAGTAAACAACTATAACAAGCAAGTATTTGATTTTTTGGAAAAACATAATATTGCTCCTGTTATTGCTCCGTTTAGACATAGATGGTTTTGGGATGGCGGAGTTCATTGCGTAACACAAGACTTATACCGAGAAAGAGAGTATAACTCAAAAAGATTGACCTTATAAGAAAACTCATATAAACATATGCGATAGGCATACTATATTCTTTTAAAATTTCAATAGGCAAACATAGCATCTTAGAAGTGAGCACGGAAATGCGGCTAACAAGCGACAGGTGAATCCGTTGATGCACCAGGCAAAAATGATGAGGCTCTGAGAAACAGCAACCTCAGGTTTACCAAAAAATATCATGCAAAGATTTGGTAGACTCGCGTTGGATGAATAAGCGAATGGGTACAGCACAACCGCCCAGTTACGATAGCGTTGCATGGTGACTGTGATACTCGCCACAGTGGAGTATAAAGTCAGTTCGGCTAGAAATAGCCGAATTGTGACTGCTCATCTGCCACAGTAGACGCAAAAATTAAAATTGCGTTAGCGTAAGTTAAAAAAGAAACGAGCATAAGCGAAGTTTCAGATGGCTGAGGCCATCTTTGCATTGATATTAAGTAGTGTATATGCAATTGCCACATGATCCCTTAAAAACTAAAGAAGTTATCGAATATGTTGATAATATTCTGGTAAAACTTAATTATACCGACTTGGATAATTTTAGTGTAACGCAATTCGAGTCCGGTTGGCGGACTTGGTTGTCTAATTCTTCTTACAATAAAATAATTGGGTTGGAAAGTATGGAACATTGTGCTTTTTGTCCAGGAACTACTGACGCATTTGGCGAATTCATTTCTCGATACCATAACAATAGAATTAGAGTAAGCAGAAGTGACTTTATTATAACACGAGTATTGTCTAAAGCATACGAGAGAAACTTATGTTACCTCGAAGATGACGAACTTCGTGCAGGAGATTCATTAATAATAAGTGTACCATTCTCTGGCAACGGTGCTATGCACCCAGAGTTCGATAAAATAATGGACACTTGTGATAGTTTAAACATTCCAGTGTTTATCGATGCCGCATACTTTGGCATATCTCATGGTATTACATACGACTTAACAAGGCCTTGTATAAAAGATATTGCAACTAGTTTAAGTAAAAACTTTGTAGGTAATCCTATGCGACTAGGTATACGTTTTACAAAAGATCGTATCGATGATAGTATTACTATTGCACTGCTTGGTGCAAATATATTTGACAAAGTTAATGGTTACATTAGTTCGGAACTACTTAAAAAGTTTCCACAGGACTGGCTAATAGAGAAATACATGGACAAAAGCAAAACTGTATGTAAAGAATTAGGACTACAACCAACAAATACATTAACATTGGCTATTGGTAACGATTCTATGCAAGAGTATAAAAGAGGGGATTATATTCGTGTCTGTATCTCGAACCACTTATCTAAATAGTATAAAAGACAAAGACTACAGTTGGATTGGCAACATTAAAGCAGATTGGTCAGCAATACAACAAGAATGTAAACAAACAGTACAAGATCATCCTGAATGTTGGCAAACACTTGTAGGTAAACGTGATTCTTGGGATAAAATGGGTGAAGGCCTTAATAAAGAATTAGAAAAACATAAAGAATCAGGATACAATCCTCAAAATACTCGACATTGGGAAACAACAACTATTCAACCCAAGGTAGAAATGTCGTGGGAAAAGGAAATTATGGATCAATTGCCATTAATTAATCCTACTAGTAGGCCGACACTACAACCGCCAGGCAATATAATGCCATGGCACCAAGATAGATTTTTTTATTTTAAACGAAATAACCCTGGCCAGGAAGAATTTGTTGTAAGATACATACTATTTCAAACAGATTGGCACAATGGACATTTATTACAAGCAGGTAATTCATTTGTATCACACTGGAAAGCAGGTGATATTTTATTATGGTACCCTGATCGTTGGCATTTGTCTGCTAACGTAGGAACTGAAGACAAATGGACTTGTACCGTAACTGGAATATTAAAAGAAGAAGTATGAAAACTTTTGTATATGGCGATTCATTTAGTAATGCCGAATGGTGTAAGTGTACTACAGATAAAATGTGGTATGCACCTTTAGTATCAGGTGAACTAGTTGATAGAACACGTGAAGGCGCCAGCACCGAGGAAATGTTTTTATTAGCAGTAAATGATGCTGTTACTAATTCTAATGCAAGATTTATATTAGCAACTGGTATGATGTATTCTAGATTAATGTTGTATAAAGATTGTTTGTACGACAACGAACAAATCCGGGACGGATCACTTACAGACTGTTTGCCATATTTTGACACACAACGTTTAGATAAAAATTTACACGTAGGAATTTTTCATCATACACTAGTATGGGCAAAATATCTTACTAATATTGTAACATTTAAAAGTTTAATGGACTCAAGATCACACGAATGGTTAGCAGTACATATGCATACTGATAAAAAAGATTATCAAAGTCCGTCGAATCCTATGATACTACCATTATTAAAAACTACAGCAGATATGGTCAACTATGTTGATCAGCGACATTCATGTTATAGTGTATGCCAACAGGCAGAAATAAAACCACGGGACTATGATCAACACGGTTACAATGGACATCATTCTGCAGAAGGACAACAATACT
>Ga0208790_1000148_pt1 | contig 38053 bp, 18 predicted proteins | sample 10_taG_FD_184083 | JGI IMG/M metagenome (GOLD analysis project Ga0208790, IMG submission 184083) | Marine viral communities from the Subarctic Pacific Ocean - 10_ETSP_OMZ_AT15264 metaG (SPAdes) (version 2) | ecosystem: Environmental > Aquatic > Marine > Oceanic | place: Pacific Ocean | collected... | reverse complement strand
CATATGGCTTATTATGTCTGCCACGGTGAACCTGCTATTAGTTTGGTACGTTGCTAAGTTATTAAAGAAATTTTATTTTATTTCTGAAAATTTAGCTGACCTGTTCTTGACCACAAAAGCCTTTCAAGTTTTTGTGAAATCGATGTATAGTATGGAAAGCTATCATGGCGAACCAATAATACGAGAACTGATGGAAAGAACCAGAGATGTCGGTACTGAAATGGAACGATTTAGGGGTATATTTGAATATTCTCTAGATGCCGAGATGGTGGAGGAAGAACTCGATGCCGCCGAAGAAGAAGACGCGTAAAAAGTCAACAAAGAACCATTATTTTACTTCTGTTCACGAAAATGCCATAATAAAATATGCATCCACAGACGACAGAGAACTTAGGGGGAAATTATATGTTGAATATATACAGCCAGCCCTTGATCAGATGGTTGATAAGATAATTTATACTTATCGTTTTACTACATTGCCAAACATAGATTATCTGAAGGATGACTGCAAGGTTTGGCTAACCACAATATTAAACAAGTATGATCCAAGCAAAGGGTCGAAGGCCTTCTCCTATTTTTCTGTTGTAACCAAGAACTGGTTTATTCACAAAGTCAAGAAGACAAAGAAGAGAAACCAGACAGAAGTCTTCATGGAGGATCTTCTTAATCAGATGGAAGAGAATCTAGTTTCTCGCGAACCTACATATCTTTCAAAGCGTACAGAGATTGAGTTTTGGGGTTCTCTGGACCACGAAATAGATACCTGGGACTCCTTTATGCTCAAAGAAAATGAGAAAAAGGTCTTGATGGCAGTACGAATCTTAATGGAATCGGCCGACACAATCGAAATTTTCAATAAAAAAGCTATTTATTTATACCTGAGAGAGATCACTGGCCTGAACACCAAACAAGTCGTGAACAACTTAAACAAACTCAGAAAACGGTATAGGACATTTAAAGGCAAATGGGAAAACGGCGAAATCTAAATCTAGATGATTACATAATAGAAACTACCACCAACATCCGAGAAGACCGGGCCATGGCCAAGTCGCTTCTTATGGATGCTCTACAAGATATGAAGGCTTCCGAGAACGCCCGTCGAGAGATGGGCTCAATGGCGGCCAAATATATCGAAAACCTTCAGAGGTCAAACGAACAGATGGTTAAGCTCGCCAGTCTGCTCCAGCGCCAGACATCTGTTAGCACGGGGCTGTCTGCTGACGACAAAGAGCAATTATTCGATCTACTAAACGAGAATCTCGAAGAGGAAGAATAATGACTGGTATCAAATTAGAAGATCTTAGTTATGGCGCCCTGAACGAAATAGCAGACCTTAAGCAGTCTCAACTTACTGGCGACCCTCGCCGCACATCTACGTCAACAAGTCTTCAGCGCGGCACCGCACAAGCGTATGAACCAAACACTCTCAAGAACCGTTCGGAATTTAATGGTTTCGTTGTGGCATCCCGGGCAGTAACACATCCGGTATACCAAAACAAAGCCTCAATGTTTAGAGAATACTTGTTCGGTGGATCGGACAACGAATCCGCACAGCAAGGACACACAGCTTATAAAGTGTATATTCCAGAGTTGGAGCCGCGCCCGGCGCCAAAGGGTATCACAGATCCCATCCTAAGGACATACCCAGATGTGTATTCTGAACTATCTACTTCGGAAGTAATTCCTTTGAACAGTTTGGTCCTCGTAAGATATGAAAATCCTGCGACACTTTCGAATCCTAAAATTGTTAAAGTACTGTCGAAAGTTGGTGGCGTCGAGGGCTTAGGCGACAACGGTGGCCTCGCTGGCGGATTTTCCTCTGGTGGTCCACCACGATCTCTGGAAAACACCGGCCCCGGCGGAAATTATGGCAGTATCCCCGGCCCGGGCACAGACCATTCGTGCTTAAGTTATAGCAAGCCAAAGAAAAAGGCCGGATCAACAGGCGTCACTCTTGTGAAAGGTAGCGACTATCAGCTCGGTACACAACTACATCAAAACGATTGGCGCAAACGCGACTACAACGCGCCGGAATTCAAGAATACCAAAAGCGATTTCATACTTCCCGTACGACCGGGAGAAGGCAAAAATAGTAGAGAGGGTGTCCCAGCCCTCCGCGTTTCTAGTGGATATAACAGGACTTCCACCGGTAAACTGCACGGCGGATTAGATATCAGTGCCAAAACCGGTACTCCATTATATGCTGTGGAGGACGGAGAAGTGATACACAGTCCCGCGAGTATTTGCAAACGCGACGGCAAACCAAATGGAGCCGGAAACACAATACAGATAAAAACCACCTCAGGATATTATGTTCGTTACGTGCATCTGGACATGCCATCTACCCTTAGGAAGGGCGCCACCGTTAAGAAGGGCCAACTTATAGGATATGTAGGAGATACGGGAATGTCCGAAGCTGCACATCTCCACTTCGATGTATCAGATCATTTTATAGAATACCAAGGACACCCAAGGCTCCATCCAGCGGACTTTTATCCCACAGAGTGGCTTGCTTATTACGACGGCTCTCATCCGGCCGAGACTCATCGCGCCTCCATCCCCAAGGTACACCCCCCGTGGGGCGAAAATAAGGCAACCGCATAATGACTGGCATCAAGTTAAAAGATCTTAGCTATGGCGCTCTGAACGAAATAGCTGATCTAAAACAATCTCAGCTTACTGGGGACCCGCGCCGGACTTCTACGTCAACAAGCCTACAGCGAGGAGCGAAGCAGGCCTACGAGCCAGACACGTTAGAAGACCGCTCGGAGTTCAATGGGTTTATCGTATCATATCGTAGTGTTACATTTCCGGTGTACCAGAATAAGGCATCAATGCTTTTGGAGTATACGCAAGGCAGCACCGAGGATAATTCTGTACAACAAGCTCATGTGGCGTACAAAGTATATATTCCAGAACTAGAACCGCGACCAGCACCAAAAGGAAACAAAGATCCTATTCTAAGGACATACCCGGATGTATATACCGAGATGCCAGGTGCTCAAGTAATCCCCTTGGGCAGCATGGTCCTAGTAAGATATGAAAATCCTGCGACCCTTTCGAATCCTAAAATTGTTAAAGTACTCGCAAGAGACCTTCAAATTGAAAACCTAAGTGTCGATTCTTCTGGCCAGAGACTCGTAGAGGGCTTCAGTGGCACCACTCCCACAAACCTGGGCGCCCTCAGCGCGAATGTGCACGGCTCTGACGAGAAGTATACAGGTCATATAGACACCACCAATCGCCGCATAACCACCGCGGACATGGGAGAATTCTACAAGGACGCCACGTTTTATGGTTCTTATAATTGGGATGGCCACAAACCATCCCAAACACCAAATAAGAACGCCGACGCGTCAAAAATTAAGTGGATCGTTATCCATACTACAGAAATTAGTCCCGGGGAGCAGGGGAATTTGGATGTGCTAGCTGGGTATCGAAAAGGGGGACCAAACAAAGGCAAAATGTTCACACGAAAAGCTAGCACTCAATATTTTGTGGCTAAATCAGGCAATGTGTATGCACTAATGCCCGATAACCAGGCGCCATTTGCTATCGGACCAACTCAAGGCCGCGTTACAAACTATAATTCTATTAATATTGAGCACGAAGGTCACGCCGCCGACCCCAACAATTGGGGTGATCCTATGCTCAGAGCATCAGCCGGATTGATTAAATACTTGAGCGACAAATTCAACATTCCCTTAGTGTATGAGGGCTTGTCGCCCGGAAGCTATACATCTAACTCCAAGGGCCACCCTAGCCTCGATGGCTCCGGCGCCTCGAGGGTGGACTATCCGACGGCCGAGTCTCTGGGAAAGGCCGCCGGCGCCAAGAACCCTGATGGCACCCCGATGGCCGTGAGTCAGGATGTGGGCGACGGTGGCCTGATATCTCACCACAAGGCGAGAGTGCCCGATCCACCGGAAGTAAATCATAAATATGACCCGGGCGTTTATTACCCGTTCCAGAAAGTGATAGATATGGTAAAGGCACTCCCAGACCCAGAAGGTTAATATGGCAAAATCATCAAAAGCAATCGACATAGACAAACTACCACCAATCGTCCGAGCGTATTATGACTCTCTAGACGATGAAGGTAAAGCGCGCTTCTTCGGCTTCGGCCAAGGCGCCAGAGACGACTGGGAAGTCCCCGAGTATATCACGACCAACGTAGAGAAGGTAATGAGTCAGGGCAACTCTTTTATTGTCTTGGGTCTTGACCGCCCAAACAACATCCTGTCTGGCTTCGGAGGCACGAGGAACATGCACTGCGCATCTATCGACATCGTTGCCGGCCGGCTAGGATTCCAGGCTCGCAAGAAAGATAGCGAGGGGAACATTAACTATGTCGACCCCAACTTCAAACTGGACGCCGCCCGCGTGTACCTATCACAGCAATCAAACGTTGACCATTTCTTTGGTCTCGCAGAAGGAACAGTCGGCAACACTTCACAATTAGCTCCACGTAGTACAGTGGCGCTGAAAGCAGACACAGTAAGGCTTATTGCAAGAGAAAACATTAAGCTTATTACTAAGACAGACTGGAAGAACTCTCAAGGCGGAGAACTGAACAACACGTGCCAGCAAGCATTTGGAATCAATTTGATTGCTATGAATGATGACAGAGATATGCAGCCACTTGTTAAGGGTGATAATCTAAAGCAGTGCCTGAAAGAGATAGCGGCCTCAATTCACGAACTAAGTGGACTATTTTCTAACTTTGTTCAATATGACCGCGACTTAACAACAGAGATATTAAAACATCAGCACTACTCACCGTTTTTCGGGATCCTTACTGCTCCAGCTATAGACATGGTCCCACGCGGAGTAGAATCATTGATCAACAAAATTACAAACGTCGAAACACAGCTTAAACTTCACATGCAAAAGCTTCTTGCGACACAGCAGAATTTTCTCGAAGCCCCAGGAGGCGCAGTTAGCGTCAAGGGAAGCGGCGATAATGCCGTCGATCAGGACATCTTAAGTAAGTATAACCACACAAATTAGGCAAATCTATTATGGTCGACGAATCCACAACAAAAAAATATCCTGGCAAACAGTACAATATTCCCTTCTATGATGCGCAGCGGGGTGAGCACTTTATTAAGCTTAAAATCAAAAAAGAGAGATTCGACAGCCGGGCAGCGGGAGTCACACGACCAGGCGATTTCACAACAACCGACAAGAGCTATATTAAAAATGTTGCGACCAATCGCTTTATTACTCACTATTTCCCTGAGTTTTATGCGTTCTTATATGACTCGACCGCCTTTTCTCTTATTATAAATTCTAATGCTGAAGTCGCTGGCGACCTTAAGAGTGATATTAAAGGCAAGATTGTCATTGGCCGAGTCGATCCGCTACCAAATCCAGCTAAGCTGTCAATTGTGGTGGCCCTAGTCTATGATGTCGACAAAAAGAGAGAAGGGATCAAGAGCGCTCACTGTCTTCCTTCTTATGAGGAGAGTCTTGCTTTCTTTAATACTCATCAAAAGATCTCGGGTACGGATGCATCCTCTACATTTGCGATCGGGACAATCGGCAAAACCAACAGTACTCTCAACGACGGCCTGAAGGCCTTCAATACACAGATGCGAGGGATGGAAGGGCAACTATCATTAACACCAGACATGTCCATGCTGGCCGCCACAACGCAATCAGCAATCAGTCTGGCTGTGACTCTATTGACAAAACAACTGAAGGCCACCACACCAACCTATAAGTTTAGCCAAGCTGACACAATGACAGTATACTTTGGCTCGATGGAGGCACCCGGAGTCCCCGGTGGCAAACAAATCGCCATATCTCGTATTGATTATCTTCTTGTTGAAGAATCTATAGCATCGCGCCCAATGAGAATTGGGTATATGTCAAACATTAAGTTTAATAATACAGTCAGAGATCCTCTCACCCTCATAACTCTAAAAAACTATCAGACTATTTTAGATGCCATCTCAGCCCCAGGTCAGCAGTCAGCCGGCTCCGCCACCTCAGGTTTTATGGAATTTATGAGAAACCCAGAGGTTCAGGGTGTCCTCGGCCTCCCGGCCACTAATTTCGGCGTTGCCGGCACTGTATTCGATCCAAGCAGTGCCCTCTCTCCTCCCGGTGAACCTGGCAATGCATTCATTAATGCTGCAAAGCAGATGATGAACATTGACATTGAAAATACCGATGACCTAGAGAAGGGGTTTAAAACAGCATTTTCGTCCAAACAACTCCAAGCTCTCAAACTTAAAATAGCAGACAACCCCGAGGTATTTAAAAAAGTATCGGTTGACGAGGCCAAAAAGAATCTAGGGAATGCGATCGACACGGTAAAAATAATAAACAACGTTCTGGAAACTGGCCCCATGGGATTCATAGAGAAAAATCCCATTGTTAGCAACATCTTCAAAATGTTCGGGATCAAGGAGATCGCGAAAGAAGCTGTAATCTGTTTGACAATGGGGCTGAACGTTGAGTTGGGCCGCATAGGAAAGGCCGTGCAGGCTAGCCTAACAAAAGCCCAGGCCTCTTTGTATCTGCCTCCGCCGCTTACACGCCCGGGCGGCGACATCCGAAAACCATACATTAACCCAGACGACTTTAAGATGTTTACAATCAGTGGAGATATCTGGAAACAAGTTCTGGATACGGTAATCGACTCCCTCCAGCAATCCGTTTTAGATATTATTAAGAAGCTAGCAGATCTCCTCAAATATAATTGTCCCCTTAATAACCCAAGGGCTACCGATTATGGGGCGACTGATATTGCCGACCTTATTGCGCCGGATCTGCAGACACCGGACCTTCTTGGAGCCGGCTCAGCATTAGATCAGCTCGCAGGCCAACGGGCACTCACTGCTGAAGAGCTTCAGGCCTATCTCACGGCCGTCTCCGGAATCCTAAGTTCTATGGAGATATGTCAGCTCTTCACTAATCGAGCCGCCATCGGCCCAGACACTCTCGATAAGATAATGGAGTTCAACAAGGAATATCCAAACCAACACTTTCAGAATAAGGTTATCACCTACTCAACGATTCTGGCGTTCTTTAATGAAATGTCGATGATGGTCGATGTGACAGACCTGTGCAACGCGATCGCGAATGAAGTATATTTTGCCAACCAAGACAATATTGAGATATGTCTTACTCCGGGTAACGCTCCGACTGTCGAGATGGAAGAGTTGTTGGATCTCATGGAGAACGGGATTGAACTTAAGATGCCTGTCCTTAACTTTGATTGTCCGGATAAAGAAAATTTCATCAATGATCCCACGATTACAATCACAGTCCCAGAGCTATTCAACACATTGACACAACTGATAGAGACACAATTTGTAAATTCTGCCGAAGCTGTTAAAACATTAATGTTGGAGCAGAAATTTACGACAGATAGTGATGGTTCCATCTTGGATGCCTTAAGAGCCCTAGGCAACAATTACGAAGATAACGGTTGGCCACCGAAACTCGATCCAGCTTTCGTGGCTAAAATCATCGAGGCGCTCGATGCTGTTGCCAGCTTTGATCTTGAAAGCTGTGATGTTGATGTATCACAGATCCTTGGGTTCGACCCTGCTGAGATCGCCGGAATAGGCGGGGATATCACCTCGATGGTGTCTGACACGATGCAAGACCCAGGTTTTATATCAGCTATCGATAATATAAAAGCTCAATTGATGGGCCTCAGCACACCATCCGGTGACCCCGCCAATCCCGGAATGCCCGTGTTCCCGTCCTATCGCTTTAATCTGCAGTTTTATCGCGAGTTCATCAATTATATTGAATTAGATCGCCTAGGATATGTTCCCGGAAGCCTCACAATCCCGTGGAACTTCTCATCGACAGTAATAAATGATGCTCAGGAGTTCTCGGGCATAATCCCCCCTTCCACGCTTACACAGATACCGATTACAGACGGAAGCTATAAGCCGATTGAGATCAACTTTAACTTTCCGACTGCGACTCCATTCCTTTTTAGCGCCCCCGGAGCGACCGAGGCACCCGACTTCCCGACGGCCCCATCGATACCGAACGCCCCTAGCACCACCCACGCTCATCCTGTCGGCTCCTCCACCGAGGAGACGGTTCATCCAAATGCTAACCCCGACAATGGGCTTACCCCCGGCGACCCGGGCTATGTTGACGAACACAATGCTTATGGCGATACATCATACCCCGGCGATCACGTTCATCCTAATTCGCCGTTGCTGGAAACTTCCATTCCCGTCGCAGCCGCAGAACCGAGTACCGACAACACGACCGACTGGGCAGCCGGTACCCCGGCCCTCGCGATGTCGGAAGTCGGAGGTCCTATCAACATCCCAGAGATCCACTGGAGTGATGATCGGGTAATAGGAAGAATACTCTATTATCTAACATTAAGCATAGCTCCCCCCTCTGATCCTGAGTCTATGGCAGACTTATCAACTCCGTGGCCACTAATAGGAGCAGAAGCCCGAGCCGCGTGGCAAGCGGACCCAACGTCTTCGCCGACTCCGGACTACCCGCCGACATTCCAAGAAGAGTATCCTATTATATACAATCAGATTAGATATTCTGCCAGTGTCCTTAAGTTGGTCCCCCTTAGCGAATTAACCCCAACCATGCTCTCGGCTATTCAAAGCTATATGAACAGGGATATGACCGATCACTTTGCGGCTTTGATTGATTATTATGAGGCAGAGAAAAATGTTAGACTAGTGGCCACCGAGCAAGAACAGCTCGACTCGCTCCTCTCTCTCAGCTTCGACGACGCCTATAATGATCTCCTCACCGCGCGGATCCTTATCCCTGACGCCATTCTAAAAGCAACAACGGCAAACCTACAGTCACACGGCAGTTACCTAAAAATACAATACCCGCGCGAGTCTCCAAACAATCCCAACATTTTTGTCGAATTCGAATCGAGCGGCGACTATATCCCTCAACAACAACTGATGGAAGAGATAACCGAGAGCATGCTCGAACAGGAATTTGAAACAGCCGCGAACAATATTCAAAACACCTATATTCAACCGTTTGTAGATTCATTTTCGTCGTCGACTTTATCCGTTGACGGTGCCCTCACACCTGAAACAAAAGCACTCATAGAATCAAAACACTTCCCCACTGTATATGGAATTTTAGTTGACAACATGTTTAACTATGTGATTACAAATGGTGTCTTTGATGCCGCCACTTTGCAATCATTGACACTTTTCCATCTTAATGAAAATTGTCCACCATCTGAGGTCGCCGATCTGCTGGATGTCCAAGGTATTATGAAACAACTGAAGGACGAGTATGTAGAGGCGATGTGTAACGATAGGCCCGAGATCCCCAGCCGGACTATTATTCGTAATGTTATCAAGTATGGCATGCACCTTGAACTGATTCAGATGCAGATCGCACAAATTTTTATCAAGAATATTTTTGTGATGACTGCCTTTAAGCTTGATAGTCTTCTGACCGACGGCGAAGCCGACGCCATGAATCAAAGTGGATTTATATTCAAGTTCTTACGCAAGCAGATAACGACATCACTCCTTACATTCCTAAGAAATAGTGAAAATATGGATGAGTCGACAGTCCGCCGCGACTTGGTTAGTTATTTTAATATAAAAATTAATCGAGAGAGTAACGTGGCACAAGGGGGTATCAAATATTCTAATGGTACGATAGCTTTTCCGACGGGAGTAACTTTTTCTGTAACAGACTCTGGCGCCTTTGTGGGATTTGATGAAATAATTGACTATTTGATCTCTGAACGTTTATATTTGGGTCGCGAGTCGGTTGCTAAAGCGATCCGGATGTCGGTCCCCGGTAATAATCCGGTTTCTTTAGATCAAGCATTTCTGGCCAGCATCCCAACATTCACGGTTACCAATGAATATCCCGGTGTGCTAGTGCAGAAGATACAAGAGTATTATGGAACAGATGATACTCCAAGAGTATTCTTAACTCGTAAATATTATCAATTGACCAAAAAAGTGAAAAGAGCCACGATCAAAATGTGGTATTATTATGGCGGCGGAGACGGAGTTGACCCGGATGTCGTTAACATCTTTGAATTTAGTGGTATGCTGCCATCATTTGGCTCCGGAGGAACAGAACAGACTATGCTGGAAAAAGTACGGGCCGGCATAATCCCGACAGATACGCAAGAAGCCCCATTCGGTGGGCTATAAGAGAACAGAGAGATAGAATATGCCTCACGACACAGAAGAATTTAACTATAGCTTTTTGCCCTTGTGGAACCTTCCTCGATGGGAGCAAGCTGCACGCGACGCGGGTGACGAACAGGCCCTCAGTTTCGATGAGACCTGGGGAACAGACCGGGATACCGGGTCGGCCAAAGCATTTAACCTGTATATTGCTAAGCTCCAGAGCATCCGGCTCGACTTCTACCCCTCAGCCGACGTCGAATACGTGGACGACAATGAGGTCGGCACCTTTTACTCTGACCTCTACGCCGGCGGCTTTCCTGCACAGGGGATGCACGACCCCGACGGGCCCGACTCACAGGCCGATATCGCCGGCGACCTGGGCCCACGGCCTAGCATCGTCGCCACCGGCGCCCAGCGCGCGGACTGGTGGTACATACTCCAAGAGATGAATGGACTCCTCCAACTCGCGAAAAATATGGGCCACGATATTTTCGAAGGCGCCGACTCAAGAATTCGACCAGAGACTGTCCTTGGCTCCGATGACGCTGCCAAAGATGTCTTCATGACCGGGAAACGACCCGCCAGCCCCGAGCTGCCTAAGTACAAGTATAATGGACAAAACACACCAGATTTATTCATATTTAAGAAGGATGCACTCACTCGGCATATAACGTTCACGCCTTATATAATAATGCTACGGTTTGTAGCGCTTCACAACGCGCTCTTTTGGGATCGGAAGAGCGGCCACAAAATAGTAGTAACACGTTCCCACAAGAACATTCTCGCCATCGACCGACCCCTCGCTAGATCACTGATGCGGAACGTCCGTCTGGGCCTTGAGCTTCTGAGAGAAGAAATTCTAATCCAAGAAGAGCTGGCTATCCAGCGGGAACTGCACCGCTTGGCACTCGAAGCGGCAATGGAAGGCGCCGACTCGGCGGGGTTTGTTCGGGAACCCCTCAGCCCCGAAGAATTAGACGTCCTCACAGACAAGCCAGAATACCAGAAGTACTTCTCAACAACATTCAGTAAAGAAATTATTACATTTGTTCCGATTATGCAGAACTTCTTCCTAACCGGGAAATACTTCCAGAATATTAATGAATCTTTTTATGCCTCGAACGCTCTTGCTTTAGAAATACTGATCTCGACCATTAGAAACGACGATAATTATAAGAACAAACCAGATCTACGCCGTCTGCCTCCGTCGCTCGCAGGTACCGTCGACGATCAGCTTGATAAACACAGCGCCTCAGCCAGAGACTTCATATTAAAGATGCTTATCATGACGCCCATTAATATCCTCAAGGGTCTCTGTGAGCTTATCGATCCACACGTTGGGCTTACGAAAATCATCAAGAATGTCACAGGCTACGCTTTCGATGAATTGGCGGAAGTACTGAATGTTCCAGCGGAAGGCATCAATGTGGCGCGCAAAGAGGCCCAAGCTGCAATACAACAGATCGACGTCGAAGAAGTTGAACTCCAGGGAATTAACGGCGACGATCTCCTTAAATTTATTTTGTGCATACTTCAGGTTCTTATGGAGAGCCTCGCCGATGTACCTCGACCACTAGACGACGATGGCAATCCGCTGATGCCAACTCTCCCCCCAAACTTCTTTCCAGACATCGAAAGAGACGGCATCAATTTCACTGGAAAGATTTCCGGCTTATTAATGATGCCCCCAACGCCTTTAGGACTAATTTATTTACTATTAGGACTAATTAAGTTTGGCGAGGACGAAGTAGTGGACGCTCTACAGCCTCCGGACCCAGAAGTATGTCTCGACCCGGAAGAGGCATCTGTCACTGTGGAGGCTACTGAGGACCTCTGTGAACCGGGTGAAGTACCGTAAGGATTGGGGAGAAATAAAAAATGAGTTCTGGACTATCAGTTGCACTGCCTCTTGTCACAAGCGAGATTTTCGGGGCATATAACCTTAACACGAACTTCTTTGAACTAGCAAAGCAAAATTTGAAGATGCTGGTACTCACGATCCCGGGCGAGAGGATAATGGATCCCGACTTCGGCATCGGCCTAAGGAGATATCTTTTTGAACAGAATACCTCTGATACCTATGATAAGATTACAGAAAGGATACTAGAGCAAACCGGGCTATATCTGCCATATATTGAGATAAATGATATCCAATATGCCATCCCGGAAGACAATCCGGATCTATATCCTCATAACTTGTCTGTGAATATCATCTTTACAATTACACCTTTACAACTTTTATCTAACCTACAGATCAATGTGGAGTCTAATTAGTATAATGAGGCGCCCCCATGAGTAATAAAAAACTACAACCAATTGATTATACTAGCCGCGATTTTGAATCAATTCGTCGCGACCTGGAGAACTACGCTAAGCGTTACTACCCTGATACATACAAAGATTTTAACGAGGCCTCATTTGGCTCCTTAATGCTAGACACAGTAGCATACGTCGGAGATATACTGTCGTTCTACCTAGACTATCAGGCAAATGAGAGCTTCCTAGATACGGCTATCGAATACAATAATGTTGTTCGCCTCGCTCGCCAAATGGGATTCAAACTCAATACAGCACCTAGCTCCCATGGGGTGCTCACCTTTTACTTAGAAGTTCCTTCTGATGCAGTTAATCTGGGCCCGGATCTTGATTACGCACCTCGCCTCACAATGGGATCTACATTCTCTTCTATCGGCGGCGGCCAGTATACCCTAGTAGAAGACATCAACTTCGCTGAAACTTCAAATCAAGTCGTCCCGGGAAAGGTTAATTCCTCAACCGGTGCGCCAACAAGCTATATTATTCGTTCGCAGGGGAGAGCAGTCTCGGGCCGCACTAGTTTCCAAGAAGTAACGGTCGGCAACTTCCAGCGCTTCCTAAAGGTGAATTTGGAAACATCCAACGTCGCTGAAGTACTCTCGGTTACCGATAGTGAAGGTCACGTGTATTATGAGGTTGACAACTTATCTCAAAATATCATCTATAAAGCTATTCCCAACTCAAACAGTAGCACTAGCAACACAGTAAAGAATCTGCTGAAAGCGGTCCCCGTCGCAAGAAGGTTTATTCTTGAGCGTGTCGCCGGCAAAGCGTTCATTCAGTTCGGATACGGCTCAGATTCAGAATTACTCTCAGAGTCGGTCGTCGATCCATCTAACTTGGTTCTACAACTGCCAGGCAGAAATTATATTAATGATATGAATTTCGACCCCACAAAACTTATAAGCACCGATAAATTCGGTATTGCGCCCGCAAACACCACGCTACGTATTGGTTATCGATCCAACACCACTCAAGATGTTAACGCAGCAGTCGGCACAATTATTACAGTTAACCGCCCGATCTTCCGGTTCACCAATCAGGGCGCCCTATTACAATCTAAAAGGAATGCTGTGATTGGGTCGTTGGAAGTTTCAAACGATGAACCTTTCGTAGGAGATATTTCGCTGCCAACCTCTGATGAAATCAAGCAACGTGTCCAGGGCTACTTCGCCACACAGAACCGTGCTGTGACTGCGCAGGATTATCAAACTATTTGTTATGCGATGCCCGACAAGTTCGGTGCTATCAAACGTGCCGCGGTCCTCCGCGATTTCGATGAGCTTAAAAGAAATCTCAACATTTATGTGGTTTCACAGAATGCTAGTGGCAAATTAACTGCGGCGAACGTAACAATAAAAAATAACTTAAGAAACTGGATCCTACAATATAAAATGATAAACGATACGGTTGACATTCTTGACGCCGCGATCGTTAACTTTGGGATAGTATTTTCTTTGGCGATTGATTTAAGTGCTAACAGGTATACCGTCTTAAATAAAGCAACAGCTGCATTGAGAGAATTTTTGTTCCGGAATCAATACGACGTAGGAGAGTCTATCACAGTAGCTGAATTTTATAAGGTCTTGAGCCGCGTCGACGGCGTGGTTGACGTTTATGATGTTGGCATCACCGGTCGAACGGGCGCGATGTATGCTAGAGTGAGTTATGACTTTAATAAGAACCTGAGCGCCGATGGTCGCTATATCTTGGCAGAGCCGAATGTGATTTTTGAACTTAAATTCCCCAACATTGATATTGAAGGGTCAATCCGATAATGTCTATACTTCGTTACACTGCTAGTGCAGACACGACAATCACCAACGCCTATGAATCAGATATGATTACTAGAGGCACTGGTTCCAATATGGGTTATGCTGATGCACTAGAGGTCTTCTCAATTTATGGACAAGAGTCAGGTTCTAATGGACAATCTCCGGAGCTTTCTCGAATTCTGATGTCCTTCCCAACATCCCAAATGTCGGCCGACCGTGCTGCAGGCCGTCTTGGCGCTAGCGGCTCCGTTTCATTTGTATTAAAATTATACAACGCGCGCACCCCATGGACGCTCCCGCAAGACTTCAACCTAGTGGTTGCTCCTGTCTCCCGGCCTTGGCGAGAGGGCGCCGGCCTCGACATGGACAACTACCAAGATCTGGGAACTGGCAACTGGATGAAGCCCAACGCATCATCCTCTTGGACTCAGGTAGGCGGCGACTATAGAAGTGTTAATAATCACAATGTGCGTTTCCCACTAGGCTTTGAGAACCTTGAAGTTGACATCAGCAATCTGGTTGAGCGGTGGATTAATGGTACTCAGACTGACTATGGTCTGGGGATCAAGCTTACTGGCAGCCAAGAAGCCTATTTTTCTAGTTCCGCAGGCGGCCTCGGTTCCGGCCAGAGCGGCAGCGTATTGCAAAACACACAAGGTGCCACACAATCTTATTATACCAAGAGGTTCTTTTCGCGCTCGACAGAGTTCTTTTTCCGCCGGCCGGTGGTCGAAGCTCGTTGGGACGACCGTGTTACTGATGATAGAGAAAACTTTTTATATTCCAGTTCTCTTGCTCCTGCAGCTGACAACCTAAATCGCCTCTACTTGTATAACTACGTACGCGGTCGTCTTGTAAATATTCCCAAGGTTGGCGCCGGCAATATCTTGGTATCCTTTTATTCGGGCTCCGCCACAGCCCCCACCGGAGCAAAGATTAAACTTCCGATCGGTGGTGACGTCGCGGCCACAAACGATCTTAATGCGACAGGTAGTTATTCCAGCACAGGTCTGTATAATGTCGATGTGGCACTAACCGCCGCAGCCACACCCCTTCAGAAGGTTTATGAAGTATGGCACAGCGACGGCGTAGAATACTACACCGGATCTCTGTATCCTGAACTTATGCCTACATATGATTCGGCGCCCACATTCAATCGTGTAACGAGTTGTAAGAATCTTAATAAGTCTTACTCGCGTAAAGAAACAGCGCGCTTTAGATTCTTTGTTCGCAGCAAAGACTGGAGCCCAACCATTTACACAGTTGCAACGCCAAACAATCCAACTGAAATTATTCCAAGTGCTTCATACAGCATTCGCCGTGTTATTGATAATTTGAATGCAGTCCCGTACGGTACCGGCTCCAACAGGAGCACATTCCTATCATATGATAAAGGAGGTAATTACTTCGATCTAAATATGAGTCTGTTGGACTCGGGATACATGTATCAGATTAAATTAGCCTATTATAATGATAGTATAGGAGCATGGCAAGAGCAACCACAAACGTTCAAATTTAGAGTTAACGAATAATTAGAGTAATATGAGCATTAAAAAATACTTTGATGTCGCGCGGGAGACTAAGGTTCTCGACGGCACGACAGCCCATAAAGTAGCCTCTCAGGTAGAGTCTGTTGGTTATCACGAACAGGCAATTATTAAAGAAGAGAGGTATATTCCTCAAACTGATTATTCGGTACCGCGGAACTTTGCTCGTTATGGTCGCGCCACAGATTATTATGTTCAAGCAACAAAGAGAATCTATAACACCTTCCCATATGACGGGTCTCTAAAAGAGAGACTCCAGTGGGAGAATGAATCCACGTATGTGGATCTGTACATTTATAACGATAGGTATCCCCGAACCAACGGATACATCAACTTTGCCGCAGCCGGCTGGGGTACTCCCTCGGCACTGTACGCTGATGGATACGGTATCCCCAACGCGTCAACTGATTATGAATACATCTTTTTCAAGGGTGGCCCAAACGCAAACCCGGATGCCGGCACATCCCGGAAAGCACAATTTACAGGCTCCAACTACTATGAGCCCTCCAAGAACCGTGGATCTAACTTAGCGCTGAATGTCGCTTCGCGCGGCGCATCGGTAGAGTTCTGGCTGAAGAAAGATGCGTTTGACAAGGCAAACACCGAGAAAGAGGTAATCTTCGATCTCTGGAATGGCGTCACATCCTCCGCCACGAATTACGCGAGAATGCGATTGGAACTCACAGCTTCTGAACGGCGCGATGGGTTGCCATACGGAGCCCAGCCCTTCTTGCTCACGTTGTACTCTGGCTCCACCGGGTTCTTCCAGCAGACGATTGCATCCTCAGCTATCACCACTACTGGCTCGGTGGCTGACGGAAACTGGCACCACTATGCTGTCACACTCAAACAAGACACCAACGTTACGACAAGATTCTATGTCGACGGCCGCCTCAATCGCGAGCAGCACCTGTCTGCTAGTGGAATGGGGTCCCTTGAAGACATCGAAGGTCTTAACCTCCGGGCGCAACTCGGCTCCCTGGTTGCGTCCCCCCGCGCCAGTGTAACTCCACAGTATGCCGGTAAGCTCTCAGCCTCACTCGATGAGTTCCGCTTCTGGAAAGCACAAAGAACCTCACAAGAAATTGGCAGGTTCTGGTTCACACAGGTCGGGGGCGGTGTCAACACAGACCCCGAGCCGTTCATTGAGACCGAAGTAAGTGCCAACCTCAATCTCGGGGTGTACTTCAAGTTTAACGAAGGAATCACAGGCATTCCCTCCACTGATAGCACTGTACTGGATTACTCTGGAAGGTTCTCAAATGGATCCTGGACGTGCCCGGCTATCACAGCGGGAGATGTGACACTGGCAAGGAGCACAGAATCAGCTATTGTTCTCTCTAACGCAGCAACTAGTGAATACAAAGATCCGATTATCTATGCATCGAACCCAAATGTGAGCGCTCTATTAACTGAGCTGGAGACCTCTGGATCTAGCTACGATGTTAATAACAATGCCTCCATTTATAACTCTATGCCGACCTGGATTATTGAAGAAGATAATGACGGCGATGGAGAACTTCGGAAGCTCACACAGATAATTGCTAGTTATTTTGACACGTTACATCTTCAGATCAGAGATCTCAACTCTCTCAAAGATGTTAAGTATGTGTCAGGAAGCAATAAGCCGCTGCCGTTTGCTGAAAAACTTCTATCATCATATGGCTTTGTGGCACCAGAGATATTTGTAGATGCAGATATTCTTAATACCCTAGCTAACCGCAGCGAAGATAAAGTATTTGAGAAGCCCCTTGAAGAAGTCAAGAATATCATCTACAAAAATATCTATAACAACCTAGTTTATATTTATAAATCTAAGGGTACCGAAAAAGCATTCCGAAATCTTATTAGGTGCTTCGGTATTGACGACGAGCTTGTTAAGCTCAACATGTACGCCAACGATATAGAATTCGATCTACGAAATAATCGTCGTAATATTACGGTCACTGATCGATTTGTCAACTTCAACACTGGCGATAACAAGTACGGCACAGTTTATAATTACAAAGACCCGACAAACCCACAATCAACCGGTTATATATCCGGTAGCGCAGCGTTGCTAAATGGTCACGCTTTAACTTTAGAATCCGAGATACTATTCCCCCTTAAGCCGCTAGAGTCGAATGATGTCTATATGAGCACCAACACAATCAGCTCATCTTTGTTTGGAATGCATGGTGTTCAAGGCGCCCACGCCGGCCATAGTGATTCTCTAACCACCTGGGCATCCGATGACATAGTAAACTTCCAGGTGTACGCTGTAAGAGATGAAATAAACTCTGATAATGTGCGTTTTGTGCTTACGAGTTCTGGCCCCCACGGCAAAGTCCCGTACCTTACGTCCGAACTATTTGAAGACGTTTACAACAATACACACTGGAATCTAGCAGTCCGGATTAAGCCAGAGAAATATCCCCTCTCGTCTTTGGTCGATCTCGCCGTACCCGGCAACTATACAATTGAGTTGCGAGGCGCTCAGGGCGACAGCGGCGAGATCTTACAAGAATTCACGGTTGCGAAGACTGTGGAGGCGCCAGCAACCTTCATTACCAGCAGCCGTAGAGCTTATATCGGAGCACATAGAACTAACTTCACAGGAAGTATGCTGTCTTTCTCGGATGTAAGGATTAATGCAACCAGATATTGGCTGGATTATGTTGAAGACGAAGCGCTCAATGGCCATATCTTGGATACCGAGAACCACGGCACATTGCACGCGCACAGATTTGCCTACCCATTCAGCACAAGTTCTTCTTACGGAGACATCCAGAAGGCAGACACCTTAGTATTTAACTGGGAGTTCCTGACCAATACGGGCTCAAACGCCGCCGGCCAATTCACCGTCGCTGATCTGACCTCTGGGTCTCTTGCCTCCAGCACCAACCCTCTAACTGCCTCATTCGGCGCACTGGGACAAATTATAAATAGGAATTACACCGCTCGGGGCTCCCTCTTCGCAACGTCTTCTACAACAGTTATAGATAAGGATTTCGTAATATCCTCCAAACTGAATCTTCCTGAGAATCTCCAGAGCCAAGAAATGGTTAAGGTATTGTCGGCGACAGATCAGGATGTGTTCACCTCAGATTCGCGGCCAACCAATTACTTCTTCGCATTCGAAAAGAGCATGTACCAGACCATTTCTGAAGAAATGATCAACTACTTCGCTACCTTGAAAGATTTCCACAACCTTATAGGCGACCCCGTCAACCAGTGGCGCCCAGAGTATAAGTCGATTAACTTCCTGAAGCAGAAATTCTTTGAGAATGTAGAAAACGACGAACTAGACTTCGATAAGTTCTATGAATTCTATAAATGGTTTGACTCTGCTCTCTCCTCAATGCTTGCACAACTTGCGCCTGCTTCGGCCGACATCGCCGAGAACGTGCGCACGGTTATTGAGAACCACGTCCTGGAACGACCTAAGTACCAGCGAAAGTTCCCGTTCCTTGAGAAATCAGATACGACCGATCCAACAGCTCGCATAGATGGCAATATGGGCGCCGACAAGAGCGCTCAAGCCTCCCCGGACGAATTCCCGCAGGGAACATCGTTCTTCGCGAACACAGCCTTCACACGGCGACAGATTGGCTCCTCGAATACTTCGCAGACGCGACCCTGGAAGCACTTCCACGCACCTCTCCAGGATATTGATAATGGCGGCATAGCTAAGTCCATTCTTTTTGACGGAGTCGATGAATACTTACAGTCTTCAACACACACTGAGTGGGACGGTTTAATTGGTGGAGCGGCCGGTCTTGCCAAAGCCTTTAGTGTTTCTATGTGGGTTAATCCGCAGGCACTCACCAACCAGACAAGGCTTTTCCGCTTCGGCGACAGCTCCCCCGGCGGCTGGCGCGACCTGCTCTTCTATGCCTCCGCCGGAAGACTCGCGGCCTCTTGCTCGTCCCTGACCTGGGGGCGAACTGATGGAAATGTGTTGTCGGCCGGCACGTGGGCCCACGTGGTTGTAACTTTTGCCGGCGGCGATGCGGCAGCACCCATTATTTATGTCGACGGCGCAGCACCAACTCAGACGACGAACACCAGTGACTCCCCAGCTGCTCTTGCTACCACGGGATTAACTATCGCGGCCGCCACCACCGCCGGCACCCCTGGTAACTATGCAAATGTGCGTATGTGCGATTTTGCAGTATGGGATAAAGCATTATCGAGTGATGAGGTTACAAAGATTTATGGTGGAGGCAAGAGAACTTATTTGAGCGGCCTAAGTTGCGCTGCTAATTTGATTACATGGTATAGAATGGGGAGCGATCCCCGGGACGACAAGGATACTATATACAATCAGGTGTCCAACGCCGTTGGCAACGCTACCGGACAAAACCTTGAGACCGCAGACCTTGCGACGGTGTCTCCTTCTTTCGTCGATCCATATCTAATATCGAACGACGGCGCCAACAAAAACATATACTGGCACCGCTTCATGGAAGAGGCGGACACTTCTGACCGCACCAAGATCATAACAGCCATCTCTCAATCTTTCAATAGAAGGACATACTCGCCAGTTAAATTTAGCGTAGAAGGTACCACCGTCGTCGGCGGAGTATCTCGCCATCACAACTCAGTAGTTAATTACGTGTTCCAGGCTGCCCGGGCATGGGGCAACTTGGGATCTAAGGTTATTGGCCGCGGCCGGCCCGTAATGAACAAGCTCGTTTCCTCGGGAAGCAGTGTTGAAGAACTAATTTCATCTCCGGATGTTTTCTATCCCACATTCAAGCAGCGATTAGGGTTTGGCCTGTCGGCCAGCAACGGAGACTCAGTCTCTGGACCTCGCCATGCACCGTTCAGCCTCTATAGTTCGTCTGTAACAACAGGATTCAATGCCGAAGTCGTTGCGAATTATGCATCCGGCGTCATGATCACAAATCTCCACAACGACTTTGTGATGAATGCAGACGTCCCGATGCAGGGCCCCTTCACCGAGAAGTATGTTGGCGGCCGCTTCTATCGCCACACAGCATTGAATGAAGGCACAGATACCAATCAAACCCGCGGCGAAGGCTTCCGCATAGAATTCGACAATGGAGGCTCTGACGATGTTCTGGGGGTTTCTAAGAAGTCATTGGTTATCCTGCCGCCCAACTCCCGTACGGGCTCCACCGATCCTGATGCTCGCTTAAGCGGCCCAGCCCACTGGCCAACAGCTTACCGTTTCCGTGAAGTCGCAGCCAAGCGCCCCGTCAACATCAAGAACATCCAGATGCGCACGGGCTCCACGATCATCGGCAACTACGAGAAGAACTATCAGGTTGTCAATACAAACTCGCGGATGAAGAACGATCCATTCTTTAATGATCAGTCCTTTGACTTTGCGCGCTATCCCGAAACTCTTGCAACGAGAGGAAGGTTCCCACTTTATGAGCCCGAACCTGTCGTCGCCAAGTCGATATTATTCGACGATAGTTTGGAGACTCGCATCTACGACACCGACTACTCCGCCTGGGAGAATGCGCTAAGTAATGTGTCCACCGACGGCCTTACTGTTTCCTTCTGGTTCAATTATACGGGTTCCCCTTTATCCACCCCGCGACTGGTTAATCTGGGGGCCATATATGCGCACCCGTGGAAGAAGGATGGACTCTCCATACGGCTATACTACAATACCGTTGAATGGGTTCTTGTTGGCGAAGTCCTTGATACCTCTCCCTCGACCTCCGCCGCGCAAGGCACCACAGGTCTTGCTGCGGACACCTGGTATCATGCTATTATAGAGTTCCCCGCGGGAGCCCTCGACGGTTCCGATTCGGCGATACCGGCGATCTATCTTAATAACTCACTCGAAGCTTTAGCTAGTTCTCAAGGGCGCGCCGACTGGTCGACTCTCAACGCCCTCGATACGGGCATCAGCCTTGGTGATCACCCCACTAAGGATGATCCTTACAATGGCTATTTATGTGATGTAGCTATTATTAGCAAAACCATAACTTCCGGCGAGCGAGCACTGCTCTATAATGGCGGAGAGAGAACAAATATTGCTCTAGACGGATTCGGCGCTAATCTTGTGGCATACTATCGCCTAGGCAATAAGAGCGTACAGGGGAATGCTGATTCAACCACGGGGGATATCTATAATTCAGGGGTGGATATAGACATTCCCAACGCAACACCGGCCAACTTTACGAACACCGCTACCAACGGAATCAAGGGACAATCCCCCAGCACGATCGTGCTGGCGACCGACTGGCCGGCCCTCTTTGGTCCATTACAAAAGCCAACTGCAAACCCTGGCGGCAACCTTAATTACGCTCTCCCTGCCCGCACAGGCTCTGCCTCAAACCAAACAGTCATCGTCAACCGCTACGCCGGCAGCGGCTATGAGGTAATGTCGCTGGGTTATATGGATCCAGCACACGAAGAACTGTCGGTCTACAACGCCAACCCATATCACAACCTGGCGATCATCGATCACGGCTTGTCGGGCAACGTTGCAGCCGACCCACTAGCTGCTAAGACAATCACAGTTGTTGACCAAATCGACAAGAATCGCGGCTTAGATCAACGCTTCAGTCTGCACTGCGGCCCCTTCGGCTCAGACGCCGCCTTCGGCTCTGTCCCGGAGCTTACCTATGTAACGGTTCCCTCTTACCACAAGACCAACCGAAACCGCAAGAGAAGGATGTACAGCCCCGCCACAAGGGGCGAGTACTACACCGCCTCGGTCTACGATAACCGCTTCGTCCAGCATACCATCCCACAGTCGCCCCAGCAATACGCCTGGATAACGGCGTCTGTAGTTGCCGGCATCGGGAATGCCCCAATGGCGTTTGCTCCCCCTAACGTCCTGAGTGCGTCGACGTTGAACCAGTTGGTGACGGGGTCTGACTTTCCGTATTATGGCGACGGCTTCCGAAACAACTTTGCGAAGTTTGGCGGCCCGATCTTGCAGCCGCCGTCAGTTGACATTCAGTCGAGAACGTCGCAAGCGCATCTTGGGACATATTCGGGGGAGTTCCGGGGGGGATACGCTTCGGCTGGCCCCGTGTGGAGCGCTTTGGATTTGGGTTCTTTTGCTACCTGGGATGCCCTGATCGGCCTAGCCGCCGGCTCTGCCAGGGCCTTTACATATTCAGCGTGGATTAGGTTATCGGCATATGCCGAGGCCTATACCCTATCTGCGATTTTTTCCCCGGGTTATATTAAAGACGGCTCTGACGAACCAGAAGGCATACGGGCCCTGTTCATCAACTCGGCAGGCCAGATTACCTTCTGGGTCGATGGTTCCACCTCCGGCGGAGTAGTTACATCAAACGCGTCGATAGATCTTAATAAATGGTACCATGTTGTCTGTCAGTACGGTGGAGGCGCGACTGGCGCCATGAATATCTGGTTAGATGGCGAACTTATGGATATAACCGTCAATTCCTCCATCAACAATCCTATTGCCTTGTCCGATCCGACCGGCAACGGCGCCATCTTGATCGGCTCAACATCAAACGCCACCGCCCGGTTCTATGGCTTTGGGGGCTATATTAATAACCCTGCAATTTGGGGCTCCGTCTCTGGTTCAGGAGGGTTTTTAAATGCAGACCAAATTAATAAACTTTATAATGGTGGTAATCTCATAGACATTAAAGAAAAGCTTCCCACTGACCTAGTGGCTTGGTATCGTTTTAATCCGTGGAAAGGTACCTCCATTGCGCCTAGGCTGGAAGAACCCGGTACACTGGCAGCCTCCCAAGGCTTTGTGCGCAACGAAGTGGCAACGGCCGGCACATCCGGCACACCCTACAATATCAAGTCTACAAGATTCAGCCCCTTCCAGATTGACCAGCTGAACAACTACCTCAACAACCAGAACGGCCCCTATGGGTGGCCCACCTGGAAACAAATTCGTGTTGGCGAAACCCCCGTTGCTCGCGCACTGTCGAAGAACAACTATATCGGCCAAGTGGTTCCACCGCCGCGGGTCCCCTTGCTCATGAGAGATCCCACCAACGGAAGCATGTTCCAAAACGGTACCGTCCTAGGCAAGCGCCCCAACACAGCAACCTTATACTACGAGCCTCCCATCAACGACAAAATGGGAATGGCTGAGTTTTACTTCGAGGACAGGACAGAGAACATTGATAAGAACAACAATAACTATGTGGCCGTTCCATATGGTAACAACCTGGAGTACTTCAATAGCAACGGTCTCAACAACAGATTAAATCTATCCATCAATCTAAATAAGCCCATGATATTCGATACAGTCCGAAACTTCCTGGTAACGAGTAAGCTCAGCACCGTGGTTAAATACACGGAGAAGATGTACCCATCTCAGGATAACATATACCGGGCCAAGATCCGCGGCCGGACGTCTTATGACATCAGCGGTATCTGGAACTCCGTCCGCTCGGTCCGAAGCAGTGACGGCGGCCTCACGGGCTCTATGGGGCAGACAGAGGGCAAGAAGTACACTACAATGACCGGCAGTAACTCCAGTGTCTGGCCGCTTGATGGGCATATGAACTTCACAACCACATCTTCCGTTAGACCGTGGGATGGCGCTGGTGAGCTGATGAACTCGTACTCTAGATATTCGGGCTCCGTACACTCAACCGGCATCAGCGGTTCAAGAGGAGATCTTGGTTCACAGTCAGCAGCCCCAACATACGCTACCCGCATTCCCATCGGTGTAACTGCCACGCATGGGGAAAGCTTCCCTATTCTTGCCGGCGACACTAAATGGACTGCAGCCACCGAAGCAGGAAAAGATCCATACGAAAATTATTCGACCTGGGCAGCCCGCATTAAACTGGCAGGACAAGACCAATCTCTGATACCAGAGTTTAGAATAAGCCAGCACTTGCGTACTTACTATGACAAGTATGCCGGCAACTTTCTGACAAATAAGATGACAGGAATTTATGAGATCTCCGGAGCCTCTATTCCCAATAGTTCGAAACAGGGGTTCTACAAAACATATAGTAACTCAGATTTTATGAAGTATTTTAGGTCTGTCGATAATTCTCTTAATGATCAGCGCTCCGGAGATTTGAAGATTGAAAGAGACCGGATCATTCTTAAAGCTGACGGCCTGATTAAATTCTTACCGTACAAGGGCTTCTATCCTGCAGAAAGAACTCTGCAGATCGCAACGATGTTCTCGCAGTCTTATGGAAGTTCTTTATTAAAGGGCTCTATTGTGACTATGGGCCCTGTACGACCGACGTCAGAATTTAATACCAATCAATGTTTCCGCATTGCTCTTGAGCCTTTGTTTGCACCGGGAATTATGTATAACACAATTAAGTCTGGCCTTGCCGTTGGCCACTGTGTTTTGGTCAACACTGCATCTTACGCAATGATGCAACCCCATTCGCTTCCAATGCTCGGGAAAGATGTTGAAGCAACTAAAAATACATATCCAGAAGGAACTTTGTACTACAAACGTCTTTTACAATTAGGCACCGGCTCGAAGGGATCTATGGGATACCACATTGCCAAGGTCCCGTTTGAGACCATTCAAGACCCGGGTCAATTCTTTAATGCTCAAAATATTTTGGCTCTTGGCCGCACAAGGGCTGTTATAGGAGATATCGGCGGCGCCGTCGTTGTCCCCGGCGGCACTCGTCTGACCGCGCAAGCTATTCTTTATGATACTGCTATCCCTGGTATGAACGATTCACTTTCCGGTTCGCACGCTTCGTTTCCTTCGGCTCCATCGACAGGAGGATATTTGCCAATCATCAACTTCACGTTACCGAAAAAGGACCTCTCGGTCGCAGGACGCTTCGACACTGCGTTCTTACCGTGGAAAAAATCAGACCCCCAAGTGGCTGTAAAGCTTGCAGACCCAGAGGGTGCGTACAGGTATGCTATTGATAATTTCCTTTGTGAGACAACAAACTTCTTTATGAATGGAATAACAAGTCTTCGCTCAAATCGTGAAGAGCAATTTCAGACTGTCCGATCTGGGTCGGTCTATACTGCTACTATGAGACTCTTTCGCTCTGATCGGGACTCCGACAATGACTCACGATGGGATATGTATAGCCGGGCCAGCGCCTTTGGGTTTCCACTATGCACTCAGCTCCCCGACGACGCGGGCGCCCCCCGCCGCGCGCCAACCTTCTCTCACTTGTTGCCGCCCTATTATGGGGGAGAAGCCACGGCAGACCTTATCTATACTGCCTCTTATACTGGAAAACCAACCGTCGACGAGATATTTAGTCAACTCAAGATTCGCTATAATCGTCAGTCTATTATAGCAAACTACAGCGCATCAATCGCAGTTCCCGCTCCTGGGATCGACTCCCTTATTCCGGCCTCAGATAAAACTGGCGGAAGACTTAACGATCCAAGAATGCAAATTGATAGCAGCTTCAATCTCACTGAGAAGATTCAAGAAGTCCCCGCGCGAACAGCAACACAGCAAAACTATTGGCTAATCCAGTCTAAATTTGAAACACCAATTCTTAACTTTGCCAACGTTACACAATCAGTAACGCCCGGAGGCACAGGCTTGATTACGTCTAGATGGAGCAGCAGTGCCGCCAATCCGTCTTATCCGGGGGATATCGTCCAAACCTCATCGGCTAATCTGGTCACGCGCGGAATGTGGCACCAATACGGCAGTGTCATAACTTCGTCAACGGCCGGCGTCTTCGCTGAAATCGTTGACGGCGGTGGCGGCGGCTCCCTCGCAAACATAGTGGGTTTCCAAAAGGGTGTTACAACACGTGTTGGGGATGTTAAGAAGAATGCAGTCCTAGAGGAAGCCATTGTGGCAATACCCTTCATAACCCTCAACGGCCGCCGAGAATTCTTTGCGTATACCGGAACCTCGCGAAACACAAGCAACTATGCCAACGTCGAAACTGCAATGCACAAATATATATTCCCTCCCAAATTCGACTTTGTGAGAGTTCGCGACGAGGCACAAGAGGCTGCTGAGGCCCTAGAGGACTTAATAACTGCAGGCCCGATTCTGGCCGGCACCATAGCTGATAAGCGACGCATTGCACTTCAAAATGCCGCCACCAAAGCTGCGGATGCAGCTGCTTTGGTTCAGCCAGTACTGATGTACGTTTTCGAATTCTCGGTACAAATCGATGAACAAGACATCGCGGATATGTGGCAGAACCTGCCGCCCAGCATCGCAGAGAAGACTCAATCGGCAAAAGAGATAGAGGTTGAAGATAGAGATCTCCTGCGCGTGATGGCTGACAACATACAACCTATCCGGTGGATGGTATTCAAGGTTAAGAAGCGGGCTAAGAGAGACTTCGATGTTTACAAGAGATCCTTGGTTACCGCGGATACATCAGCACTTGCGCCTAAATTGAAAGGGCCGTATACTTATAACTGGCCGTATGACTACTTCTCACTAGTCGAATTGGCCAGCATTGATGCGACAGTGCAGTGGACTTCTGGTGATATGCAATACGAAATCGAAGACGATGACATGATTACTCTTGACGGAAGGCCGCCCTTGCGCGGAACCGACGGCGCCCCCATAATACCGGGGTCAGCAATGGACAACCTGCGAGCAAGATCGGCCGGCTCCAGCGGCACTTATATAGATCCCAACGCTCCACCTCCGCTGGAGTCGGGCACTTATACAGCAGATCCCCAGGATCCCCGCCTTCCCCGTAGACGCCGAAGAACGCGCCGCCGTCGAGGTCGCAACAATCGTGGTGGAAACAATAGTGGCGGAAACAGTGGCGGAAACAGTGGCGGTAATTACTAATGGAATTCTTTAACAAGAAAGAAGATGTGTTAGACTTCAAACTCACTGAGTACGGGAAGTACTTGCTAGCCATTGGGCGCCTAAAGCCATCTTACTATGCTTTTTTCGATGATGGTATAATGTATGATGTCACGGGCCAAGGGATGTCTGAGAGCCCCAGTATGGCCGAATCACGGATCCAGAGCACCACCCCAAGTCTTAAAGTAATACCAACCCGTACGGGCGCCGAAGGCCGAGTCAACTCTTTTGTACAACAGGTAACTGAAATGCTGGGGCCCGACTCAGACCCCGCCGACAAAGTAGAAATATTCAGTAAGATAGAAGTATTCGAAGAGAAGGGAAAGGTCAACGCTTATCCGCTAGGCCGATCTTCTCTAACAAGCCAGAAAAACCCAGCCTGGAATCTTGAGATACTATCGGAACCGAGGATTACATCAGCAAAAGAATATTTAAACGATAACGATTACATTGAGAACATTCCGCAGATTAATATTGATATGGATTACAGAATGAATTTCAGTGACGGCACATCTCCAGGCGTACAAAATATTAGTCTGGATAACTCCAGCCTATACTTATCGGTAGAAAACAACTATCTCATATTGGAAGTGAGAGAAGAAAATACAGATTTTGAAAAAGAAAATTTTGAAATTGAAGTATTTCATTCTGGCTCGGGTACACGCCCCACGGCCGCGGACCCCCTTTCTCCGGGCAAATATACCCAGTTGTCCTATACACCAAATGATCCTGGATCTTTCATGGCACCAATGCCGATAGAGAATGCTCTGAATATTGCGGGCAATATAGGATATTATTTCAATATCATGGTAGATGAAGAGATTCCTGATAGTGTCCTTGATGCAGCCGGAATTAATGAGAAAACGCTCAGGTCAAGCACATCTAGAATTCGTGTTAGCCGGGATATTTACACTTCTGATCAGGAGGAGCCTTACTAATGTTGATGTCTCCCCTGCCATACCAATCACAAATTCCGTTTATTCGGCTTGAATCAGTTCAAATTAGCGACAACGTGGATAATGAATTGACAGTCCAGGTTCAAATCTCCAATGAAACTAAAGAGATAATTGGAGATGAAGCTCGTGAATTTGGAAACTTTATATACTTGTCGACAGATAAAAATGCCATAATGAATTTGGCCGTAGATGCTAACAAGCAAAAAGCATTAATAATGGGCGCCCAACCTGACACAGCCGAGATGAAGAAATATCGCTTATCTCTAACCAAGAAAGATATGAAGTGGAAGGGCCGCATGGCGGACCGACCGCCCGGCATAAGCACGCCTGCAATTACCCTCACTAACTCAAAAATTTATAATCATATTACACAGAAAACCTTTGTTTTAAATCGCGTCGCCGGCGGAAATATAATGACGGGCCTCATCGCCGACGCACATATCGATCGAGTGATGGTCGAAGCCACCGCGGGCCCAGTGAACTTGGCACCACTTCCGCCCGTGCAAACCCTAGGCATTGATGTGGCCGACTTCGCCGACCGTCGGCGAAACACACAGATCAAAGATCTTTATCTGTTTGCTGTATCATATCGCACTTATAAGAACAATTGCTTCATCGGCAATGTAATAAAAGAAACTCTTCTGGTCAATGGTGTGAGCCCCGCGGCCGCAGAACTATGGAAGATCGACGAAATTAAACCCTCCTACGGTCCGATAGGATCTGTCTGGCCCGGGGATATTCATTACTTGCTCACCGGACCGTCGCCGCATGCCATGGCGGGCACCGTACACTCGCCCACATCGCATCCGAAAATAGTGTCCGATCTGGTACCAAATTCTAAAGTAAAGGATCTTCGTTTTTTAACGACCGCAAGAACATTAAAATTTGAATATGCGGAGCCATCGCAATCTGACGCATCCAGTTTCTCCCGCCTCACGCTCTCACGCGATGGTCTAGGGCGAATTCACGGCACCTTTGGTTTTGATCTTAAACAATATGCGAAGAATAATACCAAATATGGATCACTTATAAAAAATGATCCTGCACTGTTGAGTTGTGTAAAAATAGAAGATATTCAAATATCGCGCCGAGTTATAAAAAGAGACGATGACGGGAACGAACTTACGCCTGCTCCGGCCGGCAACCTAACAATTCCTGGAGAATCAGGGTGGACACCAATTTCGGCCGATTCTGTCGACGGCGCTCAGCCTATAAGAATTCTAAATCTCTCTTCAAATCAACTAACCGACGTAAAGAATATTATATTTGTCGACCTAGCCGCGGCCTCTTATATCTCCAGCACTGTAGAGTATAAGGTCGAAGTAACTGTCCTGGACAAGACCGCAGACGCACTTAAAGCCATACAAGGAATTCTTCAGACGGCCATAAGTCGCGACTTCTCCGGCAAGGACCGTCTTCCGGTCGAAGCCGAGAATCCCGTCAAACTCGACCTCTCTAATATTATCTCTCAGTATCTTATAGCAGTTAACTTTTTGTTCGGTACTGATCCATTCAAAAGATTCGGTATGGATTTATGGAGCAAGAATCTTCTCGCGCTAGCGGTACCGAAGCCCCCCGGAATTTCCCAGGAGCAGGTTATGATTGTCGATTTGGTTCGCGACTTTGCGGCCCAAATATCCCAACAGTTGACGACAGGTCAGGCAGCCTCTGACACAACTTTTCAGGTCTTTTCAAGCATCGCACATCCGAAGCCCCCCTCAGTTCTGACGGTAGAGCATGAGTTCCGCGATCGTTATACAATAGATCGACCAGCCGGGGTCGGTGTGGAATACACTTACGGAATGGTCAACAGCGTATCCTCGACGACGCCCAATATCGGCTTCGAGACCTTCTCTGACCGCACGAAGAATGAGCAAGCCAAATATGGCTTCGACAACGCGTCCGGCGAAATTAATACCTATGGTTATTTATCCCCGTGGGCTCTCCTTCTCGGTATTATAAATGGACAAGAAAATCTGCGACGGACAGAATCATTTGTTCTTGACCCAGCACGATTCACCCTGCTGTTCATCAATAATGCTCTCCATACATACCAGTATAATCCGAACGCGGCCCAGACTGTAGAAGGCGATATCCTAGAAATCCTCAGCGCCGCGGGAGCATATATCAAACATCTGGACACCGATCTTCGCCAGATACTATTCCCAACTGCCGACCGGGTTACAACACTCATCGACCCATCGGATTATATGGGCACCGAAAACCTCTTCAATATAGATGACGAGTCAGAAGGAACAGGGCTTTCGGGCTCAAGTGAGGCAATATTCATAGAGGCAACACTCCCGGGGAATATACCCGCCGCCTCCCCCGCGGCACAGTGGTTGCTTAACGGTGTGATTGTGGCAGATAATCTGCCCACTATAATCCGTAATCCTGATGCCATCGCCGGATCCTTAGCCTTAGCCAAATATACTCAAGAGCCATCAATCATCGATAACTCTAATTCTCTGTCTAATATGATTAACTTTGAATCACTAGTAAAAGTGGAGTATTTGAAATCATATAATACATCACAGGGCGCCCCCCAAGCAATTTGGGAAACATTAAATTTAAGTGCGTTCGGGACCGCCCTTGATCAGGGAAATTCCCTATTGTGTCGGCTAGTTTCAATATCTGGGGTTATTGATGTGGATGTTGATCTGGGCCTCAGCGCGATGAACACACTTTTTATTCTGGGGAGTCCGCAGTTCCAAACATCAGCAATTAGATACGGGGCCATAATTGGGGAAATACAAACATATATTTCTACACTCAGCAGCAACCCCTACGCCCAAGCAGGCGAATATGCTAGCAATATTCCAGTTTATATGCCCGCGGAATACCAGGAAGACTAAAAATGTTACAAAACAAGGCTTATAAAAAAAGATTATTGATGGTGAACGTCTCGATCACCGGCGATAAAGAAAGACTGAAGAGGGGAAGCGCTGGTCACCCCATGATGCGCATCACCCCCGCCAGCGCCCTCGGATCTACCGATAAGCTCCGCGGCATACTGGGCCAGTATCACACAACATATAAGAGTTCGAGAGGTACTACATTAGTAAACTATTCTACAATCATAGATCGAATAAATGCCGGAAATACACCTGGCCACCATGAGGCGCCCGGCGCGCCGGACCGCCTCAATCCTCCGCAGCTGCGCCTTCAACTTGAAAGTCCCAACGGCCCTGCTAACATTGTGTTGACCACGAATCTCAATGACCCCAACTTAACTCGGGACCAACTATATTCACCAACGTTTCAGGTTCAAGCTGCGCGCTCCTGGGCGTGGAACGGATATCAGGATAAAGACGATGCATATGAGACCTACATCGGCGGCGCTGGTACCACCACTCGCGAAAACTTCGTCTCATATATTAATTCTCTATCATCCTCAGCGGCCGTAACCCACAAAGATTATACAGCTGTTTTCTATCCCCTGGTACGAGACAAAGCAATCAGGGCAGCCAGCGGAATGATGCTAACCGTCAAAGGAGAGTATAATTACTATGCCAATACTACTCCAAGTTATGAAACAGCGACAGCCTTCTCTAACGTAAGAGAAGGGATGCTTCCAAACGCCTACATAATGTATTCCGAGTTGCAGAACACTGGATCACTCTTGCTGGCCAACTATCATCAGAGAGCGCTGTCCATACCGGGCGAAGGTCCGGGCTACTTTATGGACTCAAGGCAAACACAAGGTGGCGTTACCGAAAGAAACACCGTTGGCGCCTATCAGCTTTGGGCCACAGGTCTATCGCGTGCTGACGTTGAAGATAACCTTGATACAATGGCAACTAATAATACTAATTTTGTTATTCTGCATTCTGATGAAGCTATTACCAATTCTGAATATATTAGAAATGAAATGATTCCTTACTGTGTGGAATTGGTTATTCCGCCGGACGACGACCAGTTTACTGGATTAAAATCTGGTGCTTCATTTCTGCGAAATATGGCGAACGATAAAGATACGAAAAGCTTCATCGATATTCTACAGGTCGCCGCAATCAATAATCATTTAAATTGGCCAGCCCCGGACAGCACGTTCGAGAGATTTACATCTACAACAAAATTTCCCCTCGACGCCGAAGATGCCAGTAGATATCGATTCACAACAGAAACAACAGCAATTCCTATCCTATGTGATGTCGGCGCTTCCCTGGCACAATATATGGACGCCGTAGATAGTCCAGAGATATCTATGGTAGATGATACAACTTTTGGCCGAGCACTAAATACCATTAACGACTATTATACAAACTATGACAATAGTTCGTTACCGTACAGGTTTTTAAAAGACTACGCTAGATCCGGATTCAATCCGACCAACCCGATCCAGGATTCGATGGAGCACATTGAAAATGCGCAGGTAGACCTATCAGCGTCGCTCCAGAGTTGGAGCCGTACATACACAGAGATTCTAGCCGGCGCCCAGTGTCACACAGAGACACTAATGTATGTGGTAAGCAAATATCTTCTTAACGATGATGGAACACAGTCAGCCCCCGCTCTACCGGTCCAGACTTTTTACATCTCAAACAAACTGGGATACGAAAACTTGGGATATAACGAAAGCATCCCAATCACTTTTTACGATTCACAAGTTAAGTATGAGAAGAAGTATCGCTATGTTTTCCATAAAATGGTTTTGATTGTTGGGAATGAGTATAAGTATACAGATGAAACCATGTGGTGGGATTATCTGGGCCCAACAACATACAAAAAGTTGAAGGTCCACAACACACCAAATATAAAAATTGTAATGGTCCCCTATCTTGCGGAAGGCTTAGATTGCCTTGTCGTCGATAAGCCCCCCGTTCCTCCTGAGATGTCCTTCTATCTTCACAAGGGCATAAGCAACAAAATTCAGATTCTTCTTAACTCCAATACGGGCAAGTATGATCTGGCCCCAATTAGTATCTTGCCCACCGATCCGGCATTCTTCGAGAAAGAATATCTGGCCCAGCAGGAAGAAGCCCTATCTTTCGAAGAAATAAAAAATCAGAAGAAGAAGATTTCTTTCAACAGCGATGATCCGGTTGACGCATATCAGCTATTTAGACTCCAGAAGCCCCCGGAGGGATACGGAAGCTTCACTGAGGCAATGGTGAACTCACCGTCGCTTAATCCGGTCTATGGCACCGGTGCTTCATATGTCGACACTATTGTCCCAAATACCAAATATTATTACTGCGCTCGGTCCATTGATATCCACGCCAATATTTCTAATCCAACAACGATTATTGAGATTGAAGTGGTCGACGACGACGGAAAGATCTATTTAAAACAGAAGCCATATACATTTAAAACAGTAAAACAACGCTTAATAAAACCAGGCAGAAGATTTATACTTATAGAACCAACATCTCAACAGACCAGTTATAACCAAGAAAACCCACAACCGGATATAAGCGTTAATTCAACGCCCACGGAGCGTCTTGGGGCAGCGGGCCTACTGGATAGTGTGTGGGGGAAAGAGTTCAAGATACGTTTGACGAGCAAACAAACCGGCAGGAAAATGGATTTGAATATTAATTTTAACAATTCCGGTATAGTAAAAGGAAGCGAATAATGATATTTAGGACTATTTATATGAAGAGGAGAGTAACATGGGATTTTTAGATAATTCTGGTGACATCATTTTAGATGCAGTACTGACCGACCTGGGTCGCAAAAGATTGGCCGAAGGGAACGGAAGCTTTAAAATAGCAAAATTCGCTTTGGGCGACGACGAGATTGATTACGGGCTGTACGACAAAAACAACACCAGCGGCTCTGCATATTACGATATCAACATTCTCCAGACACCAGTTTTGGAGGCGTTTACTAACAACATGTCTAGTATGAACTCCAGACTAATGTCAATAGCACGCAATGATTTGCTTTACTTGCCCGTCATAAAGCCTAACAAAAGTGGCAATCACACAGTTGACGCAACACTGTCTACTTATGTAGTCCTGGCAGACCAGACAACCGTTAACACAATGCAAGGGCCCTCCGGAGAGGCATCTTTGGCCGCGGGTCAGCTTAATGGTGATGTTGCTGCTCAGGGCGCCAATTTCATTCAGCTCGACCAGGGCCTCGACACGTCAGAACTTAGTGCCAATAGTGTGTTAGCCGCGGACTTGGTAGAAACCCAATATATGATCCAAATTGACAATCGTTTGGGAAGCATAGCGACCCCGGCCACTAACACAAACGCCGGCGAAACACTGGGGTTTAAACCCACATCAATTGATGATGACAATATTGCCACTTACATTTTCACCCTCTCGGATCAATCTGAGGTGGTGAACAATCTCCTCACTGGTAACACGTTCTCGGTGATTGATGGGCCCCAAGGCACATCGGTGAAATTTAAGATCGCCGCAAGTCTCGATTTAAAGACCAGCGCCTATCTCTTTAATCGATTGGGTACTGTCGCGACAGCCGCGCAAACACTTCAAGGAGCGGGAGGAACTGATCTCCTTGGGCCCGACGCGCCCACAGCGACAGCTTATAAATTTATCGATTCGACAGTTCGAATCTCCGGAATGACAACGGGCTACACGGTTGACCTCCCGGTCAGATTCGTGAAGCAGACTTAGGATAGGGACAAGAAATGGCAACTTCATTTAAAACATTTGATAACAGAGACTCTGTCGTAACAAGAAACCTGTTGCACGAAGCAATTCCGATAACGGGTACGATTGTCTCCGGTACTTACACTAATAAGGCAGGTACCGAGTACAACATTAAGGACTATAGTCACGGAATGTTTCAGTCCGTTTATGACTATCCGTACTTAAGTTCTTCCGCAAACCATATCTTCGATCTCACAATGGGATATTCTCCGTCCTCTTCCCTCTCCCAATCCTTGGCAGCAGACTATTCAATGCAGCCCAAAAAGATCAATCTCTACAACCAGATGGCACAGGTCCTTGTTGGATTTGATGAGAACGGCGCCGTGCGTCAGTTCGACGAAGACGGTGATCTAACTGGCGGCAGAAAGATAAGGGAGTGCTATTTCTTTAACTTCGCGCGCCTCCTCTCAAAGGATGAGATCAAAAAGGGCAGCTTTAGTTTAACGTTGGGCGTCAACAGCTCTTATGAAACCGGAAGCTTTAGGCAGATGATCAATATTACTGACGGCAGTGGTTCAACTAGTTATAAAGTAAATTCCCCGGCCGGCGAATATGGAATTCTTCGAGCATCCGGAAGTAGCGGCGTCTGGTCTGCCGGCCGCGCGGATCCCTTAAGTGGAAGTACCCCCAAGTGCGGCCTCGTCTATTATCAGGCCGGCATCGCTGTCATTACCGCTTCTGTTTTTGTGAGTGGTGGACTAGACGGCCGCAGCCCCTACACAGCAATTGCGGGCAGAACAACCCGTATGCGGAACAAAGTTCAATTAACTGGTCCTCCCGGCGCAGCTGGCCCACACCTAGCGCCAGCGGTCCTTACAGGCTCGACAATTGATGTCAACTGCGACGCTCTGCGACACAGAATCAAAAATGTGTCATTCAATAACAGCACAGAGCTAAACTCAGCTGTGTACTTCTGCCGAGTTAACAACACTGACTTTAATTATTCAGCCAATCCCACGTACTTGAAGGACAGTAAACTGGTTGTTAAGACCAACGCACAGGATTTGCCAGTCACATACGTAACAACAGTTGGTCTATATTCAGCAGACAACGAACTACTGGCGATCGCCAAACTGTCGGAACCGTTAAAGAAAGATCCAACTACAGAGTTTACTCTGCGCGTGCGCCTCGACTACTAATGGTATGCTATGCCGTATTACAAGTTTAAACATAATGATGTTTACGTCAATACATTAAAAACTTATCCCGCTGTTAAATTTCTGATCTACAGTGGTTCGGCATATTATAACAATGCATCAAACATGTCAGGCGCCTTCACTGATCCTGTCCGTCTGACGGATGCCGGCAATATTTCGCTCTATGAATTGAATGTCGATAGAGATTATGTTCCTGGATCCCAACGCCTAATTGGTCCATCCGGACCCGATGGAACCACGACACCCGACAAAGGCCTCATTTATGGCTTTGTCACAAAGAACGGTTCTAGGATAGGATTCCGCAGCACAACCAAAGCAGCATTCAATAAGATGAATTATGGGGATGTAATGTTCAGCAACTATCCTCTTACCTCATCGATCTCCAAAGAATTATATTTTTCATCAACAAAGCGCGTCAATGCAGCCCCAGTTCCGGGGAAAGGTTATGTATCTCATCTGCGGGCTCTTAAAAACACGATTGACAATAAATCTTATATTGATCCTAACTTCACTTATGCCGGCTCATCGAGCGTCCGCGGCCAGTGGACGAGAGATTTAGATAATGTCGAAGTCGGCCTCGTTGGAATCCCGACAATCTTTTATGGATCCCAGATTAAGCCGGGATCGATAGATTTAAAGTACTATTATACCGGCTCGCTCATCGCGCGCGCCCAGGACACCAACCGCGACGGAGTTCTTTATGAAACTTATCGTACGGGCCCGGCGCTGACAAGTCATACACGCTCCGCTCCCATCGGTCTGGCTTTATATGGCCAGGGCTTCTTAATACTGACGGCCTCTTATAATCTGGGATACGCCTCCAATCAGGATGCCTATTATAGAGACTCGGCCGACAAATTGGTAACCGATAATGCTAAGTGGACTTACTTCGCTCAACCAGTGTCTGGCCATGGCGCCGATTGGATGGCTGGAATCGACCGCACAATTGTCTGGGCGCCCAACAGCGCATTCACTATGGAGATGAGTGGTACCAACACCACACAGACTCTCACCATGTTTGCAACAGCCCCCAAGGCCGAGTTAAACCAGTCCAGTAACCCCACTTTTAGAAGTTATACAAGTATATCTTCATCCACAGTGGGAGCGAAAACTTATATGGAAAGCCGGCAGGTTCTTATTAAAAATGTTGTAAGCTCTTCTTATAATGACCCAACAGGTTCATTTGAAAAGACAACCTATATTTCGAAGGTAGGAATATATGATGATGAAAGGAATCTTATTGGAATTGCCAAATTGGCCACCCCGGTAAGAAAGACAGTTTCACGTGATTTCACCATCAAGATAAAGACAGATATTTAATGACCCCTCCCGACAAAGAAACACGTCGCCGTTTGATGGAACAAGAAAAGAAGATCGGAGACCTTAGGGCTCTCGTCGATACTCTGCAGACATGTCTTCGACGAGCCGAGGTCGCTCTCAAGGACACCGACGAATATGATTATGTATTTGCACAGTCTGCCAAATGGGCTATGAAAGAAAAGATCTAATGGCATGGACAAGCCATCTATTAGCAAAACCCGCCACATACTTAAGACGCTCACCTGGAGAGCAGTAGGCACTTTTGATACGATCTTATTGGGTTGGCTTGTCTCCGGGGATCCTAAAGTGGGCCTCACAATAGGATCCTTTGAATTAATAACGAAAATAGTGTTATACTATCTTCACGAAAGAATCTGGTACAGGATAGATTTCGGGGTAACACGAAAATGATTTTAGGCTTAGACATCTCAACCAGCATTACTGGCTATACAGTATTAGATTATGAGGGCAATATTGTTGCCTGCAACCACATCGACCTCCGCA